>WNGD01000345.1_pt1 | contig 67560 bp, 60 predicted proteins | sample 5400671 | NCBI WGS metagenome assembly WNGD01 (sample SAMN13153369, study PRJNA577476) | soil metagenome | isolation source: 40 cm soil or saprolite under grassland replicate 2 | place: USA:California | collected 2016-06-15
TCCCCGGTTTCGGTGTCGAGAAGTGGTATGGCCCATCCGCCGCGCTCGAAGCCGCCGCTGCGATCCTCGTTAGGACCGCCCAACCCCTGCATCACGCCGTCCACCGAGACGTTGGTCGTGGTCGTCAACCTCATGTCGTGGTCACCTCGCCGAACAACCTCCGCGGACCCCTTCTGGATCCGCGTTACTTGCTAATGACAAGCATACTTCGTTCTGTTTATCAACGAGGCAGTATCGCGTCGTGCGTCACACCAACCAGCCAGGGTGGCGTATACGCGCCCATGGCGGCCCAACGAAGCTCGGTGCGACTCAGAATTAAGATTTGCAGGAATTGACGGACGACTTTGCGGCCGTGGACGCGACTTCGAGTCCGGGGGCTTCCCTCGAGCTCGGTCACCAGCTAAAGGCTGCAGGAAAATTAGCCGCAGCTCGTGCGGCCTTCGAAAAAGCGATGCGGTCGACAAACGACTTCGAGCGCGGCACCGCGGCCCTATTGCTTGCCGAACTGCTGAACGAACAGCAAGATTTTCCTGCCGCCAGGCGCGCGTACGAAGCTGCGCTGGCCACCGGCCATAACGAAATTGCGCCGGTTGCTGCCTTCGGACTGGGAATGCTGCGGCGAGACGCCGGTGATCTCGATGGCGCGCTGGCCGCGTACAGCCTTACGCTTGAGTCGGAACATCCACGTTTCGGTGGCGATGCCGCGAATGCGATCGGCGATCTACTGGCAAAGCGCGGGGATCGGGTCGGCGCCCGGGCTGCTTACGAGAGGGCCACGTCGTTCCGGTCCGACGCCCTGGCTGCCGCGCGCGGCAGATTTCGGATTGCCGAGCTCGACTACAAGGAGGGAAGGCGAGATGCTGCCATGAGGGTTCTCGAGGACCTGGCGCAGTCGGCACCGAGACCCGTGGCCGCGGCCGTCGCTTTTGCACTCGGCAAACACCTGGCGCAGCAAGGCAAGGTGGAGGAGGCTCGTGCGGCCTTTCAACAAGTGCTCGAGTCAGGCGAACGGTTCTGGGTGGACCACGTAAACCGTGCGCTGCAGGAGCTCCGGCGACGTTGATCAGCCGGGCGGCAAGCCCAGCGTCAGGCGACCCTCCCCAGCCGTCGCTCCGGGTCCTCGATGTCTTCGGGCTGCGGAATCGCCTCTTCCGATGTCCAAAGACGCCGTAAGGCCCGTTCGCCGCCGCGCTCGGAAAGCCTGGCCAGGAAGCGTTCCCCACGGCGCTGTTCCGCCGGGCCAAGGGTCAAGCCGAACCAGAACTCAGCCAGCCGGTCGCGAAGCGGCATCTCGCCACGCCGCCGTCGCACCGCCTCGGCCAGGCGTGGGCTGATGGGAGCCATCACGCCGAGGCCCGCCTCCGCGATGCGCATGGCGTGCGCGGCCAGCGTCGTGCTGATGGCACGGAGCTCTGCCGCGGGCCGCTGTTGCGCCGGCGTCTCCAGGGACGCCATCAGCGCGTCCGGATCAATCTTCCCCTTGACCCGGCCCGCCATCGCATCCGCCAGCGCCTCCGAGTCGAGCCCGACGTTGGTCATGTAGGCGCGGAGCAGCGCAGTAAGCCGGCGGCGCACGTACGGTCTCGTTATCACGAGGTGGACGACCGCGTCCGTGGTGCACGCCCAGGCCTGCACCTCGTTCAGCGGAATCTCCCACTCGCGCGCGAACAGGGCGAGGTTCTCGGGCAACACCAGCAGCCGATCCTCGTGATTCGGCCGAGGTACGGCGAGCTCATACGTGCCCAGAGCCCGCTTCGCCAGCTGTCCGATGGTCAGGCCGATCCCGACACCCAGGACGCCCGCCGGTCCGGAAGGATCGATTTTTAGGGATTCCTCCAGGACGCGCGGGTTTTCCGGCGTCTCCTCGTCGGAGAGCGAGTCCAGCATGTCGAGGAAATACGGCAGCATGTCATCGAGAGCCGCCTCCAGCCATTGCGTCCGATCCATGATGAGGACTCGCAAATCGGCAGGCATCCCGAAGCCGGTCGCCTCGACCGCGGCGCCTAACGCCTGCGCGCCCAGCGCCTCGGGCCGAGTAGGTGAGTGTATCGCCCGGGATAGCCGTGCTCTTGTCGACTGCCAGGGTGAGCTTGAGGACGGGCGCTATCGTGGGCGCCCCCAGGGTCTCGGTCAGATTGATGCTGGCATTGCCCGTGGCGGCCGTCGCTGGTAGAGACGGCGTCAGGCCAACCAGCAGCGCTGCGCCGAAAAAGACTACGGGTGTGCGACGCCCCCACGGGAGGCGGAATGCTGTCGCGGCCTTCCCCTCTTCTGTGAATCCCTCCGGAAGTTGCGCGGATTATGGCACAGGGGATGGACGTTGTCCAGTATATTTTTTGCCGACCGATTTACGCCGACGGCTAGTAAGGTCTGGCTCTGATGGGGCAAGTCGCCCAGGTTGAACCTTAGGGCGAAGCCTCGAAGACGCTAGCGTTTTCAACCAATTCGACGCTTCCGAGGCGATCGGTCCGATAAATGGAAGCGCCGCCCATCGCCGCGAGGACGGCGCGCACCGGAAGTCCATCGCGATTGTTCGCCGCGACCTGGATGACACTGAAGCCGTGACCCGGTCCCTGCCATTGTGGCGGGCCGCCACTCATGAAAATCGCGCCATCGATGTCCGAGGGTATCGATTGCCAGCTCGTCACCGGCGGCACGATCGCCAGGACGGCCTGTCCGGCGTGGAGCAACCAGCTGCGCGCATCGCCGGCGAGGCTGAGAGTGATGCCATCGAGCGTGAGCGGTCCGTTCGCCGCTACGACGGGAACCCCCGAAGCCTGCGCCTGTTGCACCAGCGCCCGGAGAGTCGCGCTCCAGGGGTCAGGATCGGCGATCACGAGCCGGCCAACCTGGAAGCGGCCCACCACCGCCGCGGCCGCGCCGATGTTCGCACGCCTGCCACCGGTGATGAGCCAGATATCGATGCTGCGCGCGGTCGGCGGCAGGGCGCGGCCGATCGCCTGCGCGAACCGGTCGGCGTCAGGCCCGCCATCGATCAGCAGCTGGTGACCGTTGGCCGTGCGCACCAGGACCGCCGAGCCCGTGCCGACGTCCAGCGCATAGACGTGCACGCGCCCGTCGGGCGCAATCAGCAACAGGGCGATGATGGCGAACGCGCCGGCGCCCAGCGCCGCCCAGACCTTTCGCTGCCAGAAGAACTGCCGGAGCTTGATGCCGGCGAGCGCACCGCCGTTGAGGATCGCGCCCGCGGCCAGCCAGCGGGGTGGGAAATACGGCATCACGACGGCCGCCAGCGGCAGGCTGCCCGCGTGCTCGATCACCAACCTGAACCAGCTAACGATCACGCCGGCCGCTTGCAACACCGGCCAGCTCGCGATCGCGGCAGCGATTGGAACCATCGGGAGAGCCACGGTTTGGGCCGCAGCGAGCAGGGCTCCCCCGCCGCCCGCGATCATCACTGCCGGCAGCAGCGGCAGCACCAGGGCATTGGTCACCGGTGCCACGAGAGAGACCTGGTGGAAGCTGGCCAGCATCAAGGGCCAGGTGGCGGCCTCAGCGGCGATCGTGGCTGCGAATGGATCGCGCAGCAGCCGCGGCATCCACGCGAGCCGGCTCGCAATCCCGTCCGTCATGGCGGCGATGCCGATCGTGCCGGCGAACGAGAGCTGAAAGCTGACATCGCGCGCTAAATCCGGCTTCAGCCCGAGCATGATGGCGCCCGTCAACGCCAGAGAGACGGCGACGTGACTATCCCGGCGCAGCTGACCAGCGATCACGACCAGCGCTCCCATCGCCGCCGCCCGCAGCGCCGCGGCCGACGCCCCGGCAAAGAGGGCGTAGCTCGCCATCGCCGCGACCGCCACGTAGGGCGCGCCGCGCGGCAGCCATCGGCCTAGCGCCTGATGAATGATGCGGGCCAGCAAACTAACCTTCAGGCCCGAGATCACGACAATATGGATGAGTCCGCTGGCGATCATCTGCTGCTGCAGCGTGGACGGCAGCGCGGCCCGGTAGCCGAAGACGATGCCCAGCAGCAAGGCGGCCTGCGGTTCCGGCAGGGCTCGATCGACGGCCTCGACGACGGCATGCCGCAGCCCGAGGAGCGTCCCGTGGAGCCGGTCGCCGCCGTGCAAGGTCACGCGCACCAGGCGGGCGCCGGGCATCACGCCCGCGATGCCCTGCTCAGCGAGGTAAGTCCGATAGTCGAACTGGTCGAAGCGGGGCGGTTGCTGGATCTCACCCGCCAGCAGGACCAGGTCTCCGTAGTTCACCGGCGTCATCCCATAGACGGTCGCCTCGATTCGAAATGCCACGCTGGTCTGCTCGGCGCCCGTGACGACATGATCGACGTGCACGGTCAGGCGACGGCTGGCCTTGCGCGCGACCGGGTCGTCGTCGACGGTTCCGGAGACGGAAACGCTCTGTCCGGCGAGGTCGGGCGGCAGCTCGACGGTCGCCGCGAGTGCACCACGGCCCGCGCCGAGCAGGAAGGCCGCCAGAGATAGGCCGGCCAGCAGCACCAGGTGGCGATCAATCAATGCCACCGCCGCAGCCAGGCCGAGCGCCACCGCCAACCAAACGCGTAGCGGGCTCAGCAGCACCGCCACCATGACGCCGCTGCTCCATGCGGCGAGCAGCAGGGCAAAACCCCACCAGGGCCACGCGGGCGATCGACCTCCCTCCCCCGCGCGCAGGGGAGGGTCGGGGTGGAGGCTCAGGGCACCGTCAGCGACTTCGATAGCTGTTTGTAGGTGGCGGTGTCGAGTCCCATCACCGACTTCAGCTCGGTCAGCGCAGCAAACCCGCCAACGTCCTGCCGGTACTTGATGATCGCGTCCGCCAGCGCGGCGTCCATTCCTGGGACGAGCAACAGCTGCTCGCGCGTGGCCAGGTTGATATCGAGCTTCCCCTTCTTTGCCCGGGCGCAATGGCCCGCCAGCGGCACCGCGATCTGCATGGAATCTTTGAGATGGGCCGCGAGGTTGGGCAGGCAATCACGGTCCGAGGCTTCGGTGAGCCCGCCCGCAGCGACGATCGCGTCGGTGACGCGGAGCCCAGCCGCAAGCGTATACAGGCCGGGGTTGCGGACGGCGCCGCTGACGTAGACGATGACGGTGCGTTCCTGGGCCGCCTCGACGTCATCCGCTGAGATGACGGCCGGCGCCCGCGTCGCCGCCGCCGGATCCTGCCGCGGCCAGAACACAAACGCCGCCGCGGCGATGGTGGCGACGGCCAGCAGACCGGCCAGTTGCCAGTCGTGGTGGTAAAGCCAGCCGAGCAGTCGCGCTCGAAACAAATTTGTCTGCTTGCCCAAGCCTAATCTGTCGCGCATGCGCCCAGGTGCGATTCGGCTCGGGGCGCGATGACCTTACTCCGTGACCAGGTTGATCAGTCGGTCAGGAACGTACACGGCACGCGCGACGCGCCGTCCATCCAGCGCACGCTGAACGTTGGCACTCTGGAGCGCCCGCTCCTGCGCGTCGGCCTGGACCGCGCCCGCCGGCATCTCGACGCGATCGCGAAGGCGCCCATCGACCTGGATCACGATCATGACCTGCGGCCGGCGGAGCAGCGACTCGTCGAGCTCGGGCCAGGGCTGGAAAACGACGAGCCCCTCACCGCCCTGCCGCTGCCACAACTCCTCGGCAAGGTGCGGCGCAAACGGACCGAGCATGCGCGTCATGCCCAGAGCCGCGGCCTCCCAGGTTTCGTCCCGGCGCCCGCCGCCCTGCAAGTAGTCCTGCATCAGGTTGGCGAGCTCCATCAAGGCGGAGACCGCCGTGTTGAAGCGAAAGGCGTCGACATCCCGCGTGACGCGATTGATCGTCTCGTGCAGTTTGCGAGTGAGGTCTTGCGCGCTGACCTGGTTCGCGTGGGCGATCGACTCGTCTTCTTCCCCCACGACCAGGCGCCAGACCCGGTTCAAGAATCGGGCGACGCCGTCAACGCCGCGATCGTTCCATTCGGCGTCCAGCTCTGGTGGCCCGATGAAGAGCTCATAGACGCGGGCGGTGTCGGCGCCGTAGCGCTCGACCAGCTGGTCCGGCGTGACGCCGTTGCCCTTCGACTTCGACATCACGGCACCGTTGCGCTGGATCATCCCCTGAGAGAAAAGCGCCGCGAATGGTTCGTCGACGGAGACCATCTTGGCGTCGTAAAGGGCCTTCATGAAGAAGCGCGAATAGAGCAGGTGCAAGATCGCGTGCTCGATGCCGCCGATGTACTGGTCGACCGGCATCCAGTAGTCGACCTTGGCCTTGTCGAAGGGCAGCGTCTGGTTGTGGGGGTCGGCGTAGCGCAGGAAGTACCACGACGAATCGACGAAGGTATCCATGGTGTCGGTTTCGCGACGGGACGGCTTGCCGCAGCGCGGGCACGTGGTGTTGACGAATTCGGGCGTGTGCGCGAGGGGGTTCTGGCCGTCGGATCGAAACTGGACGTTATCCGGCAGCGGCACCGGGAGCTGGTCCATGGGGACCGGCACGATGCCGTGGTCCGGGCAGTAGACCACGGGGATCGGCACTCCCCAGTAGCGCTGGCGGGAGATCAGCCAATCTCGCAGCCGGTAGATGACGGTCCGCTTGCCGATGCCTCGACCTTCCGCCTCGGCGGTGATCTTCGCCATGCCATCTTTCACGCTCAGCCCGCTGTAAGGACCGGAGTTGACGAGGAAACCGTCGTAGGACTCGAACGCCGCCTCGAGTGGTTTTGTGGAGGGCGTCGGCGTGGGACTGATGACCTGGCGAACGGGTAACTGATATTTCTTGGCGAACTCGAAGTCGCGCGCATCGTGGGCGGGGACGGCCATGATGGCGCCGGTGCCATAGGTGGCGAGGACGTAGTCCGCGACCCAGATGGGGATGCGCTCTTTCGTAAAGGGATTGATGGCATAAGCGCCGGTGAAGACCCCGGTCTTTTCGTGCTCCGTCGAGAGGCGTTCGATCTCGGTCTCGGCCCTGGTCTGCTCAACATAGGCGTCGACCTCGCGCCGCCGATCCTTCGTGGGGATCTGCTGCACGAGCTCGTGCTCGGGGGCGATCACCATGAAGGTCGCGCCGAAGACGGTATCTGGGCGCGTGGTAAAGACGCGGAGACTTCCGTCACCATCGACGGCGAACTCCAGGTCGGCGCCCTCGCTGCGACCAATCCAATTGGCCTGCATGACGCGTACGCGCTCGGGCCAGCGGTCGAGCTTGCTCAGGTCGTCGAGTAATCGCTGCGCATACGCCGTGATCCTGAAGAACCATTGCTCCAGTTCTTTCTTGGTCGGCTTGGTTCCGCAGCGCCAGCAAACCCCGTTGACGATCTGCTCATTGGCAAGGACGGTATTGTCTTTCGGGCACCAATTGACGGCCGCCTTCTGCTTATAGGCCAGGCCCACCTCGAGAAATTTCAAGAAGAGCCACTGCGTCCACTTGTAGTAGTCCGCGTTGCAGGTGGTGACCTCGCGGTCCCACCCATAGAGGACGCCCATGATATCGAGCTCGTGCTTGGAGATCGTGATGTTGCCTTCGATCGACACCCGCGGGGGAATGCCGCTGACGATGGCGGCGTTCTCCGCTGGCAAGCCGAACGCGTCCCAGCCGAAGGGGTTCAGGACGTTGAAGCCACGCATCACTTTGTAGCGGCCGATGGCGTCGCCGATGACGTAGTTCCGGAAGTGGCCCATGTGCAACGGCCCCGAGGGATAGGGGAACATGACGAGGTTGTAGAACTTCGGCTTGCCCGAATCCTCCGTGACCCGAAAGAGGCCCGCCTTCTTCCAGGCATCGCGCCACTTTGGCTCGATCGCCTGCGGATCGTAGACGGGGGCGACAGTCCTGGCCATATCAGTGAAGGAGTGGTGGAGCCGACGAGATTCGAACTCGTGACCTATTGCATGCCATGCAATCGCGCTCCCAGCTGCGCCACGGCCCCACACGCGCGGGTCGAGGGTCAAGTTTAGCGAACTCGTCTCAACGAGAGCAGCGGGGTGCGTCGCCACGGTCCGAGTATACACGGTTTTGTGTAACTGTCGCGACAAACTCTGCGCCCCCTCACCCTATGATTCAGCCGATGCAGCATCTCTGGGCGCCGTGGCGGATGGCGTTCATCAAGGCGCCCAGGCCATCGGGCTGCTTCTTCTGCGAGGCCGCCGCTGCCGACCCATCGGACGACGCCACTCACCTGGTGCTCGCCCGCGGTGAGCTGACGCTGGTCATCCTCAACCGCTATCCCTATAACAACGGCCATCTGATGATTGCCCCCAGTGCCCACCTGGCCGATCTCGAGGAACTGCCCAGCGCGACGGCCAATGAACTGACGACGCTGACGCAACGCTCGCTGCGCGTGTTGCGCCAGGTCCTGGCACCGCAGGGCTTCAACCTCGGCATCAACGCCGGCAAGGTCGCGGGCGCCGGCGTCGCCGATCACGTGCACCAGCACGTGGTGCCACGCTGGGATGGCGACACAAATTTCATGCCGGTCGTCGCCGAAGCAAAAGTCCTTAACGAAAGCCTTGCGAAGAGTTATCAAGAGCTACGCGCCGGCTTCGATCGGCTCCCGTAACGTCCATCGTTAGTCAGTCACGTCTCAATTAGGGCCGAACGGACGATTGGCCGGACGCAAACCGGTGCTACCTTCGTTCTTGCCATGAAGAAACGGCGGAGACAGTCTGGCCAGGCGTTGATCGAATATGCATTCCTCATGGTCTTACTGGCCACCATTGGCTTCGCGGTCATCGTCCTCGCGGGAAACCAGCTCCAGGGGACCTTCCAGGACGTGAGTTACGAGCTCAGCCACCTCACCGACGCCTCCACCCTCGCGCCGGACGGGAGCACGCTCGACCCCGGCGTCACACCGGCACCTGCGCAATGTCCACCCGGACAGTCGGCTCAACTGAGAGGCCACAAATGGAAATGCAGTTAGAGCGATTGAGCGACAAGGCCGCCCCCCGTGGGCTCAACCGGCTGCTGGCCAACCGCCAGCTCTGGAAGAACGCGATCTACTCGCTCGCGCTGATCACGTATTTGTGCTCCTTCCTGTTCTTCGGGCTGGCCGTCGGTAACATGCGCGAGACCGGCGGAAGCGTGACCACGGTGATCGACCTGATCGTGGCGACGTATTTTCTCCTACAGGTGATCTTTCTGTTCGTGCTCAGCGGCGTCGTCGAACGCCGCCACCGCAACGAGCCGATCCATTTCCCCGATCGGCGCACCCGGACGAGCTAGATCTTCTCGATTATCGTCGCGATGCCCATTCCGTAGCCGATGCACATCGTGCTGAGGCCGTAGCGAGCACCCTGACGCTCGAGCTCATGCAACAGCGTGGTGATCAGGCGCGCGCCACTGGCACCCAGAGGATGCCCGAGCGCAATTGCGCCGCCTGAGTAATTGACCTTCTCCATGTCGGCCCCAGTCTCGTGCTGCCAGGCCAGAACCACGGGAGCGAACGCTTCATTGACCTCGAACAGGTCGATATCGTTCAGCTGCAACCCCGCCTTTTTGAGGACTTTCTGGGTTGCCGGGATGGGTCCGGTCAACATGATGGTCGGCTCGGAGCCGACGATCGCCTGGGCCACGATCCGCGCCCGCGGCTTGAGTCCCAGCTGCAGTGCTTTTTCCTTCGTCATGATCAACACGGCTGAGGCACCATCGCTGATCTGGCTGGAGTTGCCGGCCGTGACCACGCCATCGTCCTGGAACGACGGTTTCAGCTGCGCCATTTTTTCGCGTGACGGCGGAATGCGCACGCCCTCGTCGACGGCGAATTCATAGCTGCTGCCGTTCTGCTTGACCTCCACCGGGAAGATCTCGCGCGTGAACCGGCCTTCCTGGATCGCCAGCCCGGCCTTAACATGGCTCTGGTAGGCAAATTCGTCCAGTTGCTCGCGACTGAAGCCCCACTTCCTGGCAATCATTTCGGCGGAATTGCCCTGGGGGATGATCTCGAAAAGATCCATCAGCTTGGGGCTGACCGGGCCTTCGCCGGGACCGAACGCATCCGAGCCCATCGGCACGCGCGACATATTTTCGACGCCGGCGCCGATAACGATCTCCTGCGCGCCCGACAGAACACCCTGGGCGGCGAAGTTCACCGCCTGCTGGCCGGAGCCGCAGAAGCGATTCACGGTGGTCCCCGGGACTTCGACAGGAAAACCCGCGATCAAGGCCGCGGCGCGGGCGATATTCATGCCCTGCTCGCCGGTCTGAGTGACGCAGCCGGCGATGACGTCGTCGACCTGGGCGGGGTCGACGCCGGCTCGGGTGACCACCTCCCGCAGTGTCAGCGCCAGCAGGTCGTCCGGCCTGACCGGGCTCAGCTTGCCGCCGCGCCGGCCGATCGCCGTACGGACCGCTTCAACGATGACGGCTTCTGTCATGGTAAAGATCTTCTCCTTGGGGCGTTGATGCCCCTCATCAGTCTAAACGTCAACTTCGTCTAGAATGTTCCGCGACATGAACGGCGCCGTGCTTGCGACAAAGGACCGGGCTTGGGCTCGGTAATCAAGAAGCGCAGGAAGAAAATGCGCAAACACAAGCACAAGAAGATGTTGAAGGCGACCCGCTGGCAGCGCCGGACGAAGTAACCAGCTTCTGATCGATGAGGTTCGCGAGCTGGGCCTGCGAGGCCTCCCCCGGATAGCGAGCAACCACGACGCCACGACGATCCACCAGCACGAACGAGGGGGGCGCGTCGACCTCATAGGCTGCGGTGAGGCTGCCAGACACGTCGTACAGACTCGGGTAGGGCACGTTGAATTCGGCGTAAAAAGCGCGCGCGAGCGCGCGGTCGTGATCGAGCATGTCGACACCGTAGAACTTGATGCCGTAGCGCGCATAGTTGGCCGCCAGCTCGTTCAACCCCGGCTGTTCCTTGCGGCAGGGTCCGCACCACGCGGCCCAGAAGACCAGGACCGTGCTGGATGCCTTGAAGTCGACGGACAGCGCCGACCCGTCGAGGGTCTCGCCCGAAAGACGCGGCGCCGCCGTCCCGACCCGGCCGTTGGGCGCCGCCTGTGAGACATCGGGCTGCAGGCTGCATCCCGCCAGCAGCAACACAAGGAGTAACCAGGGCCCGCGGCCCAGCAAGCTAGTTGACCGTGCCGGGCTGGGAGCCGCCCAGAGGTCGCTTAAACCCGAGGCCGGGCGTCGACGGCCGGGTGGCTGCCGGCAGCAGCGCCTTGTCCAGCACCTCATCGACATGCTTGACCAGAACGAGCTCCATCGAATTCTTGACTTCTTCCGGCACCTCGTGCAGGTCCTTGCGATTCTTCTCCGGCAGGATGAAGGTCTTGATCCCCGCGCGATGCGCGGCCAGCAGTTTTTCTTTCAACCCGCCAATCGGCAACACCTTGCCACGCAAGGTGATCTCCCCGGTCATGGCTACCTCGCGGCGGACCGGTCGGTCGGTGAGAACCGAAACAACGGCGGTGGCCATCGTGATGCCCGCCGACGGACCGTCTTTCGGGATCGCGCCCGCCGGCACATGGATGTGAAAGAAATGATCCTCGAAGAAGCCCGGCTTCAGTCCGAGCTCGAGTGCGTGGGAACGCGCATAGCTCACCGCTGCCCGCGCCGACTCCTCCATCACCTTGCCGATCTGTCCCGTCAGCGCGAATTCGCCACGCCCCTGCATCAGGATCGCCTCGACGGTCATCACGTCGCCGCCGTACTCGTTGACGGCCACGCCGGTGACCGCTCCGACCTGGTCTTCCAGCTCGGCGACGCCGAATTCGAACCGAGGCGGCCCCAGGTAGCCCATCACGTCACCCGGCTGGACCATGACTTTTTCCGTTTGACCTTCGGCGATGCGACGCGGAATCTTGCGAGCGATGTTCGCGATCTCGCGGTCGAGGTTGCGCACGCCGGCCTCGTGGGTGTACTCGCGGATCAGCAAGCGCAGCGTATCCTCCGGGACCGCCAGGTTCTCATCGGTCAGCCCGTGCTCGCGTAGCTGCCGCGGCACCAGGAACTGCTGCGCGATATGCAGCTTCTCGTCTTCCGTGTACCCAGGGAGCCGGATGATCTCCATGCGGTCGCGCAGCGGCGCAATGATCGTGTCGACGACGTTGGCCGTGGTGATGAACAACACCTGCGACAGGTCATAGGGGACTTCCAGGTAGTGATCCGAGAAGTCCTTGTTCTGCTCCGGATCGAGCACCTCGAGCAAGGCTGACGACGGATCGCCGCGCCAGTCGGCGCCCACTTTATCGACCTCGTCGAGCATGAAGACCGGATTGCGCGCTCCGGCGACTTTCATTTGCTGCAGAATTCGGCCCGGCATCGCACCGATGTAGGTTCGCCGGTGTCCCCGGATCTCGGCTTCGTCGTGGATGCCGCCGAGCGAGAGCCGGACGAACTTGCGGCCCAGTGCCCGAGCGATCGACTTACCGAGGCTGGTCTTCCCGACGCCCGGCGGTCCGACGAAACAGAGAATCGGCGACCGCAGGCTCTGCGAGCGTTGGCGGACGGCCATGTATTCCAGGATCCGTTCCTTGATCTTCTCGACGCCATAGTGGTCCTCATCGAGCACCTTCGCGGCCACTTTGATGTCCCATGTCTCGCCGGGCGGCGGTCCCCAGGGCAGGGCGATCAGCCAATCCACGTACGTCCGAATGATGCCAACCTCGGGCGAGGCCGCCGGAATGCTCTGCATCCGGTCGATTTCTTTGAGGGCGCGCTCTTTCACGCTGTCCGGCATCCCGGCCGCTTCGATTTTCTCCCGCAGGCTATGCAGGTCGGCGCCTTCCTCGTCCTCGCCGAGTTCTTTGCGAATGGCTTTTAGTTGCTCGCGCAGAATCTGGTCGCGTTGGAGCTTGCCAATCGTGCTCTGCACTTCGTTCTGGATCTTGGCTTTGAGCTCGAGGATCTCGACCTGCTTGCTGAGAAACAAGGCAAGAAGCCGTAGCCGCTCGAGCACGTTCGGCGTCTCCAGCATGTGCTGCTTCTGCTCGAGGGTCTGGTCCGGGGCCGCCGAGACGAGGTCGGCCAGATACACCGGGTCGTCCGTCTTCGATACCGTGGCCGCGACCTCGGGTGCGACCGCCGCGCCGGACTCCACGTATTTCTCGTACAGGCTCTTGACCGACCGCATGTGGGCCTCCATCTCGAGGCCCTCGCCGACCTGGTCGGCGACGATTTCGATCTCCACTTCGATGAAGGGTTTGAACTGCACGAAGCGCACGATGCGCGCCCGCTGCGCGCCGGCGACGAGCATTTGCACGCCGGCGGGCGTCTGCCGCATGCCGTTGATTTCCGCAATGGTGCCGATCGCGTAAAGATCCTGTTCGACGGTGTCGTCCACCTGCGGGTCCTTCTGCGCGACCAGCAAGACCTGTTTGTCTTTATCCATTGCCGCCGTGATCGCTGCGATCGAGGTCCGGCGGCCGACCGACAGGGGCACGATCAGCTTGGGAAAGACGACGTCGTCCCGCAGGGGCACGAGGGGTATGCGCCGCAGCGACGTTTCAGCGGGGACCTCCCTCTCCGCTGGCAGAGGAGGGTCGGGTTGAGGGGTCTTCTGCGCCATGCCTTAGACCTGCGCTCCGGCATCGGTCACGGCCGGCCGGAACGGCTTGGGCGTGATGATGCCGCCTTCCAGTGCCCGCGGTCCGATCAACCGCGCGATCTGGTCTTCGTCCAGGACTTCTTCCTGCATCAGGGCATTGGCCAGCGTGTCCAGCTTGGCGCGGTTCGCGGTCAGGATGCTCTCGGCCGTTTCGTAACCCTCGCGCAGGAGGCGGGTCACTTCCTCGTCGATGATGGCCGCCGTCCGCTGGCTGATGTGCGGGCTGCCGGCCAGCTCGCGGCCCAGGAAAACGGCCTGCGGCGAATCGTCGAATGAGAAGAGACCCATCTTCTGGCTCATCCCCCAGCTCACGACCATGTGCCGCGCCAGTTCCGTCGCCGTTTCCAGGTCGTTCTGCGCGCCGGTCGTGATCGATCCCAGGCCAAGCTGTTCGGCGGCGCGTCCGCCGAGCGCCATCGCGATCCGCGCCTCGAGATATTCCTCGGACAAGTTATGCCGGTCATCGGTCGGGATCGATTGGGTTACGCCCAGCGCCATGCCGCGTGGGACGATCGTGATCTTGTGAACCGGATCTGACTGCGGCTGATACCAGGCGACCAGCGCGTGTCCCGACTCGTGGTACGCGATCACGCGACGTTCCGCCTCGCTGAGGTAGATCTTGCGCTCGGAACCCAGGACGACTCGGTCGAATGACTCTTCGAAGTCTTCCATCGCGACGGTCGACCGGTTGGTGCGCGACGCGTGGAGCGCGGCCTCGTTGACGAGGTTGGCGAGGTCCGCACCGACCAGGCCCGGCGTCGAGCGCGCGATGATTTCGAGGTCGACGTCGGGGGCCAGCGGCACGCTGCGGGTGTGCACTTTCAAGATGGCGGCACGGCCGCGACGATCGGGCCGGTCGACGACGACGCGCCGGTCGAACCGACCGGGCCGGAGCAGGGCCGGATCGAGGACGTCGGCGCGGTTCGAAGCGGCGACCACCACCACGGCCTCGCGCTGATCGAAGCCGTCCATCTCGACCAGGAGCTGGTTGAGGGTTTGTTCGCGTTCATCGTTGCCGCCGCCCAGACCGGCGCCGCGCTGGCGGCCGACGGCATCGAGTTCATCGACGAAGATCACCGATGGCGAGTGCTTCTTGGCGTCTTCGAAGAGACTGCGGACACGCGAGGCGCCGACGCCGACGAACATTTCGACGAACTCGGAGGCCGAAATACTGAAGAACGGCACGCCGGCCTCGCCGGCGATGGCACGGGCCAGCAGCGTCTTGCCGGTGCCCGGTGGGCCAATCAACATCACGCCCTTGGGCATCCGGCCACCCAGCTTCTGGAACTTCTGCGGGTCGCGCAGGAAATCGACCATCTCCTGCAGCTCGAATTGTGCCTGCTCAACCCCGGCGACGTCATGAAACGTGGTCTTTGGCGTGCCGGGCTCCTGCATGCGGGCGCGGCTGCGGCCGAAACTGAAAATGCCCTGCGCCGCCTGGCCGCTCCGCCGCATAAACCAGATCCAGATCGCGATCAGCACCAGGAATGGCAGGAACGTGAACAGCAGGCTGCCCAGGCCGCCGGTGTCTTGCTTGACCACGGTCGCGACATCTTTGCTCTTCAACAGGGGAAAGAAGGTCGGGTCGGTCAGCCCGACGTTATCCGGCACGGTCGCGCTGAATTGGGTGTTCGTGACCCCGTTGTTGGTAAAGGACGACTTGAGGTCACCCTGGGCGTTCTGGCCCTGGACGGTGATATCGGCCACGTTGCCGTTGTCGATCTGAGTCAGCAGCTGCGAATAGCTGAGGTCCACCCGGGCCGGCCCGCCGAACCGGCTCAGAACCGGCGAGAGCAGGATCACGATGTACAGGCTGAGCCCGGCCAGCAGGGCGAGCCGAAGCCAGGACCCCGGCTGTCGCGGCGTTTTGGGGCTCTGGGGCGGCGTGGTCTGGTCGGGCCTAAGCGCCATATACGGCTAGTCTATGCGTCGCGGCCGGTTCGCAAACATTGCAACTAATCGAGTGCGGCCGGGAGAACGCCGGCGCAGAACCGCCGGTCCTATAATTCCGCCCGGGGCGATAGCTCAGCTGGCAGAGCGCCGCACTCGCATTGCGGAGGTCGAGAGTTCGAGTCTCTTTCGCTCCACCACCCCGAACTGTGCGACTTCGGCTGAAGCACGACAAAACGTGTTCGGCTGATGCTTTACGCAGTTTCGGCTGATGCCTTACAGCGGTTTCGGCTGATGCTTGACACTCCCGCGCATGAAGGAGTTGAGCGTGGGAGAGCAGCGGTACAGGGCGGTCATGGCGGTCCTCAGCGGCGGGCGGACGGTGACGGAGGTGGCGCGGGATGGGGAGGTGAGCCGGCAAACGCTGCATGCGTGGCTGGCTCGCTACGAGCACGAGGGCATGGAGGGGATGGGCGACCGGTCGCACCGGCCGACCCACTGCCCCCATCAGATGCCGGCCCTGATCGAGGTGCGGGTGCTGGAGATGCGGCGCCACAAGCCGTTCTGGGGCCCGCGTCGCCTGGTCCTGGAGTTGGCCAGGAAAGGCGTGACCCCGACCCCGTCGGCCTCCGCGATCTATCGCTGCCTGCTCCGGGCGGGCGTGATTCAACCGGTCCCGCGGCGGTGGCGACGCGAGGACTGGAAACGTTGGGAGCGGGGCGCGGCGATGGAGCTGTGGCAGCTGGACGTGGTCGGCGGCTTTCATCTCGCCGATGGCACCACCGCCAAGGCCCTCACCGGGCTGGACGACCACTCGAGGTTCTGCGTCGCGGCTCGCTTGATGCATCGGGAACGGACCAGCAAGGTGTGTGAGGGGTTCAGCGTGGCGCTGCGCCAATACGGGGTGCCGGACCAGGTGCTCACCGACAACGGCAAGGTGTTCACGGGCCGCTTCGCGCAGCCCCCGGTGGAGGTGCTGTTTGACCGGATCTGCCGGGACAACGGCATCGAGCACCTCCTCACCCAGCCGCGCTCGCCGACGACGACCGGGAAGATCGAGCGGTTCCACAAGACGCTTCGGCTGGAGCTCGACACCCGGCAGGTGTTCAAGGACCTCACGACCGCACAGGAGGCCGTGGACGAATGGGTTGCGTACTACAACGCCGAGCGACCCCATCGGTCGCTGGACGATGTCACGCCCTCGAGCCGCTTCAAGGCTGGTACCACGCAGGTCCGCGAGCCGGAACGGAATGGCGACTACTGGGTCTCCCGGAAGGTCACGAGCAACGGCATCGTCTGTGTCGGATACCAGAAGGTGAACGTGGGTCAGCGCCATGCCGGCAGCGCGTGCGACATCCTGGTGAAAGACGGGCTGCTGCAGTTCTGGGTGGGCAGCCAGCTGGTCAAGACGGAAGTCCGAGCTACGACAGGCGTCGTTCGCAAGAAGAATGCCGAGGGGCAGGCCCCGCGGCGCTAGATTTGCAGAGGAGTGTCAAGGATCAACCGAATCAGCTTCGTCAAGCATCAACCGAAGCTGCACAGCTCCACCACCCCGAACTCCACTACCCCGAACCGGGCTAGGAGCAGTGGTACTTGTGACCGTGCAGGACGGCCGGCGTCCCGTCCGGGCAGGTATAGGTCGCTGTCGCTCCTGGGTCATTCGGGTTCATGAGCGCTTCCTCGATATCCACAAAGGTCGCGCCGACCTGGTTGCCGAGCACGGTGATCACACCGATGCAGACGCAGGCGATCAGCACCAGGATGATGGCGTACTCGACCATCGCTTGACCCCGACGGGCTGTCCGGCTGCGCACTTTCATGGTTTCCGCGAGCTGGGCCCTGGCCCCAACTGCCCGCTATCTCTATAAACGTTGTAGCGGCCAATAGGATTCGACCGTTACGGGCGGCCTAACGTTCAAGGCTTGGGTCGCGCATTGCCCGGCTACGCCACCGCGGGCAGCGCGCGGTTGTCGGCGTTGGCGATGGACGGCACCGGCGGGATGCGCGCAAACGCCGCCCAGATCAGGATCGGGGCGGCGCCGGCCACGACCACCACGATGCGCGCGAGCAGCATCTGGTTCATGGGCGCGGCTAGCAACAGGAAACAGCCGATACTGACCACCCGCCCGATCCCCAGGCACAGCTCCTGATGAACGATGTAGTCGTAGCGCATCGCCTGCGGCGTCGGATCGCGGTCGATTACCTGCAACGCCACCGGCGCGAGCGCGTTGCCGTGGAGCGGCCCACCGATGGCGCGCAACAACCCGAAGCCGATGATCGCCCAGGCGGTCAGGTACAGGGGCAACAATAAGGTCGAGAGCACCAGCAGCGAGCCGCCGACGAGGGCGCACGCGATCCGGTGTTGCGGCCGCATGAATGTAGCGAGCGCGAGGCTGATGCCCACACCCAGCAGGCCCATCAGGCCGTTGAGGTTGCCCACCTGTTGCTCGTCCTTGAGCACGAGGAACATCAGGATCGTCAACACGAGACCGATCAGGCTTCCGGTGAACCCGTCGGCGAGCCGCGCGCGGGTCACCCAGCGCCAATCCGGATTTCGCCGCGCCAGCGTGGCGACTCGACGGAGCGACAGCCGCTGGCGCGCCGAGGACGGTAACTGCCCGGCCACCACCATGGCGGCCATCAACACGACCGTCGACAGGGCGAAGACCATCTGATAACCGCGGTCGGTGCCGCCGATGTGGGTGCCGGCCACGATGATCGCACCCGCCGCCGGCGGGAGGGTAGCGGTCAGCAGCAGGCTGGCCGTCGCCTGGGCACCGAAGTAGCGGTCGCGGTCGCGGTCCGACGTCGTGTCGTAGCTGACCAGGTGGAAACCGGACCAGTAGAAGCCTTCGGAAACGCCCCTGAGCAGCCCGAGAGCCACCACCCAGTGCGGGGCATCGGTTCCCAGGAGCAGGATCAGCAGGTAGGAGAGGCCGTTGCCAAACAGGCCCAGGCGGATCGAGGCGCCGGCGCCCAACCGGCGCCACACCAGCCCGTTGGCGACGAACGCGACGGGAATCGTGACCGCGCTGAGCCCGCTGTAGACGGCGATCGGCGACAGGTCGTGGCTGGCCCGCCAGAGGAAGATCGAGAGGAAGGTCCCGGCGAGCAGGTTGGACGCGGTGTAGGCACCATGCACCATCACCATGCAGCTGGCGCGCCGGTCCAGCCCGCCCGATAACGCCCTCGGCGCAAACACCCGTTCCTCTTTTCGGGCCCCGTCCCGCAAGACCCGTATCCGGACAACGCCTGAAACCGTGGTCGCTTTCCCGGGTCATCGGCCTGTGACCCGCGACACGGCCCGGTGACGTCGAGCGCGGGCCAAGCGATTGAGACGTAAGGTCCCCCGCAAGCCACCGGCAGTAGCCTCCGCGTAGGCGCTCACCGAAGCGCCATCCAAGGGGGTCGCCGCTACGGAAATCAACGACGTCCACTACGCGACGCGAGAGGCGCAGCGCCCGGGCGAGCGGCCACAGCCGGCCGCCACCCACGAGCTCCTCGTATCGCTCCAGCAGGGCGCGATCTCGCCGGCCGCCTACGACACGGCGTTCGTCGCCCGCCTGCGCGAGCCCAGCGATCCGAACGCCATGGCCTACCCCCAAACGTTGGGCTGGCTGCTGCGCAGCCAGAACGCCGACGGCAGCTTCGGGACGACGCTGCCGATTCCCAAGGACAAGTTGATCTCGACCCTGAGCGCGCTCGTCGCCCTGGCCGACCTGCCAACACACCTCCAGGACGGCGCCGCGCACCGCGCCCGCGTGCGGGCGCTGCGCTTCGTGCACGAGGACACCGGCAACTGGCAGACCGGCCCCGACCTGGCCGGCTTCGAGCTCGTCCTGCCGGCGATGCTCGACTCGGCCAAGCTTCGCGAGCTGCCCCTGCCCTACGAGCGCTTCATGGGTATCTCGGCCCAGCGTGACGCGAAGATCGGCCACATCCCGCCCCGGCTCATCTATAACGTCGCGACGCCATTGCTGCACTCGATCGAATATCTGGGGAACCGGCTCGACGTCGAGGCCGCCCGCAAGCAGCTCTCTCCCAACGGCTCCTTCGCGAACTCGCCCTCGGCCACCGCGTATTTCTTGCTCAAGACCCGCGACGAGCAGGCGAACGAATACATCGCCATGCTGATGGCCAATCGGGGCGACGGCAGCCTCCCGACCGTCGCGCCGTTCGAGGTCTTCGAGATCGCCTGGGTGCTGTACAACCTGGCCCGCGCCGAGCTGCGCCCGGCCGAGGCGCAGCCGCTCGTGCGGTATCTGGCGCAGGCGCTCACCGACGATGGCGTTGGGGTCTCGATGGAGGGACTGCGGCCCGACTCGGACGACACGGCCCTGACGCTCAGCGTCTTGCACCGCTACGGCTTCCCCATCTCGGCGGGGCCGCTGCGGCCGTTCGAAGGCGTGGGTTTCTTCTTCACTTTCCCCCTCGAGCGTGACGCGTCCGTGACAGCCAATGCTCACGTCCTCGAGGTGCTCCAGGCCGCTCCGGCGTTCCCCCGCCAGCACGTGATCCTGCAGAAGGTCGTCAAGTACCTGCGTGATGCGCGCGTAGACGGCGACCATTGGGTCGACAAGTGGCATGGGTCCCCCTTCTATGCCACCGCCCACGCCGTCTTCGCGCTCACCGCGTCGGCACCGGATCTTTGCCCGCCGGCTTTCAGTTGGTTTGCCAAGAGTCAGCGCCAGGACGGCTCCTGGGGCTGGTTCAGCCAGGGCACCCCGGAGGAGACCGCCTACGCCGTGCAGGCGCTGATGCTGGCGCCGGCCGAATTCCGGGCCCAGATCAGGGAGCCACTCCGCCGGGCTGCCGCCTACCTGAATGAAACCGAGGGCGAGCCCGTCATTCCTATGTGGGTTGGCAAGACGCTCTACGGGCCAACCCAGGTTGTCCGTTCCGCGGTACTTTCCGCCCAGATCCTGCTTGCGAGGAGCGAACATGCTAGACCGGCGGATTAACAAGCTCAAAGAGAACCTCATGCGACAGGAGGACGAAGCCCTGGTGGTTCGCCACCTGGTCGACGCCAACCCACGGGGGGACGACATGCTGGGCGAGGTCTGCCGTGCTGCGGTCCTCCTCCACCCAAGCGCCAGTTTCGAGCAGGCCCTGGCACTGGCTCGGACGATGGCGTACATCGTCTACATCGACGACTACCTCGAGGAAGAGCACCCCGAGCTGGACCTGGCCGACTACCGGCGGGTCTGCCAGAACTTCTTGCTCTGGCCCAACCGCGACCTCAGCCAGATGCCCCTCGTCAACGCGACCGTTGCCCGCAAGCTCGAGGAGCAGTTCCGCGAGGACGAGGTGCCCGAGGAATGGACGGCCATGCGCCGGCTCGTCTGGGAAAAGTCGATCTGGACGATGCTCCAGGAAAACCACTGGTTGAAGCACAAAGAGCGCGTTACTCTGGACGCGTACCTGGCCAACGGGATGTACAGCAGCTCCTTCCCCATCGTGCAGGTCTCGATCCTGGCGTTTTCCTACCAGGATGTCTCGCAGGAACTGAAGAACCGAATCTTCGGGCATATCTGCCAGGCCTCGCGCGTGGTGCGGCTCGCCAACGACCTGCGCACGCATGAGCGTGAGTCGGCCCAGGGCCGCTTCAACTCGGTTGACCTGATCTCGGGCGGCTCCGCCGAGCGGACCCTCGACAGCGCGCGTGACGCCGTCCGCCACCTGATGGAGGAAGAGTTCGAGCAGCTCAAGAAGGCGATCGCCCGCGAGCGGCGCACGGGCATCACCCAGCAGTTCCTCAGCCACCTGATCGACAGCACGCAGGTCTTGCTCGACTTCTACGAAGTCCCGGGCGGGCGCCACAGCCAGGGCCGGCCCGATCGGGTGTTGAAGGCCAGCTAACCGCCCATGAGCAGCTCCATCAACCTGAAGCTCGGCGCCCACAAGGCGACGGCCGCCGGCAGGCCGGATGCGTCGGCGATCGAGATGGAGCGGCGCATCATCTGGATCCGCTGGCTCGCGATCCTCGTCTCGCTCGGTGCCCTCCCCTTCCTGTCGGCGAGCCTGAACCGGCAGTCGCTCGTGACGCTGCTCGCCCTGATCGGCCTGGGCGCGATCTACAACCTGACGTTGCTGGTCGTCCTGCTCCCGCGAAAGCCCGAATGGCTGACGGCCGGTTACATCTCCGCCATCGGCGACGTCCTCCTCGTCACCGGCGGCGTGGCCGTCACCGGCGGGCTCGAGTCACCGTTCTTCCTCGCCTACTTCGTCGTCACGGTCACAACGGCGGTTCGATTTGGTGGGCTGGCGGCGATCGTCGCTGTCCTCACGATTGCGCTCAGCTACACCGCCGTCGTCTACTACGGCAACACCGTGCAGGGCACGGCGCTGACACTGAATGACCTGACCAACCTGGCGATGCGCACCGGCTTCGTCGCTCTCACCGGCATCTTCGTCGGTTTCGTCGGGGACCGCGCCCGGCGGGCGGAGCGCGCGCTGCAGGAGGAGCTCGAGCGGGCCCACGCCTCGCTGTCGGAGGTCACCGTTGAGCTGAACCGCGACCTCGAGTTCGAACAGACCTGCCAGCTGACGGCCGACAAAGGCCGCTCCCTGCTCAGCGCCGACGCCTTCTTGATGCAGGTCCAGATGCCGCCACTGATCGGCCAGGACGAGGCGACGCCCCCGGCCTCGATGCTCTACGTCGACTGGACGCCCGAGCTGAAGGCGCAGCATGCCGGGGTCGACCTGACAACCGCCCGGCTGGCGCTGACGCCCGCGACCGGCGAGCAGGTGATCGCGGTCGCGGATCCCAACCTGCTGCTGCCCAACGAGCACAAGCCGCTCCCGGCCGGCATGTGGTTCCGCATCCCGGTGTTCCACGGCGCCCGGGCGATCGCCGACATGATCGTCGGCTTCATGGGGCGCGAGCAACCCCTCCGTCAGACCGAGATGGAACTGATGCTGACCTTCGCCGAGCGCGCCGGCATCGCGATGCGCAACGCCCATGCCCTCGACCAGGCGCAGAAGCTCTCCGTCACCGACTCGGTGACCGGGCTGCCGAACCACCGGTACTTCCATACGAGGTTCGACGAAGAGATGGAGAAGACGAAGGACACCGGCGGGTCGATCACCGTGATGATGATCGACCTCGACCGCTTCAAGGTCTACAACGACAGCTTCGGCCACGCGGCCGGTGACGTCGCGTTGAAAGCCGCGGCTCGCACCATTTCTTCCACCATGCGACGCGAGGACACCGTGACCCGTTACGGGGGCGAGGAGTTCGTCGCCATCCTGCCGGGCGTCGACCTCCAGACGGCGCCGATCCGGGCGCAGGAGATCTGCGACACGCTCTCCAAGGTCTTCATGTACAACCCCAAGACGATCTTCGCCCCACTCACCGCCTCAGTCGGTTGGGCGACCTATCCGGTCGACGCGCGCAACCGCGATGAGCTGCTGAACCGCGCGGACCTCGCCATGTACATGGCGAAGAAGCGCGGACGCAACTGCATCTGCGGCGCCTGCGAGCTGGAAAGCGTCGCCGCCCTCGACTCGGTGCTGAGTGAAGTCGTCGCCCAGCTGGCGAGTGCCGACACGGTCGGACCCGGCATGGTGGCGACGCTCGAGAAGCGGCTGGGACAGATCGCGAACTCGAGCCACCTGGAAGAGCTCGCTGAAGGCATGCTCTCGCCCAACAGCGAGGCGACGCTGGAAGCGCTCAACGCCCTGGCGGCGTCGATCGACGCCAAGGACCCCTACACCAGTGGCCACTCGCAATCGGTGGCGAAGCTCGCCGAGGACCTGGGCGACATGCTGCAGTTGTCGGGGGCGCACAAGAACCAGCTGCGCCTGGCCGCGATCCTGCACGACGTCGGCAAGATCGGCGTCGTCGACAAGGTCCTGCTCAAAGAAGGCAAGCTCGACGAGGACGAGAAGCTCATCATGCGCATGCACCCCATCCTGGGCGCGCGCATCCTGCAGCCGATCAAGGCCTTCCGGCAGATCCTCAACGTCGTCCTCCATCACCACGAGTGGTACGACGGCAGCGGCTACCCGGACGGCCTGGCGGGCCAGAACATCCCGCTGCACGCGCGCATCGTGTCCGTCTGCGATGCCTATCACGCCATGACGTCGACCCGCCCCTACCGCCAGCGCCGCACACCGGAGTTCGCACTCGCCCAGCTGGAGGCCGGCAAGGGCACTCAGTTCGACCCCATCATCGTCGACTACTTCATCCAGATGATGCGCAAGCGGCAGGCAGAAAATCCGGATGCCCTCGAGGCCGACGTGCACGACGATCACCCGAGCACGCCCGACGCCGCGGCGGCCGCGAGCTAAACCCCCATGGCGCTGGACGCGAACGGCCATCCGGTCTCTCGCATCGCGCAGCGCAAGCTCGAGCATCTCCGGCTCTCCCTCGAAGCCTCCGTGCAGTCGACCCGGGGCGCCGGCTTCGAGCGCTTCGCTTTCACCCACCAGGCGCTCCCTGAGCTGGACCTGGACGCCATCGACACGAGCACCAGCTTTCTGGGCAAACCCCTCAAGCTGCCCTTCCTGATCTCGAGCATGACGGGCGGCGCGCAGGCCGCGGGCGACATCAACCGGCGGCTGGCGCTGGTGGCCCAGACGGTGGGCATCGCCTTCGGCGTCGGCTCCCAGCGAGCCGGCCTGACGCACAAGGACCTGCGTCCGACCTACCAGGTTCGCAGTGTCGCTCCTGACGTCCTGCTCTTCGCCAACCTCGGCGCCGTCCAGCTGAACTATGGCATGCGCAAGGAGCAGGCCCTGGAAGCGATCGAGATGATCGGGGCCGATGCCCTGGTGCTGCATCTCAATCCGCTGCAGGAGGCGCTGCAGCCGGAAGGCGATCACAACTTCAGAGGACTGATCGAGAAGATCGGTGTCCTCTGTAAGGAGCTGCCCGTGCCGGTTATCGTCAAGGAGGTCGGCTGCGGCATCTCAGAGCGCACCGCGCGGCTGTTGGCCGTGGCCGGCGTCGCCGCCATCGACGTCGCCGGGCTTGGCGGCACGAGTTTCGCCCGCGTGGAGGCCTTCCGCCGGGAGCGGCCCGAGGAGGTCGAGCTCGCCCTGGCGTTTTCCGAGTGGGGCATCCCGACGTCGGAGGCGCTGGTCGTAACCCATCGCGCGGCACCACAGCTGCCGCTGATCGCCAGCGGCGGGCTGCACCACGGCCTCGATGCCGCCAAGGCGATCGGCCTGGGGGCGGACCTCACCGGCTTCGCCCATGCCGTCCTCGCGGCGGCCTCGGAAGGCGAAGAGCCGGTGCGCCGCCTGCTCGACGGCTTCGCCTGGCAGCTGCGGGTCGCCATGTTCTGCGCCGGCGCACCGAACATCGCGGCTCTCAAGGCCAACCCACCGACGGAAATCCGTTGAAGCGCGATGACACGCTCGCCTTTCCACACCGGGGCTCGCTGATGAAGACCAAGAGCTTCGCCAGCCGCACCGATCGCCTGCAGGCGATGAACCAGGCGCTGGACCGCGAGCTTTCGCGCCTCTCCCAGCGGGCCGGGTCCAGCCAGAGCTCACTGCTCACCGAGATGGTGCAGTACCACCTCGGGTTGCGCAAAGCCGGCGACCGCCCCGGCAAGCGGCTGCGCGCGAATATCGCCCTGCTCACCTGCGAGGCCTTCGGACGGCGCTACGCCGATGCGCTCTGGGCGGCCGTCGCCGTCGAGCTGGTGCACAACTTCTCGCTGGTCTTCGACGACGTCCAGGACAACGACGAGCTGCGGCGCGGCCGGCCCTCGGTCTGGAAGGTCTGGGGCATGGGCCAGGCGCTTAACGCCGGTGCCGCGCTGGAGGCGCTCGTCACGCGCGCCGTCGTCGACCTGTTGCCTGCACGGTACTCGGACCGCACGCGACCGGCGCTTTCGCTGCTATCCGAGGCGATGCTCGCCCTGTGTCGCGGCCAGGTGATCGACCTGCAATTCGAACAGCGCGTTGACGTGTCGGTTGACGAGTACCTGGAGATGATCGGTCTCAAGACGGCGGCACTCTTCGAGTGCGCCGCCCGGCTCGGCGGCCTGGCGGCCGGCGTGGGCGACGCATCGCTCGAGAAGGCCGGCAAGTTCGGCTACCACCTTGGCGTCGCATTCCAGGTGATCGACGACATGCTCGGTGTCTGGGGCTCCAGCTCGCAAACCGGCAAGCCGGTCGGCAGCGACCTCAAGAATGGGAAGAAGACGCTGCCGACGCTCGTCGCGCTCAAGGGCGGAGCGGCCGGGAACCGCCGGGTGCTGCGTACCCTGCTGACTCGAGCCAGGTTTACGGCCGCCGAAATGGAAACCGCGCGCGCCATCATCACCCAGGCCAGCGCGCGGGCGACCTGCCGCCGCCAGGCGGCCGAGCATCTCGCCGAGGCCCGACTTCAGCTTTTCGGCATGACCGACCGTCCCAACTGGGCCGTCCGGGCCCTGGCCGCGATGGTCACCACCCTGGAGTCAGGACTGGTCTAGCCGCGGTGACCGACGTTCGCGGGAGCAGCAGCAGGGGCGCGGCTGGCACAATGGTCGCAGGAGGATGGGGTCAGCGGCTGTACGGACGCGTACCCCGAGGTTCGTGACATATCTGGTTTGGGCCTTGCTATTGCTTCTCGCCATCGGGCAGCCGGCCGTCAAGGGTCCCGTCATGGCACCGAGTGAAGTGATTGGCGTGCACGCGGGAACAGATACCCAGGGGCTGCAGGGGAAGATCTACGTCGCCCTGGGTGACAGCATCAGCGCCGGCCGTTTCGCCACGGCGCAGGACGGAACCTTTCCCGCGCTGGTCGCCGACAAGCTGGGGATGAACCTCGACCTCGTGGCCCGCAGCGGCGCCAAAGCGGCCTGGGCAATCCCTCAGCTGGGCGCCGTCTCGGCCGCCCATCCGGCACTGGTGACGATCGAGCTGGGCACGAACGATGTCGGCTTCAATACTTCCGCAGATGTGTTTGCTTCCCAGTACGAGACCATCGTGGCCGCCGTGGCGGGGCCGCAGACGCGCCTCCTCTGCATCGGCAGCTGGTTGCCGGCCCCGAGCTTTGACACGATCATTGCGCAGGCGTGCGAGCGGCACGGCGGGACCTTCGTCAGCCTGAATGGGTTCTACGGCGTCAACGATTTCCACGCTCCCGAAGGCGGGTCGAGCTATCTCGGGCGCACCGACTGGTTCCATCCCGGCGATCAGGGACACGCCGCGATCGCCGCCGAGGTCCTCTCGGCACTCGGCGCCGGCCCGGCGCCCATCGTCGGTCCGCTGCCCCCGGCGCCGCAAATTCCCGACGTCATCCGAACACACCCAAAGTAGGCGCGGCCGGTTTCGTCCGTTACGCCCCGAGGATTTCGCCGATCTTCAGCGCGAGGTGCAATCCGAGTCGGACTTCGGCATTGCGCAGGTCCGCGCCGAGGAGGTCTTCGATCCGGCCCAAGCGATACAGCACGGTGTTGCGATGCAGGTGCAGGAGGTCGGCCGCCTCGGTGGGACTGCCGTTGGTCGCGAGGTAAGCCCCCAGCGTCTCGAGCAGTACGCCGCGACGATCCTTTGCGCCCAAACGGCCCAGCGCGTCGTCGCGAAACGCGCGCAACTCCGGAAGTGGCTCAAGCGCGTAGAGAAGCCGGTAAAGACCCAGGTTCTTAAAGGCGGTCGCGCTGTCCGGTCCGAAGAGACGGCGGCCCATGGTCAGGGCCTGCTCGGCCTCACGGGCGCCGCTCGCGATCTCCGCCGTTCCCGTCCGGACCGCACCGTAGCCGAGCGCGACCGGACCACCGGCGGCACGCGCCGCGCGATGCAGCTGCTCGACGAGGGCCCTGGGTTCGATGGCCCGCTTTCCTGCCAGGCTCACCAGCGCCAGGATCGAATCACCGCGCTCGCGGACCAGCGCGCTGCTGCGCATGGTGGCGAGCAGGCGCTCCCACGCCGCTCGCACCTTGGCCGCGTGACCGCGCTCCGCCGGCTCAGCCGCGACAAGCAGATAGGATGCGTCGACGTCGAAACCCTTGCGCTTTGCACGTTCGCGAGCCGCCTGATGCGAGCCCGGCCGCCCCGCCGTCAGCACGTCGAGCAACTCCTCGTCGACCTCGTCGCGGGCGTCGTGCGCGGCGCGGGCCCGAACCAGCTCGATCGCGCAGGCATGCGCGGCCCGGCCCACCGCCAGGCGGTGCATCTCCCCCAGCTCGCCATCGGAGCCCAGCAATGACAGGAATCCCGCGATGCTGCCCTGCACCAGGATGGGCGCGACCAGCCGAGCCTGGCCATCGAGCAGCGGTCGCACCGCGACCGGCGGATCGAAGGCGCTGAGCGGCACTTCTCGCAACCACTCCTCCAGCGCCGGGCGCTCGGCGGCAATCGCCGCGGATGTGCTCTCAGAGAGCCGGCCGCCGCCCACGAAGTCGACAGTGGTGTCGCGCTCGAGCAGGACGGGCACACCGGTCAGCTCGTGCAGCCGCGCCAGCAAGGCGGGCAGGCCGCGTCCCGCCAGCGCGAGCTCACTGAGCTGGCGATGCAAGTCCTGCGCGCGTTCGTGCAGCTCGGCGCGCCGGTCGACGATGTAGCGCAGCACCGATTGCTCGACCTGGTCGAGGGGCGTCGTCGCCGGCAACGAGAACAGCGGAAGCCCGTGCGCGTCCGCGACCCGCCGCGCCTCGGGCGACACGCGCCCCAGGACCGCCGCGCCAGCCACCGCCTGCCCGACGAGCGATTCGACCAGGCGCGCGACCGTGAGCCGCGTGTCGACCGCGGTCAGCACCTGCGGATTGATCAGCAGCAGCTCCCCGCCGCGAAGCGGGGTGAAGGCCGGCGGCCGCGCCCGCAGCGCGGTGCACCAGACGACTTCGCGCCGGCTGCCGGCTTCCCCGGCGACGAGCTCGGTCTCCTTCGGTAGGGCGCCGTGCCAGACGTCGTCGACGGTGACATGCGGATGGGGCGGGGCGGCCGATTTCGGAGGGGCCATCTTCGTACGCCGCGCCCTACGGTGGCGCGACGAGCGATATTATCCCACAGCCCGGATGACGGGCTTCGGTCCCCGCGCACAAACGCCGCCGCTACGCTGTTCGGACTCGGCGGCGAGAGGGGCGGGTCGGCTTGGCTCGGGGACGGGCGCGCTCCTTGAGGGGGGCCTTCTTCGAGCCGTTTTCGGCGGTCTTCTGGCCGGCCTTCGCCGGGATCTTCCAGAGGGACTCGAGATCGTAGTAGGAGCGCTCACCCGGAAGGAACACGTGCACGATCACGCTGGCATAATCCAGGACCACCCAGGATCCCTCCCCATAACCGGCGGTGCGTAGCGGCCGCACGCCCTTCGCCTGGCAGGCTTCCACGATGGAGTCGGTGATGGCGCGGACCTGCCGGTCGGTGTCACCTTCGCAGATCACGAAGTAATCCGCGATCGAGCTCTTCTGCCGGATGTCGAGCCGGACGATCCCCCGAGCCTTCTTATCGGCAGCCGCGTTCGCAATGAGCCGGCTGAGCTGAAGGGGGGTCACCGACCTGATTATCGCAACAGCGAGCCCCGGTGTGGAAAGGCGAGCGTGACAGTAGCGAATCCAGTGCGTCAGACCTGGTACAGCTCGTGCGTGCGGATGTAATCGGCCACGGCGGCCGGCACCAGGTCATCGATCGGGACCCCGCGCGCAACGCGATCGCGGACCTGGTGGGCGGCGATCGCCGGCGTATCGAGATGAACGATCCGGCTGCGCGCGGGGGCAAAGCCGAGCTCATGCAGCGTCTTTAGCGCGAGCGCGGTCTCGGGCCGATTGAAGATCACGAAGTATCCCTCATCGAGCAGCGCACTGGCATCGTGCCAGCTGCGGATCTGCAGTGCGGCATCCGATCCGATCAGGAAGGCAAAGCGCTGCCGCGGATACTCGCGCGCGAGCTGGCGAATGGTATCGATCGTGTAGGAGATGCCGCCGCGGTCCACCTCGGTGCGTGATGGAAGCAGGCCCTCATAGCCGGCGACGGCGAGCTCCACCATCCGCATCCGGTCTTCCGCGGGCGCCACCGGTACGGCCGTGCGATGGGGCGGCGTGGCATTCGGCATCAACCAGAGCTGATCGAGGTTCGCCACGTCCAGCAACTGGCGGGCGGCGGCGAGGTGCCCATTGTGCACGGGATCGAAGGTCCCGCCCAGAATGCCGATGTCAGCGCTGCGGATCGTAGAGAAACTCCACGTCGGAAATCCGCACCGTCTCCCCACCGTGGGCACCGTGACGCGCGAGCGCGTCGTTCAATCCCCAGCGATCGAGCATTCGCTGGAAATGCGCCAGCCCTTCGGGATTGGTCATATCGGTCATCGCCAGCAGCCGCTCGAGCTGGTTGCCCGAAACTCGAAAGCCGTCGTCGACTCGCTCGATCGTAAAGGGCTCGGCCGAGCTCGGACCGCGATAGACCTTGAGCGCGGGCAGCGGCGGCGGCGCCTCACCCTTGCGCTTTTCCAGCGTGCGCGATGCCGCCCAGAGCAGGTCCTTGACGCCTTCGCCGGTGGCGGCCGAGATCGGAACGGTGCGCCGGCGCAGCTTCACCAGGCGCTGCCGGAAGGCGAGCACTTCGGACGCATCCCTGACGGCATCCATCTTGTTGAGCGCGATCAGGTGCGGGCGGCGGGCCAGCGCTGCGCTGTATTTCTTGAGCTCGCCGCGAACCTGCTGGTAATCGCTCCACAGCTTGTGTTGATCGCCCGCGGCCGCATCGATCACGTGGATCAGCACGCGGGTCCGATCGATGTGACGAAGAAACTGCAGGCCGAGTCCCGCTCCCTCGTGAGCACCTTCGATCAGGCCGGGCAGGTCCGCCATGACGAAGGTGGCGTCGTCGGCGAGCTCCACGACGCCGAGCACCGGCTCTAGCGTCGTGAATGGATAGTCCGCGATCTTCGGTCGGGCGGCGCTGGCGGCAGCGAGGAGCGTCGACTTGCCGGCGTTGGGCAGCCCGACCAGGCCGACATCGGCGATCAGCCTCAGCTCGAGCCAGAGCCAGCGCGCCTCTCCCGGCTCGCCCAGCTCGGCAAACCGCGGGGTCTGCCGGGTAGACGTCTTGAAGCTGGCGTTGCCGCGCCCACCACGCCCGCCCTTGGCGACGACCAGGCGCTGCCCCTGGGCGACCAGGTCAGCGATCGTTTTTCCCTCCTCATCCTTGACCAGGGTCCCGGGAGGAACCTGGAGCACGACGTCCGCGGAATCCTTTCCGTGACGCCGGCTTCCACCACCTCGGCCGCCACGACCGGCGGGGAAGTGATGCTTGAAGCGATAGTCCTGCAGCGAGTTGAGCTGGCGGGACACCTCGAGGATGACGTTGCCGCCGCGCCCACCGTTGCCGCCGTCCGGTCCCCCCCGCGGCACGAACTTTTCGCGGCGGAAGCTCAAGGCACCGGCGCCACCGTCCCCACCCTTGACGAAGATCTTGACGCGGTCCGTGAACATCAGGACCCGGCCCGGCCGGGCGACCTTTGCTCGACCGGCTTAGACGGCTTCGGCGAGCACGGAGACCTTCTTGCGGCCGTGCCCCGTCCGCTCGAAGCGGACCACGCCATCGACCAGAGCGAACAGCGTGTGGTCGCGCCCCATGCCGACGTTGGTCCCGGGAAAGATCGCCGTGCCCCGCTGGCGAAGGAGGATGGTGCCGGCATTCACCGCCTGGCCTGCACCCGTTTTCATGCCCAGCCGCTGGCCGACGCTGTCGCGTCCGTTCCGTGAGCTGCCTGCGCCTTTTTTGTGTGCCATGTCTTACTCCTGGGTGGTCTTCGATGCGGCGGCCTTCCGAGTCTTCGTTGCCGGTCGTGGGCTCGCGGGCCGCTGCGCCTTCACCGGCGGTTCACTCGCCGCCGGTCGGGCGCCCGTCCCCGCGCCGGGTGTCCGGATGGCGCCGATGCGCAGCTCGGAGAGCTGTTGGCGGTGTCCGGTCTTGCGCCGCTTCCGCTTGCGAGCCTCGAACTTGAACACGATCACCTTGTCGCCAGCCCGGTGCGAGACCACGGTCGCCTCGACCGCCGCCCCGGAAACGAAGGGTGTCCCCACCATCGGCCCGCCGTCGCCACCCACCATCAAGACCGAATCGAGGCGTACGGTCTCGCCGACGTTGGCGGAGACCCGATCGACCACGATTCGATCGCCCTCCGACACCCGAAACTGTTTTCCACTGGTGGCAACGATGGCAAACATGGATAAAGCGCCCCCGGGCGCGACTCCGTAGTCTACCACTAGGGAATCTGCTCGGGCCCCTTGTTGACGTGATTCTCGTAGAAGCGGGTGATTTCGGCCTGATCGTAGCCGTCCAGGAACTCGATGTAGTCCCAGGCGACCAGCGCGACTTTCTTCTGCATTCCCTTGCTGTAGGGGGTCAGGATGACCTTGACCTCGTTGTAGGTCGGCTCGAGGGGCGCCAGGTTCTTGACGTAGTTCTCGAGCGCGTTCTTCAGCGTGGTGCAGTCCGTGCCCGACGGGCAGTCATAGAGGATCGCCATCCCGCCGTGCTCGAGGCTGTGAACGTACTGGCCCTCCTGCAGGGTGTCGATCGTCTGCCAGGGGACGGGGGCAATACCTTGCGCGGAGTAGTGCGGGCCTGAGGCAGGCGGATAGAACTTGTACGTCGGCGTGGTCGAGGGGTCAATATGATTTCGGCCCTCGTCGGGGACCGGCTGACCCACCGTGCCACTGACCGTCTGGAAGGGCAGCCGGTTCTGCGTCGAGACCTGCGCCGCGTGGTTGAGGGCCAGCGCGACGATCAGGATCGCGACGGCGGCCGTACCCAGAATGCCGCCGATGATGAACAGGTTGCGGCGGTCGCGGGCGCGCTGGCGCGCCGCCGCCTCTTCCCGCTGCTGCTGCCGCAGCGCCTTCAGTTCCCGCTGGGTCCTGGACATTGCCCTCATTCTCCCAAACGGCGCGGCTCGCCAAACCGCGTCCGCACCGCTAACCCGCCGTCACGATCACAGGCGACTGGTCGGACCCGCCGATCATCTGCGCATTGCTGCTGTTGCCGGAAACGACGTTGGCGTGCGGCCCGAGGGATGCCCCATTGATCTTCGCGGTGAACGTGATGACCAGCGTGGCGCCATTGAACCCGCCGGCAGGTAGCACAAAAGGTCCCCACTGCGGCGTCGGGGAGCCGGCAGCCGGCTGTAGGCGCGAGCCGACGCTCTTCCCATTGATCACGACGCTGCCGGTCGACTGGTAGGCAAAGCCCTGCGGCAGGGTGTCGGTGACTGTCACCCACTGGGCGGCGTCGTTGCTGTCGTTCTCGACCGTGATGACGTACGTGACCGTGCCGTTCTGGCCGGCGTAGGGGGCCGTGGGCGCGACCGTCATCGTGATGGGGAGCTTGGTGCCCTTGCCCACGGAGACCGGGGCGGCATTGCCCAGGGTTTGCGGCGGGACATCCGCGGCGCTGGTCACCGACGCCGTCAGGTTGTAGAGTCCGGGGGCCACGGCGGGAAGGATCCTGGCCTGGAAGGTGAGGCGCACCAGGCCCGGCACTCCGTTGCTCGCTCCCGGGATATCCCACGAGGACCAGAGTGGAAGGAGGCTGTTCGCCGGTGGATCGATGGTCGCCACCCGCAGACCGTTGCCCTCGTAACTGGTGGTCGTGCTGTAGAGGAAGCCGGGCGCCAGGCTGATGGAGACGACCACCCGCTTCGCGACAGCGGAGCCGACGTTGGCGACCGAAATCACGTAGGTCGCCAGGCCGCCGGTGGTCACCTGGCCGGCAACGGCGGCCACCGTCAGGGTCAGCGAGGGGCGCGGTTCAACGACGAGCGCGACCGGATCACCCTGGTCGATCTCCCCGCCGTTTGAGGTGGTGAGCTTGACCTGGTTCTTGTAGTCGCCCGGATTCAGTGGCACCTGGATCCTGAAGCTCAACACCAGCGCGCTCAGGGTGTTGCCGGTCCCAGTCGGGATCGTCCACGTCCCCCAGGATGGATTGCCCTTTATTCCGGGATCGCTGGTCGCCGTCCGGATCGCATTGCCGCCCAGCGTCGTCAACTCGTAGTAATGAAACCCTTCGGGCAGAACATCTTCGACGACGACGCCGCGAGCCGCTCCGGCACCGGTGTTGCGGATCGAGAGGGTGAGCCCGGTGAAGACGCCAGGCGACACGTGCCCTTTGTGGTCGGCGCCGGCTGGGGCGTCGGTGGTCTGCGTGATCACGAGGTGCGAGGTTTCGCTACCGGTGCATGCGGCCAGCGCGACTGGGCTCAGCAGCAGGCTGACGGCGAGAGCGTTTGAGACGTTTCTGAGTGACTTTGGGCCCATCCGGATTCTTCAGCGGAAGCGGGATCCCGCATTCGCCCAGCAAGCGCGTCAGCAGGCGCATCGGCATCCCAACGACGTTGTCGTAGGGCCCGCGGATCGATTTGACCAGCCGGTGGCCCTCGCCCTGTATAGCGTAAGCACCGGCCTTATCCTGCGCTTCGCCCGTCCGGACGTAAGCCGCGATCACCCTCGAGGAAAGTTCACGCATCGTGACGTCCGTGCGCGAAATTCCATGCGCCTCGCATCCGGAGCGGCGGTCGATCACATGCACCGCCGTATAGACCTGGTGCCGTCGCCCGGAGAGTGAGCGCAGGAAGGCGGCAGCCTGGCGGCGCTCGCCCGGCTTCCCATAGATGCGCCGCTTAAGGACCACCTCGGTGTCGGCGCCGACCACGATCGCACCTGGCGTCCGCTTGGCGACCGCGTACGCCTTCGCGGCCGCGGCCCAGGCTACGTAGCGCAATGGTCCAAGCGGCGCCGGTGGCGACTCATCGATTCCAGGCGCCACGGCCCGAAACGCAACGCCCGATTGCGTGAGAATGTCGATCCGCCTCGGGGATGTCGACGCCAGCACGATGGGTCGCACGAAAACCTCTCTGCGGTCAGAGACGGAGCAAGCGCAGCAGCAGGGCGGGCGCGACACCGCAGGCGATCGACACGGCGGGAACGGCCCATCCGAGTGGCGAGCGCGGCCGCTCGGGCGATGGCGCCAACGCGTGGCCGTCGAATAGTGGCGCCAGCTGCAGCCCGGCGAGGACGAGCGCCGCCAGCACGCCAAGGGCGAGGCTCGCCTGAAGCGCGGCGATGACCGCCATCGATGCGCCGGCGAAGGTTACCGCCGGCGGCCAGTTGGATCGGGCGAGGAGCACCAGCCGGGCGGCCGTGCCAGACCATCGCTCCGGCATCACCTCGATCCGAACGATGGCGAGGTCGATGAGGAGGAGTGCGGCGGCCAGCGCGCCGAGCCCGAGCGAGTCACGCGCGCTGATCCCGAGTAAGAGCAGGGCGAAAAGCAGCTGGTCGCGGACGATCGCCGGACGGCCGTTGCGGTCGATGAGCCAGGCGACCACCATCCGCGCCACCAGGAGCACCGCGCCCAGCGCGGTGATCCACTGCAACCGAACGAGATTGGGCGAGGTCACCGCCGCCAGCGCGAGCATGACCACAAACCCCGCGGTGGGGAGCACCAGGACGCGGATCACCCCCGCCCGCGCGGCCAGCACGATAAGGACCAGGCCGAGCGCCAGTGCCACGGCCTGCACGCGGACGGTCGACGTGGACGTCGAGGTCGCCACCCCCTGGAGTACCGGTGTCAGGCCAAGCACGCCGAAGGCGATCCACGCCAGGTGCTCGCCCTCCTTCGTCAGTACCGTTGCGACCGCGATCAATGCCCCGAGCGCCGCCCACCGCAGACTGGGTGCCGACGCGCTAACGACCAGGACTCCCAACAGCGCCGTCCACTCGGACCCGATGGGCGTGAGGGCGGCGCCGGCGACCAGCAGCACCGCGCTGGCCAGCAGGATCACCCCGCTCACGTCAACCGAAAAATCGAAGAGGACGATGCGGGCGATCGACGTGCCGACTCCCGCCACGACCACCGCGACGGCCGCGAGCCCCAGCAGGGTCACGCTCACCAGAAGCTGGAGCGAGCCTGGCAGGCGCCAGCGTTCGCCGGCAATCGGCATCAGGGCCATGGCTCCCGCCAGGCTCGCGGTCACGGGCCCGGCTGGGACGGCGGCGAGGATCACGGCCGCCGCGGCCGCCACCATGAGGACCTGGCCCTGCAGACGCTCGAGATGGTCGATCGGGCTCGCAAACCAGGCGGCCCCGAGTGCGCCGAGGAACCAGGGCACGGCGCTGAGCAGCAGCGGGTTCTCGCCGACCGGTAGCCGCGCGGCGAGCAAGAGCGCGAGCAGCAGCGCCACCGCGATGGTGGCGACGCGTCGGGTCAGTCCCTCGAAGCTCGAGTTGACCCGCTCCCCGGGGCGCGCCAGGAGCAGGGATGCGCCGATCGGCCCGATCGCCCATGCCACCGATCCGGGGTCGACCAGCAAGGCGAGTGACCACGCGGCCGCGAGCACGGTGGCGATGGTTGCCGCCTGCCGTCGTCGCCCGGCGCTGCCAAACGCCAGCAGCAGGCCCACGAAAAATAGCGCCGCCGGGATGTAGAGGATCATGGCCGCGTCAGGACGTTGTACACCGCGACGGCAAAGGCGCCCCACAACACGAATCGCCCCCATGTCGGCACCGTCGGCAACGCAGCCCCGGGCAATCTCCAACCCCGCAAGCTCTCAATCAGCCGTTTGCCTCCTCCGCGTGCCGGGGAGGGAAAGGTGGGGACTCTCAGGCGCAGCCGCCACGTGGCGAGCCCCAGCGCGAGCCCCACCACCAGCGACACGACCAGGGCCGGCCAGGTGCGGCCGCCGGCGACGATCCCGAATGGGCTGGTCGCGACCGTGCTACCCGGAACCAGGCGAACGGTCGCTGCCGCGGGCACCACGAGACGGCCCATCACGACAATGGGAAAGGCGGCGATCAGCAGGAGTCCCATGGCCCAGACCGTGGGGGGATCCACCTGCAGAGATCGCGGCCGCTTGAGACGGCTGAGCGCGGCGATCGCCGACAGCGCGGCCGCGATTCCGACCGGGATGATGCCGAAGAGGAGCCCGCGGGCATTCAGCGCAAGGCCGCCCAGCCAGAGGCCGACGAACGCGGTGCTCCCCGGGATCATGGCGAGGTTCACGAGGGTCAGAACCTCGGGCGCCGACCGAGCGGCAACCCGGACGCTGGCAAGCCCTGCGAGCGGCACGAGCAGCAGCCAGAGCCAGGTGCACGCTACCGTCATCAGCGGATCGGCGCCGGTCGAGAGCGCCAGCGCGAGCGCGGCCTGGGCCACCAGGAGCAGTGGGACGCGGCGCGCGCCGGAGCGCTCGAAGAGCGCGAGCCCGGCCATCGCCAGCGCCAGCAGCGTGGCGGCCGCGAAAAGGACGACCGCCGTCGGGCGGTCAGGAAGCCGGCCGCCCATCAGCGCCAGCATGCGCATGAGCAGGTACCCTGCGGGCGCGACCCAGACGATGGCCGGCTCGAAGGCCACCGTTGCCTGCGGTCCCCCCGCGCTGACCGCCAGGGCCCCGACCCGCGCCACGACCGGCAGCAGGACGAGGACAAAGGCGGGGAGCCCGAAGGTATCAGATGGCACGCCCGAGAAGGCGCTGGTTCCGACGGATTGAATCGCGCTGGCCGCGGCGAGCAGCAGCCCGATGTCCGCGACCTGGACGCTGAGGCGAATCGCGCGACGCCGCCGCGCGGTCTCGTCCAGCGCCCCCGTCCAGGCGAGGGTCAGCAGCTGCAGGGCGATGTACACGAGCAGCAGGTTGTGGGCAAAGATCACTGCGCACGTGGCGGCGGCGGTTAGTAGCCAGCCAAACCAGGGGTCCCGTCGATCGCCGTGGAGTCGCAGGCGCGCCAGCATGAGCAATGCGGCGGTGATGAGCGTGACGGTGGCAAATGCCAGCGAAAGACCGTCGAGCCGGATGGCGAGGTCGGCGTAGGGGACGGTCGTCAGGTAGGGTACATCGACGTGCTCGCCGGGCGCCAGACGCAGCAACTCGACCATGGCGATGATCCCGGCCACGCCGGTTGCGGCGACGGAGATCCAGCCGTTTGACGCTCGGCGCGGTCGTCGTTGAACAATGGCCGCCGTACCCAGCAGCGCAAGAAATGGGAGCAGCGCCTGCGCCGCAAGCGGCATGTTCGACCTAGCTCGAGGTAACTAGCGAGCGATGCGTGGCGTGGGGACAGCTCCACCCTGGAGCGGGACTTCTTCGGCGCAGTAGGGGCACACGCTCCAACCCAGCTTGAGCTGTTTGTTGCACCGCGGGCAGAGCTTGCTGAACTGCGTCTTGCAATGCGGGCAGAGGACGTACTGGGAATCGATCGGCTCCCCGCAGCTGGGACAGGGGCGCAGCTCGCGTGCCGGGCCGCCGGGCTCGGAGAGTGCCTGGGTCTCGAGCTCCAGAGCGCGCCGTTCCGCCATCGTCAGCGGAGGCCGAATGATCATGTAGATGAACAGGCCGAAAATCGGCAGCACCAGGGAGAGGCCGGTGGCGAATACGTGGAACAGCACGCTATTCGAGCGCTCCCGCGCATCGCGGAAGGCCCAGTACGAGAGGCTGAGCCAGAACGCCAGCAGGTAGAAGACGACGATGAAGAGCAGTGGTTTCAGCGACGTTAGATTCGGCAAGGCGCCTCCTCACGAATCACAGAATTTTGACTGCCGCTACCTTACCCTAATACCGAACCTTCGGGGAAATACCGGCGCCATCGGGTCAGCTAGGGGATCCCCGGTTCCGAACGGAAATCGAGCCATCGAGTAAACCAGCCATTACTGACTGGCCCGTTTACGCTCCAGGCTCCCCCTGCGAGGTTGAGGCGCACCGGGAGGCAGCAGTTGGAATAGGTCCGCCTCTCGGTCATGAGCCAGATCTGAGAGCCATTCGCGCTACTGGGCCTCCAGATAAAAACCGTGACGTTGTAGCTCATCGCCGCTATCGGTCGGCCGGCGCTGTCGACGACCTGCAGCACTCCCGTAGCGCGGTCGAGCACCGGGGTCCCACTCGTGGCCGGGGCCGGGGCGGGCCGCGCCACCGCCACCGGCGGATGGGCCGGAGTCTGGACGGCGCCAGGCCGTTGCGAGCTGGCAACCAGTAGAGGGGTCGGCGGGACAGGTGCGTCCGGAGTTGTCGACGCCAATGGCTTCGAAGTCGCCCCTGGTGAAGTAGCCGGCGTCAGGCTCGACGAGGCGGCGGGGCTACAGGCCGAGAGCAGGGCGGCAAGGCCAAGAGCGACTGACGCCCCGAGTCTCACCACCTGATGATTGCGTCCAGCCGGTTCAGGAGTCAAGGAGGGTCTGGAGCCGCTCCGCGGCCTGCCGGGCCTGGGTGAGACGGGCCCGTTCCCGCTCAACGACCGCCGCTGGGGCTTTCCCCGTGAAGTCGGGGTTGTTCAGCTTCGCCTCGATCGACTCGATCTCGCGCAGTTTCTTCTGCAGCTCCCCCTGGTGGCGCTGCTTTTCGGCCCCGCCATCACCGGGAAGGCCGAGCCGCACGGTCGTATTGCCGACGACCACCACCGACTGTGGCATGTCCTGCGGCAGCTTGCCATTGAGCTCGAGCCCGGCCAGCGTGGCGAGGTAGGCGCGTCCAACCGGCTCAGTTAGCAGCCGCCGCGCCGACGTGACCTCAGCGGGCAGCCGGCGCGCCTTCTGCTCGGACCCCTGGCGCAGATTGCGAACCTCCCTGACCACGTCGAGCAGATGCGCCATCTCCTCCATCAGCCCCCGATCCTCGATCGTTTCGTCGGGCAACGGCCAGGCCGCGTACATGATCGTCTCGCCTTCGTGCGGCAGCCGCTGCCAGAGCTCTTCCGTCACGAACGGCATGATCGGATGCAGCAGCCGTAGCGTCGTCTCCAGAACGTTCACGCCGACGGCCAGCGCCGTCGGCGCCGAGGCGCCGGAAGCCAGCAGCCGGGGCTTGATCAGCTCCAGGTAATCGTCGGCGAACTCGTGCCAGGTGAACTCATAGAGCACGTCGATCGCCGGACCAAACTCGAACCGCTGGAATGATTCGGTGACCAGCCGTGTAACAGCGCTGAGCCGCCCCAGGATCCACGTGTCCGCGGGCTCGAGCGTCGCTTCGTCGATCGGCATCAGCGACGCGGCCTCCGGCAATTTCGCGAGCAGCAGGCGCGTCGCATTCCAGAGCTTGTTGGCAAAGAGCTGATAGGACCTGATCTTCTCCTCGGAAAAGCGGATGTCCTGTCCACTGGTGCCGAAGTAGGCGGTCCACGCGCGGGTCGCATCCGCGCCGTACCGCTCGATCATGTCCAGTGGGTCGACTCCGGTGCCCAGCGACTTGCTCATCCGCCGACCATCGGGCGCCAGCACCGTACCGTGAATCAAGACATCCGAGAAGGGCACGACATGCAGGAAGTGCAGGCTCATGAAGACCATGCGGGCCACCCAGAGGTAGAGGATGTCGCGGGCAGTATCGAGCACCTGCGTCGGATAGAAGCGGCGCAGGTCTTTAGTGTCGGTGGGCCACCCGAGCGTGACGAAGGGCCAGAGTGATGAGGAGAACCAGGTGTCGAGCACGTCGGAGTCCTGCGCCAGGTGTCGGTCGCCGCATTGCTCGCATTGCTGCGGGTCCTTGAGATAGGCGACGGCGTGGCCGTTGGCGCAGGTCCACACCGGGATTCGGTGGCCCAGCCAGAGCTGACGGGAAATATTCCAGTCGCGGATATTGCGCATCCACCGGAGGTACTGCTCGCGCCAGCGCTCAGGGTGGAAGCGCACATCGTTGCTCTCTGCCACCGCGATCGCCGGCTCCGCGAGCGGTTTCATCCGCACCCACCACTGCGCCGAGACGATCGGCTCGATGACGGCCCCGCAGCGATCGCAGTGGCCCACCGAGTGGCGGTACGGCTCGATCTTCTGCAGCGCGCCCTCGGACCGCAACATCTCGACGATGCGCTCACGTGCCGCGGGTACCGTCAGGCCGTGGAGTTGCGGGACCTCCGGGATGTTCATCCGGCCGTCCAGGCTCAGGATGCTCAGGACCGGCAGGTGGTGCCGCTCACCAATGTCGTAGTCGGTGACGTCGTGGCCGGGCGTCACCTTGACCGCCCCGGTGCCGAACTCCTGGTCGACCGCCTCATCGGCCACGATCGGCACGCGGCGGTGGACGATCGGCAGCACGACATGCTTGCCGATCAAATCCTTGTACCGCCAGTCATCCGGGTGGACCGCGACACCGGTGTCGCCCACCATCGTCTCGGGGCGCGCTGTGGCGACGGGGATCGTGCCAGCACCCTCGACCGGGTACTCGAGGAACCACAGGTGGCCGTCCTCTTCGACGTACTGGACTTCGAGGTCGGAGATCGCGCTCTGGTCGCGGGGACACCAGTTGACGATCCGCGGACCGCGGTAGATCAGCCCCTCCTTCCAGAGCTGGACGAAGACGTAGCGGATCGCCTCCACGTAGGCCGCGTCCATGGTGAAGCGGTTACGCGACCAATCGGCGGAGAAGCCAAGCCGGCGCATCTGGCGAAGGATGGTGTGGCCGGTGGTTTCGTACCACTCGCTCACGAGGCGGTCCCAGGCCTCGCGACCAATCGCCTCCTTGGTCGTCCCTTTCTTCGCCAGCTGCTTCTCCAGCACGTTCTGGGTGGCGATGGCCGCGTGGTCGGTCCCCGGGACCCAGAGCGCCGTATCGCCGAGCATGCGGTGCCAGCGGACCAGAACGTCCTGCAGGGTGTACATCGCATGCCCCATGTGCAGGTCGCCGGTGATGTTGGGCGGCGGCATCGAGATCGTGAAGGTCTTGCCGGTCAGGCTCTCGCGCGCCTTGAAGTAGCCACGCTGCTCCCACGTGTCATACCAGCGCTGCTCGACGGCCTTCGCGTCGTACCGCGTTTCCACAGTTGGGACAGTCTAGAGCGACGGCTGGCGCGGCGTGTCGGGCCGAGGTCGGTCTTCGGCGTTCGCCACCGCCACCTCTTCGACGCCGGCCGGTTCAGTGAGCTCGGGCAGGAGGATGGTCCCGCTTGTCGGCAGCAGCGCCTCGGCGATGACTTCGTCCATGGTCTGCACGAACTTGAAGGTCAGGCGCTTGCGGATGTCGGCCGGGATGTCCGCGAGATCGGCCTCGTTGTCGGCCGGCAGCAGGATCGTCTGAATGCCGATCCGGTGGGCGGCCAGGACTTTCTCCTTGAGCCCGCCGATGGGCAGCACGCGTCCGCGCAAGGTGATCTCGCCGGTCAGCGCCACATCCGATCGGATCGGACGCTGCGACAACGCCGAGATGATGGCGAGCGCCATCGAGATCCCCGCCGAGGGGCCGTCCTTGGGGATGGCGCCCTTCGGGATGTGGATGTGCAGGTCGAGCTTGTCGCGGAAATCGACTGGGATGCCGAGCGTCTGCGCATTCGAACGCGCGTAGGACAGCGCGGCGCGTGCCGACTCCTGCATCACGTCTCCCATCTGTCCCGTGAGGTTCAGATTGCCCTTTCCCGGCATGGTGATCACCTCGATCGTCAGCAGCACGCCGCCGACCTCGGTCCAGGCGAGCCCGTTGGCGACCCCCACCAGTGGCTCCTTGTGGCCCTCGTCGGGCTTGTAGCGCGGTGGCCCGAGCAAGTCTTCCAGCCGGCTGGGCGCGATCGTCATGCGGCGGGTCTTGCCCCTGACCACCTCGCGGGCGACTTTCCGGCAGACGCCCGCAATCGATCGCTCCAGGTTGCGGACGCCGGCCTCGCTGGTGTAGCGGCTGATGATCGTGGCAACCGCCGAGCGGGTGATCTCGATGTGCCTTTCGGTAAGACCGTGGTCCACGAGCTGCTTGGGGATCAGGAACTCGCGCGCGATCACCATCTTCTCCTCGGCCGTGTAACCGGGAAGGTTGATCACCTCCATGCGGTCGAGCAGCGGCCTCGGGATGGAGTAGTAGACGTTCGCGGTCGTGATGAAGAGGACTTCGGAAAGATCGAAGGGGATCTCCAGGTAATGATCCGAGAAGTGCTTGTTCTGCTCCGGATCGAGAACCTCGAGCATCGCCGAGGCGGGGTCGCCTCGAAAGTCCGACGACATCTTGTCGATTTCATCCAGCAGGAACACCGGGTTGCGGGTTCCGGCCTCGCGCAAGCCCTTGATGATCCGCCCCGGCATCGAGCCGACGTAGGTGCGCCGGTGTCCGCGGATCTCGGCCTCGTCGGAAACGCCGCCCAGCGAGACGCGGACGAATTTCCGCCCCAGTGCCCGGGCGATCGAGCGGCCAAGGCTGGTCTTCCCCACTCCCGGCGGCCCGATGAAGCAGAGGATCGGCCCCTTGGGCGACTTCGTCAACTGGCGAACGGCGAGGAACTCCAGGATGCGTTCCTTGATCTTCCGCAGCCCGTGGTGATCTTCGTCGAGGACCTTCTCCGCCGCCCGCAAGTCGGTGACGTCCTCACTGGTCGCGCGCCAGGGAAGCGAGACGACCAGTTCGATATAGGCATGCAGCACCGAGATCTCCGGTGAGCCGGGCGGCATCCGCTCCAGGCGGTCGACGTCCTTGAGCAGGCGATCTTCGACAGCTTCGGCCAGCTCCAGCGCCCTGACGCGCTCGCGCATCTCGTCCGATTCGCTCGGGTGCAGCTCTTCCCCACCGAGCTCTTCCTGGATAACACGCATCTGTTCTTTCAGGTAGAACTCCTTCTGCCGCCGGTCGATCTGCTTCCGGACCCGCTGCCGGATAGAGCGGTCCATATCGAGAATCTCGATCTCGCGCTGTAGCACCGCTGAGAGCTTCTCCAGGCGCGCGTTCATCTGGAAGGTCTCCAGCACGTCCTGCTTGTCGGTGACCCCGATGCCCAGGTTGGAGGCGACGATGTCCGCCATCCGGCCGGCGTCCTCGACGCCGCGCACCGTCAGGTTGACTTCCGGCGGCACCTTCTTGTCGAGCTCGACGTAGCGGTCGAAGAGGTCGACGACGCCGCGCATCAGGCCCTCCATCTCAGGCGAGGGGAGGAAGTCCTCCTCCAGCAAGGCGACCTCCACCCGGAGGTGCGGTTCACCGTCGATGAAACGCTCGATCACCGCTCGCGACGAGCCTTCGATCAAGACTTTGATGGTGCTGTCCGGCAGCTTGAGCATCTGCACGATCTCGCCGATGACGCCGACACGGTAGAGGTCCCCTTCGGTCGGGTCCTCGCAGTCGGCCCGGCGCTGGGTGCAGAGGAACACCTGCTTACCCTGCGTCATGGCCGCCTCGAGCGCATGGATCGACCGTTCCCGCCCGACGTAGAGCGGCACGATCATGTGGGGAAAGAGAACGACGTTCTTGAGGGGGAGGAGCGGTAATTGAATGGTGGCCGGCGAGCCGGTCACAGCCGACAAGTCTGCCCTACGCGGTCTGTTCGGGTGCGATCTCCTCGAGCTCTTCTTCCGAGTACATCTCGGGCTCGGTGCTGAAGTTGACCGACTTCTCGGTAATGACGCATCGCTTGACCTCCGGGCGTGACGGAACTTCGAACATGGAGTTCAGCAGGATGTCCTCGATGATGCTCTTCAGCCCGCGGGCTCCGGTGCCGCGCTGCAGTGCCTTCTTGGCGATCGCGGTCAGCGCCGCCGGCTCGAAGACGAGCTGGACGTCATCGAGGGCGAAGAACTTCTGGTACTGCTTGACGAAGGCGTTCTTCGGCTCGGTGAGGATCCGGATGATGTCCGCTTCGTCCAGGTAATCCAGGGTGACGCCGATCGGCAGGCGGCCGACGAACTCGGGGATCAGGCCGTACTTCAACAGATCCATCGGCTGGAGCTGCTTGAGGATCTTGGTCGTTTCCTTGGTGCGGTTGGAGTGGATTTCCGAGCCGAAGCCGATCTGCTTGTGGCCGATGCGGTGTTCGATGATCCGCTCCAGGCCATCGAAGGCGCCGCCGCAAATGAAGAGGATGTTGGTGGTGTTGATCTGGATGAAGTCCTGGTGGGGGTGCTTGCGCCCGCCCTGCGGCGGAACGTTGGCGATCGTACCCTCCAGGATCTTTAGCAAGGCTTGCTGCACACCCTCCCCCGAGACGTCGCGCGTGATCGAGGGGTTATCGGACTTCCGTGCGATCTTGTCGATCTCGTCGATATAGATAATGCCGCGCTCGGCGCGGGCGATATCGAAGTCGGCAGCCTGGATCAAGCGGAGCAGGATGTTCTCGACGTCCTCGCCCACGTAACCGGCCTCGGTCAGTGAAGTGGCGTCGGCAATCGAGAAGGGGACGTCGATAATCTTGGCCAGCGTCTGGGCCAGCAGCGTCTTGCCGCAGCCGGTCGGTCCCACGAGCAGCACGTTCGACTTCTGCAGCTCGACGTCGCCCGCCATCTTGCTGTGGGCGATGCGCTTGTAGTGGTTGTAGACGGCGACCGAGAGGACGCGCTTGGCGTGGTCCTGGCCGATGACGTACTGATCGAGCGCTGCGTTGATCGTCTTGGGGTTGGGAATCAGGCCCCCCTTGGTGCGCTTCTGCGAGGTGGTCTTGGTGTCCTCTTCCAGGACCTCCTGGCAGAGGTCGATGCACTGATCGCAGATATAGACGCCCGGACCGGCGACCAGCTTGCGTACCTGGGACTGGTCCTTCCCACAGAAGGAGCAGCGGGTGTGCCGGCGGCGATCCTCGCGTTCGTTCATCGGGATGTCTTCGGCCCTTCGCGTTCTGGTTCGGGGTGCGGCTCCGGCCGGCCGCTGCCGGCGGTGCTGAGCTCGAGGCGGCCATCCTTGGCCGCGGCGGCGACGTCGCCCGGCCGCGCGGTGCTGAGAATGATGTCGTCGATAATGCCGTAACCCTTGGCCTCTTCGGCACTCATGAAGAAGTCGCGCTCGGTGTCGCGCTCGATCTTCTCGATGGGCTGGCCGGTGTGCTCCGCCAGGATGTCATTGAGCGTCTTGCGGATCCGGAGGATCTCCTGAGCATGGATCTGGATGTCAGTGGCCTGACCCTGGAATCCACCAGACGGCTGATGGATCAGGATGCGGGTATTGGGCAGGGCGAAGCGCATCCCCTTGGTACCGCCCGCAAGCAGCACGGTCGCCATGCTAGCGGCCAGCCCCATGCACACGGTGGAGACCCGCGGACTGACGTAGCGCATCGTGTCGTAGATCGCCAGCCCGGCGGTGACAACGCCACCAGGGCTGTTGATGTAGATGTTGATGTCCTTGTCCGGGTCCTCGGAGGCGAGGAAGAGCAGCTGCGCCATGACGACATTGGCTACCTGGTCGTCGATGGGGGTACCGATGAAGATGATGCGGTCCTTGAGGAGCCGGGAGTAGATATCGAAAGCGCGCTCACCACGGTTAGTGGTCTCGATGACCATGGGGATGAGGGCTTCTGGACGCCGGCTGAGCCGTTCGAAATTCATGGCTGGCTCTCCTGTCGTCATTATAGGGTCCAATTCTTACAATCCGGTCTTCCGCGTACTCACTTTTGAATACGCATCAGGTCAGCGTCCTTTCTTCTGCCGCGCCCGCCGCTCTCCCCCCGGCGCCGCTTTCCCCGCACTCTCCAGCTCTTTCGCTTCCGAGGGCGGCTCAATTGTAGCCGAAGATTCCGGGGCCGCCACACTACTCAAATAGTCAATGGTCTTTCGCATCAAAAGCTGGTGCCGGAAGTAGGCTCGGACCGGGTCGGCGGTGCGCAAGTCCCCATGACGATGGCCGCCATGATCCTCTTCGGCCAGGGCATTGTTGACCGCCTCATCTACCTCGGCGTCGGAGACCGTCAGCCCTTCACGCTCGGCGACCGTCTCCAGGGCCAGCTCGAGCCGGACCTTCTGCACCGCCTGGGGACGTTGTTCCGCCTTGAGCACGTCGAGGGAGGTGTTGGTGTATTGGAGATAGCGCTCCATCTTCACGCCCTGCTCCTGCAGGCGCGTCTCCAGCTCCCGGATGCGGCGTGACACCTCGCGATCGATGAGGGCCTCCGGCACCTCCGCCTCCATCCGTTCATCCAGGGCTTTGAGCACATCGTTCTCGAAACGCTGCTCGTCCGACTGGTGGGCCGCCTCCTGCAGCTCGTCGTGGACCTCCTGCCGGAGCTCCTCGAACGTCGCGCCACGTCCGACCTGCTTCGCCAGCTCGTCATCCAGCGGCGGTAGGCGGCGTTCCTTGATCGACTTCACGGTGATGCGAAACGCGACGTGCTGGCCGGCCAGATCTTTCTTGGGATAGTCCGCCGGGAGCGTCAGCGCGATGTCGCGGGTCTCGCCAACCGCCTGCCCGATCAAACCTTCGGCCAGCCCCGTAATCAAGCGCTCCTTGTCGACCTCGAGCTGGGCGTCGGTCTCGCTTTCGCCGATCAGGACGGCGCCGGATTTGATGATGTGTGTATCGACCGTAAGAAAATCGCCGGCCTGCACCGGACGCTCGGCTGCGTGCAGCTCGGCGAAGCGCAAGCGCAACCGCTCGAGCGCATCCTCGACCTCCTTGTCGCCGATCTCACTATGTGGGCGCGGCACGCTGATGTCCTTGTAGTCCTTGAGCGTGATCTCGGGCTTGATCGAAACCGTCGCGGTAAAGCGCATCGGCTGGCCGCGCTCGAACTGCTGCACTTCGACGCGCGGTACATCGATCGGATCGAGGGCGGCTTCGTCGAGCGCCGAGTTGTAGGCGGTCGGCAGGATTAAGTCAAGGGCCTCCTGGCGGAGTGCCGGCCAACCGATCTCACGTTCGACCATCGGTCGGGGCGCTTTGCCGGGCCGGAAGCCGGCGATGCGCACGCGAGGCGCCAGCCGGCTATACGCCTGGTCGATGGACTTCAGAACCTGGTCGGCGTCCACTTCGACGGACAAAACGACCTGCGAGCCGGGCTTCTTCTCGGTATCGACCTTGACCGCCGCCACGGGTTTTACGCTACCAGTTCCCCGCAAATTCGCAAACGTCCGAGTGGACAGCCTGGATCCGCTATACCGGTTGCCAGTGCGGCTACGCAACCGGATGGCGGAAGCCGGCGAGCGCGTGTTGCGGATCATCCGGGCACGCGCACCTAACCTGTGAAATCGTGCGGGCGAGAGGACTCGAACCTCCATGGCTTGCGCCACACGGTCCTAAGCCGTGCGCCTGTACCAGTTCGGCTACGCCCGCAGGCGCAATGAATATACCCACGTAAGATCCGTCCGTGGCCGCGTTGACGATTGCGCCGGACGTTGAGCGTGCGCTTCAGGCGGGCAAGCCGGTCGTGGCGCTCGAATCGGCGGTCATTACCCATGGCCTGCCCAAAGCGGCCGCCATCGAGGCCGTCAAGCGTCAGTGGGAGGCCTGCCAGAAGGAGAACGTCATCCCAGCTGTGGTCGCGGTCTTCGATGGTGCGCTGCGAGTTGGCCTCACGATCGAGGAATGTGAAACGCTCGCGGGCCGACCCGGCGCCGTCAAGGTCTCGCACTGGAACCTAGCGGCGGCAACGGTCAACCCGGGGGTTGGCGGCACCACGGTCGCCGCGACGATCGTGGCTGCGGCGCGGGCCGGCATCCGGGTCGTCAGCACCGGCGGCATTGGCGGGGTTCATCCAGGAGACGGCCAGGACGTCTCGTCGGACCTGACCGAGCTCGGCCGGCAGCCGGTGTGCGTGGTGTGCGCCGGGCCGAAGTCGACGCTCAATGCCGGCGCGACGCTGGAACGGCTGGAGACGCTGGGGGTTCCGGTGATCGGCTGGCGCTCGTCGTTGCTGGCGGGTTTCCTCGCCACCTCCGCCGGCCTGCGACTCTCTATTCGCGTCGAGGCGGTGGACGAGCTGGCGTCGATACTCGCCCGGCACTGGGAACTCGGCGGCGCCGGGGTCGTGATCAGTCAGCCACCCTCGGGCGACCTCGCCATCCCTGCGGCGGAGCTGGCGGGAGACGAGGCGACGACCGCCCGCGGACCCGACCGAACCCCGGCTGAGCTGAGCCGGCTGCAGGCCCGCCTGGGCGACCGCGTCATCCGCGCCAATGTCGCGCTGCTCGAGCGCAATGCCGCGCTGGCTGCCGGAGTGGCGCAGGCCCTGCGCAACCATGGCTGACGCGCAGCTGGCCGAATCCGGCGAGCTGCGGGCGGGCGCATCGACGGAGCTCGCCTCCATAACCCGGGACCTGAACGAGGCTGTCGGACGGTTAGAGCGGTTGCTGGCTGCGCTGCACCGCGATGCCTAGCGGTCGCGGAGTTACAGCCCGCCCGGAAGCCTGCCGGCGCACTCGCCGGCGAGGCCGAGCGCGGTGACCGCCGCCGATGGATAGACGATCACTGAGTCCGGCGACAGAATGGCGCTGTCGTTGATCCACTGGCATGCCGCGCGACCCTGCACGGGTGTCTTGATGCCCGAACCGCCGCTCCATTGCTGCGCCCACCAGTCGCCGTCGCGATCGACGAAGTAGTCCTGGCCCGCCGGCGACAGCTGGGGCGACTGGGTGATGCTTTGAAACGGCTGTCCCTGGTGCGACGTCATTGTTCCGGTCCAGTCGTAGCGCCGGCTGTCGAGGTTGACAGCGTCGAAACACACGACTCCGGCCGGCGATGGGGTGAGGCGGGAGTAGCAACTACTGGTGTCGATGCGCGCGACCTCGGCGCCGCTGCCCCCATCTAGGACTCGCCACGCGGACGGGTGGTAGACGGCTGACGCGGAGCACGCCGGCACCATAGCGATCACCAGCCTCCCCTGATGCCAACCAACGGGCCACATCGTGTCCTCGCCTCCGGACTTCTGGATCGAGCCCGAGTAGAGGTCGGCCCGATGCCCGCCGAGAAGGTCTTCGACGTACAGGCTCAGTTGGATCGCCGACGCCGGCGCGAAGTCCTCAACGAGGACGGCGATGCGTCGATCATCCGGGCTTACGGAAAAGAAGCTGACTTTGGCGGCCCCACCCGGAACCGTTGTGACGGTGCCGGACGTGCCGTCAGGCGCGATGAACCGGATCTGCGTGTCGCCGTCGCGATAGTAGACCTTGTTGTCCGAGGCACTCACCGGCGACGCGACTACCGCTGGTAGACCGTTCCCACACGAATGGGCCGCGGCGGGGCGCACGGCGACCGTTGCCCCGACACAACCCCGCGGGCTGATCAGGTCGAGGCTGCCGGAACTGATCAGGAGGCCGTAGCTTTCTGCTCGCGCACACACCGGCGCCGAACTGGCTGATGCCGACGTCGTGGGTGATGGTGTTGCGGATGCCGAGGGTGACGCCGTTGGAGCCGAGGTCGTGGCGGCATGCAGGGGTGCGCCGCCACAGCCAACCATCAGGGTCAGGGCGCCGAGGAGCAGGATGGCCCGCTTCACGTGGCTGGAACGCGGATCACGTCCTGAAAGTTTCGTGGCGATCTCGGCTAGGCGGATTGCTGTTCGGCTTCCGGCGAGATCGGTAGAGGATCGGGCCGAACGGCGCCGAAGACCGCACCCGCGGCGGCAATGGCGATGATCAGGCAGGCCGCCGCCGCCGTGAAGAGCGCGATAACGATGAACGGGGCGGTGTTGTGGCCGGCGGTCAGGTAGAGCGCTGCCGCCAGGGTCCAGAAGCCGGTGAGGGCGGCCGCGAGCCGGGCCCAAACGGGGGCGTTCTTCAGATACCGCTCGTGGGTGCCGAGCTGCAACGGCAGTCGCTCCGCCCACTCCGGACGGAACTTCCAGGCGGCCGCCAGCGCCGCCCAACTGGCAGCGTTGATGAGGGCAAAGAGGCTGAGGCCGCCGCGAATGAGGTCCACATCGAGAGCAACGGAAGGACGGCGTCCCACCGTTGGCCCTGGCGAGATTGCTACCAAGCCGCTACTCGAGGAGGCCCCGAAGCCGATCGGCCGATTCCTCGGCCAGGGTGTCGTTGATGAAGACCTCGGCTCCCGACTCGGACCCCGCAAGGTACTTGAGCTTTGCGCGGTCGCGGAGGATCGGATAGAACTCGACATGCAGGTGTGCCTGCGCGGACGCCTGCGCCGGCGACTGGTGCATCGACATCATGTAGGGCATCGGTACCTCGAAGAGGCGGTCGTAAGCGCGCGTGACCCGCTGCATCGCCGCCAGCAACGCCCGACGCCCGGCAGGCAGCACGTCCGGCAGGGCTGGCCGGTGCGCGCGCGTCGCCACGTGGACCTCGTATGGCCATCGCGCGGACTCCGGGACGTAGGCGACGATTCCGGCCTCGTTGATCAGCACACGACGGCGTGCGGTGAGCTCGTCCCGGACCAACTCGCACTGAAGGCATCCACCGGCCTTTCGGCCCAACTCGGTCGCCGGCACCGGCGGAACGAAGGGATAGGCATAGATCTGGCCGTGGGGGTGATGCAGGGTCACGCCCACCTGCTCACCACGGTTCTCGAAGATGAACACGTACTTGATGCCACGGCGAGCGGTGAGCTCCCGGTAGCGCTCGGTCCAGACCTCGGCCAGGCGGTCTAGCCGCTCGGCCGGCAAGGTTGCAAATGAGCCATCGTGCTCGTCGGTGTAGACGACAACCTCGCAGAGGCCGCCTGCCGGCGGCCAGGGAACCATCGCGGGAAATCGGTTCTCGAACACGGCGGCCTGAAAGCGGGCCGCGGGAATCTCGGTCGAATGCTCGGGTCGCGACGGGCAGAGCGGGCAGTCGGCGCGCTCCGGCAAGAACGTCCGCGCCTGCCGTGACGCGGCCACCAGAACCCACTCGCGCCGCAGCGGATTCCAGCGCCGCTGGTAGACACCGTTGGGCATCGCGGGAGCACGATAGCCGGCCGGCGCGGGTTCGAAGTCGCCGTATAGGTACACATGCCGGCCGTCCGGTTGGACGATGTCGGTACGCACCGCGCGCGGCATCGCGTCGAATCATAAGCGCGGGTCCGCCGCGTCGCGAAGAAAAATGCGCCCAGGAGGATTTGAACCCCCGCACCCGGGTCCGTAGCCCGGTGCTCTATCCAGGCTGAGCTATGGGCGCATCGCGGAGAGGCCCTATTGTAGATCGAACGTCGCCAGCGTCGTGTAACGCGCCGGTCCACCACCAAGCTGGCTGCGCATCAGCCTGACCTGATCGACGGGAATCTCCTCGAAGAATGTCGATCCCCATCGGGTGGACCAGTCACGCAGCAGCTTGCGTTCGCGCGCCTTCGGCGGCCGCACGACGCGGGCGAGCGTGAGATGGGGATGAAAGCGGTCTTCGGTCGCCACGCCCGCCGTTCGCAGGACACCGCCGAGGTCCGCCTGCACGCTGATCAACCGTGGCAGATCGGCGCCGGCGATGCCGGCCCACAACACGCGCGGGCGCCGGATATCAGGAAAGGCGCCAACCCCCTCCACCGCGAGGCGAAAGCGCTCATGCCGGCCGACGACCGGGGCCAGCACGCCCGGCAGTTGCTCGACATGGGTGCGCGGATGGTGGCCGAGGAAATGGAGCGTCAGATGGATCCGTTCGAGGGCATTGATCCGGACGACGTCGCGCAGCGGCTCGAGGGAGCCGACCGGCCCGGTCAGCTCCGCGCGTATGTCATCGGGAACCTCGATCGCGAGAAAGACGCGCCAGCGTTCAGCGTCATCCGCTGGCACGGTTGCCGACCTTGAGCTCGATCCGCCCGTCGCGGCGCAGCGCCACCTCGCGATCGTCGATGAACTTTGTGAACCAGGCCGGCGATCCCTGCGGGCTGTAGAGATCCACTGAAGGAGCCAGCACCAGGATGACGGCGAGATGCACCTGATCACTGCGGCGCTCGAGCACCGTGGCGACGGCATAACCCCTGTTGGTCGCGATGACGCCGGTCACATTTCCGGTGGGGAGTGACTGCACGGCGGTCGCGAGCGGTGCTTCCGGGATGTCCGCGGGACGGAGCCAGCCCGCATCGCCGCCGCGGGTACTTGTCCCGCTGTCATCACTCCAGCGCGCCGCCACCGCGGCAAACGGCTGGCCGGTGTTGAGCTCGCGCGCCGCCGAGTCGACGCGGTCCTTCGCCATGGCGTGGAGCAGCGCGACCTCGGTCAGCAACGCGCGTTGATATGAACGGAAGCTGTCGCTGGTAAAGCCGTTGCGCTGCAGCGCCGCGTTGAAGGCTGTCGCGCCGGACTGGGCTTTCAGCGAGTTGATATGAGAGTCCACGGCGCGGTCGTCGACCTTGATGCCTCGCTTTTCCGCCTCTTGGCGCACGATCTCTTCGCGCACCAATTGCTCGATGGTGAAGGTCTGCAGCCGTTGCGCGGGTGCCGGGCTGGGGACGGCCTCGGGAATGCCCGAAAACGGATCGCGATGCCGGCTTACTTCCAAGCGCGCCTGGTAGGCCTTCATCGAAATGGTGTGGCCGTCGACGACCGCGGCCGCCGGCTCAGAGAAGGGCAACGACACGCCCGGCGCCGTACAGGCGCTCAACGCGCCGCCGATGACGAGGAGGAGGACGCCACGACGCAAGGCGAGCCCCATTACACCACGTTGCGCTCGGGTTCGCCGCGCGCGCCGGCGGCAAATCGGTCCGGGGCAAACGCGCCGAGGTCGACCGGCGTCACGCCGTCGACGATCCAGGCCGCCAGCCACTTCCCCACCACCGGCGCCATCATGAACCCGTGGCCGGAAAAGCCGGCCGCAATCCACAGACCGGCTCGCAACCTTCCGATCAAGGGCTGGAAATCCGGCGTGTTTTCGTACAACCCGGCCCAGGCGGTCTTGACGCGCGCCTCGAGCAGGGGAGGCCAGCGATGCTGGGCGACCGCCGTGATGCGATCGAGGAAGGACCAGTCCACGCGGGTGTCGTCGCCCGGCGGCGTTGCCGGGTCGCTCATGCCGAAGAGCACGCCCTCGCCTTCAGGATGGAAATAAAAGGAGGTGTGAAAGTCGATGGTCATCGGACTGCTCCGACGAATGCCGGCAAACGGCTCGCTGACGAAGACCTGCCGCCGCGAGGGGACGATCGACACCTGCAGCCCGAGCATCGCGCCCACCGGGGCTGACCACGGCCCCGCACAGATGACCGTCTCTGGAGATTCGATCTCCCCCGCCGCCGTCCGCACGCCCCTCACGGTGCCTCCCGACATCAAGAACGCCTCGACCGGAGTGTCTTCGAAGATCACAGCGCCCTGCCGCCTGGCCGCATTGGCGAATCCGTAGGTCACCTCGTTCGGCCCTGCGAGCCCGTCGCTCGGACAGAAGGTCGCTCCGTTGAGATCGTCCGTCTCGAGTCCCGGTATCATGGCGCGTGCTTCGGCTGGTTCGAGCTCGACAACATCGTCGAGGCCACAGGCGCGCTGCAACTGGAGGGCGTCGCGGAAGCGCGAGCGCTCGTCCTCGGTGGTCAGCAGGAACAGATAGCCGACCGGCCGGAAATCCGCGGTCTGCCCGGTCTCCTCGACGAATCGCGCCAGGAGGCGTTTTGCTTCCATGCCGATCCGGATGTTGATTTCGGTGGAGAACTGCGCCCGGATCCCACCCGCGCAGGCGGCGGTCGCGCCCTGCCCGATCCGACCGCGGTCGATCACAACCACGCGCCGGCCAGATCGCGACAGGTAAAAGGCGAGGCTGCAGCCCATCACGCCGGCGCCGACGATGACGACGTCAGGCCTCACGTCGTTCCGAGCTTCACCATCCCCATGTACTCGAAGATGAACTTCAGCGCGGCCAGGCTGGTGACGTGCCCGAGGTCGAGCGGCGGCGCGACCTCGTCGACGTCGAGCCCGGCAAGCCGCACGCCGCGAAGCTGACGCAGGAAATCGAGCAGCTCGCGCGAGGTGAGCCCGCCGGCCGAGGGAACGCCCGTCCCCGGCGCGATCGATGGATCGAGCGAGTCGATGTCGAGCGAAATATGGAGCGCGTCACTGCCGATGCGCGAGCCGATTTCGTCCGCCAGCTGGGTACCGGTCCAACGATGCGCGGTCGCGGCCGTAACCAGCGTGACGCCCATCTTGCGAATGAACTCGACCTCATCCCAGTCGTAGTCCCGGCACCCGAGCAGCATCACCTTCCTGGGATCGATCTGTCCCAGCTCCAGACCTCGCCGCAGGGCGCAGCCGTTCGACCAGCGACTGTGGCGCGAGGAATCGTTCAGGTCGGGATGCGCGTCAATGTATAGGATGCTCAACCGCCCGTTGAGCCGGCGTTGCTGCGCCACCAGGGTGGGACTGACCGTAGTGTGGTCGCCCCCCAACACGATCGGCAGCGTGCCCGCGGGTGTGCTTTCGATTGCTGCGGCAACGGCGTCCACATTGGCCCCCATGTCACCGTCGACGAGCGTCAGGTCGCCATCGTCCTGGACCGTGACCGTGTCGAACAGCTCCGCGTGTTCGCTGACCGGCGCAAAGATGGCGGAGAGTTTTCGCAACGCCGCCGGGGCTTTCGCGGCACCCGGACGGTAGACCGAACCGCGGTCCATCGGCACACCCAGGATTCGAACATCGGGCCGGCGCCCCGCCGGCGGTGGTTTGAGCCCGCCCCAGGGCTGAAGGCCGCTAGTGTTGAACTCCTGCTCGCTCACGCCTTGAGAAACGCAGAAATGGCCTCGACCTGTGCGGCGATCAGGGTCGGGGTCCAGCCATGACCGGCGGATTCGATCACCCGGATCTCGGCCTGCGGCATCAGGTCGCGCAGGCCGCGGATGGCGTTGACGTCGACAGTCCGATCGTCGGCGGCCACTACGATCAACGCGGGCTTGCGCCAGCCTCTGAGGAAGTCGCGATAGTCCCGGGTGATCCCGTCGCGCAACCACTGGCGGGCGGCGTTCCCGTCGGCACGCAACTGGTTGTCGAAGTTTACCTGGGCATCGTAGGGATCGACCCCCGGGCCTTCAACCAGGAACCGCTTGTAGAGATCCGATACCACCCGATTCCGCCGCAGACGGTCGACGACCCAGAAGACGGGGCCGGCGGTGAAGGCGGCAACCTGTCGCTTGAACGCCACCCGCAGCGTCCGCGGCGAATAGATCGGGGTGTGCAACACCAGCCGCGCGATCCGCTCCGGAAAACGCGAGGCGTACTCCAGAGCGACGGTCGCGCCCAGGCAGATACCGCCGACATCGTGCTCCTCCAGTCCCAGGCCACTGGCGAAGGCATGCAGGAACTCGGCGTGCGAGGCCACCGTGAAGGGCGGGTCGCCGGCTGCCGTCTCGCCGCAGCCGGGCAGGTCGGGGATCACCACTCGCCGGTGGTCGCTGAACGCCGGACCCCAGGTATGGAAGTTTTCGAGCGAGCCGATGAACCCGTGACACAGAAGCAGCGGCTGGCCCGATCCCCGGTCGAGGTACCGGACCCTCCGCTGCCCGACGTCGATGAACCGGATGTCCTGCGTGCTGACCGCGGTGCCTATTCCCCCGTATCGATCTGCGCACGCTGCAGCCGACCGCTGTAATCGACGTAGATCGTTTTCCACTCCGTGAATTCGTCGAGAGCCACCGTGCCCGCCTCGCGATGGCCGTTGCCGGTGTTCTTGACACCGCCGAAGGGCAGCTGGATCTCGGCGCCGATGGTTGGCGCGTTGACGTAGACGATGCCGGACTGCATCTCGTCCATGGCGTGAAAGGCCTTGCGCAGGTCGTTGGTGTAGATCGACATTGAAAGGCCGTACTGCGTGGAGTTCGCGACCTCGAGCGCCTCTTCGAGATTGTTCACCGGCAGCACTAGCGTCGAGGGACCGAAGATCTCCTCCTGGGCCATGCGCATGTCCTTCCGTCCGTCGGCGAAAATCGTCGGCCGGTAGAACCAGCCCTCGCTGCCGGCGAAGTCCCCGCCGTGGACCAACCGTGCGTGTTCCTTCTTACCGATCTCGGTGTACTCGTGGACCTTCTTGAGTGCCGCCTCGTTGATCACCGGACCCATGTCGACGTCCGGCTGCAGCCCGTCGCCGACCTTCATCTTCGCGGCCCGCTCCTGCAGCCGATCGACGAAGTCGCCGGCGATCTTCTTGTCGACGATCAGCCGCGAGGCGGCCGTGCAGCGCTGGCCCGATGTCCCGAAGGCAGCCCAGAGCGCGCCGTCAACGGCCAACGGCAGGTCGGCGTCATCGAGAACGACGATCGCGTTCTTGCCGCCGAGTTCGAGCCCCAGCCGCTTGAGGTTGCGGCCCGCGATTTCCGCGATATGCCGGCCGGCATCGGTCGAGCCGGTAAACGAGATGCCGTGGACCCGGGGATCCTTGACCAGCACGTCGCCCACGTCCTTGCCGCTACCGGTGACGAGATTCAGGACCCCGCCGGGCAGTCCCGCCTCCTCGAGAATCTCGACCAAGGTGGTCGCCACGATGGGCGTGTCCGATGCCGGCTTGAACACCACGGCATTGCCCGCCATCACCGCCGGAAAGATCTTCCACGAGGGAATCGCCATCGGAAAGTTCCAGGGCGTGATGCAGGCGACCACCCCGAGCGGAACCCGCACCGTCATCGCCCATTTGTTGCGAAGCTCCGAGGGCACCGTCTCGCCATGCGGATGACGCCCGAGGCCGGCGGCGTATTTACCCATGTCAATCGCTTCCTGCACATCACCGCGCGCCTCTTTGAGGACTTTGCCCATCTCCTGCGTCATCAGCCGTGCCAGCTCTTCTTTGCGCGCCTCGATGATCAAGGCGGCCTTGAGGACGATTTCACCTCGCGCGGGCGCTGGCGTGCGCCGCCAGCCAGGAAACGCCTCTTGCGCCGCCTCCAGGGCGGCGTTGACGTCGTCCGCGTTGGACGCCTGCATCACGCCCAGTACCTGATCCTTGTGCGCCGGGTTGGTCGAGGTGAAGGTCTTCCCGCTTTTCGATTCCACCCACTGCCCACCGATGTAGTTCTTATAGGTTTTGGCGTCGGTCTTCTGGCCCCGCTCGCTCGTCATCGTTTGGCTCATGCTGCCACCTCCTGAAACGCCCCATTCAAGATGTCCAATCCTTCGTCGAGCTCCGCTTGCGAAATATTGAGCGGCGGCACCAGGCGCAGCACGTTGTCGTGCGGGCCGCAGCTCAACACCACCATTCCGGAATCAAGGCATACCTTTCGGATCTTCTTCTGCAGGTCCTTGTCGGGAGTCCCGTCCTGCTTGACCAGCTCGATACCGATCATCAACCCGAGGCCGCGCACCTCGCCGATCGCCGGCGTGCGCCGCTGTAGCTCGCGCAGCCGGCTGACGAGCTGGGCGCCCTTTTCCGTCGCGTTCGCCAGTACGTGTTCACGCTTGAAGACGTCGAGGGTGGCGATGGCGGCGGCACACGACACCGGATTCCCACCGAAGGTCGAGCCGTGGGCGGCCGGCTCCCATTGATCCATCAGCGTCGAGGTCGCGACCACCGCGCTCAGCGGCAGACCGGAGGCGATCGACTTGGCCAGCGTCATGATGTCGGGAACGACGCCGGTGTGCTCGGACGCGAACATCTTGCCGGTGCGTCCATAGCCAGATTGCACCTCGTCGGCGATGAGCAGGATGCCGTGCCGGTCGCAGAGAGCGCGCAGCCGCGGCATGAACGCCGGCGGCGGTACGACGTATCCTCCCTCACCCAGCACCGGCTCCACGATGAAGGCGGCGATGTTCTTTGGCGGCACGCGCGTGTCGAGCATTTCGTCAATGAAGTTGAACACGTAGTCGAGCGTCGCCGCCTCGTCCGTTCCGCTTGGGTTGCGGTACGGATATGGATAGGGGACGTGATAAACGGCCGGCAGAAGCGGCTCGTAGCGTTCCCGGTAGTAACCCTTCGAGGCGGTCAACGAGAGCGCCCCGTAGGTCCGCCCATGGAATGCGCCCTGGAAGGCGATCAGTCCGGGCCGCCCGGTGGTGTAGCGCGCCAGCTTGATGGCGCCTTCGACGGCTTCGGCGCCGCTGTTCGCGAAGAAGACCTTGTCGAGGTTGCCGGGCGCGAGTGCGGCAAGGCGTTCCGCCAGCTCGATCGCCGGCTGGTGATGGGCGACGACCGAGATGTGCATCAGCTTGTCGAGCTGTTCATGGGCCGCCTTGACCACCGCGGGATGGCCATGGCCCAAGTTGGTGACGCCGATGCCAGACGCGAAATCGAGATAACGGCGGCCGTCAACGGTGTAGAGATACGAACCCTGGGCGTGATCGATGACGAGCGGGGTGTAGCGATAGAGGACCTGGGAGAGGTGGGCGCGCTCGCGCGCCAGCCACTCCTCCTGGCTATCGCTGTCGGGAAATTCCTTGACGAGTTTCATTGAGCCTCCTTGTTCGAGCATCCGGATCGGGCGCATGGCCGTCGCCGGCTGCTGGCGGAGGCTGCCCGTCGATCGCGGCCCACCAGGTACACGTGATCCTGTGCGTCATATGCTTGCCGTTGTGCAACGGCGAGCTAATGGTAGTTCTTTGTCAAAAGCTCAGCGCGACGGCGCCGGCTCGAGGTTCGCCGCTCGCCGCGGCGCCCGCTGGGCAGCCAAAAAGCCACCGAACATGACCAGCACGCCGATCGCCTGGCCGATGTAGAAGAGTTCGTAGACGTGAAACACGCGGAAGAGCGTCGAAGCTCCGGCGACGACGAAGGCCCCCGCCGCGATCAGGATGTTGGCGACGAGCCGCGACTGGGCGCCGCCTCGGCGCCAGGCGCCGTAGGCTGACCACAGGGCCCCGCCGATCAGGATCACCGATCCGACGCTGTTCAGCACCGCCGCCATCAGGATGGCAATCACATTGAAGGCGCCGTGCTCGAGCCGAATGGCATCCGCGGACGGCACCTGGTGGGTCTCGAGCAGGCCGGTCTGCAGGTTCGCGCCGAGGATCCCGACCAGCCCGATGGCGGCGAGAAGGACGAGTAGTCCGAGCGCCGCCCTCCCGAAGCGAGGAGCCAGCAGATAGATCGTCCCCAGCGCCAGCACCCCGACCACCGTGATCCCGCCGAAGAAGTAGTAGATCCGGTAGAGCATCGGGCTCCAGCCGCCAGCCGCGCCGATCACCTCGGTGAGCGCCGCCACCGCATAGACGGCGAGGGCAATCGACCATGCCAGCAGGTAGGCCCGCGGCTTCCGCCGGTATTGCCGCCACAGCGTCGCGGCAAATATGGCGCTGATCACCGTCGCCACGAGCGGGTAGAAGATCACGCTTTCGACAGTCTATTGGAAGGCCGATTTTCCGAATGTGCACAGCTCTTGACAGGACTAGCGCGCACGCGTCTATAGTCTCGAAGCGGGCTCATTCCGGTGGCTAACGGCCGCCGGTCATGAAAGGAGGGAAATTCATGTCGGACGATCCATCCGTGGGTTTGACCCGTCGAGACGTGCTCCGGTTGGGCGCCCTGGCCGGCGCCGGAGCGTCGTTGGCGCCGCTCGTCACATCCTCGGTCGCGGCGAACGCCACGACCGCACCCAGTGACTTCAACGAAATGACGATCACCCAGCTCCAGGGACTGATGGGGTCACGGCAGGCGCGGTCCGTCGACCTCGTCACCTTCTTTCTGCAACGGATCAGGACGCTCGACCAGAGTGGGCCCTTGGTGAACTCGGTCATCGAGCTGAATCCTGACGCCCTGGCGATCGCCTCGGCGCTCGACGGCGAGCGACAGGCCGGCCACGTTCGGGGCCCCTTGCACGGGATCCCGGTCTTGCTCAAGGACAACGTCGACACTCACGACCAGATGCAGACCGCCGCCGGCTCATTGGCGCTGGTCGGCACGCCGGCACTCCAGGACTCAACGGTCGCGGCCCGCCTACGCGCGGCCGGCGCGGTCATCCTGGGCAAGACGACCCTCAGTGAATGGGCGAACTTCCGCTCCTTCTTCTCGTCGAGCGGCTGGTCCGGCCGCGGCGGCCAGTGCAACAATCCGTACGCGATCGACCGCAACCCATGCGGGTCGAGCTCAGGATCGGGTGCGGCGGCCTCCGCGAACTTCGCTGCGGTTTCAATCGGGACAGAGACGGATGGCAGCATCGTGTGCCCCGCCAACGAGAACGGTGTGGTCGGAATCAAACCCACCGTCGGCCTGGTCAGCCGGGCCGGGGTCGTGCCGATCTCGCATACCCAGGACACGGTCGGACCCCATGCCCGTACCGTCGCCGACGCGGCGGCAGTCCTTGGCGCCCTCGTCGGAGTCGACTCGCGGGATCCGGCGACGGCGGCCAGCGCCGGAAGGTTCCACCGGGACTACACGCAGTTCCTGGATCCAAATGGCGTCAATGGCGTCCGCATCGGCGTCGCGCGTGAGTACGAGGGTGTCGGGAGCCCGCACACCGACGCCGTTTTCGAGGACGCCCTCTCGGCACTGCACGGGGCGGGCGCGATCCTGGTCGATGTCTCCTTCCCGCACCTGGACGAAATCAATTCGGGCGGCTCAGAGTTCACGGTTCTCCTCAACGACTTCAAGCACGACCTGAACGCGTATCTCTCGACCCGTACCGGGGTGCCGATCACTTCGCTCGCCGACGCGATCGCGTTCAATAACGCGCACGCGGCGCAGGAGATGCCCTTCTTCGCTCAGGAGCTCTTCGACCTTGCCCAGACGTTTTCTGGCGACCTCAGTGATCCGTCCTACCTCGCCGCGCTGGCCCGGGACAAGGTGATCGGCGGCTCCGAAGGCATCGACGCGATCCTCGCGACCAACAACGTGCAGGCGATCGTCGCCCCCACTGATACGCCGGCATGGCCGACCGATCTGATCAACGCCGACCACTTCATCTTCGGCTCGTCCTCGGCGGCCGCCATCGTCGGCTACCCGATCATCGTGGTGCCGATGGGCTTCTCGTTTGGCTTGCCGCTCGGACTGTCGATCATGGGCACGGCCTTCAGCGAACCGACACTGATCAAAATCGCGTCCGGCTTCGAACACGCGAGCCAGGCGCGCCGTGCGCCGAAATTCTTCGCGACCCTGCCGTTTAACACCAAGGGCATGCCCACGCCAACCCGGGTGCATCGCCGCCGCAATCCCGCCGGAGGACGAGTGGCGCCAGTCCGGATCTAAGACTCGACAACGGTTGACGGGGCGGCGACACGAACGCCGCCCCGTATTTGTCCACAAGGCCGAACTTGACGGGGCGCCCGTATTACCGTTAAATAGCGCCAACCACGTTCCAGCACAGAGGTCTAGCCACCGTTTGAGCAGAGTCATCGCAGTTGCCAACCAGAAAGGCGGCGTTGGCAAAACGACCACCGCGGTAAACCTGGGATGCGCGCTCGCTGAGCTCGGCAAGCGAGTCCTCCTCATCGACCTCGATCCCCAGGGCCATCTGACGATCAACATGGGCTTCAAGCAGCCCGATCAGATCGAGCTCACCCTCTACCACTTGCTGCTCGATCCCCAGGTCACCCTTGGCCACGTCGTCAAGCACAGCAACCTCGGTGTCGACTTCATCCCCTCGAACATCGAGCTCTCCGGCGCCGAGATCCAGCTCGTCTCCGAGATGGGCCGCGAAACGTTTCTCAAGGAGAAGCTCGCCCCCGGTCAGGACGAGTACGACTTCATGGTGATCGATTGCCCGCCCTCGCTCGGATTGCTCTGCGTTAATGCGCTGGTCGCCTCGAACGAGGTCATCATCCCGCTGCAGTGCGAGTACTTCGGTATGAAGGGCATGCAACTTCTGCACAACACCATCGAGCGGGTGCGGGCCAAGCTCAACCCGCAGCTCCGCATCAGCGGCATCCTGGCCACCATCCACAAGTCGAGAACCCTGCATTCGCAGGAGGTACTGGAGCTGGTTCGTGAGCGTTATGGCGACGTGGTCTTCGATGTCGTCATCAAGGACAGCATCCGCTTTGCCGAGACGCCGCTCGCCGGGATGTCAATCCTTCAGTATGCCGGCAGCTCCGAAGGTGCGAACGCCTATCGCACCCTCGCCAAGGCGGTCATCAAGCGCGCGCCGGCCGAGCCGGTCGAGACGAAGCAGCCCGTCGCCTCTCGTGTTTAAGCGGGTTTCGCTGGAAGGGTCGGCAGAGCTCTTTCGAGAGACGTCGAGCACACCCGAGGTCCTTGCCGAGACCGACCCCGAGCCGGTTCAGGCGCCGATTCACCATCTGCCGCTACAGCGCCAGATCCATGGCGAAACCCTTTCCTACTACGAGTACCGGTTGACCGAAGCCCAGGTGCAGTCGCTGATCGACGCGGTGCAGAAGATCAAGTATCCGCACAACCTGAAGAACACCGCGAAGCTCAGCATGGAGGAATTCGAGCGCCTCGAGGCGCTGCGACAGCTCCTAATCGACGGCTTGCGGTAGCCGGTCTTCCTCGGCGCGCTGAGACGTCGCCACGTCCCAGCGACGGGCCACCTGCTGCGCCCGGTAGAGCGTGGCGTAGAGGCCGGGCGCATCGACCAGGTCATCGTGACGGCCACGCTGGACGACCCGGCCTTTGTCCAGCACGACGATCTCGCCGGCCTGCCGGATCGTGGACAGACGGTGGGCAATGACGAGCACCGTGCGCTCCGCCACCAGGCGGGCGAGCGCCGCCTGGATCAGGTGCTCGGCCTCCGGATCCACCGATGACGTCGCCTCGTCGAGGATCAGGATCGGGGCGTCGTGGAGCAGTGCCCGCGCAATCGAGATTCGCTGCTTCTGCCCGCCCGACAGCCTCACGCCGCGCTCCCCGATGACCGTGTCGTAGCCTTTCGGCAGCTCCTCGATGAACTCATGCGCGTAGCCCGCGTGCGCCGCGGCCTCCACCTGGCCATCAGTGGCATCCGGGTTCCCAACCTTGATGTTGGCTTTGACCGTGTCGTTGAAGAGGAAGACGTCCTGCAAGACGAGACTGATCGACCGATGGACGTACTCCAGCGGCAGCGCTCGCAAGTCGACCGCGCCGAGACGGATCGCACCCTCTTGCGGGTCCCAGAAGCGGGCGATCAGGTTCGCCACGGTCGTTTTGCCGGCGCCGCTCGGCCCCACGAGCGCGAGCACCGAGCCTTCCCTGAGGTCGATCGACACGTCATGCAGGACCGGCCGCCCGGTTTCATAAGCGAAGGTCACGTGATCGAGGACAATGTCGTACCGCGGGTCCTTGGGAACGCGCGCGGTCGGTGACTCCTGCACCTCGATCGGTGCGTTCAGGATCTCGAAGATCCGATCGGTCGCGGCCTCCGCGTTCCGCAAGCCTTCGAGCTGCCGGTTGAGCTCGGTGACCGGCCGGTAGAGCTGGGTCGTCAGAAAGACGAAGAGCACCAGGTCCGGGATGCCGAGCTCGCCCGCATGGGCCATCAGGCCGCCGACCAGCAACACCAGCGCGACCGGAATAGCAGCCATCCACTCGACGCCGGAGAAATACCAGGTGTGGATCAAGTTGGCTCGTGTGGCGGCCTCCTTCAGCTGGTCGCTGCGCTCGTCGATCGCGCGCCGCGCATGGCCGAGGGCCGCAAAGGCCTTCAGCACGCCGACGCCCTGGATGTAATCGATGATGATCCCGTTCAGGCGGCCGAGCTCGTCACGGTAGCGCATGAAGGCCTGGTAGGCAGAGCGCCGGAATGCCACCAGGATGAGGAGGATGACGGCCAGCGGGGCGAGTGCCACCAGCGCCAGCTTCCAGTTGAAGAGCAGCATCAGGATGCCGAGCAGGAAGGGAACGGTGGCAGCACTGATCAGCTGGATGCCGGCGTGGGCGGTAAAGAATTCGATGGTCTCGACATCGCCGATCACCTTGGCCGCGATCGTGCCCGACTGTTGGCGCGTGTGGAATCCCATCGACAGCCGCTGCAGCTGCTCGTAGATTCGCATCCGCATGTCGTGCAGGACCTTAAAGGCAGCGATGTGTCCGAACCCACCCTCGAGGTAGCGGGCAACGGCCATGAGCGCCGTGGCGCCCAGCATGGCGAGGCCGAGCAGCACGAGCGTGCCGGCCGGTGACGGACGCGACAGCACCGTCAGCATCTGCCGGATGATCAGGGCGGGCAAGACGCTGAGCGCCGTGTAAAACACCGACCCGGCCACCGCGATCGCGAGCAAGCCGCGATGCCCGCGCGTGATCGCCAGCATGCGTGACAGAAAGATCACAAGGGCACCGCGGTCCTCGCGCTGACTCGTTGAGCCACCAGCGCGTGCAGCGCGTGTGCAAGGCGGGGGTCAGCATTGAGCATCGGCGTGCGCCGCAACTCGATACCGAGCGCTTCGGCCCTTTCCTTCGCCTCGATGTCGATGTCGTAGAAGATCTCGAGGTGGTCGGCGATGAACCCGACCGATGCCACCAGGATCGAGCGGTATCCCTGGGCCGCGAGCTCCTCCACCGTTTCGACCAGGTCCGGCCCGAGCCAGGGCTCCCCGGTGTGACTCTGGCTCTGGTAGGAGAAACGCCACTGCTCGATGCCCGCCCGCCCGGCGACCAGCTCCGAGGTGCGCAGCAGCTGTTCCTGGTAGGGATCGCCCTCATCGAGGATGCGCGCCGGCAGGCTGTGCGCGGTGAAGACCGCCACCACCTCCTCGGGATTCGCGAACTCGGCACGGACCATCCGCACGTTATCGGCGACCGCCCCGAGATAGCCGTCGAGCTCGTGCCAGCTCTCGACGAAGTCCAGGCTGGGAATTGGTGCGCCGCCCCGAGCCGCCGCCAGGGCTTGGTCCACCTGGCGTCGGTAGCCGCCGGTGCTGATGGTCGAGAAGTGCGGGGCCAGCACGATCGCGATCACATGATCCGCACCGCTGTCCACGATCTCGTCGATCGCCGTCGCGATGCGCGGCGCCCAGTGCTTCATCCCCAGGTGGACCGTATACATCCGGTCGTCCGGCGGATCGATATTCAGTAATCGTTCGAGCTCCCGCCCGAGTTCCATCGAGACGGCCAGCAGCGGCGTTGGGACCCCCACACGACGGTAGCGCGCCGTCAGCTCCTCGACGGCCTCGCGGGAGGGCGTGCGACCCCCGCGGATATCGGTGAAGTAGGCTTCCACATCGTCCAGGCGGTTCGGACTCCCGTACGCCATCAGCAGGACGGCGGTGTGGCTAGACGCCATGCACGAACTCCACCAATCGTTGCAACTGCTCAACCGAGGTGTCGGGCAGCACGCCGTGGCCGAGGTTGAAGATGTGCCCCGGCCGGCCACCGACGGCCTCGATTACGCGGCGCGCACCGTCCTCAATCACGGGCCACGGCCCCAACAACTGGGCTGGGTCGAGGTTGCCCTGGATGCCGCGGTCGTATCCGATGACGCGCCAGGCCTCGCCGAGGTCGACGCGCCAGTCCACGCCGATCACGTCGCCCCCGGCCTCCCGCATCAATGAAAGGATGCCCGCGGTTCCAGTGCCGAAGTGGATCGACGGCGCCCCGCCACGTCGCAGCCCGCTGAAGATGCCGGCCATGTGCGGCAGCACGTAGCGGCGATAATCCGCCGGCGACAGGCAGCCAACCCAGCTATCAAAGACCTGCACGATCTGGGCGCCGGCCTCGACCTGCGCCAGCAGGTAGTCGAGCACGAGCCTGGAGAGACTCGTCATCAGCGCGTCCCAGAGCTCCGGCTCCGAATACATCATGGTCTTGGTGGCGAGAAACTCCCGGGAGGGCTTCCCCTCGATCAGGTAGCCGGCCAGCGTAAACGGGGCGCCCGAAAAGCCGATGACGGCCACCGACGGGTCGAGCTGGCGGCGGAGCAGCTTGATCGTCTGCAGCACGAAGGGGACGGCTTCGCCCGCCGGGCGCGCCTGCAACCTATCTATATCCGCCTGCGAGCGAAGCGGGTGGTCGAGCACGGGGCCGACGCCGTCGACAAGCTGGAGGTCCACGCCCAGCCCGAAGGCGACGGGGAGCATGATGTCGGCGAAGAGGACGGCGCCGTCCACGCCGAGGCGGCGGACCGGCTGCAGGGTCACTTCGGCGCAGAGCTCGGGGTTCTGGCAGATGGTAAAGAGGTCGTACGACTCGCGGATCTTTCGATACTCGGGTAGCGATCGCCCCGCCTGGCGCATGAACCAGACCGGCCTCCGATCGACAACTTCGCGGCGCGCGGCACGCACCAGGCGGGGCACCAGGCGATCGGCCGCCGGACGGCCGACTTCGCTGGCCTCGATCGTCCTCATCCGCCCGAGATAAGGCTGACCTGTCGCTGCAGGTCGTCCGCTTCGGCTGCCTCCGGTGCACTCAGGCCGAGCGCGAGCTGCAGGGCAGCGGCCGGCGGCATGAGCACGCAGGTGAAGATCGGCGTCTCGCGTTCCGTGTAGCGGCTGGCCTGCGACTCCCGCAACTCCATCACGAGATCCAGGAAGGCGGCGGGCTCGTCGCATTCGAAGGCGACGACGAATTCCTGGTCGTCCAGCCCGAAGGAATAGGCGGTATTGATCTTCACCTGCGGGTAGCGATGCCCGATCGCGAAGTGCTCGACCATCATCGCCTTGCGCCGCTCATAGGGCAGGCGGTACCAGATGCGCTTCTTGACCATGGGATAGACGAAGAGGTAGCGGCCGCCCGCGGGCTTCAGCCGGGTCCGCCGCCCCTCCTGGTCGGGGTGTTTGTGGCGCCCGAGATAGGGCGAGGGCTTCATCATCGCCAGGAAGGAATGTGGCACTCGTAAATAGGGCCCCAGCCGGGTGGCCCGCCATTGGGATTCCGCCCGCTGAATGGCGTCGACGGTGTCGGCAGCTTGCCAGATCAGGAGATCGCAGTCGCCGCGGAGCCCGACGGTCGAGTAGGCGAGCAGCGTCTCCCCCGTCGGACCGGCCTCGAGCAGCTCGGTGAACTCACGCACCGCCGCCACCCGCTCCTGCGCGGTCCAGCTGAGGACGGGTGCCTCGACTTTGAGGAACGTGTACTTGACGACTTGCCGGGCTTCTGCCATCCGCTACAAGGGTATCGCACTAATCTTGAATCGTGGCTCGCCTCTCCATCCGGAAGATCCACGTCGGCCAGAAGGACACCAACTGCTATGTCGTGGCCTGCACCGATACCAAAGAGGCGGTGGTGATCGACGCCGGCGATGACGCGCCGAAAATCCTGTCCCAGCTCGACGGTCTGAGCGTCAAATGGATCGTCTTCACGCACGCCCACCCGGGTCACACCGCCGCAAAAGACGAGGTCAAGAGCGCGACGCAAGCACCAACGGCGATGCACCTCGCCGACGCCACCGCCTACCTGAAGTCGGCGGACCGGTACCTGCTCTCGAGTGATGTCCTGCCGTTCGGCCAATTCAACCTCGAGGTCCTGATAACACCTGGCCATACGCCGGGTGGCCTCTCCTATCGGGTTGGCAACCACGTCTTCACGGGCGACACGCTGCTGGCGGGAAAGATCGGACGAGTCGATCTACCCGGCTCGAGCCCGCAGCAAATGTTGCTCAGCCTCCATGGCCAGCTGCTTACGCTTCACGACAACACCGTCGTCTATCCGGGCCACGGCCCCAACTCGACGATCGGCGCGGAGCGTCTCGGCAACCCGTATCTGCGGATTCGTTGAGTCGCCGGCGGGGCTACGCCGGCTTCTTCTCCGCGTAGATGGCTTCGATGTCGGCCCCGTACTTCTCCGCGATCCGCTTGCGCTTGACCTTCATGCTCGGTGTGAGTTCATCGCCGACCACGAAGTCGGTGTCGAGGATGCGCCACTTCTTGATCTGCTCCGGGTGCGAGAGCGCGCGGTTGAGCTTCTGGACGGCCTCATCGACGAGTCGCTTCGCGCCAGGATCGTTGGGCCCGGCCT
>WNGD01000838.1_pt1 | contig 67316 bp, 50 predicted proteins | sample 5400671 | NCBI WGS metagenome assembly WNGD01 (sample SAMN13153369, study PRJNA577476) | soil metagenome | isolation source: 40 cm soil or saprolite under grassland replicate 2 | place: USA:California | collected 2016-06-15
GCAGTTCAGTTCGCTCTTACCCAACGAATGGAAGACCACAATCTGGTCGATACGGTTGATGAACTCTGGGCGGAACATCCTCTTCAGACCTTCCATTGCCTTCGAGCGCATTGCCTCGTGCTGCTCATCGCGGACATCCTCGTCCTTCTTGTACGAGAACCCGATACGGGCGGCACGCTTGAGATCAGTGCTACCGGCGTTGCTGGTCATGATCACAACGGTATTCTTGAAGTCTACTGTACGACCCTGACCATCGGTCAAACGACCGTCGTCCATGATCTGCAGTAGGGCGTTGAAGACTTCGGGGTGCGCCTTCTCAACCTCGTCAAACAGGATAACGCTGTATGGGCGGCGACGCACTTGCTCGGTCAACTGACCACCTTCGTCATAACCGACGTATCCAGGAGGGCTACCGAACAGACGCGCTACGGTATGCGGCTCCATGTACTCTGACATGTCGAAGCGGATTATGTTCTCTTCGCCACCAAACAGTTCAGCGGCCAGAGCTTTTGCCAGTTCCGTCTTCCCAACACCGGTTGGTCCCAGGAACAGGAAGGAACCGATCGGGCGTTTTGGATCTTTCAGACCAGCACGCGAACGGCGAATGGCACGAGCCACGGCGCTGATCGCCTCGTTCTGACCGATAACACGCTTGCACAGATCCTCTTCCAGGTTGCGCAGGTTCTGGCGCTCACTTTCCAGCATCTGGCTGACTGGCACCCCGGTCCAGTTCTCAACGACACGAGCGATATGCTCAGGCGTGATAATCAACGCAATCGCCTGGTTCGCCTGCGAGCGAGCTTTTTCTAGCTTACTCAGTGCTACCAGCTCCTGCTGACGCATCAGCGCAGCACGCTCATAGTCTTCACTGGTTGCCGCAGCTTCTTTCTTTGCCTGGATATCTGCCAGCTCTGCTTCCAGATCAGAGATAAGGGTCGGGCTGACAATACCTTCCTCCGTCGCCTCTAAGCGCAGAGCAGATCCAGCCTCGTCCATCACGTCGATGGCTTTGTCAGGCAAGAAACGATCATTGATATAGCGATTAGAGAGTTTGACCGCAGCCTCGATGGCCTCGTCGGTGATGCTTACACCATGGTGCGCTTCGTAGTTTGGACGCACGCGGCTCAGCATCTCAATCGCCTCTTCCTCGTTCGGCTCATTGACGATAACCGGCTGGAAGCGACGCTCTAACGCGGCATCCTTCTCGATATGTTTGCGATACTCATCCAGCGTGGTGGCACCGATACAGCGCAACTCACCACGTGCCAGCGCAGGCTTAATCATATCGCTCGCACCAACCGAACCTTCGGCAGCGCCAGCACCGACAACGGTATGCAGCTCGTCGATGAAGACGATGACTTCAGGAGCATTGCGCAGTTCCTCAAGAATGGACTTGATACGCTGCTCAAATTGTCCACGGAACATCGCTCCAGCAACCATACCGCCGATGTTCAGCGAGACGATACGCTTGCCACGCAGAGTGGCCGGGACGTTGCCTTCGTTGATACGACGGGCGAGCCCTTCGACAATAGCAGTCTTACCAACACCAGGCTCACCAATAAGCACCGGATTGTTCTTCTGACGACGACCCAGTACGGTAATCACACGGCGCAATTCACGATCACGGCCAGCGGCTGGATCAAGTTTTCCCTCGGCAGCTTCTACGGTCAGGTCACGGCCATACTGATCAAGGGTAGGGGTTTTACTATTTTTAACCTGCTGCTCAGCGGTCGCAGTGGCCCGGCCATTGCCCATACTTGCGGCAGCAGAATTGTTGTTATTTGCAGCGAATCCAAAGGGAGCATCGGGCATACCTTCGAGGCCGCCCGCCTGACCCATCATGCTCATCAGTTCGTCAACACACTGCTGGCACAAATAGTGCTGCTCTCTGCGTCCGTCAACGATCTGATCTACGCGCACGCGGGCGGGATTCTTTTGACATCTTTCGCATTTCATTATGTATATGCTCCTCGTTTATGTACAGATGTGAGTATGCCTACATCTTGTTTAGCAGACTCATCAGGCGATTGCTAGATTATAGCATAGAAATTTACCTTTGTCTAGCACTCTTCACTTCTGATTGCTAACTTACCATTTATAACATAGGTATTCGGGCACTTATTCCCAAATCTTCCTGAGTCTTTCTAGCTGCGAGATGGGATAAGAGAATTACTCCTTATAAAAGTGTGAGTTGTGGACGACCTGCCATTTACCCGTTCTTGACGTATCGTACAAGGCCAGAAGGCTGTTCAGGCGTTATTTTATTAAGCCTTTTTTATTGCTCACTCTCTAATAACATTCTTACGGAAGGAAATCATCCCGGTTGTAAACGGGTTGCCTATAGAGTCGACGGATTGACGGTGGGGCAAGCGGGCTTATAAATCGCGCCCCTACCTCATCCTGCGCATACTTACAGTAATGATGAGGGATTGATTTCCAGCATCGTCACTTGTTTTAGATGATAATCTTTGTTAACCGCCTTATCTATAATAACGCGCTTCCTGGCGTTGAGGTTTCAATACTTATGTGATTGTTGAAAGAAAATCGCTCCTGTGATGTGATATAGTTCAGACAGGAAGAACGGCTAGCGAAGGAGCAGCAACTATGGATTTTGCCTACACGGAAAAAGTTAACGGCTTGCGTCAGCAGCTCACTGCTTTTATGGAGCGCTTTATTTATCCCAACGAGCAGATATATAATGACCAGATCAAGGCCTCGGGCAATCCACACCATCATGCAGAGATTGTGGATGAGTTGAAGGCGAAGGCAAAGGCCGAAGGACTCTGGAACCTCTTCTTGCCCGACAAGGAGTACGGCGCGGGTTTGACAAATCTTGAATACGCGCCACTGGCTGAGATTATGGGACGAGTGACCTGGGCTTCGGAGGTCTTTAACTGTGCGGCACCCGATACTGGCAATATGGAGATTCTTGCTCAGTTCGGTACGGAGGAGCAGAAACAGCGCTGGTTGCATCCTTTGTTAGATGGTGAGATACGTTCGGCTTTTGCAATGACCGAACCGGATGTTGCCAGCTCGGATGCAACCAATATTCAGCTTACGATCCGGCGTGAAGGCGATCAGTACATGCTGAACGGGCGCAAGTGGTGGGCTTCCGGTGCGGCCCGTGAGCGCTGCAAAATCTTTATTGTTATGGGTAAGACTGATACTGACAATCCAGACCGACACAGGCTGCAGAGTATGGTGCTCGTCCCCAAAGATACGCCGGGCGTCACCGTTGTTCGCAATCTGCCAGTAATGGGCTACGTGGATAACGAAAGCCACTGCGAAGTTCTGTTCGAGAATGTGCGTGTCCCTGTAAGCAACCTGCTTGGCGAGGAAGGTAGTGGTTTCGCTATTGCCCAGGCCCGGCTGGGGCCGGGTCGCATCCATCACTGTATGCGTTCTATTGGTGCCGCCCAACGCGCCCTGGAATTGATGTGCCGGCGTGCAGCAACGCGTATCGCTTTTGGCAAACCACTGGCAGAGCAAGGTATGGTCCAGGACTGGATAGCCCGCTCGCAGATTGAGATCGAGCAGGCGAGATTGCTCACGCTCAAAGCCGCCTGGACGATCGATACTCTGGGTAAGAAAGCGGCACAGAACGAGATTGCGATGATCAAGATCATTGCTCCCCAGGTGCATACTACTGTGGTCGATCGCGCTATTCAACTCTTTGGTGGTGCAGGTGTTAGCGATGATTTTCCGCTGGCTTCCATGTGGGCACATGGTCGTACCCTGCATATCGCCGATGGACCTGATGAGGTGCATAAGCGTTCGCTGGCGAGATCAGTTGTGCGGCAGTTGAGCACATAAGCCAACAGGATGATCATGAGGGCCCATCCTTACAACGACACGTTCAGACCCGAGGAACCGGGCGTAGTACAGGCCTGTTTCCCAGGTGGTGGGCCATTGGCCTACCCATAAGTCCAAGACCGATAAAACCGATGCATTCAGTCATACTATACTCCCCGTGGTGCTTATATACAATCACAGCATAATTAGCGGGCGAGCCAGCCGCCGTCTACTACCAGCATGTGCCCATGGAGGTAATCGGACGCGGCTGAGGCTAGAAAGACAACCGCACCTGCCATATCTTCAGGCGTTCCCCAGCGACCAGCCGGAATACGCTCGCTGATTTGTCGCTCACGCTCAGGGTTCGCCCGAAGCGCGACGTTGAGATCGGTGTCCATATAGCCCGGGGCGATGGCATTGACGTTGACGCCCTGGCTCGCCCATTCGTTGCACAACGATTTGGTCAGCCCTGCGATAGCATGTTTGCTCGCAGTATAGGCTGGTATGGTAATGCCGCCCTGGACAGACTGTAACGAGGCAATGTTGATAATCTTCCCCCGGCCCTGTCGTACCATCTGGCGTCCAAAAACCTGGCAGAAGAGAAACACGGCTCGCAGATTCACGTTGAGGACGGTATCCCAATCTTCAATGGCAAAATCAACTGCCGGGGCGCGCCGTTGCACGCCTGCGTTGTTGACCAGGATATCGACATGTCCAAAGTGCTCTAGCGCCGCCTCCCGTGCCTGCTCAGCCGCTGTCTCTTCTGCAATGTCCAGAGATACTGTCAGCAGATCACGCCCTGCACGCGAGATGCACGCCTCCAACTCAGCAGTGTTTTTGCCGTGCTGCACAGACACAATATCTGCTCCCGCTTCAGCGAGTGCCGTCGCCATACCTGACCCTAATCCGCGATTGCCTCCTGTGACGAGAGCTACTTTTCCATCGAGACGAAACTGATCGAGAATCAACTGTTTACCCTCCCTGCTGCGAATCATGGTACAATGCGCAATTGCGACTTTTTCCTGACTGAATGTTGCCCGCCTGGTTCAGCCTGGAGTGCAGCGCTATCTTCATCCTCAACACATCTAATAGGTGAGAATGCCGCCGTCGGCGTTTAGCGCCTGCCCGGTCATGTAGCGCGAGTCCGGGCCAACCAGGAATGAGACAATCGCGGCAACATCAGCGCCATCGCCCATATAGCCCACAGGAATGCGAGTGCTGCGTTCAGCGCGTATCTCGGCTGGTGTTTGTCCGGTGATGCGGGCGACTTCACGGTCTACCACATCCTGCATCGGCGTCTCAATCATGCCTGGGCAGACCGCGTTGACGCGCACACCGTGCTTAGCACTATACAGGGCCAGCGTTTTCGTGATCGCCAGCACCGCCGCCTTGCTGGCATTGTAAATGGGATGATACGTTGTACTCGCCATCTTCCCAGCGACAGAGGCTATATTGACGATGCGCCCACTGCCCTGGCCTAGCATATGTTTGAGAGCCAGTTGACAACAAAAATAGGTGGCCTTTGCGTTGACATTCATGATAATATCCCAGTGTTCCTCGCTCACGTCGAGTGGTAGGGCGATGCGCTGAACGCCTGCATTGTTGACCAGCGCATCAAGGCGATGAAAGGTGGAAAGCGCGGCCTCGATCATGCGCTGGCGATCATCAGCAAACAGGATATTCAGTGAAAGCGCAATGGCTTCGCCACCACCTGTCCGGATTTCATCTGCGACGTGTGCAACAGCATCACCCTGCAGATCTGCCAGGACAAGACTCATCCCATCCTGACTCAGGCGCAGCGCAATGGCACGCCCAATGCCCTGTCCGGCTCCAGTGACAATAGCGACCTGCCCCTTTACAGGCTGTTCCATCATAGAGACTCCTCTCTTCTGTCTGGCTTACCACATTCCGTCATTCTGAAATGATCAATATGCTCTACGCACGCATGGCCTGCATATCCCGAACGATATTTCGGTTGTCGGTTGTGACGGTCTTTTGATGGCTGCACATTCCAATCCACCGCTCACTACAACTGACCAACCAAAATATCACATGGGTCGCCTTGCCATGCAGACAATAAGTCAGATACGCAACTACCAGTATAGTTCCATTGGAGGGTATACTCTACTGGAGAGTCCCTTCATCATCCGCGAGTCGAGTGGCCCATGCTTGCGCAAGTAAAAAAGAGCATGTTGGCAGGGGGCAATCCCAGGACGTTTTCAGAGTAGTCAGAACAAATATAAATCAGGACACTAATATGACGAGCAAACCCACAAATGACCCATTTTTATTTCGGCGTGAAAATGCCGCCGAATTGTTTCTTATCAGGCATGGAGATGCCATCCCAGGCCCTGAAGAGATTATTCCCAGTGGTATATACGATGACCTGCCGCTGAGCCAGAGAGGACGCGAGCAGGCCAATGCGCTGGCTGAGCGCCTTAAAAATCTGTCCTTCGATGCGGCCTATAGCAGTCCTTTGCGACGCTGCCAGGAGACGGCTGCACCCCTGATCGAACAAGCGGGATTATCTCTGAATATTGCAGAAGATATCAAAGAGATCACCCTCGGCGATGTCGTTCCCATACCCACAGTGAAGGAAGGCGATGACCTGGAAGTGCTCTCGAAAGCACTGCAAGCTCGCCAGGTAGATATTGTGCGTATCGCTGGCGGAACGGGCCATTGGGATGATGTCCCGGGCAGCGAGCCATCAAAGGCTTTCCGCAAACGTGTGGTCGACGCCATCGATGAAATTGCAAGTAAGCATATAGGCTTGCGCGTGCTGATCTTTGCACACGGCGGCGTGATTAACGCCTACGCCGCCGAGACACTTGGACTGGACAAAGAATTCTTCTTTCCTTGCGCCAATACATCCATCACGCTTATACGTGCGTCAGGTGCTAAGCGCGTCGTCTACATGTTGAACGACGTGGCACACCTCAAACTGGGCGAGGAGGCTAGACCAGCGACTCCAGCTTGACAGTCGAAGTGTAATGGATCGGCTCGGGTCGCACAATCTTCATATCTTGTCGTCGCAATGCTCCGGTCTTATGTCTAAGGCTGAGAGTGCGCTCACCGTGTTTCTCGCGCTCGCGACGACAACGATAGGCGGCGTGCAAGATATATTCAGCGATCGCCACTACTTTGCGCGGCACTCCATAGAAGCTGGGGAAGTCGTTAATATCGACCAACATCAGGCCCTGCGGCGTCTCCAGCACATCCGCTCCGTATAGATCCAGGCCAAATACCTGTCCCACACGCCGCGCCAGTTTGAGCATCTCGCGGCTCACCGGCACCTCTTCTTCCTGGACATTACCGTGCAAAGGCGAACTTTTGGTAATTGCATGTACCTCCTGGCCCGTGACATAGAGTTTGATATCGTAGCCTGTATTCTCGACGTAACGCATCGCCAGGTAATGGCCGTCTGGATCGAGCTTAAGATGCGCCATCGCCTCCGGAGTGCGTACCAGGTGAATATCTTGCAGCGAGGTACCATTATTTGGCTTGACCACCACAGGATATATTTCATGCGGAACCTTAACGAGCGCACGTGGATGACCTACAAAATAGGTAAGCGGAACAGGCAGGCCACGCGCATGAGCATAGGCAGCCGCAACCGCTTTGTCGCGTATCAAACGAATTGCACGCGAATTATTGATCGTCGGAATACCTACCGCCTCGGCAGCTTCCAGAATCGTCAGACCCGGACCATCCGACACCGTTTTCAAAACATAAGCATCATATCCGGTCAGGGAAAGATCCGTGAGGCTGGTAACGGCTGCATACGGCTGCAATACCTCAATCTCGTGTCCCCACTGTTTTAATTGATCGGCAATAACCATTGGCATCGGCTTCTGAACATATCGCTCTTCCAGAATAAAGCAGAAACGCATATCCCCCCTCCTTAATAGATAGTTCGCCAGCTACATTATATACTACTGACATTGAACAGTATACGCGCATGAAGAGTGTTTGACTATGAGGTTTGTAACAAAAATAGTGGGTAGATGTTAACGAAGCTTTTGACTCCCTTGCACAGCTCTTCACCACATTGAGCGAGTCATGGAGGAAGCAGAAGCAAAAATCATGTGTTTCCAGATTGCGTTTTCGCATTTCATCGGTTAACATTATAGAATAAGCTCTGAATGTCAACTGTTGATCTTGCAGCTTCACGATTGGAGGATCTCATGCGACAAGAAGTAACCGGTACGATGCGCAAACGTCCCCTCGGTATCACTATCATTGCCATCCTACTGTTCATCTCAGCCGTCATTGAGATTATTGGCGGCATCTCTAGCGTGATCGGTAGCACCCCAACGGGTACTCTAAGCAATGTTCTCTTGGGATGGTTTCCTCTGGTTCTGGGTGTTATCGAACTCGTTCTGGCCTGGGGATTGTGGACGCTCAAGCCCTGGGCGTACTGGGGCACATTGGTGGTAGAGATTGTCATTATTCTGATTCACTTTTTTGGCTTCCTTGGCCTCCCACGAACCCATTCAGCACTTGCCGTTATCAGCGGCGGGATCGTTTCCATCATCATTGTGATCTACCTACTGGTAGATCGTAATGTCCGTCGAGCCTTTCAAACCGGCTTTTAGAGGCTATGCAGCAGGCTCTTCCCCACATTAAGTTGAGCCTGCTTGCTTCTGAGCAGAACCCGCAGTCGCAATACGTCATCCTTCGTAAAGGGTAAGCCTACACCAGCACAACGAAACATGGTATAATCAAATATATGAGACACTTCATGTTTTTCCTGAACGCAGAGCCGATGGACCTGCCATATCAAGCACACTCTGTGCACCGCGCAACCATTGAGCGCTACCTGCTGGCCGCCGGGTAGCGACGCTTCACTATACCTCTGAAATGCCTTGTTTCAAGAGAGGTAATGTGTATAAATACCACAACTACTTATATGACCAGCTCATCCGTTCACATCCGTTCCACAATCGAGCATACTGCCTACAATCATGCTATAGACGAACGTTTGCCGGGCGGATTGTCAGATACCGGGAGGAATCTAATAACGATGGATCTCATGAATAAGCTTGCCAGCCTGGCAGAACGTTACGAAGAATTGAATACCTTAATGGCACAACCAGAGGTGCTGAACGATATTCCACAGTTGCAAAAATACGGTCGCGAGCACGCGGAACTGGAAGAGGTCGTGCATAAGTACCATGAACTCGTCGATACCGATAGGCAACTCGCCGAAGCACAGGAGATGTACGATAGTGAGGAAGGCGAGATGCGCGAGATGGCGCAAGAAGAGATCGAACGCCTTCGAGCACGGAAAGAGCAGTTGCTCGAAGATGTGAAGGTTGCATTACTGCCTAAAGACATTATGGACGAGAAAAACGCGATTGTGACCATCCAGGGTGGAGCAGGTGGTGACGAAGCTGCGCTCTTTGCAGGCGAACTCTTCCGCATGTACAGCCGCTATGCCGATAACCATCGTTGGAAGATCGAGGTGCTGGATGCGAACGAGACTGAGCAGGGTGGAATTAAGGATATCACGTTTGTGGTGAAGGGCAAGGGCGCTTACAGTCGCATGAAGTACGAGGGCGGCACGCATCGCGTCCAGCGTGTGCCTGTTACCGAGGCAAACGGGCGTATCCATACCTCTACAGCTAAAGTGATTGTCTTACCAGAAGCCGACGATGACACGGAAATCGATATCAAAGATAGCGATATCCGCGTCGATGTCTACCGTTCTACCGGTCACGGCGGTCAGAGCGTGAACACGACCGACTCGGCTGTACGTATCACGCACCTGCCAACAGGGTTGGTTGTGACCTGTCAGGATGAAAAATCGCAGCTCAAGAACAAACTCAAGGCGCTCACCGTCCTCAAGTCGCGTCTGTGGGATCTGGAGGAGGCAAAGCGGCAGGAAGAACTGAGTAAGAACCGCCGCTCCCAGGTGCAGATGGGCGACCGCAGCGAGAAGATTCGTACCTATAACTTCCCGCAGGACCGTGTTACCGATCACCGCATCGGCCTGACGCGCCACAATCTCCCTGGCGTGCTCAACGGCAACCTCGACGAGTTCATTGATAATCTGATCACAGCCGACCAGGCCGACAAACTGCAAAGCATGGTGCTGTAATCTTCCAGTTTGGAGGATAGAATCAGTATCTGTCCTCCATATCTATTTTCTCTTACTCAATCATATCCGTAGTCCTGTTCATGCTTTCTTCATGCAGTACCGTAGAAGCTCCACGCTTTATCGCATCTTACTTGCTTCACCTTTTCTACTCGCCACCTCTCAGTTACACTTGCTTCTAAGTCCGCAAGAGGTTATTATGATGTAGACAAAAGGCTTTTCATAAGTCGAGAAGAGAGATATAGCGGTGCAAGACTCTAGAAGAGAAGAGACGCTTCAGCGTGAAAAGCCGCTGGAGGTATTCTGTTCATACGCTCGTGAAGATGAAGCTCTCTGTGATCAACTTCGCAAACATCTACGTCTTCAAGAACGACAGGGACGACTGACTTTCTGGTATAATCGCCTCATCAATGCAGGTACAGACAGGGTCGAGGTCATTGAGAAGCGCCTCTCTGCCGCCTCGCTCATTCTGTTGCTCATCAGCCCCAACTTCATTGACGCAGACTACTGCTATGGAATCGAGATGCAGCGCGCTCTTGAGAAACATCAAGCTAACGAGGCACGTGTGATCCCCATTTTGCTGCGACCTGTAGATTGGCAGGGCGCTCCATTTGCTCGCCTGCAACCGCTTCCGATCAATGGCAAACCCATCACTACATGGTCGAACAGAGACGAAGCCTTTGCCAGTGTAGCTGCTAGCATCCGCCAGACCATAGAAGACCTCCCGCGTCTCGCAGTACATGCTCCTCGTACTTCTCTACCATCTGTATGGAACATTCCGTATCCCCACAATGCCTTTTTCACTGGTCGTGAAGATATCCTCTCGCAATTGCACGAAAAATTCCACATGGCAGGAGTATCCTTGCAACCCCAGGCTATCAGCGGGTTAGGTGGTATTGGCAAGACGCAGATAGCCATAGAGTATGCTTATCGGCATCGCCAGGACTACCAGGTGGTGCTCTGGATATCGGCTGATACCAGAGGGTCACTTATCTCAGGCTTTATTGCCGCCAGTGGACTGTTAAACCTCCCTACTAAGCAGGACGAACAGGACCAGATGATCACGGTCAGAGCCGTCTTACGCTGGCTGGAAACACACACTGCATGGCTGCTCATCCTCGATAACGCCGACAACCTCTCCCTCGTGCACGAATTTCTTCCATCTGCATTTGAAGGTCATATTGTGATGACTACACGCGCACAGGCTGTAGGCGGATTGGCGGATTGCATAGAGGTTGATACTCTTGAGCAGGATACGGCTGCACTGTTCTTGTTGCGTCGAGCCAGGCTGGTCGCTGCTGCCACAACTCTGGAGGAAGCCAGTATTTCAGATATTGCCGTCGCCAGAGAGATTTGCACGGAACTGGGTGGACTGCCACTCGCGCTTGATCAAGCAGGAGCGTATATCGAGGAAACGCGGTGTAGCCTCTCGCAGTATCTCCAGCACTACCGCACGCGTCGAAGCGATCTATTGCGTCGCCGTGGCAAAATAGTGCTGGATCATCCAGAACCGGTTGCGACCACCTGGTCCATCTCCTTCGAGAAGGTTGAACAGAGCAACCCTGAAGCAGCGAATCTGCTGCGTTTATGCGCGTATCTCTCCCCTGCTGCCATTCCTGAAGACCTCGTCACGCGAGGAGCCATGTTCCCTGGATCATTGCTTAAAACAGTAGCGGCAGATCCCCTCATATTGGATGAAGTTATCGCCATACTAGGAACATATTCTCTGTTGCGGCGTGAGGTCGAAGAAAATACGCTCAGTGTGCATCGGCTCGTGCAATCGGTGCTCAGAGATTCTATGGATGCGGCAATGCAGAGAGACTGGGCACAACGAGCAATTCGAGTGGTGAACGCGGTCTTTCCAGAAGTAGAGTTTGCGACATGGTCGCAGTGCGAACGCTACCTGCCCCATGCATTGACCTGCGCGAAGTGGGTTGAGCAAGAGCAGTTCTCCTCCACTGAAGTGGCGCACTTGCTTCTTAGAGTGGGGTGGTACCTCAAAGATCGTGTGCGCTATAAAGAAGCCGAGCCGCTTGTGATGAAGGCTCTGGAGATGAGCTTCCGGCACCTGGAGCCCGATTCTGTTGAAATCGCGCAAACGCTTACAGTCCTGGCGGGGATTCATAATGCGCAAGGCCACTACGCAAAAGCAGAACCTCTCTATCGGCAGGCGCTGGCTATTTATGAGCAACGCCTGGGTTCCGAGCACCCGTACACGGCCCGTAGTGTAAGCAATCTCGCCAGTCTTTATAGTTCACAGGGGAAATATGCGGAGGCAGAACTCCTTTATCAGCGCGTTCTGGCTCTACGGGAGAAAATCCTGGGAACGGAACATCTTGATACGGCAAGGAGCCTGAGTAATCTGGCATGTTGCTACGAAGACCAGGGGAAATACGCTGAGGCCGAGCCGCTCTTGAAGCGCGCACTGGCGATCTATGAACGACAATTAAGCCCGAACCATCCCGATCTGGCAGACGGTCTGAATAATCTGGCGGAACTTTATTGTCAACAAGAAAGATATACAGAGGCGGAAGCCTTCTATCAGCGTGCCCTGGCAATCTATGAACAGCAACTGGGCCCAGATCACCCCGATACGGCAAACGGTTTGAATAATTTGGCAGGACTCTATTGTCAGCAGGGAAAATACACTACGGCGGAACCTCTCTACCAGCGTGCGCTGACAATCTATAAGCAGCAACTGGGCCCGGATCACCCCGACCTGGCAAACTGTATAAACAATCTGGCGGGACTCTACTACGAACAGCAAAAGTACACGGAGGCAGAGATTCTTCTGAAGCAGGCGCTGACCATCTGCGAACAACGGTTGGGTTCTGATCATCCCGATACCGCGTACCGTTTGCGTAATCTAGCGAGACTGTATGATAGGCAAGATCGTGATATCGAAGCAGAACCCCTCTACCAAAGGGCGCTAGCAATTTGTGAGCAGCAACTCGGGCATGACCACCCTAATACTCGCAGCATACATGAGAAGTACAGAGATCTACTGCGGAAAATGGGGAAGGAAGAAAGCGAAGATAATCGAAGTGAGTGATAGAGGTCAGCGCATCCACACCTGAAAACTGTACGCTAAGGTTTGGATGTGCTAACCCCAAGTAGATGATTTTTGCCAGTGATTACCCCAACGTTTCCATTTGGGGTGTTTCATGTCATCTGCCCAGCCCGGTCCGGCCTGTGGGTCTCCTTGTTTCGTGGACTAGGAGACCACGCCGAGTTGGCGCATAGTTCCCAGATCGTCGTTATTGCACCAATGCTCCATAATCTTCCCATCGGCAAGGCGGAAAAGGTGCATGCCGGTGGTAATAACATATTTCCCTGTGGGTGCTATGCCGAAAAATTCGCCCTTATGGGTGAAGGTATAGGTGCCACGTACCACGACCAGGTCCCTTTCAGCAACTTCGAACTCAGTGGTGTAGTGAAAGTCAGGGAATGCAGCGTGAAAGACGGCAAAAATTTCTTTGAGACCCTGTGGTCCCTCTGTCCAGCCAGGTGGGTTGGTGTGATCGACGAAGTTAGGAGATAGGACCTCGTCTACTGCACTTAATCTCTTGCTATTCAGAGCATTCTCTAGCAGGTAACGGACAGTGGCTTTGTTCGTTTCTAGTGACATCAGTTTCCCTCCTTTTGTAGCAAGACTTTACTGAAATCTTGTGGCGCATCCGTTGATATTAGCTCCCCCTCGTTGTCCCCCGATGAACAACGTTGCTCAAGCAGCGGTTTGCAATACGGAGGTAGGGAGAGTGAATGAAACAGTAGGTTCAATGAGATGGGCACTGTTGACCTCCATTGCCAGGTGGATGACGATGCCACCTATAATACTATATTATAGTACACTTGAGTTTTTCGTAATGATAAGCATGGATTAACTGTTTGCTTGCTTAGCGCCTGCGATGCTTCGTTATTGCCCATACAGTCACGCTTATTAGAGCAGATGGTATAATAAGCTGATCTTCCTCAAAGATGATCGTGTCTTCTACCTCTTCGCTCCATCGAAAGGGGGCAAGTCATGGTGGTACCGCTCAACAAATCGATTGTTTGCCCAATCTTGATTGGCCGCGTGTCCACTCTTGCCGCGCTTCATTCGCTTGTCGAGCAGGTGAAAGGGGGCCGCAGAGAAGTTGCCCTTCTCTGTGGTGAGGCTGGGATTGGGAAATCACGTTTGGTCGTAGAAGCGAAAAAATACGCTCTTGATCAGACCTATCAGATAATGGAAGGCCATTGTTTTGAGTCTGAGAGTTCTCTGCCCTATGGCCCATTCCTCGATCTGTTTCGCTCGCTCCTTATTACTCGCTCTTCAGAAGACGTCGCGCAATCTCTAGAGCCTCTAGTCCATGAACTGATCAAGATACTCCCCGAACTTAGCATCTGGCTCCCAGATGCTACCCCCACAACGCCTCTGGACCCTGAACAGGAGAAACGTCGCCTTTTCAGCACCATAACACAATTTTTCGCGCGTCAAACAACAAAACAGCCGGTGCTGCTCATCATCGAAGATCTCCATTGGAGCGATGATATCAGCCTTGAGCTACTTCTCGATCTGATACGCCGCCTTGCCTCCCAACCAATACTGTTCCTGTTGACCTATCGCAGCGACGAAGTTCATACAAACCTGAGCCACTTTCTCGCCATGCTTGATCGCTCCCGCCTGGCAACTGAACTTTCTCTCCCTCCTCTCACCATCTTTGAAGTTACTCTGATGCTCCGCGCGATCTTTGACCTACCGCATTCGCTAGACAAGGGCGCAGTGGACGCCTTATATACACTGACCGAGGGCAACCCATTTTTCCTCGAAGAGGTACTCAAATTGCTCATCGCGACCGGCGAGATCTTCTATGCCAACGGAACATGGAAGAGCAAACCACTGAGTGATCTGCACATTCCGCGCAGCATCCAGGATACATTACGCCAACGCACAGAACGGTTGAGCCCGCCTGCGAAGCAGGTTCTTACCCTCGCAGCAGTTGCCGGGCGGCGCTTTGACTTTGCCCTGCTACAACAGGTGATGCAACGCAATGAGCAAGACCTGGTCCTTCTGATCAAAGAGCTGATCACCGTCCAATTAGTCGTCGAAGAATCGGCAGAACGTTTTGCTTTCCGTCACGCCCTGACCCGCCGTGCTATCTATGCACAACTGCTCGTACGTGAGCGGAGGTGTTTGCATCGCACACTTGCAGAAACGATAGAACGCCTCTACGCTTCCTCTCTGGAAAGCCATGTAGCAGATCTGGCCTACCATTTTTACGAGGCGCATATGTGGACGAAAGTCCTGGAGTATGCTCGGCGCGCTGGAGAAAGCGCCCAAGCGCTTTATGCGCCACACGCTGTCATCGAACAGTTGACACGAGCACTGGACGCTGTGCATCAGCTTGTTCTCCCCCCTGCCCCTGAACTGTACCGGGCGCGGGGGCAAGCGTACGAGACCCTCGGTGCATTTGAACCTGCCCGCTATGATTACGAGCAAGCGGCAAGCGCTGCTCGCGCCACTCAAAATCACAAGATGGAATGGCAGAGCCTGATCGACCTTGGCTTCCTCTGGGCAGGGCGTGATTATGCGCAAGCAGGCACCTTCTTTCGTCAGGCGGTCGCACTTGCCCAGCAGTTCGGCGATCAAAACGTCTATGCACACAGTCTCAACCGTCTGGCCAATTGGCTGACAAACACTGGTCAGGCAGCAGAGGCAGTCCAGCTTCATGAAGAAGCCCTGGCGACGTTTGAAGCACAGCAGGATATGCAGGGCATGGCCGGGACGCTTGATCTGCTTGGGCAAGCCCATGGTCTCTCTGGCAATTCCGTCACTGCCGCAATCCAATATGGCCGAGCCATCGATCTGTTTCGCAGCTTGGAAGATCAGAGAGGATTGGTTTCCAGCCTTAGCATCCTCTGTTCCCAGAGGAGCCCAGTCGTGACGGAAACAGTGGTCACCATGCCCTTGACAGTAGAGGAGTGTGAACACGATGCTGCGGAGGCATTGCGGCTGGCACGAGAGATGCAATGGCCTGCTGGAGAAGCTATGGTCCAGCTCATTGCAGGCTTCGTCTTCGCCTCTTTTGGGCAAATCAGTCGAGGATTAATGTACCTACAACAAGCACTGCTACTAGCAACTGAGATCGAGCATCAGCAATGGATGGCAGGAGCGCACTGCTACTTAAGCAACATCTACGTCCTGGTGCTTGAACCCACCCTGGCTCTGCAGCATGCCGAAGCCGCGTTATCACTCGCGCGCCAGCTTGGCTCAGCATGGTGGATCGGCAATAGCATCACCTGCCAGGTGCTGGCCTATTTACTCAAAGGCGAGTTCGTACATGCAGAAGAGGTGCTCGTTGCAGCGATGCCGCGTGAACAGCGACCGGGCAGTCTATCAGAGCGACGTATGGCATGGGCATGGGCGCAGCTTGTCCTTGCTCAGGGCCAACCAGGCGCAGCTTTGCAGATGGTGGAGCAGTTGCTGGAGTCAGCGAGAGCAGCAATAGGCGCTACAAGTACGCAGCCAATCCCGTGGCTCCTGAAGTTAAAAGGCGAGGCGCTCTTCGCGCTGAAACGCACTGATGAAGCCCTGCAGGTGCTCGAAGAAGCGAAACGTGGCGCATTGGAGCGTCAGGAAGCTCCAGTCATATGGCAAATCCATCGTGCGCTCGGAGAGGTATACCAGTCCCTCAGGCGCGAGGAGGAGGCACAGCTTGCATTTGCTGCCGCACGAGAAGGTATTACTTTGCTCACGCAAGCTATTGACGATCAACACCTCCGCGAACACTTCTTGCAGTACGCACTCGCGTCTCTCCCAAAGGAAAAATCTTCCCTCCGCCGCACCCCGCCAGTCGTGCCAGATCTTAGCTATCCCGCAGGGCTGACAGTAAGAGAGATGGAGGTCTTGCGCCTGCTTGCTCAGGGGTTGACCAGCGCTCAGATTGCCGCACAGCTCGTCATCGGCCAGGTCACCGTCAATTCGCATGTGCGCTCGATCTACAGCAAACTGGGGGTCACCTCCAGAGCCGCAGCGACTCGCTACGTTCTGGAACACCACCTGCTGTAAGGCTTCTCTCCCCTGCAACGACGATTTCCTCGCTGGGCCTGGCTTACGGCCCCCGTCAGTGTTCCATTCATGCACCCGGCATCTCCTCATCCCATCACAGCCGTCTCCTCAGAACTGAGGAGGTACCCTCGTAGTTCTTGCTTCCTTCTCCTGACAAGAATTCCTCAGTTCTGACGATGTATTCTCAGCCACTACACGCTAGACTTACGAGCAGAAGGGCGGCAGATGAAACGAGATTGAGGAGCCAGAGAGCATGGAAGAACGCATGAGCGAGGCATTCGCTGGCACTGAGATACTTACGGTCATGGGCAGGCAGCTACATGTAGGCGATCCGGCCCCTAACTTCCGGCTGGATTACTTTGATCTCGCAGATCTGGCCGTGCGCACGATCTGCCTGGCTGACTCAACAGGGCTGGTCCGTCTGCTCAACGTGGTGAATAGCCTGCAACGCCCGCTCTGCCAGCAAGTGACGCGACAGTGGGAAGCCCTTTGCGTAGACTTGCCACCCAATGCCTGCATCTATACCGTGAGCATGGACTCGCCACAGATGCAAGCACGCTGGCAGGATACTACGAGCGTGCTGCACCAGGCGCTCTCCGCTCAGCGTAGTGAGCAGTTCGGCCAGGATTATGGGGTGTGGCTCAAGCAATGGCGTCTCTTCCAGCGGGCCGTCTTTGTGCTTGACCGCAACGACTACATCGTCTACAGCGAGTACCTCGCCGATCAACTGCGTGAGCCTGACTACACAGCGGCTCTGCAAGCGGTTCAACAGGCCGTGGGGAAATGATAGTCGAAAGCAGGCAGTTCAGAACCACGTAGAGTGAGCGATTGAGGACAAACTTTTTCAATGAGCACCCCGTCGAAGTTCAATCAGGGAACAAGGAGCAGTAACATGAGGCAGGATGTCAGCAGGACACTCGAGGGATCACGCCTGGAGCTCTTGCGCCGTGGGCGTACAGACGGTGATCTGCAAGCCTGGGAAGCGTTCCAACAGAGCCTGGAAGAAACCGTCCTGACCTGGCTTTATGAGCATCCAGACAGAGAAGCTGCGTGTCACATGCACAGCGAAAGATACTTCGTCGCACTGGCCTTTGAGCAGTTGCGGCAGGCTGCTATCCAGAAGCAGGTGGCGTGCGAGACGCTCTCTGGGGTGTTGGTGTACCTGCGTGCGAGTCTGAACGGAGCCATCCTCGAGACGCTGCGGCTCTCCTCGCACCCAAAAGCGGCCCGTGAGCACGATTCAGCTGAGCAAGACCCGCAAGGGAATCCCCAAAGCCGGGAGATTTGGAGCCGGGTCCAGGCCAGGCTCTCCAGTGAACAGGAGCGGCGACTGGCCTACCTGCTCTATCACTGTGGACTCTCACCTGCGGAGATTGTGCGGGACTGCCCACAGGAATGGAGCGATGTCCACGAGGTCACTCGTTTGCGGCGTATCATCTTAGAGCGACTTATGAAAGGACTCGAGCTTTAAGGCAAAAACGCTCATCTGTCTATCATTGGATATTACACGTATTTACGACGTTAGCAGTCCAAATGTTGTAAATTTCGTCGGCGGGCCTAATAGGCCATGTAGCTTGCTAACTTATCGTAACGAATGAATACTTCCCCATCAGGAATAGATACAAGCTTTCAAGCTCTTATCACCGGGAGGATCCAACATGCAGCAATGTGCACAATGCAAATACTATTCGCCTGATGATGCTCTGCGCTGTACTAACTGTGGAACTGGTTTTATAGTGGCACAAATGGCGGCTATGACAATACAAGCCCCTGGGCGACCTCCTGAAGTTCCCAGGAAGCGAAGATATACCAGACTTATTCCAGGTCTTGGCCCTTTCAGCCCGCTTCGCCGTGATCCACAGACAGGACTATGGGGGTGTGGTCCGGGATGCCTCGTCTCCACTCTACTTGCTGCCATACTCGCGCTTGGTGGTTTCCTGTTCCTTCGACAGCAACCCCCTCCTCCGCCTCCTACCCCTCAGGCCAAGCTTTCTGCCAGCGGAAATGTCGTTCCGGGAGGATCGATGCAGATTCATGGGAGCAATTTTCCAGCGAACAATACGGTAGAGATTACTGTAGATGATAACCACATCGCATTTCGTAGTACCATTGTGTCCGCATCTGTTGGCCGCCCTGGGCTATGGGAAAGGCAGATACGTCCTTCAGATCATACTGTGACAGTTAAGAGTGACGGAACGTTTGATACCACGATTGCTGTCCCTTTAACCTGGAGCCCAGGAAGCCACCATACTATTCGGGCAGCAACGCAAAATGTCCAGGCATCGACACAGGCAAGCATCGATGTTGTTGTAATTCAACCGCTAGCGCCAACAGCAACGGTTTCACCAACAGGAACGCCAACGCCGCCTGCAACACCTACTCCCACGCCATCTGCGACTCCCACTCCGACACCGCCGCCCCCTCAACCTCCTGTCGTGTCAGGTCTCGATCAGACGAGTGGACCAGCAGCCGGAGGAACGACTGTGACGATTAGCGGTACTGGCTTCACAGACGCAACTGGTGTCTCGTTTGGCTCGACAGCAGCTACTAGCTTCAAAGTGGTGGGCGATAAAAAGATCACTGCCGTCAGTCCTGCCGGAAGCGGAATGGTGGATGTGAGGGTAACCACCTCCAACGGGACTTCGCAGACGAGCAGCGCGGATCAGTTCACCTATACTGCTCCACCACCGCCTCCTCAGTCCCCCGTCGTAACGGGTCTCAATCCAATGAGCGGACCTGTGAGCGGGAGAACCCAGGTGACTATCACAGGCTCCGGTTTCACAAGGGCTACCAGCGTCGCCTTTGGTTCAGCGACTATTCAATGCAGTGGTGATAGCAGTTGTACAGTAAATAGCGATGGTACCCAGATTATCGTGACCAGTCCTGCTGAGAGTTCGTCTGATTCCTCTGGCAAACCTGTGGATGTGAGGGTAACGACTCCCAATGGGACTTCGCAGACGAGCAGCGCGGATCGCTTTACCTATACCGTTCCTCTTCCGGTGGTAAGCAAGATCAGCCCCAAGAGTAAGGTCGTAAAGGGCGGCGATACAGTGACGATTACAGGCACGGGCTTCAAGGGGGCTACAACTGTTGCCTTTGGGAAAGCGACCGTATCCTGTAATGCTGATCCTGATAGCAATTGTATTGTTACTGACGATACGCAGATCACTGTTATCATTCCAGTCGGAAGCGGCACAGTGGATGTAACGGTGACGACTCCCGCAGGCACTTCAAAAACGAGCAAAGCGGATCAGTTTACCTATATTCCTCCACCGCCCATCGTATCGAGTGTCGATCCATCGAGCGGACCGACAGCCGGAGGAAAAACTGTGACTATCATTGGCAGCGGCTTTACAGGAGCTACTAAAGTTGCCTTCGGGAAAGCGACTGTAACATGTATTACTGCTTACTCTGCCAACCCTTTTGCAGGTTGGTATTCGACACAGATTGGCTTTAATGCTGGCTTCAAACATTTTTACAACCACTTATATAAACCTGGTCAGAGTAATCATGTCCAGTGTACGGTTGATAGCGATACGCAAATTACTATAGTCAACAGCCCGCCACAAGATCCATCTGATACATCTAATCCTGTAGATGTGACGGTGATAACCCCCAATGGGACTTCGCAGACAAGCAGCGCGGATCAGTTTACCTATCTGGTGGGCTAAATTGGCTGAACCTGAAGCGATTTGCCAGGCGTCTACAAGGTCGTTCCGGTTAGATCAGGTCAAGCAAGGACCATTTACGCAGATGCTCTGATTGCATTAGTCCAGCCCAGGGATATGAGCGTGGATGTAGTTCAGCACTGTCCTTGTACGAAAAATGGTGGAACTCATCATTTTGCAGCAACTGCTCTATTAGATATTCATGTACAGGTATGGTGTAGGGGCGCGATTGATAAGCCCGCTGCATCGGGTACAATTCACCGCACGTCGGCCTGTGGAGGGCAGCGGGCTTATCAATCGCGCCCCTACATCGGTCGATTGGTTAGATCCTTTAGTACAAAATGGTGAACCTCATCCATGAAAAAAATCAGGTTGACACATCCCTTCCTGGCATGCTAGACTCACTCAGTCTGCCCTTGTAAGAAAGAACAGGTGATCATGCCATTTGAACAGCCACAGGCTATCCGTACGGTCTTCTTTGATGCTGGTTTTACGCTGCTACGTCCGTATCCATCAACGCCAGAAATCTGTCAGAATGTTTGCCGCCAACTCGATCTGCATATCGATCTTGAACATGTGCAGGAGCGCATGGATGCGGCTGAGGATTATTTTTTACGCCAGGGACGCGTTAATAGGCATACCTGGGCTGATGAGCAAGCTATTAATGAATTCTGGATCGGTTACTATATGACACTCCTGCGTCCCCTGGTCGCAGAACACGATGAGGCTCGCCTCTACCAGCTCGCTCTGACTATCAACGAGGAGTTTGAGAAGCATACAAGCTGGCAGATTTATCCTGATGTGCTGCCAACCCTCCAGGCTCTACATGCCCGTGGCTATACGCTCGGCGTGATCTCAGATTGGGGTATTGCGCTCGGCCCTATCTTGCGCCAGCATCACCTCACAGGCTATTTTGATTGCTTGCTGGTCTCTGCGACAACGCGCCACGCCAAGCCTTCGCCTATGCTCTACCAGCAGGCCCTGGAGCGCGCCAATGCGGTTGCCGATTACACGCTGCATATAGGAGATTCCTATATTCACGATGTATTAGGCGCGCGAGCTGTGGGTATGATCCCCGTATTGCTTGATCGCGCATCCAGGCTGGAAGCAGATAACGTCGATTGCCTGCTGGTACATTCCCTGTATGAATTGCTTGACCTGTTAGAGGTTCCGAGGTCCTGACAGGCAAGCAATCCACCTTTTGTTTAACTCGCTTGTAAAGATCTTATCTCACGAACCACTTCGACGCCGTTTAAGCGCATATGATAGAGGAACAGCAGGTGGAGCACATCGCCGTTGTGGGGCAAAGCGCCGATCTCCCTGGCTGTTTCAACAGGCATATCATAGGTCTGCACCGCGTTCTCTGGTACAATCACGCGCAGTTTAAGGTTGTGTGCGTTAGCGTAGAGCTTCAGGTGCATGGCTAGCTGGTATACGCAGAGATCAGTACAATTGCCCACGACTACTGCGGTGCTTAAATCGCGATGGGCCTCCAGCCACTTACCCAGATCTGTGCCATGAAAGGCGTTCAGCGAATTTTTAGGGACAATGGTGTAGAGGTCGGCGAAGGGCAGTTCTGCCAGTTCTGGAATGGTATTGGCCTCTCTGCTACCGACCTGGCAGTGTGGAGGGAAATCAGCAAATTCAACGGAGTCCGCGCTATGACAATCCTGGGGAAGCACGAAGTTACGCACGCCAATCGCGTGGGCATCTTTGAATGCTGTAACGACCGCTGGAATAATCGCTTTGATGCGTGGACTGGAGAGCGTTCCCTCGTGGCAGAAGCCATTGAGCATATCGACGCTGAAGAGTGCTACACGTCCCAGTTGCGCGTCCGTCAGCAGATCAGCCCATGCAGTGTCCGGTAAGTTCTGTTTCCAATCAACAAGCTCTTGTAAAAACTGCGTTGACTGGTCTGGTAAGTGTTCTAGAGTCCCACTATTCTCAGTTGACCGCTCGACAGTGTTATGGTCACGGTCTATATCGACAGCAGAGACGGGACGGTTGTTATTAGCAGTAAATCCAAAGGGAGCACGAGATCTACCTTCAAAGGTGCGCGCCTGACCTGCCGTGCTCATCAATTCGTCAACACATTGCTGGCACAGATAGCGTGCCTCCCGCTGTCCGTCAACAATTTGTTCTACGCGTACGCGGACAGGGTTCTCCTGGCATCTTTCGCATTTCATGATATAAATGCTCCTTGCAGCCTTCTCGCTTGTAACGCTACAATTTCGCTTCTGCCTCGGGATTGAAGCGGTACAGGCGGGCGGGACGGTGGGTACCCTCCATCTTTTTTGCGCCTGTATCCTCCAGGATTCCCGTTGCCAGAACTTTCTTACGGAAGTTACGCTTATCGAGTTTCTTATGCTGAATAATCTCATAGACACGCTGCAATTCACGCAAGGTAAACTGATCAGGCAGTAGACTAAATGCAATCGTAGTATAATCCAGTTTGCCACGCAAGCGATTCAGCGTATAATCCAGAATTTTTGCATGATCGAAAGCCAGCGGTGGCAGATCATAGACCGAGAACCAGCCTACATCCGCAGCATCACTGGCGGCTTTGACCTGCAAGCGCTCAGAATCCAGTAGGGCAAAATAGACGACGGTAATTACACGTGTACGCGGATCACGTCCTGGGTCGCCAAAGGTATACAACTGCTCCAGGTAGACATCCTGCACTGCGGTCTCTTCCTGTAATTCACGCTTGGCCGCCGTTTCCAGCGACTCATCGATATTCACGAAGCCACCGGGAATCGCCCACATCCCTTCGAAAGGCCACGAACGACGTTTGATCAATAAAACTTGTAGATCACGCTGGCGCAAACTCATCATAACCACATCCACGGTCACCGACGGACGCTCATATTTGCTCGCATCATAGTGGCGGGCCTTTGCCTCAGACGTTTGCACCTCTTTATATACACTATTCTGTTCAGCGGCCTGCACACCTGCCTGACTACCATTCGTCGCAGTACTTTGCTCTTCCATCATACTGGCATAATCCTTCTGCTCCCTTTATCCCTATTCCATACTGGGCACGGCTATTGAAAAGTTCCCGTAGTGGCAGGCCTTGCGTCTGCCGGGTGGCTCGCCATGTCCTCTGTTCGCTCACCCGGCAGACGCAAGGCCTGCCACTACGGGTCAAGGCGGCCGACTTTTCAATAGCCCTGCATATTGGGAGATAGAACTGGATAAATTGCGCACTATAGCTTATACTATAGGAGTAAAATACACTTCCTGGTCCATTTCTTGTGTTTCCGGCAAGAACTACAGCTTAGTGTACCTTATACACTAATATACCCTACCCATATCTCCATGTCAAGTAGATGTTATAGAATGCATCCCCTCAAAACAGATCGGATACCGCCCGTAGAGGCATGCCTTGCGTGTGCCGAGTGGGGGGTATATTCTAAATGTGCACTAAACGGACACTCGGCACACGCAAGGCATGCCTCTACGGGCCTGTTGATGGTACACTGGCGGCCCAACGCGTGAAATCCTGGGTCGTGTGTGCTATACTGCACATGCGATTAGAAAGAAGTGTTTATATTTGGGGGAAGCGAGGAGACCATGCCAGAGGTAGAACTGGAGCAGCTCGGACCATACACGATCACCGGACTGTTACGCGCGAGTTCTACGAGCACCTTTTACCGGGGCAGACAGCGCAAGAAAGATCTTTTGCTGAAGAAGCTAAATATTCCTCTTACTACGACAGAGGCCAAAGAAGCCTTCCTGGCCCGTGCAAAACAACTGAAGAAGCTCAAGAACCGTAACATTGTGAATGTGCTCGATGCGAATTTCGCTGGCAATTATGCCTATCTGGTTATGGATTATGTGGCCGGCGAAACGTTGCGCCAGCGCATCGCGCCAGGGGCGTGCATCGCACCCGACGAGGTTAAAAAATACCTTTCACCCGTCGCGGATGCCATCCACTATGCACATGTCAACAATGTATTGCATAGCAATCTGCATCCTGGCAACTTGCTTGCCGCCGAGTATAATACTATTTTACTCACCGAGTTCTCGCTTGCTCTTCCTGGTATCGACCTTCTCCTCGACGATGAGGACTTTGCTCTCCCTTACATGGCACCCGAACACCTGCAGGGCCAGCCGAATTTTGCCAGCGATCAGTACTCCCTGGCAGTTATGGCCTATGAGTGGCTGTGCGGACGCCGTCCCTACGAAGCGACCGGGCGTGAGCTATTGTTACAGCAACAGAAACAGGCGCAATTCCCCACGCCGCGTAGCCTCAATGATACTATTTCGCCAGCAGTCGAGCGTGTGCTGATGCAGGCGCTTTCTTATGAGCCGCTTGAGCGTTTTCCCCATACCCTGGAGTTCTCCAATCAATACCTGGGAGCGCTTATGGGCTTCGCCATTAGAACAAATAGCCAGGCAGGGACGCGTCCACCTGTGCCCTCAACTCCTGTTCAAGTGCCAGCCAATGAACAGATTATAAATAACACAGTGAGCAAAGCTGTTCCAGCATCTCCAATAACAGAAGATACGCCGCTACGCGTGGACAAGATACAGGTAAAGAACCTGGTTATTCCGCCCCCAATTCCACAGGCGGCTACGACTACAGCACGTAATGGCAACACGCTCGACAGCGACCAGTCTGAGATCACGCTCACCCTTCCACCTGTACAGACACATGCGGCAAGTAATGGCGTATCTGCAATATCGGCATCACCATTTCCGGCTACAGATTCGCGTTTGCAACTTATTATAGAGGAAGACCTGCGTCAAGGCGGAGTGCTCTCGCAACGGTTACCAGGTTACGAGGAACGACCTGCACAGATCGAGATGGCAACATTGGTTGCTCGCTCTTTAAATCAAAGCGTTCCAGCTATAGTAGAAGCAGGCACCGGAACAGGCAAGTCGCTTGCTTATCTGGTTCCCATAGTGCGCTCCGGCAAGGTGGCAATTGTCAGTACGGCGAACAAGGCGCTGCAGGAACAGCTCTTTTATAAAGATATTCCTTTTGTGCAGCAGCATATCAAGCATTTCGAGGCTGCTCTGGTTAAGGGTGTCAATAATTATGTCTGCATTGATCGGGTGGAGACGGAACGTGTAGGCATGCAGTTCTATGCTAAGAACCGCGAGTTTAAGCGTCTGCTGGATATCGTGAACGATCCAGAGTCAACCTTCTCGGGCGATTTTGAGACGCTCGGCTTCCAGTTGCCCGCCGATATACGTTCTCGTGTGGCAACGGATAGCGATCAGTGCGCATGGAGCAAGTGCAGTTTTTTTGGTGAGTGCTATGTGCGCCAGATGCGCGAACGGGCGGAGCGGGCGAAGATTATTGTCGTCAATCACACTCTGCTCCTCCTGGATGCCGCGATGGATGGCTTCCTACTGCCGGAACGCGATGTGATTGTGCTCGATGAAGCTCACCACTTAGAGGAAGAGGCAACACGCTCCTTTACTGTGACTATCAGTCCTATGCAGGTCCAGACTCTGCTGGCACAGCGTATGCTGAAAGATCATACCCTGCTGCGACTGCAAGACGAGACGTTGCAAGCTGCCGAAACTATGTGGGCGCGCCTCTACCAGGTAGCGAATCCTGGTTACAAAGGGCGCGTGAACCTGGATGCGCCTCTGGAAGAGGGTCTGCGCCTGGCTACCGTGATCTCGGACCTGGCGGATTCGTTGCGCAAACAACGTCCAAAGGATCTGCCGGAAAAAGAGGACCAGCTATACGATAAGTTGCTCAAGCGTGCACAAAACCTGGCGGAAAATGTGCGTATGGTCTTTTCTGTCGCAGAAGCGGATAAATTCGTTTACTATGTAGAGCGGATGGAGGCTTCAGCTACTCGTGTTACCTTGCAGGCATCGGCGGCTCCGCTTGATGTTACGAAATGGCTCAAAGAGCGCCTCTTCAGTAAGTGTAATGTTATCTGTACCTCTGCTACGCTGGCGACAATTGGACCCAATCCAGCAAAGCCGGAGGATAAAGGTCCCAACTTCGCCTATTTCCGTCGCCGCATCGGACTCGATCCGCTTGAGCGCTCAGATGTGCTTGAGCGTGTGCTCCCGCTGGCTTTTGACTACGAGGAAAACGCTTTGCTCTACCTGCCGCGTGATCTGCCCGAGCCTGCCTATGGTGCAGGTTCCGATGATTACATGAAAGCGGTCGCACGCGAAATGTATAAACTGGTCAAACTCTCGCGTGGGCGTGCCTTCCTGCTCTTTTCCAGCAAACGTATGCTCGATCGCGCCTACGAACTGATATCGCCGCATCTGCCTTATCCGCTGCTCAAGCAGGGCGATATGACGCGCATCGAACTGACGCGCCGCTTCCGTGAAGAAGAGGGCTCTGTTCTCTTCGGTCTCAAAAGCTTCTGGGAGGGCGTCGATATTGTCGGTGAGGCACTCTCGCTGGTCGTGATCGATAAACTACCCTTTGATCCACCCGATGATCCTGTCCACGAGGCACGCGTAGCCCTGATGAAGGCCGCGGGCGAAAACTGGTTCGGCACCTATGTGCTGCCCCAGGCTGTACTGCGCCTCAAGCAGGGAATTGGCCGTTTGCTGCGGACGCGTGAAGATCGCGGTGTCATGGCGATCCTGGATACGCGCCTGCATACCAAAGGTTATGGCAAGCTTGTGCTCAATGCGTTGCCGCCTGCACGACGCACAGCAAGCTTACGAGATGTGGAGCGCTTCTTTTTTCCTTGAGCCAGTCACCCTTGTTTAATGAAGCTTGACGGAGCAATAAGCGTCAAGTGAAGAAGAGATGAGTTGATGCTATCGAGCCCCTCGCAGGGCGACCGCAAGGGTCGGCCCCTACAAAGATCCGTCCTGGTGTGAGTCCCCCGCGTTCTTTGTAGGGGCCGACCCTTGCGGTCGCCCTGACAATTACCCACAATTTTGATGTATGCTCTCGTGTCGCCTCTGGAGCGGATTAGCAAGGATCAGTTATAACTGAGCCGTGCAATGGGCTAGAATTTGCGCCCTGCGTGCCAATTCATCCCATGTGTCTGCCTCTCTCACTTGACGCTTATGGGTGGGGCAAGCCCCAATACATCTCACTTGAGGCTCCAACCTTTTCGTAGAGGCATCCCTTGCGGGTGCCGGGCGAGCGGGCCAGGCCCGCCAGGAGTCTGCCAGGCACCCGTTAAGTGAGATGTATTGGGGGCAAGTCCCACCCCTACTCCTCAAGGATGCAGAACCCATCAGGTTCTCTACTTGACAGTCACCGTGATTGTAGCATCAAGATGCTCTACACTGTGGATAGTATAGGTGCCATCCTTGGCAAAATGGATAATCTGCGTCTCGTTCTTTGATATCAGCGAGCCATCAGGAAAACCATCCATAATATTGCTGGTGAGCGTGTGATTCTCGTCTGTCTGATTAACAAATACCAGGGTATCGTTGTCAACAGAGACGCTATTAGGAGTAAAGGAATACTGGTCTTTGCCGCCATTAGTGGACTGCACTTCCGTTAGCTTCACCGTTGTAAGAGGAGCCAGGGCAGCAGCAGAAGCAACTGTAACAGCAATGGTCGCATCGGGATGGGTCATGCTGGTGATAGTAAAGGATCCAGCGGTAAGGAAGCGTACAACCTGCGTCTCATTCTTGGAAATTTTATTCCCCTCATCGATACTCCCGGCTGGTGTGCTCATAAGAGTATGATCTTCGTCCGTCTGGTTGATAAATGTTACCATATCACCCATCTTGACCGAGAGCGTGTTGGGCGAGAAGGAATACTGGTCTTTGCCACCATTGGTAGCCTGCACTTCCGTAATCTTCACCGTCTGGAGAGTTCCGGCGGAGTTTCCAGTCATGGTAGCGGAAGAAGACGAGTTGGAATTAGACGCTGTGCTGTTCTGCGACGATGTGGAAGATTGCGTGGATCCGCTATCCCCACATGCAGTCAGAATTAACACCAGGAGGAGCAAGCACCCAAAGAGGGACCAACGAGTTATACGGTGTACCGGTCGGGAAGACAACGTAACCATGGAAAGAACCTCCTTATTCACATATGAGGTGTGGAGTCTAACACCTCACATAACTTTATAAATGATCGACGCATTGGATGCATCGAAGGAAACAACGGACGATAGAACTGACCAGCCAGGAAGTACGCTTCACTCCTTTCATACTATAAGTCATCTCGTTAAGGACACAGGAAATAGATAAAAGAGCATACGCCTACCAATCGATACATGTACTATCTTAACATGTATCGTAGCATTTCTCTTTTGATCTGTACAACGACATGATACAGCAATTTTTTCTATATTTACGGAAAGTAGAGCTTTTTGGTAAGAAAGTACCACGAAAGAGATATTTTTCTCCGCGATCGAGACAATGCTGTTGAATTGCAAGATGTCGTGAGGAAAGTGAGAAAGAGGAGAGCATATGACGAAGTAGTACTAAATGCTTGATCCATGTTTGCTACTCTATAATAATATTCCTGGTATCAAACGTTATTTCAAGTTGAAGTGCGTATCCAGATCGTTCAACGGGCTTCTTGCTTACTTAATCCCACAAGAGCCACGGCTTCTCAAGGGCAGTGAGAGTATATTTTAGTTTCTGTTCTAGTATTCGTCTGTAAGAGTATGAGGATGTGAAGATGGATAGTCGACGTGCACCGCAATTAGTAAACAACTGCAACACAGACGAATCCATCCTGAATGGCTCGACATCCATGATACCGAATATAGCTGCTTTCGGATGCGTTTTAGATCGCGTGATAATTAACTGCAAAGATGAATAGAGTATAGAGATGACAACATCATCTGGAAGAGAAGAAGTCAAGCGCGTAATGATCAGCAGTACAACCATTGACTTACCTGATCACCGTGAACGCGTAAAGCAGGCATGCCTACTCAGGGGCATGCTGCCAAAGATGATGGAACACCTTCCCGCTAATGATGACGACGCTATTAAGGCATCGCTGAGACTGGTCGATGAGGCCGACCTTTATCTTGGCATATTTGCATATCGCTACGGCCATATCCCTCAAGGCCATAAGATATCCATTACCGAAATGGAATACAATCGTGCCGATGACCGTAAAATTCCGTGCAAGATTTTCATAATGCATGATGATCACCCTATCAAGGCGGCGGATATAGAAAAAGGCGTAGGAGCTATAAAAATTGAAGCGCTCAAAGAACGCCTGCGCAAGTCCAGAGTCGTAAATGTCTTCAGATCTCCTGAAGAGCTAGCTACTCTTGTTATCAACAGCCTTGTTGAATACGAGCAATCCACTCTTACAGCATCTCGGGAGAGCAGCGAGATCCCCCAGCCAGCTATTGTTCCTCCTACTCCTAGAGATGATCTGTCCAAACCTGCAAAACCGCCTCAACGGTGGAATAGGAAAAACGTGCTGATCGCACTACTAATCATCCCTATAGTTTTCGCTACGTTGCTTGGAGGAGTTGCAGCTATCATCTTACATCAAAGTCCTCCCATAGTCCTACCTGATACAGGAATTGGCATTATGCAGCCTGCCAACGGACAAGACATGGGTCTGGGCATCTGTGATGGCAGTTGTGTCTTCGATGTCAACCGCCTTGATGGAAATTTGAAAAACGAGGCAGCAGCTAACTTTACCACTCATCCCGACCTTGCCGCCCAATATTGGGACATGGCACATCAAGATGATATGACGGATGCCGAAACATCTATTTATTCTGAAAACCAGAATGTTCTGGCTTCCCATAAACCCTACAAGATCTTTATCGTAGCTGCTCCATTTCCAATGTCACAAGACGAGGCAACTGCGTTATCAAAACATGACGCCTCTGCGCTGGCAAAAGCCCTGACGACTCTCCCATCACCGGATGATATGAACTCAATATATATTGGCCGTGATATTCTGCAAGGCGTATATGTACAACAAAAAGAATATAACGACTCTCATTCCAACATGCAAGTGTACTTACTCATCGCCAACATTGGGAGCCCATCATCACAGCACACCACTTCAAATCAGCAGACAGTAGCAACGCAAATTAAACAGGCGATGCATAACGATTCCAGGATCATAGGAGTAGTTGGCCTGCCCTTTGGCTCCACTGACCTTATTAGTGCATTAAATCAGGCCAATATTCCAATGGTTTCAATCGCACCCGCTGAATATGAAAGCAGCAATCAGTATCTATTGAGCGTGGCACCTTCTATAAATGACGAAGCGAATGCCGCTGTGTCTTACCTTAATCAAAAACGGCACTTTCAACACATTTTTGTCGCTTATGCCTCCGATGAATATAGTAGTAAATTAGCAAATGCATTCATCAATACATTTGCTACCATAGCTCCTCTTTCCGCTACTCAATCTTATCCCACCGGAAGCATATCAGACATTAAGCGAATTGCACAGGAGGCTGTAAATGATCAAGTTGACGCAATCTATTTCGTCGGCCCTTACACCGATACCACTGCTCTTCTCGTCGAACTGCATAGTATGCATTCTCAGATAGTAGTTATGGGGGGCAACAACACCTATCAATCAATACATGCTCCCGCTAGCCTGGGGGCCAGTCTTACGGGTATGTTTTTTACCGCGTTTGCCTTTCCTGACGAATGGCGTGGACATCGGCTTCCTGGTCCTCCATTCATCCAGGATTATGAGACAGACTACAATCCTGACAAAACACACACAGGCAATCCCTATACCTACAGCAGAGCTGGTAGCGATACGATCCTTTCTTATGATGCGATGTCTTTACTTACAAATGCCAGCGATATAGCTCTCCAGAAAGGACTAACCCTTACTTCAAAAAATTTGCTAACAGCGTTAAGGCAATTTACTCCTGGTCATAAATTTCAAAGCATAAGCGGGCAAATCTCTTTTGCAGAAAATAACAGTGTTCCCTACAAAAAAGCCGTACTCATTTTGTCCATACAACCAACGCAGTTAGTTAGCATACAGGGCGGTAGTTATCTATAATCTACACACAAAGGAGATGTGCAATGAATTTACCGCAAAAATTAGCACAACATAGACTTATGTTAGATCTCCATACAGGAAAACTAACGCGCCGCACTTTTTTTACCCGTGCTCTTGAGATCGGTCTTACTGCTAGCGCGGCTGCTATGCTTTTTGAGTCATGCGATACCTCAACACAATCCCCTAAGGCAAGCAATACACCGACGTCTCCAACTTTTCTTCAATGGGAACGTGAAGGAGACTCAAACGGCTCGCTTGAGTATCTTGCTAAGAAATTTAATAAAATAAATTCATCTAATATTCAAGTTCATCCGACGCCTGGTCCCTCCGGTACTGGTGCCAATGGTAAAGGTTCGGCGATGCGCGAGGATCTTCTTAATAAGCTGAGACTTCACCCGGAAAGCCTCGATGTTCTCTCGTTAGATGTTGAGTGGGTAAGCGAGTTTGCAAACAAGAATTTGATCGTGCCGCTCGATGATCGGTGGTCAAAAGAAGAACAAAAGAGGTACCTAAATGTTCCTTTAGAAGCGGTACAAATCAATAAAACCACCTGGGCCGCTCCATTACATACTGATGCCGGAGTTTTGTACTATCGCACGGATATCACCTCGACTCCTCCGACAACATGGGAAGAATTAAGAGATATAGCGAATGCAGCGATGGCAAGCAAGAAAACGCGCTGGGGCTACGTCTGGCAAGGAGACCAGTATGAAGGTCTGACGTGTAACTTTATAGAAGTCTTATCTAGTTATGGTGGTGCAATTTTTGGTGCTCATAATAACGTCACGGTGAATAGTGATGTCGCTGTACAAGCCCTCACAGAGATGGTCAATTGGGTAGGTACAATTTCACCACCTGAAATAGTGACTTATGAAGAAGGAGATGCAACCAGTAAATGGCTAAGTGGAGAGGCGGCTTTTATGCGGAACTGGCCCAACATAGCTGTACAGAGTAACGATGCACGCCAATCCAGAATTGCAGGCAAATTTGATATAGCGCCACTCCCATCCGGCGCAAAATCCTGTCTTGGCGGCTGGCAACTGGCAATCAACCAGCATTCTAAAAACAAGGAGGCTGCCTGGGAGTTTATCAAATGGATGTTGCAATACGACGCACAACAGTATCTGGCGGTTAAAGAAGCCTTTCCAGTGACTTTACAGCAGGTCTATCAAGATCCCTATGTGTTACAGAACAATCTATTACAGAACCAACCATTCTTTTCAAAGCTTCAGCCCATCCTTACCAATGCCCAGTTCCGCCCCGTGTCACCCGATTACCAGCGTATCGCGAATGCTATTGAATTACATGTGAACCAGGCACTCAGAGCGCCAGTAGAAAAAACTCAGTACAGTCCAGCAAAAGCGCTACAAGACCTGAAAAAGGATTTAGAACAGATCGTTCAGCCGGGCTAGTACTTGCTCGAATAGAACAACAGCAGAAATAAGCAGTAACCAATTCATAGACAAGCACAAAACCTTCTAGCACCCATTTCCCAGGCACATGATATAATAGACAGAGCGTGGAAACGTCGAAGGATGTGAAATAGGGATAACAACCAGGGAGGTACAAATGGCACAATATGAATTTCCTATGATAGATGTTGAGGATTATCTCATACTAGATAAGAACAGCCAACATGCACGCTATGAATATCTCGATGGTGAACTAAAAATGCTGGCCGGAGGAAGCCCGTACCATGCAGCTATCATCGCAAACCTGGCACTAGAAATCGGCACATTTCTAAAAAATAGCCCATGCTGGACATACAATTCAGATGTACAATTACAACTCTCTGAAACACGTTACGTCCATCCTGATGTGTCCGTAAGCTGTGACGAACGTGACCACGAAGCAGAGGACGCAATACGCTATCCATGCCTGGTCATTGAAGTACTTTCACCGGGCACCGAGGCCACTGATAAAATTAAAAAACTCAACTATTACCAAGAGTGCCCTACCATACAAGAGTACGTTATGGTTGACTCTCAGAGTATCCATATAGAAGTTTACCACCGTGAGGACGATGGATGGAGATTTCACGCCTATGGACCAGATAGCACCGTTAAATTAGAGAGCCTGAATATCCAGTTTCCCATCAAAAACATTTATCGAGGAATGAACCTGACTGGAACCCGCAAGAACAAGAAAAGCTAAATCTCCTTAATAACTCCCCGCACGCTCAAAGAGGGTAAAAATTAGAGGTAGACAAACACCCTTGCCAGGCCCTATACTAGAAAGTGCATTCCGACGCATAGACATGATGTCAGTTTTTTAATGGTACAGGGGAGAAGTACACGCATGAGCAAAATTAAAATGCGTTGCATCACCTGCGGCAAGTGGTTTCAGTCGGCAAATGCTAAAGAATGCGCCACCTGTGTCAAATAAGCCCGGAGGAACCGCTGGTCCCGGAATTCAGAATCGTCCAGCCGTCCCACCACCTCCCAAACCCAAACCAGTACAGAGTGGTACTGCTCATTGGCTTGATACCCTCGAAGACGTAAAGGTTGGTCAGCCTGATCAGCCACCACCTCGTCCCAAGTTGCCTACTCCACCCCCTGCGCCCACAGATAATCGTAGCGCGCCAGGTGGGTTCCGTAGCCCGGCTGGCCCTGGCGATCGAGATCGTGGCCCCGGCAATTATCGCGAGGGTGGTAGCCGCGGACCCGGCGGCTATCGCGAAGAAAATCGCGGTCCCGGTGGCTATCGGGTCGGTGGAGGTTCCGGTCTACCAGGAACAACAATCGGGCAACGTCCACGCCAGCCTATGGAAGGGGGACCGCGTGGCCCACGCCCGGATCGACCACCACGTCCAGGTAGTCCTCGTGAAGGTGGCCCCGGAGGTCAGAAACCGAGAGGCAAGGGCAAGCCAAATGGCGCATCCAGGCCAGCAGCACCGCCCAAACCAAAGCGCGAGAAGACACCACCACCTCAGCCCTTTACTCCCACACCGGAGCAGATTACCCAGGTTGAGGAACGCTATCTCGAACTGGCAACCCCCGCCGAGTTCGACGGCATTCGCACGCAGATTGGCCGTGAACTGGGCATCCCGAAGAAAGCAGTGAAAAAGATCATCAAAGAACTGCGCGATCGTCAGGGCATTCCAAGCTGGTGGGAACTGCAAACATACAAAGGCAGCCCGGAGGAGTTGGAACGCATCAAAAATGCCTATCTACCTCTTCTCCCCGTGCCTCCTGTCGGTGTGCATAAACAGATCGCCGATCAACTCGAGCTGAAAGCTGGTATCGTCTACCAGGCGATCAAAGCTATACGCCTGGAGATGAATCTGCCACAGTATAACGATCCTTCTTTACACGGACCGGACTTTGTGGCAGGCCAGAAGAGCAATCATGCAAAAACTGAGGAGAAGTCCGAGGGAGAGACCGTAGAGGAAATTCCAGTAACGGAGGCCGAATCCGACGTGAAAGGCGTAGAAGCTGCAACTTCAGCCAGCGAAAACACAGATACAACCGCCAGTACGGTTGGTGTCACCGAAGGAACAGCGCCTTCCGAGGCATAATCGTGATCAAGAGAGAGAGTGATACATCGGCGGACGCGATGATGTTTTTGACAATTTCATCATCGCGTCCCTTTCTCGTTGGGAGATTTTCGAGCATAGAGCAGATATGCAATTATGCCAGATATAGAACTATTTAAGGAGGTGTCTTTTGAGCGCAGAGAAAGCTTTTGTTAAGGATTGTTTATTCTGTAGAATCGCTGCAGGCGAGATACCGGCTAAGACTGTCTATCAGGATGAAGATGTACTGGCTTTTCAGGATATCCAGCCACAGGCACCACAGCATGTACTGATTATTCCGCGTCGGCATATCGCGGACTCTTTGAATGATCTTCGGACAGAAGACGAACAGGTCTTGCTCAAACTCTTTTATGCTGCAAGAACTATTGCACGCGAACTGGGCATCGAACAAAGCGGATACCGTTTCCTGACGAATACCGGGCGCAACGCAGGTCAATCCGTTTTCCACATGCACTTTCATCTCCTGGGCGGTGCTCCTCTTGGCTTATTTGGCGCGCCACGACGCTCATCAGCCAATGAGTAAGCTAGCAGGAAAAGATGTACAAAGGTAATTCCATGCGCATTACTATTGACTATACAGCGGCTATCCGCCAGGGTGCGGGTATTGGTTCCTATGTACGCAACCTTGTCGCAGCGCTCCTTGCTCAGGATATTGACAACCAGTATATGCTGCTTACCAGTGAACACCCGACACCGGAGCATCCTTTCCCCTCTGCACCAAATGTCCATGGTCGGAGCATCTTCATCCCCGACCGCTATCTGAATATTTTCTGGTATCGCTGGCGTTTGCCCCTTCCCGCGACGCTCTTTTCGGGCGCGACGGATCTCTATCATGGCCCCGACTTTGTGCTCCCTCCGCTCGGTAAGAAGGTGCGCAAGATCGTCACCATCCACGACCTCGCCTTTCTGGAGCATCCTGAATATGCAGTTCCCTCGCTGGCGGCTTATCTGCGCAAAGTAGTACCTGAGTCGGTTGCCGCGGCTGATGTGGTCGCAACGGTCTCTCACGAGGTAAGCCGCACACTGATCGAGCACTTCCAGACTCCACGTGAGAAGATTACAGTCATCCCGAACGGCGTCGCAGCCTACTTTCGCCGCATCACCGATCCTCTTATTCTAAACGCGACTCGTCATAAGTTCGGCCTGAAACATCCACTGGTGTTAGGCGTCGGTACACTGGAACCACGCAAAAATCACCTGGGTCTGATCAAGGCGTTTTACCAGGCGCAGAAGAAGAAACAGGGACCGGCGCTGCTCGCCATTGCCGGAGGACAGGGCTGGCTTTATGAAGAGACGCAGAAACTGGTGGCAGAACTTAAATTGGAGCGCAAAGTCCGTTTTCTGGGCCGTGTGACCGATCTTGAGTTGATAACCCTGTATAGCATGGCTGATGTCTTCGCCTTCCCTTCCTTTTTTGAAGGTTTCGGTATTCCTCCTCTCGAAGCTATGGCTTGTGGTGCACCAGTCATCACCTCCAATACATCCTCGCTGCCAGAGGTGGCTGGAGATGCCGCTTTGCTGGTTGATCCCAATGATATCAATGCACTGGCACAAGCCATCTTGAACATCCTGGGGAACGAGCAACTACGTGCTGAACTGGTACAGAAGGGCTATCAGCAAGTACAAAAGTATACATGGGCTACGTCGGCTCGTAAAATGTTAAATGTATACCAGAAAATGTATGCTGGAGAAATCGACTTCATCGCTGAGGGAACCTTTAAATGAAAATAGGTATTAATGCTCTTTTTTTTCAATATCCTGCCACGGGTAGTGGACAATATATGACCCATTTACTTTCTGCACTTGCTGAGATTGATCAACAGAACGAGTATGTTTTATTGGGGCCGCAGCCAGTAGAGACCTCTCTGAATGCCTTTCCCTATCATGTGCAGCCATTACCTGGCTTTGCAAATAATAATAGTAATATCGGCAAAGTGTTGTGGGAACAATTCACAGGACCAGGAGCGGCGCATAAGGAGGGCGTGGATATCTTCCATGTCCCCTATTTTGCACCTCCTCTATTCCCTCGCACTTCGACAGTGGTGACTATTCACGATGTTATCCCTATACGCCTGCCTGCCTACCAACCAGATAGCAGGATCAGGGCCTATATGCGCCTTGTCACACGTGCCGCTCATAACGCAAATCTGATCATTACTGTTTCGCAGCACGCCCGACAGGATATCATCGATACGATCAAGTTGCCTGCCGAGCGTATTCGTGTGATCTATGAGGCGGCTGGTAAGGAGTATCGACCGGTCGCCGATCCTGACCTCCTGGCAACTGTCCGCCAGCGCTATGGTTTGAACGATCGCTACATCCTCTATCTCGGTGGCCTGGATCAACGCAAGAATGTGCCACAACTGGTTCATGCATTTGCCCATGTACATCGCCTGGTTGGTGATCCCAATCTGCAATTGCTTATCGCAGGCAATCCCGATAAACAAAAAGGACCGCTCTTCCCGGATCCTCGCCCCGTTGCCGCGGATCTGGGTATGACGGGGCAGATCATTTATCGTTTTATCGAGGAGGAAGACAAGCCAGTTCTCTATAGTGGTGCCAGCCTGTTCGTCTTTCCATCACTCTACGAGGGCTTCGGACTAACGCCCCTGGAGGCGATGAGTTGTGGTGCGCCAGTCGTTTGCTCCAATCGTACCTCGCTCCCGGAGGTAGTCGGGGATGCAGCTATTACGGTTGATCCCGAGAACACCCAGGAGCTGGTTGAAGCGATGCGGCGCGTGCTGGTCGATGATGTGTTACAAGCTGGTCTGCGTGTGCGTTCATTACAAAGAGCTACGCAGTTCAGTTGGCAGAAAGCCGCAACTGAAACACTGGCTGTTTATGAAGAGGCTCTAGCGCGCAAGAAGGCTAGCGCACAGAGGAAGAAATAAGAAGATGCGTGTATTGATGATTTCCAAGGCCCTCGTTGCGGGGACCTCGCAGCGTAAACTAGAAGAGATAGCACGTTGCCCTGACGTTGAACTTACCCTGGTTACACCAGAATACTGGCTGAGCGATGATGGTAGCAAACAGGTACTAGAACGGCTCTACACGAGCGGTTATGAGATGATTGTGACACCGATGGCTTTGAATGGGAATTTCCACCTGCATTATTATCCACAACTCGGGCAGATTATGCGCGATAGAAAGCCGGATGTTGTGCACATCGACGAGGAGCCGTATAATTTCGCTACCTTCCAGGCAATGCGCCTGGCTCAACAATTGAAGGCGCGGGCCCTATTCTTCACCTGGCAGAACCTCTACCGCAGCTATCCTCCTCCTTTCCGGCAGATCGAGTTATATAACTACCGCCATGCTACAGCAGCGCTTGCCGGCAACCGCGATGCCTCTGATGTCATACGCCGCAAGGGCTACCAGGGTCCCATTCATATTATCCCGCAGTTTGGCTTCGATACCGAGATCTACAGCCGCAAGGAACCGCGCCAGGTGCGCAAACCCGGCGCTCCCTTCACTATGGGCTTCATTGGTCGTCTGAAAGAAGAAAAGGGCCTGTCTTTGATGGTCGAGGCTTTGACATACCTGCCTGAGTATTGTCGCGTCGCCTTTATCGGCAATGGTCCGATAAAGAGCGCTCTGGAAGAGCTGGCAACACGCCTGGGTGTCAGTGAGCGCGTCATCTTCAAACCCGGCGTTCCCACCTACGAGGTACCCGGAGAGATGGAACGCCTCGATGTACTTGTGCTACCGTCCCTCACGCGCCCGAACTGGAAAGAGCAGTTTGGTCGTGTGCTCCCAGAGGCAATGTCCTGCGAGACGCCCGTAATTGGCTCCAGCAGCGGCGAGATCCCTTATGTCATCGGTGATGCTGGTCTCGTCTTCCAGGAAGGCGATGCGAAGGACCTGAGTTCCTGCGTCCAGAAACTGCTCGATGATCCCAACCTCTATGGCGATCTGGCACACCGTGGTCGCCAACGCGTGTTAGATAACTACACTCAGGGCCAGATTGCCAAGCAGACGTACAAGGTATATTGCGAGATGCTGGCCACAAGGGTATGAATTCAAGAAAACTTGCACATCGGCTTTGTTACACGTACTCTCACGATACCTTCTTTTCAGTTGTGAATAATCGCCAGAATGGTATAGGTCGCCAGACGCTGGATATTGTAGAAAATCTGGACAACACCTGGCTGTACTTCGTTGGTAGATGGATCGAGGCGACCAACAAAAGCAACGTTCGCCAGAGCCACCATATTGTCCAGAAGGGACAGCGTTGATGGTTGTAATAGCTGCTCATCAGTCATAAGTACCAGTTGCTTTGCCATTTGATGTAGCTGCATAAACAAAGGCTTCACATTACCCATCAGGGCTTGCTTTGACTGCAGAGCAAGCCCATGCACGTCCGCTGTGAGGCCGGGGGAGGACATCAGACAAGTGAGTTGAGCATCGATGAGGGCAGGATAGCTACGATGTGCCTGGTTCGGTGCAAGGTCAATCAGCGGAATTTGGGCCAGCAGCGGATTAACCAGTACCGACGTCCCATCGAGATAATCGAGCGTACGTGTGATCTGACGGCGCACAAAAGCAGGATCCTTGCTATTGTCTCTGGCACTATAGATCCATTCCAGGATTTTTCCTGTGTTTCTGAGCAACCGAATGTTCGGGCTGCCGTGTATCCCCAGTTGGTGCAGATCTGCGCCTTCATAAAGAAGCGATCGAAGGCAACTAAGCGCGGTTGGGTGCTGCGCTCCACCTGTGGAGGAGTCCTGGGGAAGCTCGGCATAATAGCGCCACGTGCGTTGGTCCGAGGAAGGCTGCCTGTGGACACTGTTTTTGCTCTCCTCAGTAATGAGCAGACGGCTAGTGGTGGCGATTAAGTTCGAATGCTGCTGATCACCTGGGTAGCGAAAATGTATAGCACCATGCTCAATGGATAAGGTTCCGAGAAACATCGCAGTTGTTGGCCGTTGGTTTTTATCACTTAATAACCAGGCATAGTAGCTGCTCCCTGGGGCAGGATCAGGCACGTTTTTCATTTCGATCTGTAATTCATCATTGTCGCCCTGGCTGCTACTCTCACTCAGTTGCCCACTACTGACAAAGAATGCATGTCCCAGGATCTGATTTTCTGGAGAGGAGTTCTGGCTCTGATGCCTGGATAAAAGCAATATTCCTAGGCTTGAGCCTATGAGCGCTATCAATATGGCGATGAATAGTCCAATGAACCATCCTTTCCGTCGCCTTTTTGTACCAGGTGTTGGGGAGACTGATCCCAGCTCGTCTCTACCCCGATTCCGTGCGGTGAAGTCTGCACTCATGATCTTCTCTCTTCTCCAGAGGCCTTCTGGCAAGCATGTTTATCTATTATTATGGGAGGAACACAACCGACAATTGCATCCTCACCAGGACTCCTACCAGGAAGTGTGGTAGCACCATCACCATGCTATCCCGCTTTTAACCCTGTAATATCAAAAGTGGCCAGACGCTCAATATCATAGTTGATCTGTATTACACCCGCCTGTACTTCATTGGTAGACGGATCAAGTTGACCAACATACGCATAGAATGCCTGGGTCATCATGTCGTCGAGAAGAGACAGGGTGTTTTGGGAAAGCAGTTGTGCATCGGTCATAGATACTAATTGCTTTGCATCCTGGCGTACTTTCTCTAGCCAGTGCCTTACAAGATTCATCGCTGTATTGATGCGCATGATAAGTTGACGCCTCTCTGGTGTTACGCCTGGAGCCTGAGCAATAGCATTCAAGTGAGCGCTGATCAGGTGTAAATAATCAGCAGACATCTGGTTCTCTACATTAGGGATATCAGGCCCAAGGAGGGCAACTGGTGCGCTAATGATAACGGACTGTGTCCCAGGTGGCACATCTGCTTGAACAGATGATTCTCCGTCGAGATAGTCCAGGATACGGATAAAATGAGCACGCATAAGATTAGTATTCTGAGCATCCCAACCGTCTCTCGCACTACTTGCCCATTCCAGGACTTTTCCCGTATTTATAAGCAGCCAGAAGTCCAGCTTACTATGTACATCCACTCCCCTGGCCGCAGGGTTTTCGGCAAGTAGACCGCGCAGGTGATCAAGCAGGCTGAAGTGATGGATCGCATCGTGCGGGTCAGGTTCCTGTGGAAGTTGAGCGTAGTAACGCCGGGTGTTGGAGTCAAGAGAGGGATTCAGCGGCACTATAGCAGTCTCTTCTTCGGTAATGAGGATACGACTGGTGCTTTTCAGCAAGTCGGAATGGAGGGAATCTCCTTGAAAAAACAGATGTGCGGTCCCATGCTCAATAGAGAGCGGCCCGAGCGAGATTGGTGTTGAAAATGGCTGATTATTATCTTGCATTAACCAGGCATAGTAGCTGCTCCCAGGGGCTGGATCAGGAACATGCTGAAGATTAATGCGCAATTCATCGTTACTAGCCGGGACTCCATTCCCGTTCAATTGCCCACTACTGACAAAGAATGCGTGTCCTACCACTGGACTCGGCGGAGGACTGAGAGGCTTTTGCACGAACCAGAAGGTTCCCAGGCTTGAACTGACAAGGATGAGTATCAGGAAGGCGAACAGGCCAATGAACCACCTTCTGCGTCTGCTCTTTGAAGCAGGCGTTGGAGAAAGCGGAGGAGTCTGAGCAGGGTCTACAAGAGGAACACGAGCACTATCGTCGATGGGTATGCTTTCCGCTGGTTTTATCAGAGATCCTTCTTTTGCAGAAACCATCGACTTCTGGGGCGGCAGCGAGACGTGAGCAGGAACTGATGAGGGAGGAGATGTTCCTGGATTCGTGGTTACATCCAATTGTGCTGAATGCCTGTTGCTTACTTCACCAGTTTTATCCAGCCGAAGAGTAGGAGCCATGTTCTCTAGAGTTGACTCGTTGATCGCGTAAGCCAGCGCCGCCGCCATGGAGAAGGCGTTGGGGAAGCGCTCCATCGGGTCTTTTGCCAGACAGCGCATCACTACCTCAGCCAGCGGCGCAGGAATAGCTGGATTGAGCAGGGTGGGGAGTGTAGGCATGGCATGGATGTGTTGACTGAGAATGGCAGCTGGAGTACCACCGCTGAAAGGTTGCTTGCCAGTACACAGTTCATACAGGATGACCCCCAATGAGTAGATATCACTATACTCATTACCTGGATAACCTTGTGCCTGCTCCGGCGAGATATAGAAGGGTGTTCCCAGCACTGAGCCAGTGAGGGTGGAGGTGGGAGAATGCAACAATTTGACAAGGCCGAAGTCGGTGAGGATAGGCTCCCCCATTGGATGGCGAATGGTATTGCGCTGGTCAAGCAGGATGTTCGCAGGTTTGATGTCACGGTGGATCATACCTTGCTGATGGGCATAGTCCACGGCCAGGCTGATGGAGGTAAACAGATGCACCAGGTCTTCAGCAGGAGGCATCTTTCCCTGGCGAGAGGTTTTCGCAATATAGCCAGCCAGAGTCTGACCCTGGACATAATCCATCACCATATAGGCAATAGCGCTCTTAGACTCAGGTGGACGAGAGATTTGGAAGTCGTAGATCTGCACGATATTGGGATGGTGCAGCGAAGCCACAGCCCGTGCCTCACGGAGGAAGCGCTTGACGAATTCAGGATCGCTCTGCATATTGGCTTGCAGAGTCTTGATGGCGACATATCGATACAAATGAGGATCCATGGCCTTCCAGACCTCAGCCATGCCTCCACGCCCCAATAACTCATGCAATTCGTATTTCCCCAGGTGTTGAGGATTGCTACCAGTGCCCATGACTGTCTCTCTTCTATAGGATGCCCTTATCTTTATCTATTCACACAACACTCTGAAAGTTTAACTACGAACCAGCAAGAAGCTGTATGTTTCCGTCGGAGTATCAGACGTATCCTTCTGGATAACAGTAGTAAGCCCCGTGTTATACTTTACATAGTACGGGACTTGATATGAACACACAATAAACGTTAGAGGAGATAATTTTTGCGTATCAAATGCTAGAGTAACAAAACCACGGGATAAGGTTCGCTTCTATGATAATGTCGTGTTTGCATTATCGACCTCAGATGGTTACTATTCAGTATAGTACATAATATATTTCAATGATTTAGCATAATAAAAAGCACAACCATGTAAAAGGGAGTGTAGTAAGTAATGGCAAAGCACAACCTGACAGTAGCGATGAAACGGGCATACGATGAAGCAGAAGAGAGCGATGGCACGCGCGTACTGGTGGACCGGCTCTGGCCGCGTGGTCTTTCTAAAGAACGTGGCCATATTGATGTCTGGTTGAAAGAGGTGGCACCCAGCAACGAATTGCGCAAATGGTTTGGACATGAACCTGAGAAGTTTGCTGAGTTCCGAGAAAAGTATATGGCAGAGTTGTCGTCCGGGACCGGGCTGGAGGCTCTGAACAAATTGCGGGAACTGGCACAGCAAGGACCAATCACCCTGGTATTCGCGGCCCACGATGCCGAACATTCTAATGCCGCTGTTTTGCTCGATATATTGCAGCATAAGCACACTTAGTATGCAGAACGCTTGTGCTTGCATTTTGTTGAGCCCTGATTTATGATATCTTTATAGGTATGTCGCTTTACGACAAACTGCTGTGTTTGTGTGTTCGATATCATTGGTATAGCGGATAGATAGGCCCGAGACCGATACATCGGTGGGAGGAGATCTGCTATGGATCAGTCTATTGTACCTTCGTCTGGAGTTGCGGCTGATGGAACGCACTCACCTCCTGAACGCCAACGACCTTTTTTTGGCTGGGGTTTGCGTGCGCGTTCTCTCTGCTACGGTATTGTCGCTGCACTGCTGCTTGTGTTGCTGATTGGGCTGGGCTCGCGTGGGTTCCACTGGTTTGATGCGGCGCTCATTGGATATGCTGTCGCGACCATCTTCGCGACGGCTGCGGTGACGTATAAATACGCGTTCTGGCTCTCTCGACCACCAACAGGACGCTATTGGAAACGCAGTTGGCAGTTATTTTTCTCTTATGATAACTTCCGTCACTACGCGTTGCTTATCCCGCGTGCGATTGCTGATTTGTTTGCGCAACAGTTTATTCGCAAGCGTGGACTCTATCGCTGGCTGACACACCAGTGTATCTTCTGGGGTGTGCTGCTCTCGTGCGCGATCACCTTTCCACTTACCTTTGGTTGGCTACGCTTTACGCAACCACTAGCGGGCGGCTACCAGATCTGGGTGCTGGGTTTTCCGCTCTTTACGTTTCCCACCAATTCAGTGCTGGCCTTCCTGCTCTTTCATGGCCTGGATATTACGGCCCTCATTTTACTGGTAGGGCTGGTGCTGGCCTTCCACAGGCGCTTTCATGACCTTGCGTTGATCGCTGTACAGCGCTTCCGCTTCGATTTTGTTCCGCTGGCCTTACTGATGGCAATTGTCATAACAGGCCTGATGCTCACGGTCGATAGTAGCTGGCTTGGCGGGGCTTATTACTGGTATATCTCCCTGACACATGAAACTGTTGTGGTGTTGTGGCTGATCTCGCTACCGTTTGGCAAGTTTTTCCATATTATCGAGCGTCCGGCCACGGTCGGCATCGAATTATACTGGCGCACCGGCGAAGGGACCGAGATGCAGCGCTGTGCACGATGCCAGGAAGAATTTGTGCCTAAACGCTTTATTCATGATCTGAAGCATACGCTTTATGAAGTGGGCGAAGATTACACGCTACCAGTTCCCACGCAACAGAAACACTCTCGTGGAGGGGACGAATCTGCTGAAGAGCAGGCAACGAGTATGCTCTGGTGGCAGGATTTCTGTCCGACATGTAAGCGTGTGATGCGTGCACAGGCCAATCTTACGGCACTGGGTCGCGACGGCAATCAGTTTCTATAAAGGACTAGAGAGCGGGGAAGCATATGAGTGTCGATAAAAATATTTTCCGCGTGTGGCAACGCAAGCAGGCCAATCAGCCAGAGACCTTCGATTTTCATTCTGGTGCAGATCGTGGGCGGGTAAATTGGAAGTCTGATGAAGAGGTTGAGCGCTATGTGCCGACACACTGCTGTTACTGCGGTGTACAATGTGGCATGTACCTCAAGGTTGCTGACGGACAGGTCGTCGGTGTTGAGCCACGCGAGGATTTTCCGCTCAACCACGGCATGCTCTGTCCTAAGGGCGCCACGGCATACCAGACGGTGCATCATCCAGATCGTCTGAAATATCCGCTGATGAGGCGTGGTGGGAAGGATAGTCCTCTTGAGCGAGCGAGTTGGGATGAAGTGCTCGATACAATTGTGCAACGCTTTCAAGGACTACAAGCAGAGTATGGCAAGGATTCTGTCGCGGTCTTCAGCGGATCTTCAATGACCAACGAGAAATGTTACATTATGGGCAAGTTTGCTCGCGTCGGGCTAGGCACACGAAACACGGACTATAACGGTCGGTTATGTATGTCTTCAGCTACAGGAGCTAACGAGCGATCGCTGGGCATTGACCGGGCTGCAAATCCGATCAGCGATATGCTGCATGCCGATTGCATCTTTGTGATCGGCGCTAATGTAGGCGAGTGTTTTCCCATTGTGACCAGCTACCTGTGGCAGGCACGCGACCGGGGCTGTAAGCTGATTGTGGCCGATCCGCGCCAGACAGCAATTGCGCGTACCGCCGACATCTTCCTACCACTGCGCTCCGGCACTGACTCGGCGCTGCTCAATGGCATGCTGCACGTAGTGATCAAAGAAGGACTGATCGACGAAGATTTTATTCGTGAGCGGACGGTTGGTTGGGAAGAGACAAAAGCCCTGGTCGAGCAGTATCCGCCTGAGCGAGTTGCAAAGGTGTGCGGGTTGCGACCGGAAGCAATCATTGAAGCGGCACGTATGTACGGGCAGGCTAAGGCAGCTTTGACATATACAGCGCGTGGACTGGAGCATCAGAGTAAGGGCGTAGATAATGGCGTTACGGCGATGAACCTGGCACTGGCCACCGGCAATTTTGGACGGCCAGGGGCAGGCTGCGGTACCCTGACCGGGCAGGGCAATGGACAGGGTGGACGCGAAGTTGGGCAGAAGGCATCGCAGTTGCCCGGTTGCCGTGAGATCGAAAATCCTGAAGATCGCGCCTACATCTGCTCGGTGTGGGGTATCGATGAGAAAGATCTGCCACATGCTGGCTATCCAGCAACGTTGATGATTCCAGCTATGCTGCGGAAAGAGATTCGGGCCTGCTTCATGGTCTGCTCGAACCCGATGGTTTCGCTGCCTGATCAACATACGGTTGAGCGCGCACTGCGTGGGTTGGACCTGTTTGTGGTGACAGACTTCTTCCTGTCGGAGACTGCCGAGCTGGCTGATATTGTGCTACCGGGCACGGTGTGGGCAGAGGACGAGGGCACAATCACCAATCTGGAGGGGCGCGTCATCAAGTATAACAGGGCCGTTGAGCCTCCGGGCGAAGCAAAGCGCGACTGGGAGATTGCATGCGAACTGGCGCGTCGCCTGGGTAAGGGACAATACTTTAGTTTCAAGTCGCCACGCGAGATCTTTGATGAGTATCGACGCTGCACTAAGGGCGCCAAAGCCGACTACTGGGGCATTACTTATGAGAAGATCATGGAGCAGAATGGTGTCTTCTGGCCCTGTCCTGCGGAGGATCATCCCGGCACGCCGCGTCTTTACGAGGAACGTTTCGGCTTCCCTGATGGCAAGGCCCGGCTACATCCTATTCCCTATATTCCACCTGCCGAAGAGCCGGACGAAGAATATCCAATGGTATTGACAACCGGGCGCGTCATCTATCATTACCTTTCGGGCAACCAGACGCGGCGCACACCATTTCTCAAGGAACAGGCACCGTTTCCCTGGGTAGAGATGCACGAACAGGCTGCGGCACGGCTAGGCATCGCCGATGGGGATTGGGTAACAGTACGTACACGTCGCGGCGAGATGACGGTACCCGCGCTGGTAGTGCGCTCGATCCGCCCAGACACGCTGTTCATTCCTTATCATTATGGCCATACGCAGGCAGCTAATCAGCTAACCAATCCTGTGCTGGAGCCTATGTTCAAAATTCCCGAATATAAGGTCTGTGCAGCCTCTGCTGTCCGGGTTAGTGAGCGACCTGAATGGGCAAAAGATCTGGATGTGCAAGAGCTGCTCGCGGCAGGTAAGCGGCGTCACGAACTGCCCATGGCCAATGCAAAAGCGCAGCCAACACTGCGCTAATTTCAGTACCCTCAAGCGGGTCGTAAAAGAACAGAGGCTTCTGCCACCACCTCAGAGGAGAGTAGAGCTCGTTATTCGGCTGGCAACGGAGCTGCGCTCCTACCTACGGTCAGCCAGCCGAAAGGAAGTATAACACGAACTCCTAAGAGGTCAAGTGAAGATGCCCTAAGGAAAGGGGGAATGCATGGTAGAACTCATAAAAAGGATCTTCCTCGATCCTTCCCGCTGCATTGGGTGTCGCTCGTGCGTGGCGGCTTGCCGGGAGTGCGATACACACAAGGGCGAGAGCATGATCTATATCGACTTTGTGGAACGCCATAATACCGTTGCCTCCTCGCCGACGCTGTGTATGCATTGCGAGGAACCGCTCGCGCCCTGCGCACAGGTCTGCCCGGCACAGGCTATCCTCGTCAGTTCCGATGGAGTTGTACAATCTGCTGATGAGACACGCTGCATTTACTGTGAGAATTGCGGCTATGCCTGTCCGTTTGGCGTCCCCAAATTCAATGTAGCGGGACACTATATGCAAAAATGTAACCTGTGCTATGACCGTACAAGCCAGGGCAAAGGTCCGATGTGTGCCACAGTCTGCCCTACACAGGCTATCTTTTATGGCACCTATGAAGAATGGGTGGCAGTTGGACGCGGTAAACAAGGAGCAAAGCCTGTCAATACCTTCTACTTTGGACGACAAAGGTTGCGCACGCGTAACTACGTGGTGATGACGCAAGACGATGAGGAACTGGATCTGATGGCGCTGGTGGATGCGGTCAACTTCGGCAAATCCAGCGAGATCCCACAATCGCTGTCCACGTACGACACAGAGCAGTGGGTTGACGCCGAAGCAGCAGGCATCCCACAACGGATGGTACCGCCGCAACCATGGACACCGCGTGCTCCGGCAAAACAACCAGAGCCAGCGCCAACGCGAGGAGCAATGTCGTCCGAGAGCATTCCGGTTGTCCACATCAATGCAAATGTGTAGCCTGAGCAGGAGACATGTCATGGTACAAGAAGTAAATCCGAAAGATGAGCACGCAACGCTACCTGCTGGAGCTGCAAAGACCAGCGACTCAGTAGGTATGACCGAGCCAGCAATAGCAGGTTCCAATGAGGACTGGCGTAAAGAGTTTCCGTATCCGTGGGACGAAGATGATGTGGTAACCAGGCGCGATACGTTGCGCTTCCTGCTGGCAGGATCGGGAGCGATGTTTGTGGCAACTGGCATACTGGCTATACTGGGGCACCTGCCCTCGGGCCCCAATGTACAGGCCGTAGCTATAGCCAGAGAAGGTGAACTGGCAGAAAACGCATGGAGGGTCTTTAACTTTCCCGATCAGTATGCCCAGGGAATCCTGATTAATCTGCCAGGGAAGGGGCTTGTTGCCTACAGCGATGTGTGCACGCATCTCTCCTGTGCAGTAGAGTATCGCGGCGATGGCAAGATGCATTGTCCATGTCACGAAGGTCTTTTCGATGCCGCAACAGGGAATGTACTCGCAGGACCACCTACACGCCCACTCCCATTGATCCAACTGGCGATTAAAGACCATGTCATTTACGCAGTCAGGGAGGTGGCGCGATGAATAGAAGAGTTGATGGCAGGTACAACAGACGTTCGGCTAATCCTGATGACCCGGTAGTGAAGCTACCGCAAAGAGGCCAGCATGGAGAAGTTTTGCCGGGACCCAACTATCTGGGCTTGGAGGGGCGTACAGCTATCGTGCAAGGGCAGATCTACCTGGTCGCCATCATCTTTGCAGCGCAACTCTGGCTGATAACCACAGCGCTCTACGACCTGCTTTCCGGGCATACGGATACACTCGGCTGGCTGGCGCTTTTCAGCGGAATCGGCTTCATCCTCGCGCTCATCATCGCACTCTGGCCACAACGCCGTATTGAACGTTCTTGAACGAGGTGAAGGTATGAAGCAGGAAACAAACAAGCCTGTAGAACAGGGTACGAGCGACGACGCCTCAAACAAAGTCACGAGTAGACTCAGTAGGCGGATTGATCGTGAACATCCTATTGGTGGAGAGATGTCTGATATTGTGCGCGGTCTCTTCGTGCGCACACGTCTCCCCTGGCTTTTGGAACATTACTCACGCGTCCCTGTCCTTGCAGCGTTCAGCTTTATCAATGGCTGCATCAGTATCGGGATAATGGCAGCTCTGGCCGTTATTACCAGGTCGCCTTTTATCTTTCCATCACTTGGCCCCACCGCCTTTCTCTTCTTCTATACGCCTACCGCGCCCTCGGCATCGCCACGTAACACCATTACCGGTCATGCCGTCGGAGTAGTTGCGGGCTATCTCAGCCTGGTAGTGACTGGTTTAACGAATGCGGGACCCGCGCTCGCTATAGGTGTAACGTGGCCACGTGTCATCGCAGCAGCACTCTCGTTGGGCCTCACATCGGGCCTCATGGTATTGCTGAAATCACCACATCCGCCCGCAGGAGCTACCACGCTCATCATTTCGTTAGGTATTCTAACGCATCCCTGGCAACTCTTGCTGCTTATGATAGCCGTCGTACTGCTTACCTTGCAAGCTCTGGCTATCAATCGCGCGGCGGGCATTCCATATCCGCTCTGGAATCCACTTAAAGAAGCCGATAGCGGGAAAAAAGAGCAAGAAAGCTCTAAAAAGAAAGAATAGCAGCACAAAATAATCACAGTACATCAATATTCATGATGCTGGCGATTATACTATTATTTCCAGCCTTGACAGGGTATATTTTGTAATGCTACCCTGGTAACCACTATAGTGGTTGCCAGGAGAGATAAAGATGACCGAGATAGAGCTATTGCAACAGGTGGGGCTCAATAAGTACGAGGCTGAGGCGTACTATACATTGTTGGCGGAGGGTGCGCTGACCGGGTATGAGTTGGGGAAGCGTTCGCAGGTACCGCTTTCACGGAGCTATGAGATTCTGGAACGGCTGACGCAGAAAGGGCTGGCGCTGGTGCAACCGGGCGACCCACCGCGCTATACGGCTGAGAGGCCTGAGCGTTTCCTGGGGCAGGTGCGTGCGACGATGACGACAACGCTGGATGCATTGACGAGTTCTCTCATGGCACTTGCACACACGGATACGTCTGGAGAGTTCTGGGTAGTGCGGAGTCGCCAGCATATTCTGGCACGCGTGCGGGCGATGCTTGCTGAAGGGCAACAGAGCATCGACCTGAGCATAGCAGGGGATGTGACAGAGGCTTTGTCTGCTCTCCTTACATCCGCTCAGGCACGCGATCTGACTGTACGCCTGGTGCACACAGATCAGGATACAGCCGGGCAAGAGACTATTTTGCTGCTGGTTGATGGTCGCAAAGCGCTTGCTGGTATGCTTACTCCCCAGGAACGTTGCCAGGCCATTGTCAGTTCTAATCGAGCACTTCTATTGGCACTCAATGCTTACTTTACACACCAGTCGCTGATAAAAGTTTCGTCCCTTGCTGTTACATCTCCCACTATTACAGCGGCGGATCAGTTGGATTGGGTAGCCTGGGAAGATCGCAAACAGCAACGCCTGTGGAAACTGAATACAAATAATCGTGTTGCTTGATTTTACATAAAGACGAAAATCAGCTTGCCTATCAGTCCACATGGCAATATGGTACTGCATGAACCGGATATGAAATGAGAGGAACAAAAAGACACATTTGCCCCGTTTTCTTTTGGAACCGCTGTTATTGACAGCGGTCCCGATTTTATATCAATGTGAAAGAGGTCATAGACACCTGTGTCCTTTTTTGTTAGAATCTGGATATAGTTGCACAATATATTCTATATAATGGGAATACATGACAGAAGACCCAAAAGTAGGTATACTACGGGGGAAATCATACCCAATACTGTGAGGAATTCGAGCTTCCTTCGTTCTTAGAACAAAGGAAGGCTATACTTTCCTCGTAGAGGCATGCCTTGCGTGTGCCGGGTGGGTGGGCAGTAACACTATTAAGGTCAGGAACTTCCTCTCGAACGACCCGGCACACGCAAGGCGTGCCTCTACGGGAAGACCTTCGCAGGGTAGAGTATCATGACACAAGTGAATGGATGGTGTATAATATGGTCGCTGACAGTAAGCCTTAACTTATAAGGAGTTCACAGCCATGAGCGGTGATATGATTGGCCGTACCCTCAAGGGACGTTATAAACTCATTGATGAACGAGGAAGAGGGAGCTTCGCCACCGTCTATATTGCGCGCGATGTCGAGACCAATCATATTTATGCTGTGAAGGTTATGCACGCCGAGCTTTCTAATGACGATGAATATCTCGCTCGTTTCCATCGAGAGGCACACATCCTTTTAAGCCTCAGTGATCCTCATGTCGTACGCATTGATGATTCTGGGGAAGACAATAATATGCATTATATTGTGATGGACTATATAGATGGTCAGAGCCTTAAATATTATATGATCGAAGATGGCCCAATGGAGGCACTCCGTGCATTAAACTACGCACGTCAGATCGCCGAAGGATTGGACACAGCCTATAAGCAAGGCGTAGTACATCGCGATATAAAGCCACAAAATATCCTTATCAATACAAGGGATATGGTCAAGATTACTGACTTTGGGCTAGCGCGTGGTCGGGAAACTGTCACGCTTACGCAGTCTAATGTATTTATGGGCACAGCCTACTACATCTCGCCCGAACAGGCGGAAAGTGGGCGTTCGGCGGACACCCGTTCTGATCTCTACTCGGTTGCTACAGTTTTGTTTGAGATGCTTGTCGGACGTCCTCCTTTTGAAGGAGAGACGGCAGTGGACATCGTCATCAAACACATGAACGAGAAAGTCCCGTCGATCTGCCGTTTGCGCCCCGACCTGCCTATGGAGATGGACACCTTCATGCAGAAGGCGCTGGCGAAGTTACCGGCAGATCGCTTTGCGACGCCACGCGAGTTCATTGTAGCGCTTGAACAGTTACAGGAGCGTATCCAGGCCTCGCCGGAGCGAGTCGGGCGGCCCGGAGGCGACCCAAAGCCAGGAAATGCGGGTTATCTTAACAAGCCACAACCGGCTCCGCAAAAAGAGGCACGCATTATAGTTATCTCAAGTGGAGAGTCTATCCCGTTGCGAGGAGAACTGATGGTCGTGGGACGTAAAGATCCCACCCTTGGCATCTTCCCGGAGATTAACCTGGCAGACAAGACGGTTGGGAGGCGGCATGCTTACCTGCGCAACCAGCAGGGCAAGTATACTGTTGAAGACCTTAATGCCCTGAATAAGACTCGCTTGAATGGAGTGACCTTGACACCACACGAGGAACGTACGCTCAAAGATGGTGATGTACTCCGCTTTGGCAGTGTTGAGGTACGTTTTGAATTGCGATAGATGTGGTGTTGATACGCACTGAGTCGCAGTTGTAGGGGTACCATTATCGGGTGCCTGATTCAGATCGGGTGGCAGCAGGCTTGTTCTTGTAGGAGATACAGAAGCGCTGTTCTGCCGCCCCTACGATCAGAGGGGTGAACTATATGGGAGCGTTATTACTTTTAGTAAACGCAGTTGCAATTACACTACCTGTTCCGATGCCTGTAATTATTGTTGTTTTCGTTATCCTTGCTGTGGTACTGGCAGTTGGTTCGTTTCTGCTCTTTCGCAGCGGTGGTAGGAAAAAGGGTGCAAAAGCTACAACGTCAGGCGGAAATAGTGATTGGCAGCGACAGGCGCAACAGGGTGGTGCTGGAGCATGGAATCAGCAAGGAGGTCAGGCATCTGGAGGCTGGGGCCAACCAGCACAGCAGCAACAACCTGGCGGTTGGGGAGCACAGCCTCAACAACAGCCTGGAGGATGGGGAGCGCAAGCCCCGTCACAACCTGCAAATCCGTGGGGTGCACCAGCCAACCAATCGACACCTGCTCAGGCACAACAACAGCCAGCCTGGGGGATGCCCAACGCGGCCCCCGCAAATCCCTGGGGTACGCCAGCCGCACAACAGCAACAGCCAGCCGCTAATCAGTGGGGAAATCAGGGGGCCCAGGCACCATGGGAACCAGCTCCTACACCAGCGCCATCCGCACAGGATCCATGGGGACAACAGTCAGCAAATCCATGGGGCACACCAGCCAGCCAACCTTTACAACCGCAACAAGGACAACCGCCACAAACGGCCTATGGTGCTGGCAACAATTCTGCTCCCTCCTGGGGACAATCTTTTGGCAGCTCACAACCAGATCCCTGGAGCAATGCACCCGCAGCACAGCAGCAACCGGCTAACCAATGGGGTAGCCCGGCAGCCGCACCAGTGCCCGCCAGCGGTTCTCCCGGCGCTCCTCCATGGGGACCACAGGGAGGCTTTGGGCAGAATAATGCAGCAGGCCCGGGCATGATGCAGCAGGACGCAAACACCCTCTTTGCCAACAGCGAGGCGGATAAAACGATCCTGCGCAGTACAGGGCCACAGGGAGCGCTCGGCGTTGTACGCGTCGAAGAAGGCAAAGAACCAGGTCGCATCTACGAGGTGCGCAAAGAATCATTGAGTATTGGGCGTAGCCGCGAAAGCGATATTTTCCTCGAAGATCTGGCTGTTTCACGCCTGCATGCTTCGATCGTAAATATGGGCAATGGCAACTACGCGCTGAAAGATGAGGGAAGCGCGAATGGCACCAAGGTCAACGGTCAGCTAGTCAATAAGTACCAGACCTACCCTCTGCAGGAAGGCGACCGCATTCAGCTTGGTCAAACAGTCCTTGTCTTTGGCAGACATTAGCATAGCATGACGATACCATGCAACAAGATGAACTGATTGGAACAATGCTCGGCAGCTACCGTATCCTCGCTTCACTTGGACAGGGTGGGATGGCACGGGTCTATAAGGCATACCAGGAGAATCTCGATCGAGAGGTAGCGATAAAGGTTCTTCCACCCTGGTATGCCGCCGACCGTAGCTTTGTTGAGCGTTTCAGTCTTGAAGCCAGACTGGTTGCGCGCCTGGCACATCCCAATATCGTAACGGTCCATGATGCCAGTGAACAAAATGGGCACCTTTATATTGTTATGCAACTGGTCAGCGGTGGAACTCTGAAACAACGTCTTGATCAATTGCAGTCTCTGGGCAAAGTCATGGATACAGCAGAAGTGGTACAGATCTTTTCGCAACTTGCCGATGCCCTCTCTTACGCGCATGAACAGGGCATTATCCACCGTGATATTAAACCCGTCAACGTGCTGATGGATCACTCTGCTCGCCCTATTCTCTCCGACTTTGGCATTGCAAAGGTGCTTGCCAGTACGCAAGAAGGATTAACGCGCCCCGGAGCAGGTGTAGGAACTCCTGAATATATGTCGCCTGAACAATGTCAGGGTGGGGCAGTCGACGGACGGGCTGATATTTACGCGCTGGGTGCCATGTTGTTTGAAGCCATGACAGGCTGCACACCATTCCGAGGCGATAATTATCCCGCACTTGCACACAGCCATATTTATGAGCCGCCGCCGCGTCCAGGCATCTTGAATCCTGGCATCAATCCAATCATTGAGCACGTTATTTTGACAGCGCTCATGAAAAAGCCACAGCAACGCTACCAGCGAGCCAGCGATATGGCAGACGCTCTGAAGCAGGCACTGGTGGCCAATACGAATGTAGCAGGCGGATACTTCAGACGGGCACAGCCAGGATCATCATATATGGGCCGACGAGCGTCAGCACCACTAGAAGCAGCTTACCCATGCCTCTATTGTGGGAAACCGAATAAGCCACAGATACGTTTCTGCACGAAATGCGGTACCCCAACAAATCCATGCAGCATATGCGGTACTACTAATCCAGCCAGCAATCGTTTTTGCTATAAATGTGGGCAACCTTTGACGCGAATGTCCTCCCAGGGATGAAATCTAATAGACGAACTCGTCAGGCTGGGCAGCGTTGAGACGTGTCAATATTTTACGCTGCTCGTCCAGGCGTTTATGCTGAAGCATGCTTCGTTGTTCCGCGCTCATTGCAAGGATAGTACGGACGCGCTCTACAATTGCACTGGGCTGTGTGGGTTTGGTAATATAGTCCACAGCTCCTTCTTCAAAGCCATGCATTTGCTCTTTTAAATGTACAAGCGCACTGAGCACAATGACAGGCAGCGGCGGAGTCGGACGATTTAAGCGGAGCCAGTTCAAGACATCCCAACCCGAGACAGGATGCATAACCAGATCTAACAGCATAAGATGGGGATTAAACTCTGGAATGACATGAATTGCCTCTTCTCCACTGGAGACGCCAAGGGTTTCAAAACCATTATGATTTAAGAAGAAGCAGAGTACTTGCTGAATAGCCTTCTCGTCCTCGACCACCAGGATTCTTGCTTTTGTGGGCACATCCATATATTTCACCTCTACAAACCACCATGTCTATAAAAATAGACGAGCAATAAACACTCAATGTATTGCATAAAGGCATTTTACCGTCGGAAGTACGTTGCGGCTCATATGCGATTTGCGATTTAAACCATGAGCGGGTGAGGTCAGCTCCACCCCTACTGTTTTAACGATGGCAAAACGTTTTCAGGTTCGGCTACGACGAACCAGTGGGAAGCGCACTTCGGCAACAGTGCGCTCCGATGGCTCATCTTTCTGATCAGCATTTTCTTTCGGCGCTTCAGTACCAGACCTGTTAGAGATTTCGCGTTTTAAGGAGAAACTACCGCCCAGATCTCCTATCAGGTGCTTAATCAGTGAAAGGCCCAGACCCTCAAAACTGTTACTCTCTCCGCTCTCCTCAACAGGCAGCTCGGAGATGGATCCACAGCCAGTATCGGTCACCTGGACAATCACCGTGCCGTCTTCCTCGCGCCCGCGTACAATCACTGTGCCCTCGGATTGTCCCGCCATACCATGTTTAATGGCATTGGAGATCATTTCATTTATCACCAGGGCAAGGATGGTCACAGCTCGCGACGGGATCACTACAGGGCAGGGCTCGACCACAAACGTGATATGCTTCTCTGGTGGACTCAAGTTCGCATTAGCGACGCCGACAATTTTGCGCGCAATGTCGTCGACGCGCGCTTCGCTCACATCTTCATGTGCCAGCAGATCGTGTGTGGCGGCCAGTCCCTGCACGCGATTGACGCTCTCCGCCAGGGTATAGCGCACCTCAGGTGAGCGCGTACGACGCCGTTGCAACGAGAGAATACCGGCCACGGTTGCAAGATTATTCTTGACACGGTGATGCAACTCGCGCAAAAGCACCGACTTGAGTTCGAGGCCACGACGCGTCTCCTCGTATAAGCGAGCATTGTCGATAGCGATAGCAGCTTCGTTAGCAAAGGTAATTACGAGTTGCATCTGTTCGGGACTGAGCAAATGGCGATGACTACTGTAAATACATATGCAGCCCAGGACTTTCTGCTTCACTTTGAGCGGCACGCAGAGCACCGAATGGATCTCCGAAGAGATAAATGGATCGTTATAGATAAAACAATGCTCATCAGCATGGAAACAATCGACCGCCATACTGGGTCTGCCTGTCTGCACACAGCGCCCGGCACAACACTGTCCAACGCCGATATGAATGCGACTCACGAGGTCTGGATCCAGGCCATAATGAGCCAGGACATGCAGGCGGCGCAGATCTGGATCGAGTTCGAAAATGCAGGAGCGCTCGGCTCCCGAGAGGTGCACAGCCTGAGTGGTGATCATCTGCAGCACTTCGTCCAGATTGAGCGTAGAGGCAATGATCCATGAGACGCGATGGATCGTCGCCAGTTCGTGTACTTTACGGCGCAACTGCTCATCGGTCTGCTCATACAGGTGACCATTCTCGATACTGATCGCCACAATTCCGGCCACTACCTCAACGAAGCTGATCTCATCACGGGTAAAGTCCCGTGGCTCACTCGACTGCACGCTAATGACACCGATGAGGCGTTCATCGTTACCAAAAAAAATGATAGGCAATGACATGAGACCATGATAATCAGTATTGTAAGCACGCGCCTCGCTGGCAAAGTTCGTATCGTTCATAGCATCCTGAGCCAGGAGAGGACGACCTTTATCAGCAACCCAGCCGCTATAACCTTCGCCCAGGCGCACAGTGAAGTGCATCCCACCCAGCGGTCGAGGACCATTAGTAGCACGCAAGGTCAATACACGTTGTAGTTCATCATAGAAGAAGATCGAGCAAAGATCGATCTGCAATTCTTCGGCCACGACCTGCGCGGTCACTTCCAGAGTCTGGTCAAGATCCATCGCCGAATTGCTAACACCGTTAATACGTTGTAAAGCAACCAACCGATGTTCAAGACGCTCTGAAACATGCGCATTACTTAATGCGAGCTGATCGTTCACACCCTGGTAGCCACGTGTCAAAGCCAGGACACAGACCGATTGTAATTGATACAGGCGTGAAATCGCCTCTGCCAGTAACTCGGGTTGTGAGGATAGTATCTTTTTGAGTTCGGCGGCAAGCGTCTCGACGTAACGCTGCAATCCGCCAAGTCGCGCATCAAGCTTTCCACCTTGCTCTGCAAGCCAGCGCCCCGACTGCTCAAAAAGAGTCGCCAACGTCTCGTTATTATACTCATCACTGCCGATCAAAGCATTGAGAAGCAGCCATGCGTCACTTCCCTCTTCGGGTCCATAGCTCTCGCCTGAAGCATACTGAAGACACACTTTCAATCGGGTAATATGCTGAGCCAATACTTGCTCTACACTATTAGCGCTTTGTGTCACGTTTTTTCCTACCTGACTGCTTCCCACTTTTCCGGGGCATGCATTCGCTACCACAAGACCACAGATTACTCATTCATCTGTATTGTAGTTGGGCTATCTAGCGGTGTCAAGAGCAAGACATGTGAGAAGCAAGGTCAAGGGGTAGGGATAAAGCGACGAATGTCCTATACAACCGGAGATACTTTACTGACACCACTCACATACGTTATAGATAGAGCAGAACAGATCTTCGATAAGGGGGGTTTTTACAATGAAATGCGCAAGTTGCGGTCTACCGCTCTCTCCAACACGCACGCATTGTCCAAGATGCGGAACTGCCAGAAATGGAGAACCCGGCAAATATAACGAACAGTCCTTCGACCAGGCAGAGGTGCCGCAACTCGCTTTCCCGTCTCAGCAAGGTGGAAACGGTTTCCCCGGTGCACAGATAAATGCCGAGGCACTACAACCTCAGTGGAGGCCCCTATCACCGGCCGCTGCATGGGGCAACCAGAACGCTCAGGCTACGCCGTTTATTCAACAGCCATTTCCAGTTTACCAGCCTGCTGGTAGCGAGATGCCATTACCAACGCAGTTTCCCAATCAGGCAGGCCAACTCAGGTTACCGGATGTGGGAGGAGACCTTCAAGCCGAGCCGACGGCGGGTTTGAAACCCGCTTCTCAATCGAGACCAGGAAACATGGTTTTGCCCCAACTGAATTCAGGAGCGTTTCCGCAATTTCCACAACCTCCACGAAAATCTGCGCATGCCACGGGCGGACGGCCTCAACGGCTTAATCTCACTATTGCGGGACTGTGTGTGCTCACCGGCGGTCTCATATTGACTTTTGTTTATATCATTTCGTTGAGCCTGCCCCCCTCGACTACAGGTAATCCACCTGGCCAGGTAGCAATTGCTACAGCGACGACCGGGGGCCTCTCTCCCGCAGCGCAAGGGTCGACAACAACGAGCCAGCCAACGCCCACGGTCACACCAACAATGAGCCTACCAGGCCAGCCATATATTGATACAGCCCAAACGGCAAGCCGCGTAAATACCTACACAGCCCAGCCTATACAATTGGCAAACAACTTTAAGGTAAAGCAGCAAATATTCGTCACCTTTATGCTTCATCCTAAAATCGGCGGAGGTGCTGTCTGCCTGCTATGGTACTTAAATCAGAAAGAATTTTCACAGTACGCATTTGCAGTAGACGCTACGCCACAATTAGCCTATTCATATGCTTATGCAGGAAATCCTGGTCCAGGTTCAGTAGAGATCTATTGGGCAAGTACAACAGCTTGCCTAGATAAAGCACTGGCCCAGGTCGTCAATTTTACAGTTAATCCATAACGCCCAGCAGAATAGGAGATTCCTAATAATTATGAATTGTCAGACTTGCGGTAAGCCCTTGCCCACGGGGGTCGCGTTCTGCCCCTCATGTGGTGCAGCTACGCCATACAACACGATAAATCGGAATGCCCCTTCACCTTACGCTCCGACCATTGCCTCCCCCTATGGGACACCACCTCCTCCCCAGCCATCCGCACAAAATCCATATACAGGTTATGGGGCAGGGATGTCGCCGCAAGATCCCTACAGTAATACGCCACCATCATATGCTGGCAGTATGCCAGCGCAGAATTCATATGCGGCCCCGCCAGTCACGCCAGCACCTTATAGTTACGGCATGCCCGGTACCCAGGGCTACCCGGCGGGGATACAAGCAGGAACATACAATACCAACATGCAGCCGAAGCGTCGTAGCAGAGTCGGTCTCATCATTGGTATAGCCCTGGTAGGGCTTCTGCTTTTATGCGGAGGTCTTGTCGCGATCGTCGCAGTCGCTGGGAAAAACGCCTCAACGACTGCCACTGTATCGACAGATGCAGCTACACCGACAAGTCCAGCTACACCAACCAGCAGCGTACCGACCAGTAGTAATATTGTACCAGCAGCATCGAAGATTATCTTTAATGTGCAGACAAGCAGCGCAATAGATGCAGACGATAATCCAACAAATGTGACGACATCATTTACCGCGGGACAGACCGTTTATCTGACCTTCCAGGATGATTCGCAGGGGAAAGATGGCTTCATCCAGGTCAAGTGGTACAAGGATGGGACACTTGTCAGTACACAGCTCCTCAAGCACAGCGCCCAGAACAACATCGGTTACTTCTCCCGACCGTACGGCGACACCGGTAATGCAGCAGCGGCGTTATACTGGTGTACACAACCAAGTTGCAGCGATGCACAATTAGCACAAGTGAATACATTTACGATTAAGGCTTCTGCTGCTGTGTCAAATAAAAATTCAGGCATAGTTGCAGCACTGAAGGATAAGCGCAGAATAGACTAATTATATGAAACATATTTGTCATCTACGCCTCGACAAGCAGTCTACGCAGGACTTTGCCGACGATGTTTTTGGGTAATTCGCTGCGGAACTCAATCTTTTTAGGGACTTCGTAGGAGTCGAGGCGTTCGCGGCAGAGGGCCAGCAGTTCGTCAGCGGTAACATGTTCACCACGCTTGAGCACGACGACGGCTTTGATCTGGGGCGAGGTTATGCTGCCTGTGCCTACAACGGCAGCCTCTAGCACTTTGGGATGCTCGTAGAGCACTTCTTCAACCTCCCGGGGATAGACATTATAGGAGCCAGAGAGAATGATATCCTTCTTACGATCGACTATCGTAAAGAAACCATCTTCGTCCATACTTGCCAGGTCACCGGTATGTAGCCAGCCATCAATGAGCACCTGCGCAGTCTCTTCAGCCAGATTCCAGTATCCCTGCATCACCTGAGGTCCGCGGATAAGTAGTTCACCGACCTTGCCAGGAGGGAGCGTTTGGCCTGTCTGTACGTCAACGATACGTGCACGCGTACCGGGTAAAGGCAGACCAATACTGCCAACACGACGTTCACCTTTAAGCGGGTTAGAGTGGGTGACAGGCGAGGCTTCAGTAAGGCCATATCCTTCGACAAGATGACCCTTTGTGAGCTTCTCAAAGGCCTCCTGCACCTCAACAGGGAGAGGTGCGGAGCCGCTAACACAGATCTGTATGGCCGAGACTCCGTAGCGTCTGACTCCCGGGTAGTTGGCAATAGCCAGGTAGAGAGACGGGATGCCAGGGAAGATGCCTGGACGGTTGTGCTTGATGGCATACATAATTTGCTCAATGCGGGCGGTTGGCAGGAGAACCAGCGATCCAGCAAGCCCCACGGCAAGGTTTAATGCCCCAGTCAGGCCGTAAGAGTGTGAAAGTGGCACGACAGCGAGCACCACTTCTCGCCCACGTTGTACGTCCGTCATCCAGTGACGTACCTGAACGACATTGACCATAAGATTACGATGCGAAAGCATAACCCCTTTCGGCACATCCGTTGTGCCTGATGTATACTGGATGAGGGCGAGTTGATCCGCGGAGAGTTCCTTATTGAGTAGACGCCTGGGTTGAAGACGCAGGAGATGCTGAAATGCGTGCTCATGCAATGAAGATAGTGTAACATCATTTCCAGGGCGTATCACCACGAGCGTCTCATCACTTTGCTCTTGATAGGGGATGATACCTTCAACAGAACTGGCCAACGAGAGGCGTTGACGCAGAGGGAGGTACTCACGCACATCGGAATAGATCACATGCTGAATAGTAGTATCACGGCATATGCGTTCAACCCCGGCACGGTACGAGGAAAGGGTCAGCAGAAAAGTAGCTCCCGAATCGCGCAGTTGATAATGGATCTCATCCTCACTGTAAAGTGGACTGCCGAGGACTACTACACCGCCCGCCTTGAGCGTGCCAAAGAAGCCGATAACGCATTGCGGTACATTTGGTAAGATAATAGCAACACGCTCACCAGATCTCAGTCCCAAACTCTGGAGCGCGTGAGCGAAGCGATTGCTCAGGCTATCGAGTTCACGGTAGCCTATTTTCTGACCAAAGAAGATCAGAGCGGGATGATGAGGATAAGCAGCCGCATTATTGCTGAGCATATCTTGCAGTAGCAGATCGGGTATAGGTAATTGTTCAGGGACACTGTCGTCATAATGTTGCAACCAGGGCATATCCACGTAGCGGTTAGCAATGTGTGGGGCGGCAAAAGAGTTTCCAGGCGCTTGACCAGGAAGCGTAGTATGAGGAATTGCTCTGGTTGCCTCGATAAAACGACGAATGGCACGGTTGACCGCATCGGGTCGCTCTAACTGGACGAGATGGGCCGAGACAGAGATGACAACACGTTGCGCTCCGGGGATCAAGCGCGGTACCTCATCGTAATGCTCGCGTAAAAAGACCGTATCGCGATACCCCGATATGACCAGCGTAGGGATGCGCAACAGAGGTAAGCGCTCATCACCGGGCCAGACCTCCATTACCTTCACAAGCATTCCTTTGAGCGTTCTCTGTGAAGCGAAGAGCGCGATATGAACGGCTTTAGCAGTCCTACTAAATATAGGATCGGGAACGTTGAGCAGGCTCCGCATGAGTGGACGTAAGATGAAGCGCGAAGGAATGCCGATCAACACGAGTCCCTTGAGTTCGTCTGGGTAGCGTAAGGAATATTCGGTGGCAATAGCCGCACCAAAGGAATGCGCGATCACTGAGAAAGGGCGCTCGACCTGTAGCGCAGTTAGCACACATTCCAGGTCGTTGACAAGGCCCTCCATCGTATAGGGCTGATCATAGGCATCGTCGCTCAGGCCATGACCACGCAGGTCTGGGGCAATCACACGGAGGCGGAGCCCAAAGAAACGCAACTGATAGATCCATTGAGTGGCACTTCCGCCATAGCCATGAATGAGGACCAGGGTATGAGTTGCGCCTTCGGGCCGAATATCTATCACACTGATACGACGCTGGCCCTTCTTTCCAGCAGGCGTATAGATAGAGCGACGATAGAGTTCAACGTCCAGTGTCATAGCTGCCTCATGTTTCTAGAGGCATAGCCCCTAAAATTGTGGCGAGTTTATTACGTTCCTCCAGGGACAAAGGCTGCAAGGGCTGACGTGGCTTGCCGCCATAGCCTGCAACGATTTCGAGCGCAGCTTTGAGACCGGGAACGCTGTAAATAGTCGTGACAGCAGCGTTGGCAGGGATGATACACGCCTGCAACGAGCGCGCCTCCTCTAATTCACCCGCCTCGAACAGGGCCTGCAAGAGACATACTTCGTGTGGAAAGACATTTGCCAGGGCCGTGACAGCGCCAACCGCACCAACTACGAGAGCTGGCAGTAGATAGCTTGCGCTCCCCACGAAGACACGGAAGGTAGCGGGAACATTAGCTACAATCTGTGCCAGTTTAGCAATATTGCCAGCGCTATCCTTGACACCAATAATATTGGGATGCTCAGCCAGCATACAGACTATATCAGCATCGAGGTCTACGCCAGCACTCGCGCCGGGCATATTATAGAGAAGCACAGGCAAGGGGCTATCATCGGCAACAGCGCGATAATGAGCAATGAGTGCAGTGCGATCCATGCGCCCCTTATAGTAGAAAGGTGGCAATATAAGGGCCGCATCTGCACCACACCGTGCAGCCTGCCGACAATGAGTAATAGTCACGCGCGTCGATTGGTCGCCGCAGCCAGCCAGAAGCGGCAAACTATCACCATCGCCATCACCGTTCCCTATGACTTCCCGCGCAGCCTCAATTACTTGTGCACGTTCATCGTTTGTCAGATGTACAGCTTCACCGTTCGTACCCATCAAAACGTAGCCAGCAACGCCACTATCCTGCAAACGGCGTATGTGCTGCTGCAAGGTAGCAAGATCGAGTTCCTCCTGGTCAGTAAAGAAGGTTGGCAGTGGAGGATAGATCCCGCTGGGTAAGAGAGTTTGCATTGTGTGCCTCCAACAGAAATAGCATGTGTACCGAGGCAATTATAACACATAGCCAGGCTGGTCAGCATTCCATGAACTATCTCACAAAAGAACTGTGCTTTAGAGCATAGTATACGCAAAAAAAACCGTGTATAGTCGTCAATATAAAGAGTTCTAAAAAATATGTAATTGAAGAAAGGGAAAAACACTATGAAACAGTCTATAGTCAGGCGAGTAAGCGTGCTAGTAGTATGTGCATGTAGCGTGTTTATTATGATGTTGTTTACAGCATGTGCAGGCGTGAACACAGGTACAGGCAGCACAGGCGGGACGAACTCGATCCCCCTCACAGGAACTGTTCAGTCGGTCAATACCCAGGCAGGGACGGTAACGCTTTCCGTCAACGGCCAGATCTACACTATTGGTGGATTGAGCAGTGCAGACCTGGCAAATCTGCAGCAGCATCTTAATAAAACATTTACCATTCAAGCGTCGCAAAATGGCAGCAGCTATACGATCGTCGCCAACACCAGTCCAGTCGAAAACGATAATGCGCCCCAGGGTACAACTGTTGCACCAACGCAACAGAATCAGAACAATAGCACGAACCAGCCGGGCAATCTCAGCTTCATCGGCAAAGTACAGAGTTCTGATGCCAACCACGTCACCGTCTTAATGCCTAACAACGACACGCTCTCCATGAGCATCAACTCACTGACCAAACGCTCTGATTTCCCGGGTCAGATTCCGAATGGGCAGCAGATCAAGGTTAGCGCAGTAGCGAACACCGATGGTAGCTTTACAGCCAAAGAGTTGCAAACGGTGGACGCAAAGGATTTGCAGGATCAGGTCAAACTGAGCGAGGTAGATTTCCAGGCTGTCGTCACCAGCGCAGTTGGTCCAGACAACGTGATTCATTTCCAGGTTGGGAACAAGAGCTACAGCGTCACCGCCAACAGTGCCACACAGGTGAAGGACTTCACGAGTGTGCAGGGTATCCAGCCCAATCAGAGCGTCAAACTAAATATTCAGTACAATGGCTCCAATGGTAGCCTGCTCAAGGTTGCTAACGGCAACGACTAGTACACGTCACGCGTCTTGTAGATGATATACTACATTAGAGTTAGTTAGATTACATATCGGTTAAATGACCTGGGCCTACGCAGGCCCAGGTCATTCTACATTGGCTTCTTTCCGATCTTTAGCGCACCATCAAGGCAACAAACCCGACGGCAACCACCAGCATTACTGCGACGCTAATCCATACGGCTCGCATGATTGCAGCACGACGCTGTGCACGTACGCGCAAGTTATTGACGCGCAGATCTTCAGCAGGGCACCAGCGCGCAGTACCGCAGTAGGGACAGAGTGGGAAGAGTTCATAGGGCGGGCAGAGGACAGCATCATCCAGAGGATGACCCTTGCCATAATTGATAGAGGCAACCTCGTAGCGGATCTGCTCACTCTCAAAGACGGCACAGCAGTGCACACAGCGCAGGAGCAGGTATTCGCTCCAGTCCGAAGCCTTACATTTAGGACAGGTGTAGGGCAGAGCGTTTTTTTCCGCGTGCGCAACGTCCCAGTGCTGGTGGCAGCGGTGGCAATAATAGCTATGCTCCTCGTTTTCAGGCGCGATGCCACGCAGCATGCCTTCCTGGCGCAAAGTATGCGCAGTCGCAGGCGCGAGTGTATAAGCGAAATCAATCAGATCGATACGCACGGCGCGACCATCTTGAAAATCGGGAAAGTCATAGTAGCGCTGGCGATCACGGCGAGCTCCCGGCGATACATCAGAACGAGCACGCGCTGATGAGGAAGCACGACGCGTTGTATTATTTTGTGCATTACTAGAACGGTAGATATGACCATCCTGAATATGTTCAGAGCGACGCGCATCATACTGTCTACGCGTGACAGGATCGTTCAGAGTTTGATAGGCAAGCAGCAATACACGCATACGTTCATGAGCATCCTCCCCTTTGTATACATCGGGATGGTATTGCAATGCCAGCTTCTTGAACGCAGCTTTAATTGCTTCCGGTGGTGCATCCACATCGACGCCCAGAACAGTGTAATAATCAGTAAAAGAGTTCATTTGTGTTGCGTTAACCAGAGCTTTCGAACGCAGATGGCACGCGTTCAAACTGGAAATTTCTCAAAAAAAAGGTATCGTCTAACACATAGACGAATAAGCAGCGCAAAGGTTGTATCTATGCAGAAATCACGCGAGTATCAGACACTATTATACACCGGTAAACAAGCCTGTAAAAGATACCACTGAAGCCCCTCCACAAGCCAATCAAAGCACATAAAAAAATAGCCCAAATTCCACAAAAAGCAGAAATTGAGCTTAAAAACACCGGTAACGAAGTATAAACAGAGAAAACTAGCTATTCCTTATCACCACCTTTACGCCGAACCTCCTTACGCCACTCTCTAGCCTTCTCTCGACTAGTTTTAGGAGAGTGATGCATCGAAAGATTATCGACAGGAGAGAACTTGTGATATATAAGAGTCTTATCCTGTTCTGCCAAGCGAACATAGACTTCTATCATATCCCAGTTCTCATGTCCCAAAATCTCCTTTAAAGCGACTGTTGGCATACCATTCTTTATACAGTTGACAGCAAACCAGTGACGGCACGTATGAGGACTTACACGCTTATCCACAATACCCGAAACCATCTGCAATCTCCTAAACATATTCCCTATAGCAGTAGCTTGAATAGGAGTACCAAAGACGGTAAGAAAAATGTGATCATCGGGACCAGCAGAACCACCACGCCAGTAATTAATATAGGTAGTCAAATGCTGACGAGCAATCTTACCCAAAGGAACACGACGCTCCTTAGCACCTTTACCACGTATATATATCAGACCCTCCTTAAAGTCTACATCCTTGAAAAGAATACCCCGCATCTCTGCACACCGCATTCCAGTTGAAAGCAACAACCACAGTATAGCCCTATCACGCGCAGCCAGCGCCTTACGCTCATCAGGAGTATAGTTCTTACCATTGTGAAAGTCGCACGCTGCATCTAGTCGCTTAAGGTCACTCTCAGTAAAGACACGAATAAGATGTTTCTCTACTTTAGGTTGGCTCATACCATCAAGCGGATTCATCTCCAAGTGACCATGATCAACGAGCCAATGAAAAAAGATGAGCACATCACGACAATATGTTTGAATAGAGTGAGAACTGTAAGGCTTACCTCTCGAACTCTTCAAAAGACGCAACTCAGACAACCAAGCATCAACATCAGGTTCACTCACCTGATCTACAGTTATATGACCTCGAATATCAGCCATATACCTGGAAAAGCGCCTGATAACACTACGATAGTTCTTCATAGTGTACTTGGAATCACCCTTAGCCGAGTGAGAACTAATGTAAGCCTCTAAAGCCTCATCAAAAGTCATGTAAGGCTTGCTGTTCACTTCTACCTGATCATCAGACAAGAGAAGATCACGTCTACGCTTAGAGTATTTCATAGAACACCTCCTACTCTTCTACCAGAGTTAACACCTGATCCAAAAACCCTATCGACAGAGCCAAGCCAGGCACCACCGCATCATAGCCAGGAAGAGACTCTACTATCACATCACCCTCATTGGAGATGCTTGTCACCCGCCCGAGCTGCACACCCTCAC
>WNGD01000270.1_pt1 | contig 67071 bp, 50 predicted proteins | sample 5400671 | NCBI WGS metagenome assembly WNGD01 (sample SAMN13153369, study PRJNA577476) | soil metagenome | isolation source: 40 cm soil or saprolite under grassland replicate 2 | place: USA:California | collected 2016-06-15
CAGACGATCTCCCAGTTGGGTATCCTGGGCCACGTAGACGGCTCCCATGCCGCCCTGTCCCACGGCGCGTAGCAGACGATAGCGTTGATGGAGCAGGTGTCCTGCGGACTGCCTGCCAGTGCCGATCTGGACGGGTTCCCGCTGCGGCCAGCTTGTCATGGCCTGATCGCTCCCCGTTTGAGACGCACCACACGTGTGACAAAACGAACTGTCGGTGGGCAAACGGGTCCCACATATGCGGCAATACAACGATGTTACCAAGGTCTCCCTCCTTGCACACGGTCATCGGAATGCTCATCCTTTTTCTGGTTGATCCGTCAAGCCAACGCCAAAAAGGAGAAAAAAATACCATCAGCTGTCTCTTTGACTCACGGTTCGCTCATTTTCGAGGCAGTTCACAGGAATGGCCCCACCAAGAAGGGTATGCAGAAACACATGGGAACCCTTGCTCTCTGACCTTGCCCAATGTTCGAATGAATGGTCCTGCTATGTAGAACGTTGGAGTCGTGAAGGAGTAACCAGGACCCACTTTGGTCACATCTACTTTCCCTTGTGCCCAATCACGATTGGTAAATGACCCACATTTCACAAAATCGTTTCACTACAATTGGCACGACTCGCCGCGCGCAGGAGAGGAATTTCCCCACGGACGGCGAGCATAGAGGACGGGAACCGGCTCTTTGTTATGCCTCTTCGTAGCGACCGCCCAGGTGTTGTGCGAGGAACTTTTCGGCGGCAGCATAGAACTTGATGCGATTCTCCGGCTTAGCGAAACCGTGACCTTCATCGGGAAAGAGCATGTATTCGTAGTTAATGCCCTTGCTCTTCATGGCATCAACGATCTGTTCGGACTCTGCCTGTTTCACCCGTGGATCGTTCGCGCCCTGAGCAATCAGCATAGGAATTTTGATCTGGTCGGCCTTGAACAGCGGCGAGCGCGACTTCAAGAACTCCTCCTCTGTATCGGGGTTGCCGACGCGCTTGTGGAAGGTCGCCAGAAAGGTTGCCCAGTAGGGAGGGATCGTCCTGACAAGCGTTATCAGGTTGCTGGGTCCCACGATATCGACGGCGCAGCAGAAGAGGTCAGGCGTGAACGTCGCCCCGACGAGCGCGGCGTACCCACCATAGGAGCCGCCGTAGATCGCGACCTTTTTAGGATCGGCAATTCCCTGTTCCACAGCCCAGTTTACGGCATCCACCAGATCGTTATGCATATTGCGACCCCACTCCTTGTCGCCCGCGTTGAGGAAGTCCTTGCCGTAGCCCGTGGAGCCGCGAAAGTTAACCTGCAAGCAGGCATAGCCGCGATTGGCGAACCACTGCGCTTCGGGATTGTAGCCCCAGGCGTCACGTGCCCAGGGGCCACCGTGCACATCAAGTACAGTTGGAAGGTTCTTCTGCTGCTCGCCGATCGGAAGGGTGAGGTAGCCGTGCACGATCAGGCCATCGCGCGCGGTAAAGGAGATCGGTTGCATATTGGCGAGCGTGTACTTCGCCAGATCGGGCTGGTTATCGAAGAGGAACGTCGCAGTCTGTTGCTCGCGATTGTAGGCGTAGAACGGGATCGGGCCATTGTCCACGGTGAAGGCGACCAGCCAGGTCTTATCGGCATCGTCGCGGCTGACCAGGAAGAAATCGCCCTGGTGGATATCGCGAATACGATCGAAATCGAGCTGGATTGACTCATCGAGCACGGTCCATTCGAGGCGGTCCTTATTGAACGCGACGGCCTGGATCTCGTAGGTATCGGGATGAACCATCACATTTCCCACATCGTAGTGTGCGTCTTCCGCGATCACCGTGAGATCGTTGGTGGCGAGATCGAGCCTGACGAGGCGGCTGGCGTTCGCGTTGCGCGAGTCCTCCAGGTAGATCGACTGACCATCGAGCGTGAAGCCGACGGGACCGCTGGTGAGCGCGTCGTCCGCGCTCCAGGCTACGATCTTACGCCACTCGTCTTGCTCGGTCGCACGCACCAGCAGTTCCAACCCACCGTCCGGCTGAGCGGTGACGGCGCCGCGCACCTTGAACTGTGTATCAGTGACCCAGGCGGCGACATTGCCGGGATTCTTCGCCACGAGTGATAGTTCGCCTGTAGGAAGATCAAGGTGATAGACATCGTGTACCTGCGGATTGTCCTTGTTGAGCCCGATCAGCAGCTCGTCGGGGAAGTGTTTATCGCTATCGATAATGCGCGCCTGGACGTTTTCGAACGGCGTCAGGTCGCGCGTCTCGTGCGTCTCCAGGTTAGTCGCGTAGAGGTGCCAGTTCTCGTTGCCGCCGCTATCCTGCACGTAGAGGATATGTTTGTTATCGGCGGACCAGGTATAGAAACGGATGCCGCGCTCCTTATCCTGGGTGACAGGTTGATAATCGTCGCCGCCCGCCGTGCCAACCCAGACGTTCAGCACGTCATTGACGGGTGCCAGGTAGGACATGCGCTTGCCATCGGGCGAGATGCGGGGACTGGTCTTGACCGGATTGCCGAATAGGATAGAGCGTGGAATCAACTCCACGCGCGCTGTCGTTGTCATGTATCTACTTTGCTCCTTATCAGATATATCTATAAGAAATTTCGTCGGTGCTGTGCAATAGAACAGTTCGCAGCGAAAGGATGCTCCTGTCCCAAAAGCTCTTGATAGTATATCATAGGGCGCGACCGTGAAGTCTGTAGGGGCCCGGCTTGCCCGCGTATGGCCAGCAGCAGTGGACACGGGCAAGCCGGGCTCCTACAAGGAGGATTCATTATGGCGATCATAATCGGGATTATACGCGCGCGGCCAGCATCTCGCAGTACACTTTGTACGTTTGCTTGGCTATCTGCCCCTGTGTATAGTTATCTAGCACGCGCTGACGACCGCTCCGGGCGAGATCGGCATAGAGGGCGGGATCATCGAGCAGCTTCTGGACGCAGGAACTCAGGTCCCTGGCATCGCCTTCTTTGAAGACAAGGCCCGCATCCCCGATGACATGGGGGATCTCGCCGCTAGAGGAGCCGATCACGGGCGTCTCGCAGGACATCGCCTCGGGGAGCACGCGGCCAAATTGCTCTTTCCAGTTCGGGCGCGTCAGAGAGGGCAGCACGAATGCGTCCAGGCGCTCCATCTCGCCGGGGACCTCGTAGGTAGGGACGCCGGGTTTGAAGAGCACGCGGTCGCTCACGCCCAGGCGGCTGGCCTGCTCCTCCAGCGCGCTTTTCAGTGGACCATTGCCGATAAAGGCAACGCGACAATACCTGGGCAGGTAGGTCAGCGCCTCGACCATTAGAGGCAACCCCTTCTCCTCCTTCAGGCGACCAATGAAGCCCATCGTAAAAGGCTCATCGGGCTTGCGGGCCGTGCGGGGCTCTTTGCGGCCGTAAATCTCTGTATCGAAGCCGAACTGAGGGATGATATGGATTGCGCCCTGGTAGCCCTTGCGGCGCAGGACATCCGCCGCGTCGCGGTTGCCGGCGAGCGCAGAGGTCGCGTGCCGATAGTTATACAGCTCGATCTGGCGAAAGGGAGGAGGATAGCTGCGATAGAGGTTCTGCCAGGTAAAGAACAGGGCCTGCGCCTTCAACTGCTGAGCCAGGCGCATTGCCTGGAAGGTTGCGAAATTATACGGCTCCTCATCGATATGCACCACATCAGGTTTGACATCGCGCATAATCTGCCCTAGCTGTGGATAATAGTGCAGGTGAAAGTTACCATTGAGGGCCATAGGCGTCACAATCATCCCGTAGCCGCTGGTATAGAGCCGTTCGAGCACCTGCTTGCTGCCATCGTCGCTCAGCCAGTATTCAGGCGTCACCAGGGTCAGTTCAACATCGGGGCAGCGCGCGATCTCTTCTAATTTACGCTGCGAGGTCCCTGCAACCAGGGCCTTTGAAATCATCAATACACGCATCTTCTCATCTCTCCCTCTGGGCGCCAGCCTTCTTGCGCGCTAGAGCCTCTTCATAGACAGCCAGTGTTTCGGTCGCCGTCTTCCGCCAGTTGAACAGCGTCGCTCTCTCTAATGAACGCGTCCGCAGATCGGCCTGTAATACCTCATCGGTCAGCACGCGCCGCATCGCCTCGACCAGCGCCTGGGTATCGTCTGGATCAACCATAATCGCCGCATCGCCGACTACCTCCGGCAGCGAGGTGCGATTAGAGCACACAACGGGCGCACCACAGCTCATCGCCTCCAATGGTGTCAGACCAAAGCCCTCGTAGAGGGATGGAAAAACAAACAGGCTGGCGCCGCTGTAGAGGGCCGGCTTATCCTCCTCCTCAATAAAACGATAGATGATCTGTCCCGACATACCCAGATCGGCGGCAACGGGTCGCGGATCGGGAAAGAGCGGGCCTTTCTGCTTATCGGGATTGCCCGCGATCAGCAGTTGCAGGTCGGGATCGCCGACCAGGCGATGCACATGGGAGAAAGCATGAACCAGTTGAGGTACATTCTTGCGCTGATCCAGACCGCCGAGATAGAGGATATAGCGTTCGCGTAAGCCATAACGCTTGTGCATAGCGGTCAGGTGCTCGGTGTCCGTGACGGGTTGGTACTCCTTGCCAGCCGCCTCGTAGATCACCCGCACTCGCTCCGAGGGCACCTTGATTGCATCGATAATATCCTGTCGCGCGTGCTGCGACACCGTAATGATCAACGTCGCGTGGCGGGAGGCACGCGACACAAGGTTAATGTAGGCTTTGACCCTGTTATCAGGTCGATAGGCAGGCAGGCGCAGAGGGATCGCATCGTGAATAGTCACCACCGTCGGGGTGCGCGGGAACAGGGGGGATGCGAAATAGGGGACATGGAAGATATCCGCGCCTTCCTTGCGAGCAGCAGACGGCGCGGTAAACTGTTCCCACATCACCTTGCTAATATTGCGGTTGCTTGCTGCAAAGACCGGTACGGGATACACATGATAAGGAAATGCCTGCAGCGAGGTCTCTGCGGGCTGCGGCCCGAATAAAACATACTCATTCCGAGAATCGATCTCGGCCAGTGCAGAAAGTAGATGTGTCATATATTGTCCACTACCTGTGGCAGGATACTGAAAAAAAAGAGCATTCATACCTATTTTCATTGAAAGATTTCCTCGTCGGTGAAGTCTGTCTCCCCATTGTACATCTTTTGGTACACTTTTAAAACTTTACGAGCCGACATAGCCCATGTATACTGCTGTGCTCGTTGATAGCCCTTTTTTACTAGTTCCGCGCGCAACTGATCATTTCCAAGGATACTCAAAATGGCCTGTGCCAATGCATTGATATCACCGGGATCGACCAGCAGCGCGGCATCTCCAGCGACCTCTGGCAGCGAGGACGTATTGGAAGTGATGACAGGCGCACCGCAAGCCATCGCCTCAAGAGGTGGGATGCCGAAGCCCTCGAAAAAGGAGGGAAAGGCGAAGACATCGGCCATACTATAGAGTGTGATCAATTCGAGATCGGTCACGTGGCCCAGAAAGCGCACCTTGCGCTCCAGCTTAAGCTCCGCCACCAGGTTGCGCGTCTCTTCATACAACCAGCCAGGCCCGCCAGCGATAGCGAGCATAGCAGGTCCATTTTTCTGCCTCTGGGCCTGGTAAAACGCCTTGATCAGGCCAGGGTGATTTTTGCGCGGCTCCAGCGTTCCCACGCCAAGCAGTAAGGGATGCTTCAGGCCGAACTTATGGCGCGTCGCAGCGAGAATAATCGGATCGGTGATGCGGCGAAAGTAGGGAGCAACGCCGTTCGGGATCACCGTCAGCTTCTCGCGCGGCGTCTGGAAATGCTCCACCAGCGTGCGGCTCACCTCGGATGAGACCGTCGCGACCACATCGGCCCTGGCGACCGACTCTGGTACCACCTTGCGCAGGTACGCGGCCAGCGAGGGGACCGCGTACTCTGGATGTTCAAGGAACGCCAGATCGTGGATCGTCACCATCTTGCGCACCTTCTTACCGAGCGGAGGAAGCACAAAGTCGGGGCCATGATAGAGGTCCGCCGCGCCTGAAAAAACCGTCGCGGGAACAGGCAGGCGCCAGCGATACCAGAGAATATTGAGGTACCGGTCGGGAATGAAAATGCTGCGACCTCGTACGTTCGGAGCAGTGGGGAAAGGATGCTCCGGCGTCGGGTGTCCACTGGTGAGCAAGGTGTACTGGTTGCTGCTATCCTGCGCCAGGAGCGCCGCCACCAGGTTACGCACATAAGAACCGATGCCAGCTCCCTGGCGTATAGCTGCTGTATAATCAATAGCGATACGCATGGGGCTTCCTTCTCTTGTTGGCAGTCTACTCATCGGCGGATGAGCGCCGTGGGGCGCCAAACAAGCCAAGAGGAGCGCCACCCAGGAGATGGAAGTGTAGATGAAAAACCGACTGACCAGCTTCGGGACCGTTATTTGTCACGAGACGATACCCGCTTTGCGTGATACCCAGTTCCCTGGCGATCTGTCGGGCGGCATCAAAGAGCCGCAAGAGAATCTGCTCATCGGCCCTCTTCAGATCGCTGAGCGAGTTCGCGACGTGGCGGCGAGGAACGATCAGCACGTGATAAGGAGCCTGCGGCTGGATATCCTGAAAGGCCAGCACATCCTCGTCCTGGTAGACCGTCTTGCTCGGAATCTGGCCCGCAGCAATCTTACAGAACAAACAATCGGCAACAAAATAATTCTCCGCGCTCAAAGAGCACCTCCTGGTAAAACATGCACAACAGATGAACATAATAGGGAGAGAACCCGGTAGGGTAGTTCTCTCCCTGTAGGACGCCAACGGCACCAGCGATGACATCTACGCCTCGGAAGGTGTTGTTCCTTCAGAGATAGCGACTGTGTCAGCGGCTACGTCTGTGCTTTCGCTGGTTGTGGCTTCACTGATTGGAACTTCGCTAGTTGGGACTGCGGCATCTTTCGCACCTAAATCGGCCTGCGTCAGTGGAGTTTCCTCCGTGTTCTGCCCCTCGGCCTGCACGTCCTGCTCTTTCGGCTCCTGCTTCTTGTTGCTCTTCGCCACAAAGTCTGGTCCATGCACGGAGGGATCGTTATACTGCGGCAGATTCATTTCCAGGCGGAGAGCCTTAATAGCCTGGTAAACCACACCGGCCTTCAGCTCAAGTTGATCGGCGATCTGCTTATGCACGCCAACGGGTGGTACAGGAAGCAAGGGCGTATAAGCGTTTTTGATCCGCTCCATCTCTTCCGGGCTTCCTTTATACGTTTGCAGCTCCCACCAGCTTGGAATACCGCGTCGATCGCGCAACTCCTTGATAATCTTCTTGACTGCCTTCTTCGGAATGCTCAGTTCCCGCCCGATCTGTGTACGAATGCCGTCGAACTCCAATGGAGTAGCCAGTTCGAGGTAGCGTTCCTCAACCTGAGTGACCTGCTCAGGGGTAGGTGTAAACGGCTGAGGGGGCGGAGTTTTCTCGCGTTTGGGCTTAGGCGGAGCGGGTGGTTTTGCACCTGGCTTGCCCTTGCCGCGAGGTTTCTGGCCGGCGGGTCCACCTTCACGAAAGCCATCTGGTCGTGGAGGCCGATCCGGGCGTGGGCCGCGTGGTCCCCCTTCCATAGGCTGACGTGGGCGAGGACCAACGGGCGTCGGAGGTAAACCGGAACCGCCAACGACACGATAGCCGCCGGGGCCACGATTCTCTTCGCGATAGCTGCCGGGGCCACGATTCTCACGATGGTTACCTGGACCGCGGTCGCGGTCATCACGGTAGTTACCTGGGCCGTTTGGGCTACGGAAGCCACCGGGCGCGCTGCGATTATCTCGGGGAGCGGAGGGATCAGGTAATCTAGGGCGAGGTGCTGGCTGATCGGGCTGGCCGATCTTCACATCTTCAACGGTATCGAGCCATTGAGCAGTGCCGCTCTGCGCTGGTTTTGGTTTAGGCGGTGGGGCGGGACGATGTTGTGTGCCTGGCCCGGCGGCGCCTATGGGCCTATTCGACGTGGGCGGCGTATTTTTCGTCGCCAACTTCTCTTTTCTTGCTTTTTGGGTGCAATCGGGGCAAGTTACTTCTTTAGCATTTGCCGACTGAAACCACTTGCTGCATGTGATGCACCGCATTTTTATCTTACTCATGCGTGGACTTCTCCCCTGTACCATTACTAACAGACATCATGTCTATGCGTCGGAATGCACTTCTTAGTATAGGGCTTATTACATGCCTTTGTCTACCCCATAGCTACTCTCGATGAGGATAGCGATACACTCACGTTGGGAGCATAGCTCTCGAAAAGTTAGTGATGTAGCCCATACATCTGCTACAATAGAGTGAATGACTCTGTTTCCACGAAGGAGGTAGGCAGTTATGGATCTTCGGTCCGTACAAAAGCCATTCAAGGAAAAATATCGTAGCGACTCAGGTAGCGCACAGATAACACTCAAGGCACAAGGCAATCAGACTGAGACCCCGATGGCGTGCTCAGTCGATATCGGACGCGCACTCTATCAAGCCGAAGCCCACACAGGAGTGGGAGGAGTAGGCACTGCCGCTTGTTCAGGAGATCTTCTGCTGGGAGCCCTTGCCGCCTGTGCGCAGATCACTTGCCAGATGGTCGCTACAGCGATGGGGATACCAACGAACCGAATTGAAGTGAAGGTGGAAGGAGATCTGGATCTTCGGGGTACTTTGGGAATGTCGAAGGAGGTGCCCGTGGGTTTTGAGACCATCCGCGTTCGCTTTGAGATCGATGCCCCTGAGGCAACGGCGGAGCAAATGTATAGTTTACGCGAGAAGGCAGAACAATACTGCGTGGTTATGCAGACGCTGACCAACCCACCGAAACTCGAAGTGGATTGGTCGAAGTAACAGACGAGGGCAATAACTTCTTCCTTCCCGCTAAGGGCATTTCCTGACCATCAAACCCTACCTATTGCAGGGAAGAGTTTGATGGTCAGGAAATGCCCTTAGATGAGTTTGTGTACGCACGCCTCCTGCCAGGGAAGGACCACAGGAGGCATGGCGAGGTTTATGGTGTGACTTCTGTGTGCATCAGCAATGAGGGTACTCCCAAGACCTCATTTCCGCTCTTTTCCCTGGAGAAAGAAGTAGCGCGGGCCATGAACGCACCTGTCGCCAGGCCCGGAAGCGCGTTAGAGAAGGCGCTCGTCCTATCACCAGTGGAAAAGATCCTCGTGAAACCATTTAACACTAAGGCATCTTTTATGCAAAATAGGATGATTATACAAGGTATTATACATTGATAAATCTATACTCATGATCTAGTTTATAACTCAAACTTAACCACTTCATCACCTTTTCCCCCTTCTCAAACTATTGCAGGTATTCCATAATATCTATGTACCGCAGGACGGAGGGAACGAAGCGCACGAGACCAGAAAGTGCGTATTTTCAACGGAACGGGGCAAAGTGTCTTTTCTGTTCTCCGAGCAAGGAAAGCGGTAACAGTAAAGAGAGCGAGACTTCTTTCAGAGAAAGGTGCACTTCACTGATCGCCGGTGGGCGGAAGTTTGAAAAGGCGCTGTACCGAGGAAGAGGCACTCGTGGTAATGAAGAGGCTACACAGTGTAGCAATGAAAGGATTTAAACATCATGCGCGAACTCAACGAACAGGAACTCAATCAGGTAGCTGGCGGAATTAGCATCAATTTCAACTATGGCACGCAGGCGCAGGCTGGTGGTGCTGCCGGGGCAGCCTTTGGTGTAGCCGGGTCTTCGTCGATCACCGACTCAAGCCTCGGCTATAATGGCTCGAATTCCTTCGCCGCCAACAAATCCTCCGCTTTCGGCTACCAGCCTGTCGCATTAAGCAACGCTGCCAGCACCAGCGGTCTGACCATCTCAGCCAGCTAATAACGGGGCATTTCTCATCCGTCAGGTAGATGGATAGGCGAGGCTAGTGGCCTGTTGTCAAGGGGACCACTAGTCCTCCTATGTTGGTGAATACATAAGTATCTCCAGGCGCTTCCTAGTGTATTGCTTTTGCTTTCGACTGTCAATATACAATGACAGAAGTTTGTCATGCTTATTCGCACGAGTAGCGTATGCTGAACCGTTCCAGCGGTTTGAGGGTATCAAGCGCATGTTTGGAACATTCGGGATGACTCATAACGGAGATCAAGAGAATTACCGGGCTTTGCAAGCCTCAATGATAACGTACTTAAAGATTATGGAGAGGATTAAACATCATGCGCGAACTCAATGAGCAGGAACTCGATCAGGTCGTCGGTGGTAGCGGCAGGAATTTCAATCATGGCACACAGGCGACGGCTGGCGGTGGCGCTTCCGCTGATTACGGTTTTGCCTTCTCGAAGTCCATCACCGAGTCCAGCTATAGCCATGGCGTGTCAGAGTCTTTTGCCGCCAATGTGTCCTTCGCCTTTGGAAAGAATGCTCAGGCATACAGCTATGCCTCCAGTAGCAGTGGTGTGACGGCATCGAGCAACTAATCAAGTATCTCTTGTTCGCTTTCGCTGTCGCGGACTAGTGCAAACTCACCTTCCGTAGAGAAAACTTTGTGCGCAATATGGGGGAAGCGTTCATGCGTTTCTCCTATTGCTTTGTTAGAGAGATGTATCGTCACCATCGCATTGAGGAGGAATGAGGAAAGGTATGGCTGAAACATCCCCCAAAAGCTCTATTTTTCGCAGCAAGACAATGCAAAAGTGCATGCAGAATCGCGAGAAGAGCGTTTTACCGCGCGTCGTCGCTCCCTCTGTTTTTGCATTCACCTGGATCGTACTCATATTATTGATTAGTGCGGGAGTAGCCATCTGGATAGGGAAAGTGCCGCAATATCTTTCTGGATCAGGCATCGTTCTCACCCCGAGCGCTTCAGCTCAGCCAAATGAAGATGCTACGGCGGTAATTCTGTTGCCCGCCAGCGACGTTTCGCAACTCAAAACCGGGCTTCCAGTCCAGGTCCAGGTCGGTCAGAGTGGCCCACAGATCACCCGTACCATCGATGGTATCAGTCAAGAGCTTCTCAGCCCCAGCGACGTACATCAGAATTTTGGTCTTGATGTCACCGGACCTTCGCTGGCGATCACTGTCGGATTGGGACCAACCATCCCGGCGCATCTCTATGCGGGCAGTCTCATTCAAGCCCAGATCCAGGTCGGATCGCAGAGCGTCCTGGCGGTGTTCCCTGTTATAAATAATCTGCTGAAAAATTGAGAGATAAACAGATGAACGTAGACGATAAAGATACGATGATCACCCCAATCTTCTCTTTAGAAGAGCTACAAAAATTATATTTGCGGGATATGATGACGAGGGATTTAACGGCGGCATCACAGTGGCAAGATAACTTATCTACTAACCTTTACGATATAGCTACAAAAAAAATGCCAGCGGTGTCACCGAACGCTTCTGCTTCTGGCTTTCGCACTATGTATACGACGCCCCTGCCGGCGATGCCATGTAAGTTCTTGCAACCGGCCCCTAGACGCGCGGGAATGGGACCGGACACGCCGCCGCCGACAAAACTCGACCTGGGAGAGCGGCGTGCCAGTATGCACAGGCGTATCACCCTTAACTCACAGGCAAAGGACAAACCCATCTCGCCGGAACTCGCCCAGCTTATTCAGCGCAGGGCACAGGTAGCGAGCCTGGAAACAAAGCAATTGCAGGCGTTTGTCGCACCCGCTCCGAAGCAGGAGAAGGAGAGCCAGAGTCCGGCGAAAGAGGGCCAGAAGACCGAGGAAGAGAAGCAGAAGCCGCAATCACGGGGCCTCTTCCGCAAAAGGCCGCGCGTCCCCGTGCTCCAGCAGATCAGCATCGTTGAGTGTGGGGCGGTCTGTCTGGCAATGCTCCTGAGCTATTATGGACGCAAGACCACGGTCTCGGAAGTGCGGGAGCAGTGCGGAGTCGGTCGTGATGGCCTCTCCGCGCTGAGCCTTGTTAAATCCGCCCGCAAGTATGGAATGCGCGTACGAGCGGTCTCGCTGGAGGAGAATGATTTCTGCTTCGTCACGCTGCCAGCCATCGTCCACTGGGAGTTCAATCACTTTCTCGTCGTTGAGCGCTGGTCGCCCAAATTTGTCGAAGTGGTCGACCCGGCCTCCGGGCGCAGGCGTATGAGCGCCAAAGAGTTCGACGAAGGCTTCACCGGCGTTGTTATTATGATGGAGCCTGGCGTGCAGTTTTCCCGCGCCAGCAAGTCATCGCAATTGACGCTAGGAACGTACGCGAAGAGCTACATTCAGCAGGCTCCGATGGCTCTGGTACAGGTACTTGGAGCGTCTCTCCTGTTGCAGTTGCTCGGGCTTATCTTCCCGCTCCTTTCCGAGATTATCATCGACAACCTGATTCCTATGAAAGGGATCAGCGCGCTACAATTGCTTGGTCTGGGCATGATCCTGATTGTGCTGGCGCAGGTGGGTACCAGGCTCCTGCGTGCATTGATTCTGCTCTACCTGCAGGCACGCGTCGATACCAATCTCATGTTCGGTTTTCTGGAGCGCTTGTTCAGCCTGCCGCAGCGTTTCTTCCTGCAACGCTCAACCGGCGATATTCTCGCGCGCGTCGGCAGCAACACGGTGATCCGCGATACCATCAGCAACCAGCTCTTTTCGACGATTCTCGATGGCCTGTTCGTGCTGGTCTACTTCGGCATTCTGATCTCGCAATCGCTCTCTTTCACGCTCATCATCGCCGTGATCGGAGCGCTGCAGGCGCTTCTACTCTTGAGCACGGGCAAACACTTGAGCGAGTTGAACCGGCGCGAACTGGCTGCCACCGGGAAATCGCAGGGCTATCTCACGGAGACGGTGGCCGGCATCAAGACACTCAAATCGGCGGGAGCCGAGCACCGTGTACTGGAGCGCTGGTCGAACCTCTTCTTCGATCAAATGAACATCTCGGTGCGGCGCGTCTACGTCTCCACGCTCATCGATACGGTCATGGGCGGGCTTGGCACGTTTGCGCCGCTGATCATTCTCTGGCTAGGCACGCAGCAGGTTATCAATGGCACTATGTCGATAGGAACTATGCTGGCCCTCAATACATTGGGTGCATCCTTGCTTGGTCCAATCACCTCGCTTGTGAGTAGTGGCAGGCAGATTCAACTGGTGGGATCGCATATGGAACGCCTGGCCGATGTCATCGAAGCTGAGCCGGAGCAAGATCTACAGACAGTGGCCCAGCCACCAAAGTTGACGGGCCAGATCAGGCTGGAAGGTGTCTCCTTCCAGTACGATCCGCAGTCGCCGCCCGTGCTACGCGATATCAACGTGGAGATCAAGGCGGGGCAGAAGGTGGCAATCGTAGGGCGAACGGGCTCCGGCAAGAGCACATTGGGTGCCCTGCTGCTCGGCCTCTACGCTCCGACGGCGGGCAATATCCTCTATGACAACATCCCGCTGCGCAAGCTCAACTACCAGGCGGTCCGTGCACAGTTCGGCGTTGTAATGCAGGAGGCCAATGTCTTCAGTGGCTCGATCCGGGAAAACATCACGCTGAACGATCCCGGTATGGACATGGAACAGGTCATCCAGGCTGCACAGTTGGCCGCGATCCACGAAGACATTATGAAAATGCCGATGGAATACGAGAGCATGGTCTCCGAGGGTGGTAACGCCCTGTCCGGCGGCCAGCGTCAGCGGCTTGCGATCGCCCGCGCCATCGTCAACGCTCCGGCGGTCTTGCTCCTCGACGAGGCGACAAGCAGCCTGGATGTGGTAACGGAGAGGGCGGTAGAGCAAAATGTCAGTCAACTGGCATGCACCCAGATCATCATCGCCCATCGTCTGAGCACTATTCGCAATGCCGATATGATCCTGGTTCTGCACGAGGGACAGATCGTAGAGTACGGTGATCACGAGGGGCTGCTCAGGCTCGGCGGCTACTACGCGAACCTGATTCAGTATCAACTGGCCAACGGCGAACTGGCGGCCAGATAGTTTCATGCATTGGTGCAGCGTTCACAACTGCATTTGAATAGTAAAGGGGGAGATCATGCGTCGTTTCGTTATTATCTGTCTGGGACTGCTTTTCTTGCTCACGGCCTGCTCAAACGCCAGCACAGGCCAGCCGACGGCAACCGATCATGTAGCAAACTCTCAGGCGAACACAAATCTGGCACGTGCTAAAACTGACGGACAGGCATCGTCGGTTGGATTACCGCACGCCACACCTACGCATAGCAAAGTCGTCACAGTATCCTCGTCGGCGGTTTCTTCCGCATCGGTGGGTTCTTCTACATCGGCAGGCTCTTCTGTATCGACAGATTCTGCTACAGCGAACGGGCAAAAGGGAACGCTCACCCTCGCGCTAGCCTGTAGTGGACTGCATGCACAGGATGGCTTTAACGTAAGCAATGCTCAAGCCCGTGCCTGCGTCTACACCTCACCTGGCGCGCACCTGAACATTAAAGTGAGCTTCTGTGGCAACAAGCCTGATACAAGCAGCGCGCTGCAAGGAACATTCATAGCTAACGCCTCTGGCTTCTATGAATGGGATTGGAAGCCACAGGCGAGCTGCCTCTCGTCGTGGAGCGCGACCGTTACCGCGCAGTTGAACGGGCAGAGCGCGGCTGTCTCTGAAGCGTCATCTGCTCAGAGTACCTCTCAAAGCACTTCTCAAAGCTCCGCGCACAGCTCTTCGCAGAGCTCTTCTTCCGTGAATGTGCCGGATGGGTGGTAGCGGGTGGGTGATTGCCAATGCAATCACACAAAGAACCGCTCCACATCCCGCAAACTAGATGTGCGCCGGGCGGGTGGCAGCGCGTTGAGCACGAGCTTGCCATAGCCCTTCGTGTGCAGGCGCGTATCGAGGATCGCCATGACACCCCGATCGTCGCGCGTGCGTAGCAGGCGACCAATGCCCTGTTTGAGACGCAGCACGGCCTGGGGCAGCACATAGGTCCCGAACCAGTTCTCGCCCGCCGCCTTCATGATAGCTACGCGTGCCTCGTGCACGGGATCGTCGGGCGGATCGAAGGGCAGCTTATCGATCACGACCAGCGAGAGCGCCTCGCCGGCGATATCGACCCCCTCCCAGAAGCTCTTCAGGCCGAAGAGGACGGAGCCCTCCTCCTCGCGGAAGCGGCGTGTCAGTTCGATGCGCGTCATGTCGCCCTGCTTGAGGAGCGGATAAGGCAGGTGCGGTGCCATCAGTTCGTAGGCGCGATCGAGCATGCGCTTGCTGGAGAAGAGCAGGAAGGCGCGGCCACGCGAGAGCTTGACCAGCCTGTACATCTCGCGCGCAATAGCCTTCATGTAGTCGTCGGAACCTGCGCCATACGCCGGCTCGGGCAGGTCGCGCGGCAGGTAGAGCAGGGCGTTCTCCTCGTAGTCGAAGGCCAGCGGGAGGATGCGCTCAAGCACATCGGAGCGTTCGAGCGGATCGAGGCCAATGCGACGCCGGAAATAGGTGAAGTTCGGACCTTTCTCTTCCGGTTTCGCCGGGTTGGGTCCGATTGTCGCCAGGGTGGCGGAGGTGCAGATGACGTTGCACTTATTGAAGAGGCGCTCCTTGAGCCACTTCGTCACGTCGAGCGGGGCCGCAGACGCCTGCAATGTTACGCGGGTGGCCGATGCCTCCACACGCTCGACGTAGTAGACGAACTTACTGGGCTCCGCAACGGAGAAGACCATGCGCACATTCTCCGCCAGATTCTGCGCGCGCTTGAGCAGCTTATCGTAGAGCTGGCTCTCCTTCTCCGGCATATCCTTTGGGCGCTGTTTGCGCAGCGAATCGGCCAGATCGGTGATGACTGTCGCCAGGCGCAGGCCCTCTTCGAGAGGCCCATCGAGGTTCACTCGTCCCTTATAGCCCGGATTCGCCACCTGGTAGAGCCGTGCCCACATGTGTTCGGCGGCCTGTAGCGTCTCGTCTTGCAGGCGTAACAGGCTGTGATCTTTCAGCATGCGCTGCGCCAGGAGCGTCTGCACCTGCAGCGGATTGATCGTTACTGTAAAGGAGCGTGTTGCCTCCTCCTCAAGGTGATGGGCCTCGTCGAGCACGATCACATCGCGCTCGGGCAGCAGGAAGCCATCCATCGCAGCATCGAGCAGGAGCAGAGTGTGATTGACGACGATGACCTTTGCGCGCCCGGCCCGTTCGCGCATCATGCGTACATAGCACTCGCCGAAGAAGCTGCACTTGCTCCATGCGCACTGGTCGCTATCGGTCGCCACCCTGGAGCGTATTTCGCCGGGTAGCTGGAAGCCGAGCGTCTCGAAATCGCCGGAGAAGGTCGACTCGGGATCGTTCACGATCTCCAACAGGCGCTTGAAGTCGCGATTTTTAGCGTAGAACTGCATCCCCACCCGTTCCGTCTCCAACCGATCTATGCACACGTAGTTATTGACGCCCTTGACCAGCGCGGCCTCGAAGGACTTGATATGCTGCTGCACGAAGGGAATGTCTTTGTAGAAGAGCTGCTCCTGCAGCGCCTTGTTCGCCGTGCTGACGATCGCGACCTTGCTGGAACGCACGATAGGAACCAGGTAAGCTAAGCTTTTCCCAATACCCGTGGCAGCTTCGATGATCGCCGGAGAGCCATGTGTCAGCGAACGAGCGACCAGGGTCGCCATCTCGACCTGTGCCGGACGCTCCTCGTAACCGGGCAAGAGTTGCGAGAGCACGCCACCCTGCTGCAGGTCTTGCTCGATGATCCGTTGCAGGCGCGAATTAGTGGTCGGCGTGGCTTCATCAATCGTGGACCATTCAGGCAGGTCTACGTCCTCTAGTTGAGCAAGCTGTTCGCCATCGGGTGCGACAAATGTAACGGGCTCGGGGGGCGACGTCGCGACATCCTCAGCGTGCATCTTCTGCGTGCGCGTCTCAGCGGGAAGCGGAGAGATGCGAGCGGGATCATGGCTGACGTTGCCATTAACGCCCGGCAGAATGGGCGTCGAGGGGACGTGCAGACGTGGCGGCGGGCTGCTTGCCTTGACCGGGAAGCCCATCAGTGCACCCAGATACTGACTGGAGAACTCAAATGTGTGCGGAAAGCGCTCGATGGGATCGTAGGAGAGCGCCTGCAGCAGCACGCGTTCAACGGCGGGCGAGATGGCATCGTTGAGGCTGCGGGGAGCCGGAAACAGCGCCAGCTTTTGTTGTTGCAGCAGGAGCTCGCGCCCGGTCGCATCAAAGGGACGGCGACCGCAGAGCCATTCATAGGCCATAACCGCCAGGGAATACTGGTCGCTATTGAAGGTCGGCTGCCCCTGCAAGGCTTCAGGCGCTTTATAAGGGAGCGCGAAATCCTCGTCGTCCAGGACAAGATCAATGCCGGGCAGAGCGAGCGAGAAGTCGGTCAGGAGAAAAGTACTGTACGCGGCGGCGAGCAGATTGCCGGGGTGCAGGTTATTGTGCATCACGTTGTTGACGTGCGCGTAGTGGATGGCGTCCGCGATGGGCGAGAGGTATTGTTTTACTTCGTCGGGCGCAATGCGCTTGCCGGCGGGAATACGCTCGCGGAACGTCTCGCCCTCTACATAATCCATCACCAGATAGGCGTAGTCGCCGGCGAAGTTCGCGTCGACAACGTTCACAATATTACGGTTCTTGAGCTTCTTTACTTGTTTTGCGCGGGCTAGAAAGGCTTCTTTCGCCTCCGTCGTGGTGAGAGGAATATTCAGCTTCTTCAGCAGAAGGTCTTTCTTGCGCTGCCTGCTCCGATAGTAGGTGCTCGTAGAACTCGTGCGTAGCAGCTCGGTGAGCGTGTAAGGTCCAAGCTGCTGCAGTTCTACCTCTGGCATTGTCTCCTCGCTTCCCCCAAATATGAACATGTGTTTCGAGCCGGTACGTGCAGTATAGCATATGCGAAAGCAGAATTCACGCGCCCGCATCCGTTCGCGTATGAATTGACCTTGCTCGATCTAGCCCGACCTTCCTGAATATACATAATCGGACGGCGCCCTTGGAGCAATCAAGCATCACTTGCGCAATACTGCGCGAGGGGATAGAATGTGAATAGCTCCAGTATAGATAACCAGCACTCCCCCGGAGTGGTGAGGTGAGGAAGGGCGCGCAAGTATGCAGATAAACGATGATCCTATTATGGTGTTCGCTGGCAGCGGTAGTTACCGTCTGACCAGCCGCATCTGTAAGTATCTCCATATTCCACAGGGCAAGAACGAGACGCTGCACTTCTCGGATGGCAATACGTTCGTGCGCATCCTGGAGAATGTGCGCGGTCGCCGCGTATACGTGGTACAATCGACGGTCTTCCCCGCCAACGATAACTTCATAGAGCTGCTCTTCTGGATCGATGCCTTCAAGCGTGCAGGTGCCGAGACGGTCACGGTGGTCATTCCGTACTTTAGCTATGCCAAAGGCGATAAGAAGGACGAGCCGCGTGTCTCCATTCGTGCCCGCGTCTGCGCTGACGCTATCGAGGCTGCCGGGGCCGATCGTGTCGTCACTATGGATCTGCACGCACCTCAGATCCAGGGCTTCTTCCACCGTCCCGTCGATAACCTCTACGCCCTCCCTCTCATCTGTGAGCGCCTGCGCGCCCTCGATCTGCAGAATGATATCGTTATCGTCTCCCCCGATGTCGGTTTCGCGAAACAGGCGCGCCGCTACGCCTCGTACCTCAACGCGCCGATCGCTATCGCCGACAAAGAACGCACCGCCCACGACGAGAAAGCCCACATCTTGCAAATTATCGGCGATGTGCGCGGCAAAACGGCCCTCATCGTGGATGATTTCACTATCTCTGGCGGCACGCTTGCCAGCGTCTCGGTCAAGCTGCTTGAAGAGGGTGCCAGGGAGGTCTATGCCGCCGTGACGCATGGTGTGCTCGCCGATGGCTCCGTCGAGCGCATCGATAAAAGTCCGCTGAAATGCCTCTTCATTACCGATACCGTGGAGAACCAGCCGGCGCGCTTCTCCGACAAGATCGAGGTCATCTCGGTCGCTTCGATCTTCGGCGAGGCCATTAAACGCATCCATAACCGCGAGAGCATTAGCGAGATGTTCCCCAAATAAGGCCCCGTTTTCCCGCTTTTCGCCTGTATGGAGGAGAACCTGGAGGGGAATATCCAGTTCCCGTCCTGGCTTTTGTCGCTCTCCATCTTCCACCTATATGGCAATCCAATCTTCCTTGGTATGGACTGGGGCAACTTCCTGGGTATGACTGGCGTGGCTATTGTGCTGCTGGTCATTGGCATTGTACAGTTCCGCTCCGCCGATATCGAGCTCGGCTGAAGATGCTGTTCGGGAGGGCCCTGTCAACTACCGCTCACGCAGCAAATAGTCCGGCAGATCGGCGATTGAGGCCAGCACCGCCGCTGGCCTCGCTCGCTCCACCAGCGGCGAATCGCCCCTATGTTTTCCCGTCTCGACCAGCACGCCTCTGATGCCTGCTCCTTGCGCGCCGCCAATATCATTCTCGATATCGTCGCCTACCATTAAGGTCTCGTCTGCCGCCACGCCGATCCTCTGTAACGCCTGCTCAAAAAAGTCTCGCGACGGCTTCCCCAGGACGACTGCTTGTTTGCCCGACGCCAGCTCCAGAGCGCGCACGAATGGGCCGCTATCCAGTTGCAGTCCATCCTTTGTCTTCCAGTACAGGTTCACATGCATCGCCAACAACGCAGCTCCACCCATCAACAACTGGAACGCCCGGTTCATCGCTTCATACGACAGCAGTTCCTCTGCTCCTCCGATGACGACCACCTCCGCCGCCGTCGTCAGGCCATCGACCAGTTCGATGCCTGCAAAATCCGTCGCCGTGTCTCCCTTCGTAAGCACCCAGCAACGCTTCCCCGCCAGGTGCTGGCGAATGTAGTCCGCCGTCGCCACCGGGGCTGTCATTATGTGCTCCTCTTGCACAGGAAGACCTATCTTTTGCAGCCGCTGCGCCAGCAGCGCGCGCCCCACTGTTGTCGTATTCGTGACGAAACAGGTGCGATACCCCTGCTGCTCCAGCCATTTCAGCGTCTCCGCCGCCCCTGGAACAGGCTGCATGCTGACGTGCAGCACACCATCGATATCGAGAAGAATTCCATTCAGCATCTTTTTCTCCCCTGTTGAAAAATACCCTTTGTGCCGCTCAATCGTGCCGGATATTGCTCTTCCACAGCCGCCTATATCCACTACGTGATCTCATCAAGAAAGCTGTTTAACACATCGAGATAGCGATCAATATCTGTTTCCTTGTATCGTTGATTTTGACGTCACCATCCGTTATACAACGCCCGGCGGGTATTTAACAATGGTTGCAATTATTCAGGCTCTCTCGCTATGTGTGCAAATCGCAAAATTCTATGGGTAATTTCTGTACAAACTATTCTGATGGCGAGCCGCCTCCCAAAAGAGCAAGCTGCCTGAATATCTAATGAATAAATCATCTTTAAATTTTGCGACTTGTAATCTTCTTATCTCCAAAAATCCTTGCTATCTAACGTAGACTAATAGATAATGTAATATTCCTGTTCATTCTCGGATATTTTTTATTACAGATCATAAGAAAAAGGAGGAAACGTTGGCTGACTACATTCAGTTCACAGCGGACGATGGGGGCAATATGCTGGTAGAAGTGACAGAAGAAGAGATACCATCGGAAGGAGGCGTACAGAAAGCTGGCCTGCGAGAGATGGTCGACAAACGTGTGGCTGTAGCTCGTACCTCCTTTGAAGAAGCTGTACAGCGGACGATTCGCTATAACGCCCAGGCTTTCATTCAATCAGTAAGTAGTCTGCCAATACTTCCCAGTGAGGCGGAGATCACCTTTGGATTGAAGGTAACGGGTGAAGCTGGCAATGTTGCTGTCGGACAGGTAGGCGGCGAGGCCAACTATACGATCAAATTGACCTGGAAGCGAGAGACGAAGGATAAGGAGCCTGATGAGCATTGATTTCAGGATGAGCATCGTCTATATTCTCGATGAAGGCTCTCTCCAGCATGTAGGTAACAGAACAGCTGGTACAGGCTTCGTTGTCACCTCTGACGGTCTCATTACTACATGTGCTCATGTCATCAATTTCGCGCGAGCAAGTGAGTTTGTTCACCTCATCTTCTATGATCCTACTACTCTAAAGGCGCAGCGCGAAATCAGAGTAGCAAGGGTACTGCCCGAATATGTGCGCGATGCCAATACTGAAGACATTGCTATCTTGCGCCTGGAAGGACCTCTTCCACCAATGGTAGTTCCTCTTCCACTTCGGCAGTCGTTTAATACACAAGGGCAAACGTTTCTCTCCTTTGGCTTTCCTGAAGCAAAGCCCGAAGATGGTTTGTTAGGTGAATGCCGGGTGCTCGGTCCGGTCTCTGCAGATACTATTCCACTCATTCAACTGACTAGCGATCAAGTTGCTAGTGGTTTTAGCGGGGCTCCGGTATGGGATGAAAAACATCAGGCAGTCATTGGGATGATCACCAGTATCATCGGGACGAGAAAAGTCAAAATCGCGGGTACAGCTATCGAGCTTCCCTTTGACCGTGACTGGCGGAATACAGGAGTAACCTTTGCCACCCCTGTAGAGACATTGCGAGAAGTGTGTCCGCATCTGCAAATTTCTGACGTTTGTCCATATTGCGGCCTGGTTGCATTTACCGAGGAGCAGGCTCAATTCTTCTTTGGACGCGAGTATCTCATCGGTAGGCTACTGAACAGATTGAGACAAGATCTGCGCTTCCTGGCTGTGTTGGGACCATCGGGTAGCGGCAAGTCATCGGTCGTGCAGGCTGGATTGATCCCACAGTTGCGGCAGGGAGCGATAAAGGACAGTGATCGTTGGGGCATGATCGCCACTCGTCCAGCGGCTGATCCTTTCAAACAACTGGCAACGGCTGGCCTTCTTGTTGAGTCACAAAACCTCACTGAAGGTGTAAGATCCTGGTTGGCTCAGCATGCTCAGCAGACGCGGCTGGTCCTGGTCATTGATCAGTTTGAAGAACTCCTGACCGCCTGCTCGGAGAGCGCTCGCCGAGACTTTGTGGGGCAGCTCACAGCGTTGCTCGGCTCTGATTTACCCATCACGGTTATCCTCGTAATGCGCGACGATTTCTATAATCAGCTTGCTCAACAGGAAGCATTGGTGGAATGGTTGGAGCGTAGCCAGGGACCGATGAATATTCCTCAGGCGCTCAAATGGGATGAAGTGATGACCATTGTGCAAAAGCCTGCCGAGGCGGTTGGTCTGCGCTTCCAGGAGGGCCTGGTCGAAGCTATTGTAAATGATGCTACGGGAACGGCAACTTCCTCTGTAGAAGGGGGACGAACCGCGCGCATTACCATCCTGCCCTTGCTGGAGTTTGCTCTGACTCAACTATGGGAGAAGCGCAAGGATGGGATTTTAAGCCGTGAAGCCTATGAAGCGATCGGAAAGGTGACGGGTGGCTTGACTCAATGGGCTGACCAGGTCCTCTCCAGGCTGAAGGTGCAGGAGGAACAGTGGGAGGAGAAACAGCGCAACGAGCGGCAGAAACTGGCCCGGCGCATCTTCACCGACCTGGTTTATATTGGTGATGAGAGCCAGGGCATCCCGGATAGCCGGAGGCGTGTCGCTCTGGCGGCGCTCTGTCGCCAGGAAAGCGAACTGGCGGAAGTGCGTCAGGTAGTACAACAACTGACCGACGGGCATTTGCTGGTAACGACGTATGATGCACAGAGCAAAGAGGAGACGGTGGAGATTATCCACGATGCGCTCTTGTGGGAATGGGGGGAACTGAGACGCTGGCTGCGCGATGACCACGACTTTCTGGTATGGCACCAGGAGTTTGAAAGACGCGTGCAGGCCTGGGTTGAGACGAATAGCGCTGATCCTGCGGGGCGGGAGGAGGACAAGCTTTTTGGGGGATCGGACCTGGCCGAGGCCATCGAATGGTTGATTACACGCCGCGCCGACCTCGCCCAGACAGAGCAGGACTTCATCCAGGCTAGCCAGGTACGGCAGGCTCAAGAGGAGGGTATGCGCAAGCGCTACGAGGAAGCGGTGAAGGCGAGGCGGCGTCTGCTCATCACAAGTGTCCTGGGAGGAATAGCAGTGTCTGGTGGCGCGGGCTGGTTTGCTGTCCAATGGTTGGCATCCGTGATCCCGACTTATATTAATGTTTCCACCTATACAGGTCATAAGATGCCTGTATGGCGCGTGGCCTGGTCGCGGGACGCCTCGCGCATTGCTTCCGTAGGCCCTGATAGGACCGCGCAGGTATGGTCCGCCAATACAGGGCGCCCGATCTACACGTATGCTCGGCGCAAGGGTGCGGTTGCTGGTCACACAGACTCGGTGACAGCGGTAACATGGTCTCTCGATAGTTATTATGTCGCTTCCGCAAGCTATGATAAGACCGTACAGGTATGGAATTCTGATGGGCAGGTTAATCTCTATAAGCCCCTTACGTATCGGCGACATACTAATCTCGTGCTTGCCGTGGCCTGGTCACCTGATGGCAAATATATTGCCTCTGCCGGGTATGACCGGATTGTGCACGTTTGGCAGCCTGTCAGTCTCCAGACAATCTATACCTATCAGGGCCATAGCGACTCGGTCAATGCCGTGGCCTGGTCGCCTGGTAGTCAACGCATCGCATCCGGGAGCGGTGATAGGACGGTGCGGGTATGGGATGCTACAAGCGGAAAGCATGTCCTGACCTATACAGGTCATAACAATCACGTGGTCTCCGTGGCCTGGTCGCCCAACGGGAAATATATTGCCTCAGCAGGCTGGGATACAGACCACAGAGTGCAGGTGTGGGAGGCCGCGACCGGCAAGACCGTCTATACCTACGCCGGACGCCACAAGGATGTTGTCACCGCAGTATCCTGGTCCCCGGACAGTGCCTACATCGCCTCGGGCAGTTGGGATGGGACCGTGCAGGTCTGGAACGCGTTGAATGGAAATGTGATCTGTGACTATTTAGAGCATCATGCAAAGGTGCTGAGCGCGGTATGGTCGCCGAGAGATAGGCGCATTGCCTCAGCAGGCTATGATAAGGTCGTGCGGGTGTGGCAGCCCAAGTAAAGAAACCATCCTATCCTCTTTGTAGTTTGTACTAGCGTAGCGTCACATCAAAGAAGCATGGAGGCACTATGTCTAAGCTACTTAAAACCTGCGTTATCAAGCCATGGGCAGGTATGGCACACGACCCGGCAACATCCAGGAGATGTCTCATAGGGAGGATTATCATCCTTATGCTTTTGCTATCGGGCATGCTGGTAATAGGATGTGGTCCGAATACTCCTTCCAGTAGTTCCTCTTCTAGTTCCTCTTCGCCTGACACGAACTCGCCGCTGGCGACGGGGACCACTACACCAACTACTGCTGCGGACAGTAAGCAAAGCGCATCCTCGACAACAACGCCTGCAACCCCAACGACGGCAATGGGCGCTACACCGGGCTCCAACCCGCAGCCGGCGGCCTCTACGCCGGTTGCTACAAAGGCACCAGTGGCCGCTACGCCCGATCAATCCAATCCTCCCACAGGACCTACAACTGTGGTGGAGGCCGATCCCAGTAGCTTTACTGTGACCATACATGGCTTTGATCCCAGTGCAACGGCAGGACAGAACACTGAGCAAAAACAGTCAGTCGAGTTAGATAATACTGATTCAACCGGCATCATCAAATGGTCGGTCTTAATAGAAATGTTCGATGGGAAAGGCTGGCTCAGCGTTTCACCTTCTGGTGGCACAGTGCCACCTGGAAAATCGGGGCAGTCTGGGAAATCGAATGCGGATATCATAGTGTCGGTCTCGTCGACTATGCCGCCTGGTGACTATAAGGGGTGTGTTGAATTTCTTCCACCGAATCCTCAAGATCATTGTAATAATGCCGATAATGAAGCTAATAAGGAAGTTGCAGTCGATCTGACAGTTGTTGCTGCGGCGTCCACGTCGACCTCGCCTCCTGCCGCTCAGCCTACACCAACTTCCCAACAGCCTGTAGCTCCACCCACGCCAACCTCGCAGCCGGTCGCGCCACCCACGCCGACCTCCCAAGAGCCCGTAGCTCCACCTACACCGACCTCACAGCCAATTGCGCCACCCACGCCGACCTCGGAGCCGGTCGCGCCACCCACGCCGACCTCGCAGCCAGTCGCGCCACCCACACCGACCTCGCAGTCAGTCGCGCCTCCAACATCCACGTCAACCTGAGTGCTCTCCTCCTTGAGGACTGTATATTGCAAAACTTAGTGGGCGATCTGTCTTCGAAAGGATGGCAACCTGGACAACTTTCTCACCGGGATCCAGTTCCCGGTTGAGAAAGTGTCGTGAGAGAGATCAGTTCTTAGGAGAGTTCAGCTTCTCACATCCTTCCGTTTCAGCGCGATGCCAACCACAATGACCAGTACCACGATGATGGCTCCCAGCATCCCCCACGAGAGCAGGAGCCGGTGCAGAGCATCGCTCTGGCTGTAGATGGAGAAGAGCGTGCTGTGATAGGTATTGTCGGTGCCGAACAATTTGTCTCCACCGACCTTATCGGCGTGCAGGCCGATTGAGGTCCCCAGCGCGGCCATCGCCCAGCGCGTGGGGAAGACGGTCGCCAGTATCTGCGTAACCCAGTCCTTGAGCGGGATGATGGCGCCCGAGAAGATGACCTGGGGGATCAGGATGATCGGGACGAAGCTGATGGCCCGGTCGTTGTTGGGCGCGATGGCCGAGATCGTCAGGCCGACCATGAGGCCCGCCAGCGAGGTCAGCGCGAGCGTGATGTAGCTCTCCAGGAGGGGTGGTAAGAATACCCCCTGCTGAAGAGGTTCGCCGAAATTCACCACCAGGACGAGGATAGCGCTCTGGAAGAGGCAGAGCAGCCCCAGCACGACGATCTTCGAGAACATATAAGGCAGGATGCCGAGGTTGACGGCGCGCTCGCGCTTATAGATAGCCGCCTCCTTGACGATCTCACGTGCTCCGTTAATGCAGCCGAAGAGGACGGTGGCGAATGCCATGATGAAGAGCACCTTTTGCGCATCGGTTCCCGGTCCCGGCAGGATAAAGTCCTGTAGGGCCTGCTGCTGTCCGCCTTTTTGCTGTACAAATGACCGGCCTTTGGGGTCGGTTTTCAGGAAGTCGACCACGCTCTGGCAGTCGATCTGGCTCTTTGTCCGTGCCTGCGGCAGCGCGAGTGGGCCGTTCGAGGTGATTATCTGAGTGCCACACTGTACAAGGTTATTGGCGTCGAAGACTCCCGTCCCCACTTCGAAGCGTACCATGAGGACGAGCATAATGGCGATGACCGGCGCCTGCAGCAGCAGGATCATCAGGTTCCCTACGTCGTTTTTGAGCAGCTCCACATAGCGCGTCGAAAGGAGCGCAAACTGCGACAGGGGGCTGCCGCGCTTAACCCGTTTCGGCATTTTCTCCGTGCTCGTCTGATTGCCGTTCTGTGCCTGCCGGGCTTGCCCTTCCCGCAATGGCTCCGCGACATACTGTTGATAGTCGGGCGATGCCAGGAAGCGCGCCTCGGCCTGCCTGGGAATATCCGGCTGCTCCTTGCTGGGCTCAAGTGTACTGTAAATCTCGGCGAAGTCGGTCTTATCAAAGTATCTTTTGGCCTCGTTGGGCGGACCAAAGTAGGTGAGTCGCCCTCCCTGCGCCAGGAAGCAGACGTAATCGCAGGCGTTGATATTGTTTGTAGCGTGCGTGACCAGGATAATTGTGCGTCCTCTATCCGCGAGTCGACGCAGTAGCGACATCATTTTGCGGTCCATCCCCGGATCAAGGCCCGACGTAGGCTCGTCCAGGAAGAAGATGCCGGGATTGGCCAGTAGTTCGAGGGCGATCGATACACGTTTGCGCTGGCCCCCGGAGAGTTTACTCACCAGCAGGTGACGTCGTTCAGTTATCTCTACATCCGCGAGCACCTCGTCGATGCGCCACTTGATCTGCTCTTTCGTAAAGTCGCAGGGCAGGCGCAGGCGAGCCGAATAGTAGAGCGCCCGCTCCACGGTCAGTTCGCGATGGACAATATCATCCTGGGGTACGTAGCCGAGCTGCGTACTGAAGGCGGCGGTCTTGCGATAGTAATCCACGCCGTTATACAGCACGGTCCCCTCCTGCGCCGGGCGTAGACCATTCAGGGCATCCATGAGTGTGGATTTGCCGGCCCCCGAGCCGCCGACGAGCGCGACGAACTTGCGCGGCGGAATAGCCAGCGAGATGTCGTTCAGCAGGATGACGTTGTTGTTGCCGACCTTCTTGAGGTGCAGCGCGTCGATGCGGATATGGCTGCTCTCGTCGTACTGTTTCAGCTCGGTCCCATTGTGAATAAGTCGATAGGGACCGATGCGGATCTCGTCGCCCGTGCGTACAAGCTGGTTGGTGACGCGTTGCCCGTTGACATAGACGTGGTTAGTGCTGTTGGTATCGATGATGCGATAGCCGCCCTCGACCTTCTCCAGGACCGCGTGGTGGGCCGAGACCTGTGGGTGGTTGAGCACTATGGTGTTGTCAGGCGCGCGCCCGATTGTCAGCCTGTTGCTGGTCAGCGGAATGGGCTGCATCTCGGGCAGCAGCGTTTCCTGCTGATGTGCAATTCCATCGTTGTAGGTAAGCGTGACCAGTGTTCCGTGTTGGTCGCCGATGCGGAAGATATCGCCCTGGACCAGTCGCTTGCGGAATTGCTGGTCCCCGCGCAGGCGCTGCCCCTGATACCAGAGTCCGTTGAGCGTCTTGCCGCGCGCGGGATGAGGATGGATAAGCACCAGGTCGTTGCCTTCGCGTACGATCTGCGCGTGCATTCCCGAGATGACGGGCTCCGCGATAACAATATCGCATCCGCTCTCGCGTCCAATCGTCATAACCTGTTTATTCAAAATATGCTTCTGCTCGTTGCTATGAACGTTGCTACTCACCGTAAGCGACGGCATGCCGATATCGTCCAACGATGCGATCGCGGTCCCCGAAGGCGAGATCCCCGGCGGAATATTGACCGGCGGCCATGGCCCTGGCTCTCCCGGTCGTGCCATCGGTGGAGGCGTCGCTGGCGCTACTGGTCGCATCATAGCTGGAGGCGTGGGTGCCGCTGGTTGCTCATATGCCACTGGCTGTTGGAACGCTGCTTGTTGGAGAAGGAAGACGAAGCTTGTACTCTCTCCAAGGCTCACCATACTGCTGTTCTGCAGAATCCCTTGCTGCATACGCTGCTGGTTGATGGCGACAAAATTGTTCGATGAAAGGTTTTCGATCGTCCAGCCATTCCCTTGCAGACGGATACAGGCGTGCCTTCTGGAAACCCTTGGATCTAAAACAACTATATCGTTCTCTCCATCTCGACCAATTGTAGTGACTGCTTTAGAAATAGCAATGACCTTGTCTGTGAGTGGGCCACTCAGAAACTGGATGCTGACGCCGCTAATCAGCATTTCTTCTGCTCTCAAACCAGTACTCCTCGATCTTCATCTTCCAATAACGCCTCAAGTATATCTTTCAATCCAGCAGTTTGCAAGAGAAACCCCTTGAGCGCTTCACTTTTGCCATAAACTCGTCATAGTTCTACCAGACTTATCCCTCTACTGGAAGTCGAAGTTCCCATGCAAAATTTTTTCGTGCATCAACACTTGCAAATGCTATAAGACATGGGTATACTTCGTATAAGGGAGAAAAAGCACCCTCTCTTCTCCCGCACCCTTTCTCTCTTTTTCCTCACCAATCTATTTGCGGTCTCCCATCATTATTTGTTACAATGCCATCGTATGTAATGCTAAGCTCCGCCTATGCATCCAGGCATATTCTCTACCCGGCCCACTCCCCAGTTTCACCCGTTGGGGCGGTCGGCCAGGGATTGAACAGAACACGGTTATAGCAGCATTCAGGAGTGTTACCCATAGCGACCGGGCCTGTTCCTGACCAGTTCAAGCCCCGCGCCACGAGTGCTACTCCACAACACATGTCTACAAGGACCAGGAGACATCATGAACAAGAAGCAATCGCAAACACGCGATGCAAACAAAAACGAGCGGCGTGCCTCGGGTTCCTCTACGGCTTTGCTCGAAAACGAGGACCGCGATACGCTGGTGGGCTACTACTATCAGATGCTCTTTATTCGCCACTTCGAGGAGAAGGCCGCAGAGATGTACAACAAGGCGCGCATCGGTGGCTACTGTCACCTCAATCTCGGCGAAGAGGCGACGGTGGTCGGCTTTTGCTCAGGTCTTGAACCTGACGATTATGTCTATACCAACTATCGAGAGCATGGCTACGCGCTTGGGCGTGGCATCTCATCCGAGGCCGTGATGGCCGAACTGTTCGGTAAGGAGACCGGCTGCGCGCATGGACGTGGCGGCTCGATGCATATGTTCGACATCAATCAGCATTTTATGGGTGGCTATGGTATCGTTGGTGGACAGGTCCCTCTGGCGACCGGTGCCGCCTTCGCTCTGGCCTATCGCGGCGCGCGCGAGATCGTGGCCTGCCAGATGGGCGATGGCGCGACGAACGGTGGCCCTTTCCACGAGTCGCTCAATATGGCGAAGATCTATCGCCTGCCCATCATCTACTTCGTGGTCAATAATCAGTACGGCATGGGCCTCGCCGCCGACAAGGGCTCCGCCGTGAGTGAGCTTTACCGCAAAGGCTGCGCCTACGACATGAATAGCGTGCGCGTCGATGGCAACGATGTGCTGGCCGTGCGCGATGCGATGCGCACCGCCGCGAAACTGGCCCGCGAGGACCGCCAGCCCAGCCTGATCGAGGCCGTCAGTTACCGCTTCCGGGGCCACTCCGTAGTCGATCCCGACCGCTATCGCGATCGCAAAGAGGTGGAGCGCGGTCGTTCACAGGACCCTATCTCTCTATTTGCCCGGCGCTTGCTGGATGCTGGCGTGCTGGATGACGCTGCCCTGGCAGATATTGAGGAACAGACACAGCAAGAGCTTGCGGCGACTGTGCAATTCGCCGAGGAGAGTCCTTATCCGCCCGTGGAGGGTCTCTTTGACTTCGTCTACGCGTCCGATGATGCGCCAGTGGGAGGGAGATAACGTTATGGCTGAGCTTACATTTCGGCAGACATTGAATGAGACGCTTCGCGAAGAACTGACGCGTGATGAGAACGTTTTCTTAATCGGCGAGGAGATCGGCAACTTCGAGGGCTCGTACAAGATTACGGCGGGCCTCTTGAAGGAGTTCGGTCCCATGCGCGTGGTCGATACCCCGATCGCTGAGAATGGCTTTGTGGGCATGGCGACCGGCGCGGCGATGCTTGGCCTGCGCCCGATCGTCGAGATTATGACGATCAATTTCATCATTCTGGCGATGGACGAGATCGTCAACCACGCGGCGAAGATCTACTATATGTTCGGCGGCCAGTGCCCTATCCCTATGGTGATCCGTACGCCCGGTGGCGGCGGCCAGCAGCTCTCCGCGACCCATTCGCAGAATCTGGAGGTCTGGTTCTCCCATGTGCCCGGCCTCAAGGTCGTCGCCCCCTCGACTCCCGAAGATGCCAGGGGCCTGCTACGCTCTGCTGTGCTCGATAACAATCCGGTGATCTTCCTTGAGAACCTCGCCCTGTATAATGTAAAAGGTGAGGTTCCCGATGGCTACTATAAGACGCCAATCGGCCAGGCGAAGGTCTCTAAAGAGGGGACCGACCTGACGGTCATCAGCTACTCCCGCATGGCGTCGATGGCGCTGGATGTGGCGCGCCGCATGGAGCGGGAGGAGGGGCTGAGCGTCGAGGTGGTCGATCTGCGTTCGCTGCGTCCGCTGGATACCCAGACGGTCATCAACTCGGTGAAAAAGACGGGACGCGGCGTCATCTTTGAGGAGGACTGGCGTACCTATGGCGTCGGGGCTGAGATTGCCGCATTGCTGCAAGAGGAGGCATTTGATTATCTCGATGCTCCGATCAAGCGTGTGGCCAGTGTCGAGGTGCCCCTGCCGTACTCCAAACCGCTCGAATTGGCAGCCCTGACCGGGGCCAGGCAGTTGATTGAGGCGATCAGTGAACTCGCTCCTCGCCGTCGCAGGCGGTAACTGTTCAGGACCCCTCATCTAGTAGGGAAGGGGCTTGCCCCCATCCGGCTCGGGGAGCGCGATCAGGCTCGGCCAGCACGATCAGGCTACGGAGCGGCGTTCTCGGGAACCGGATGGGGGCAAGCCCCTTCCCTACTCAAGAGGTACCGGGAGAACTCATGCAGGGGGCCGATATGTTCACCTTAATTGCCTTAATCACTGTGGTACATGCATTATAAAATACGAGCCGACTTCAAGGTATTCGAAAAGTGGTTGACCGCTCTGCTAAGCCTACTTCATCCGCAGCAGAGAGCTTCCATATGATAAAATATAAGATGTCATGCCAGAATAAAATATTAGTGCAGAAGTTGACTTGTTCCGATTGAAACGTAGCAGGAAGAACCTGGGGAGATTATCCCAGGTCATCATCTTCACTGGTGCGGCCAGTGGCAATGGTCGTCACCAGCAGAAGTCCGCGCCGCTCAAGGTCACAACGTACTCGTGAGCGCTATCAATGAAGAAGCAGTTCGTGTCTTCGTGCAGAAGAATGCAAAGCGATGACTTTTTCTGGCCCCCGTTACTTGATCGTTCAGGATAGTGCGCAGGTGCTAAAGCAGCCGTTATCCTTCGTGTTGCATGTAATACGCAGAATATATAACAAGAGGTCGGTAATTTTCCTGGTCAGCCCATAATCACTGCATTCGTTCCTACAAAGGAGGCAGCGCGTAATGTCCCCACGTTCAGATCTTTATACCATCGGCGTCGAAGAAGAGTACCAGATCATCGATCCCGCCACGCGTGAACTGAGCCCCGACTCCGAGACTATCCTGCCGGACGCCCAGAAGACACTGGGCGACGAAGTGCAGCTTGAAATACAGCTTGCACAGATAGAGATTGCCACATCCATCTGCCAGACCCTGGCAGATGTGCGCGCCCAACTGGCGCATACACGTCGCGAGGTTATCGCCGCCGCTGCCAAACATAACAGGCAGATCGCTGCTGCGGCATCCCATCCCTTCTCGTACTGGTCCGATCAGAAGATTACTCCTCACGAGCGCTACCTGAGCCTTGAGGATGATTATAAGCAACTGTCGCGCGAGCAGACTATCTTCGGCTGCCATGTGCATGTCGGCATCAATGATCGCGAACTGGCGATTCAGGCGATGAATCATATGCGTCCCTGGCTGGCGTCGCTGCTGGCGCTCTCCAGCAATTCGCCTTTCTGGTGGGGAACCAATACGGGCTATTTCAGTTATCGTACCCTGGTCTGGTCGCGCTGGCCCTTCTCGGGCCCGCCGCCGATCTTTTCGTCGCGCGCCGACCGGCAAGAGTTGATCACAACGCTGATCGCTATCGAGAGTGTCAGTGAGCCAACGAAGATCTACTGGGATATGCGCCTGTCCGAGCGTTTCGATACGATCGAGGTGCGCATCATGGATGTCTTCATGACGATCGATGACGCGGTGATGGCTGCCGGCCTCGTGCGCGCCCTGGTCCAGACCTGCTACGAGAAGGCGCTGCGCGGCGAGATCTTTCCGCCCGTGCGGCACGAGGTGCTGCGCGCCGCCAACTGGCGTGCCGCCCGCTACGGCCTCGCCGGCGATCTGGTAGATTCCGTGGCTGAGCGCGCGGTTCCAGCTCCGCAGATGATGCGGAGCTTCCTGGACTTCGTTCGCCCCGCTCTGAAGGATCAGCACGACTGGGAGGCGGTTTCGGCGCACGTCGAGCATGTGCTACACTATGGGACGGGGGCCGCCCGCCAGCTCGTCATATATCAACGTACACAGAGTTTGCGGGATGTCGTTGATTTTATTGTTGCTGAGACGGCGAAGGGCACGGAGTAACGTTGTTGCAGTGGCCTCTTACCCGGAAAAGGATGTTTATGGCTTCAGGAGAAAATTCGTTCCCTACAAAACTGGGCGCGCTGGCGGCGGTGGGTGGTCTCACCGCCCTGACCGTCCAGGCGTACCGGTACCCTCTGAAGGCGACGGCTGCCCTATCGCGCGCGGCAATGCTGCTCGCCGGTGCGCGCGAGGGGACCTGCGATGCCGCCGGTTTCCCCATTCACTATTACTACGCGGGACGCCGTGGGACGCCGCTGGTCTTCATTCACGGTCTGGGCGGCTCGGCGGAAAACTGGCTCTTCCTGCTCTCACTCTTGAGTAGAGAGTACCTTGTCTACGCGCTCGATCTGCCCGGCTTCGGTAGAACTCCCCTGGCACCAGAGGGGACCAATATTGGTACGCACACGCTCTACGTGCAGCGTTTCCTCGACGCCCTGGGCTATCCGCGCGCCACCCTCGTCGGCAACTCGCTCGGCGGCTGGATCGCGACCCGCTTTACCGTCGACAACCCCGAACGCGTCCGCCATCTCTACCTGCTCAATAGCGCGGGCCTGAGCCGCGAGGGTGCCTACTCGCCCTATACGCCCGACCGCGCGTCGGCCCGTCGCGCCGTCCAGAACTTCGCAGGCCGTTCTCTACCGATCATACCCAATGTTATGCTCGATGCCATGGTCGAGAATTCGCAGCGCCCCGCCTTCAAGGGCTTCATCGAACACTACGATAAGCGCGAGGAGCTGGACGACGTTCTCGCCCAGATCCGCGTCCCGACGACGATTATCTGGGGTACCGATGATCGCATTCTGCCGCTCGTCTGCGCCCAGGACTTTCATGAGGGCATTCCTGACTCCAGACTTATCTTGCTCCCCGGTGTCGGCCACACGCCGCAGACGACAGCAGTTACGAGGGTTGCGCGCACTATCTTGCAGGACGCAGAACCTATGTAGGGAGCTATGACGCCCGTTTAGTGTGTCATCGTCCACAGCGCCTGCGTATGTGGGCTAAAGGAGCGCGCGTCCTTATCCTCCTGTTGTGAATCGATATACAGGGGCAGTACGATGGTGAAGGAGCTACCGGTGCCGGGAATGCTCTGCACCTCGATGCGCCCGCCGTGCCGCTCGACGATCTTGCGCGCGATGTAGAGACCGAGCCCTGTTCCGGCGCGTTCTCCGTTCTGCGGTTCGATGCCAGGGACGCGATAGAACTGCTCGAAGATGTGTGGCTGCGCCTCGGGCGGGATGCCGACGCCCATATCGCGCACGGTAATCATCGTCTCGTAGCCCGATTGTTGTAGCGTAACGCTGATCGGTGAGCCCTTCCGCGAGTACTTGCGTGCATTGGAGAACAGGTTGATCAGCACCTCGCTGATGCGCTCCTCGTCCACTTCAGCCTCGATCGGCCCACTCCTGAACTCGCTGGTCAGCTCGGGGCCCGCCCCCGTCGTGTATTCGTTGAGCAGTTGGTGGCAGAGATCGACCAGGTTGCAGCGTTTGCGGTGCAGGACGAACATATTGGTCTCAATGAGCGAGGTATCCAGCAGGTCCTCTACGAGCACCCGCGTGCGATTGAGCGCATGTTCCATGTTCACCAGGCCCTGCTTTACCGCTTCGACGGAGCCATCCTGCTCGAGCTGACGGCGCAGCGCCTGGGCGATACTTTCCAGATTGCAGAGCGGCGTCTTCAGTTCGTGCCAGACGATGCTAAGGAACTTATCCTTGGTCGCGTTCGCCTCGATCAGTTCGTGCGTGCGTTTCTGCACTATATTTTCGAGCGCCTTCGCGTGCTGCCCAAGCGCGATATGTTGCGCGAGCACCTGGCGGCGGAGCTGGTGTGCCTGAATCGCACGTTGCAGGGCCGCTGCAAATGTATCGCGGTCAATCGGCTTCAAAATATAATCGTACGCGCCGCCTCGCAGCGCGCGGATGGCGAGATCATGTTCGCCATGCCCCGTGATCAGAAGAACAGGTGCGTCCGGGCGCTGTTCATGTATCCTCGCGAGCAGTTCCAGACCGTCCATACCCGGCATCTTGATATCGCTCACGATCGCATCGTAATCATGCTCCCGGATGCGGTCGAGAGCGCATGCCGCCGAATCGATGGTATCGACCTGGACCTCCTTCATGCGCAGGTAGAGCATTTGTGGCAACGCCTGCAGCAACGCGTGGTCGTCGTCAACGAGCAGTATATTTGCAATGTTTTCCATCATAATCTCTCCAATCTCTCTTCTTTGGAATACGTCTGATACCTGTAAAATAGTTTCGAATCATTCGCATCATAGGAGTTTTGGGTGAGAGCGGGGTGCAGGGTCGCCCCAAAGGATGGAGACCCCTGTGTTTTTGTAACTTGCCAGTGTAAGTAACGGTTTGTTAGAATGAAACATTGCTTCAGTTGTGAAGCGTTGTTTAATAATGCTGGGAGGCTGCTATGACAGAACGACCGAAGATTCTAGTGACGCAGAAAGTTCCCGACGCGGCGTATCCCCTGCTTGAGGCGATTGGCGACGTGGAACGCAACGAGGAGGAGGGCGTGATCTGGCCCTATGAGGAGTTGCTGCGGCGCGCTCCCGGCCATGAGTACATATTTAGCCTGGTGACGGATACCATCGACGCGCATTTTCTGGAGGCATGTGCAGCCGCGACGCCACGCCTGAAGATGGTGGCGAATATGGCGGTCGGCTACAACAATATCGATGTGGATACGGCGACACGGCTAGGGGTCGCGGTGAGCAATACGCCGGGCGTGCTCTCGGATACGACGGCTGATCTGGCGTTTGGCCTGCTGCTGGCGGTGGCGCGGCGCATCCCCGAGGCTGAACGCTTCCTGCGCGCCGGAAAATTTCACGGCTGGGGACCGCTGCTCTTCTGCGGCACGGATGTCAGCCACGCGACGCTGGGTATCATCGGTGCCGGTCGCATCGGCACAGCGATGGCCAGACGCGCTCAGGGCTTCGAGATGACGGTGCTGTACTACAATAGGCACCGCCTGTCGGAGGAGGAAGAAGAGCTGTATCATCTCTTTTACTGCTCGTTTGATGAGCTCCTCCAGCAGTCAGATTTTGTGAGCATCCACGCCCCCTATAGCTCCCTGACGTATCATCTGATCGGCGAACGCGAACTGCAGATGATGAAGCCCACAGCGTACCTGATCAACACGGCGCGCGGCCCCGTCGTGGACGAGAAGGCGCTGGTCAGGGCGCTGCAAGAGGGCCGCATCGCTGGAGCCGGCCTGGATGTCTTCGAACACGAGCCCGCCGTAGAGCCAGAACTACTGCAGATGGAGAACGTGGTGCTGCTACCACACATCGCCAGCGCATCCCTCGCCACGCGTACCCGCATGGCGACCATGGCCTGCGACAATATCGTCGCCCACCACTACGGCCAATATCCGCCCAACATCCTCAACCCCGAAGTCCTGCGATAGGGGCCATGCGCCTGAGCAAGGACGACCGTTCCTGACATAAGGTTGGCACCTCCCTTGTATTCAGAGAGGTGCCGTTCCTAACTTCTTATTCGACGTGTGGGTTTCTTCTGAAGATGACGTCGTGCAGCGCCTCCGTCCTGGACTTGCGCACGCCGTCGCTTCCAACCAATCGGTCCACCCGTCGTAAGCGTCGCCGGGGGCGGGGGCGAATCTCGAAAGAGAGCCGTATCCATGACCAGATAAATGCCGCAATCGAGAGGATGATCAATACAAGGCCGATAGCCTCCAGATAAGTCTGGTGCAAGGCGATACCAAGCGTGCCCAGTATCAGTGCGATGATCAGGATGGCAAGCCAGCGCTTCATGGGGCTCTCTACTTTCTGAGGACTCCTGAGACCTCCTTGCATTCAAATGAGTGCGAAGCACTAGCTGCGAATGCAGCGTTTTTGAATGCAGTCTGGTCTGAGACTCTTTTCCCTCTGAATTGAACAGAGAGTACTTTGAGCACGGCCCTCATCCTGTTAAGATGCAGGTCTGAGGTTTATACGTTTAACGCGCTGAAATAGATGCTATACAATAACAGTATAACACATTCTTAAAGATATTTATTTGAATAGAGGGATTTACGCTTTCTAGAGTGTATGTCCAGTCATTATGGCTTAGATGACGCCGATCGTTTACCCCTATATCTCATCGTTGCTCTGGGGATGGCAACAAAGAAGGTGACCGCAAAAATGAGCGCAACACTGAGCACGCTTGCTATGTACGCAATGAAATCTCCCGGTCGTGCTACAAAGGCGAGGCGCGCGCCGTAGAGCATGACCAGGGAGATGAGAAATGCCCCGATCAGGCCCGCTTTTTTAGCCGTTTGCCTTGCCTGCAATTGAGCGGCGAGGAAGTAGAAAAGCGAGTTCGTGAGCAGGATCGTCGCCAGGTAGAGCACAATCCCCCCAAGAAAAACGTCTCTCGCGACCAGGAAGAACAGGACGCCGAGCCAGGCAAAGGAGAGGCAGGCCAGCAGGATGCGCAGCACGCGCACCAGCGTAAAGCGCGGCGCCCTGGGCGCGACCCGGATCTTCTCCTCGGGAAAGTAGCCCGTGTAGTCTGAGGAGAAGTCCTTCTGTGTTGAGTCTTGTTGATTGTTCTGAGGATACATCTGCTGCATGGCCGTTGATGCATCTGCCTTCCTGTTGGTCTCTATTATTATGTGCACATCCTACATAATGTAATACGGACGCGATTGAGCATGGTTTCATCTCGTCTCTCGGCGCTTCTTACCGGATAACAGGTCATTGATGAGAATGAGAGAGAAACTGTAGAATGGAGAATATGCATATGGAACGACAGATCATGGGGTGCCCCTGGGCGGGACCGGGACTCGAACATCTGCGCCTGCTTCAACAGTCGGAAAGTATCGTCGCAGATGGCCTGATTCTTGGCGTGGACGAAACGGGACCGTTTCGCGTCCACTACGAAATTCACTGCACCGAACAATGGAAGTTGCGCGAAGTGCACATAAGCACCCTGAGCCCTTCTTCTCAATCGCTTCACCTCCTCACGGATGGTGAGGGGACCTGGACAACCGCTTCAGGCGAGCCACTCCCCATGCTGCAAGGGTGCCTCGATGTAGATATATCGATCACGCCCTTCACCAACACGTTGCCGATCCAGCGGCTTGCCCTGCAACCTGGTGCCGCTGTGACCCTTCCCATGGCATATATTGCGGCTCCTCAGATACGTCTGCAGGTCACACAACAGCGCTATACCTGCCTGGAAGCCGCCCCTTCTGGGGGACGGTATCGCTTTGAGAGCCTTAAAAATGGAGTGAGTTCGTTTACAGCCGATCTGCCTGTTGATGGTGACGGATTGGTGCTGGATTATCCCGGTTTTTTTCGCAGAGTTGGAACGTGGTGATCCAGGCATACACTGATCTACCAGAGGCAGATCATTTTTCCCCGCCAGCACTGACGCGGCGGAGCACCTCCTCCCTGGAATGCAGCAGGGCCTGCTCCAGGTGAACATGCATTGCCTGCTCGGCGGCATCCGGCTCACCCTCCTGAATGGCCGCGAGTATGGTCAGATGTTGCTTCACGTAGGTCTGTAGCACGTCCTGGGTGCGTCCGGCGGCGATCTCAAAGACCCAGTGCTGTGTGTTGCGCATGTGGACGATCGCGGAGGTGAGGAAAGGATTATGGGTCGCTTCGGCGATGGCGCGATGAATGGCGGCATCGCTCTCGCCGAATTGGTGGCGATCCTGAACCTCCACGGAATGTTGATTGAACGTTACCGCATCGCGCAATGCGTGTAGCTCGTGCGGAGTGATGCGCTCCGCCGCCAGGCGCGCCGCAGGCAGCTCCAGGATGAGTCGGTACTCGTAGAGGCTGCTCACCTGCTCCGGATCGACCACGGCGAAAAAGTCCGCTATCTGTGGCGATGTACCGGCGACATAGAGGCCACTGCCCCGGCGCGTATAGACCTGCCCGGTCGCTACAAGGACCTTCACCGCCTCGCGCACAACGGTGCGGCTCACGCCCAGTTGCTCGCTCAACTCGTGTTCGGTGGGGAGTCGATCGCCGGGTTTGAGGCTGTTGTCAGTGATCAAGGCCGCGATTTTTTCTGCTATAGTTTCGTACGCTGGCCGGTGTTCGTTCTCTGCCGATCTTATGCTGCTCATTTGCTCTATCGCTTTTCCTATCCGCACGCCCGGTATTGCGTTGCTGTGATACTCCTTTGTCGAGAGGGCATCCAGATAGAGGTTAACCTGTTCTGTTCCTATGTGTTAAGTATATGCTATAAGAGATATTTAGATCAAGGCGTTGGGAGGAATAAGTATGACAAGTGAAATAAAGTTATCATACGGATTAAGATTCGTTTTTACGCCAGCTCTTAACCATGTCCAGGAAAACCGTCCACATGCCGTTAAACCCATTTACGGCGTACGTGATTTATCGCCTCCTACCCGTTGAATGCAGAAAAACGTGTAAATATATTCCCACAGGGCGACACATCTCCCCCAGATTTGTATGATCAATATGACACACTATGAATTGTGATTGAATTGAAAGATGATTCTATTGTATTCCGTCCATGATTAATTATACTTATTTATAAGGAACAAAAAGGAACAAATAAGAGTGATCAACACGATAGAAGATACGTACCCAAAAGGTACAGGGAGAAGATACCATGACTACGCAGCAGAACAAAAGTGAATTTCGTCGTACTTTACAGCAGATAGATGAATCGTATGAAGCAGCTCATGCAGCCCTGTACGGTCTCGCATTGGGCAAGGCAAGGCACGATTTCATTCAAGTCAAACTGGAAATCATTGAGCCACGTTATGAGCAATTTGTAGGACTGGTCGATAGGACAGAGCGGCGCTAAGCCCGGTCGATAATTTTTTGTGAACGATCCTGCCTGTGGGTGGGAAAATAGGATGGTGATAACCTTCAGGCGCCCATAATTGATCGTTTCCTCCTTTCACTTACGAATGGACCCGCTAGAGTTGTGTCGGCGGGTCCATTTGTTGCTCCTTCACGGGATTTTTGTTATCCTCTTTGAGCAAGAATTATGATCTCTCTATTTTAAGCCACATCATCAAGTCCGCACAAGAACTGCAACGTTGCTGGAAAAGGCATAGCGCGTTTCACCTCGATCTGCCGCGCCACGAGCAGCGCCTGCCTGCGAAAATAGTATGCCATCCCCCATGTCGCCCGTACAGCATCAGCGATCGCGCGTCGTCGTAGTTCATCCGTTCTCTCTTCATCAGGATGAGCATGCGTCGATGTTCGTAAATATACGAGTTGATGAGCCGTCAGGACGGCAGGTAGCGTCTTCTTTTCTTTGCGCACGTCGCTCTTCATTGCCGTCAGAGGAGCAGCGATTCCGGCGGTGAAGTCGTAGATATCGTCCTGCATCTGCAGCGCCACGCTCATGTACTCTCCGAAACGCCCGAAATCTTCCGCGAGCCGGCGCGCCCGTACGGCGAGTGCCGGGAACTGGCATATCAGTCCACCTAGCGTGCCCGACCTGGTGTGCGTCATACTCAGGGCGGCTTCGGGCGTTACATTATCGATGGCCTCCATCAAAATATCCATGTGCTGCCCCTGGGCCGCGCGCAGCAGTAGTCGATGGAGCAGCGTGAGCAGGTTATATGTGAGCGTAACCGAGAGCCCCGCCACATCGCGCTCGAGGAGCCAGTGATGGGAGAGCGCGATAAGCACGGTGGAGAGGTTGCAGGTGCGCGCATCGCCCAGTTCGCGCCGCAGCGGCGTATCATCCTGGTCTTCGACATCATCCAGGCAATCGAGTGCCGCAAAAAAGGTATCGCAGACGAGTGCGATGCGCACACTCAGTTCGCTCCTGGCAGCAGGCTGGCAATAACGGGCGACGTTCAGGCAGATCAGCGCCCAGATTCCCCTCGGCATATCTAGTTCGCCTCGCTCTTCATTGCCTGGTTGGGAGAGCAGCTTCCCCGGTGTCGTGAAGACCCTTCTCACCTCCGCCTCCACCTCTGGCTCCAGGTCACGTTCAAGAAGGGATGAGAGCGCAGTGCCGAGCAATTTCACATCCTCTGCGAAAGGGTCACGCGCTGGAAGGAAGGCTGGACGATGGGGAGGCTGACGCGGATCGGCGACGAGCGCCACCTCCACCGCCGTCGTGCCGATTTCCGAGAGACCCGCTTGCTCGCTACTCGTCTGCATACCGGCGCGCCTTGCCAGGATGGCCTCGCCCACACCCAGCGCTTCCGCGAGTAGGTGCTCCATTGTTTCTTTAATGCCCCTTGTTTGTAATACTATGGATACGCCTACTGCACGGAAAAGCTATCTATAGTATAACATACAATGGGCAGATGACGCTTTTGCTATGGGAACGCGGACTCTTAGTGATGGATCATTTTTGGAGAAGTTGGAGTGATTGAGTATGCATCATGGGATGCATACCGGAATATGCATCCCATGACGGCGGCGATTGCACGCGATGAACGGCTTGCAGGGCGATCCTCACGGTCGCCCGTACAAAAGAGAACGCGAAAAGAGAGAACGCGATCATGTCTTTGTAGGACAATCCTCGCGGCTCTCTGAGAGCCAACGCACCCCGTGCCCTTACAACTGTGTCAGCAGCTCGTTGAGCCGGTTGACGAAGCGGATCGGGTTCTCCAACTGCTCGCCCAGGCTAAGCACCGACTGATCATAGAGAATGAAGGCCCAGTTGCTGAACTTCTCTTCGTCCGTCTCGTGCTGCAGTTTGAGGATGATCGGGTGATGCGGATTGATCTCCAGGATCGGCTTCGTCGAGGGTAGCGTCTGCCCCGTCGCCTTCAGCAGGCGCTGCAGGCTGGGATCGATATCGTACTCGTCGACGACGAGACAGGCGGGTGATGAAGTCAGGCGCGTCGTGATACGCACCTCCTTCACCTGCTGATCAAGAACCTTTTTGAGGTGCTCAAGCAGGTCTTTGGCCTCACCGATGCTCTCCTTCTGCTCATCGGACGACTCGTCCTCTAAGTCCTTTAGCTTGCTCAGGTCGATGGCGCCCTTGGAGACGGATTGGAGCTGCTTTCCCTTGAACTCGCGCAGCTCGACGCCCATCAAGTAGTCGACGGGATCGGAGAGCAGCAGGACCTCGACGCCCTTCTTCTTGAAGATCTCCAGCAGCGGGCTATCCTTTGCGCCGGCGTAGCTGTCGGCGGCGATGTAGTAGATCTTGTCCTGCCCCTCCTTCATGCGCCCGATGTAATCGTCCAGGGAGACGTCCTGCTCCTCGGTCGTATTATACGTCGAGGCGAAGCGCAGCAGTTTCGCGATCGTCTCCTGGTTCCCCGAATCCTCCGCCAGCCCTTCTTTGAGCACGCGCCCGAACTCTTTCCAGAAGGTGGCGTACTTCTCTTTTTCATTATTGGCGAGGTCGTTGAGCAGGCCCAGGACTTTTTTGACGGAATTCGAACGGATTGTATCGATTAGCCTGTTGTGCTGTAGAATCTCGCGCGAGACATTCAGCGGCAGGTCGCTGGAATCGACGATGCCGCGCACAAAGCGCAGGTAGCCGGGCATCAGTTTTTCGGCGTCGTCCATAATGAAGACGCGGCGCACATAGAGCTTGACGCCGTGACGCCGTTCGCGCATCCACAGATCGAAGGGCGCGCGCTCGGGGATGTAGAGCAGCAGGATATACTCGTGCGTGCCCTCCATGCGGCTATGGACGTATGCCAGCGGATCGCCGAAGTCGTGCGAGATATGGCGATACAGCTCTTTGTACTCCTCGTCGCTGATCTCGCTCTTGGAGCGTGTCCACAGCGCGGAGGCGCGGTTGACCCGCTCATCCTCCTCCTTGTCCTTCTTATCCGTGTCTTCCTTCTTCATCAGGATCGGTGCCATGATATGGTCCGAGTATTTGCGGATGATCTCGCGCAGGCGGAAGCCAGAGAGCAGGTCGTCTTCGCCCTCGCGCAGGTGCAGGATCACATCGGTCCCACGCGTCTCCTTCACCACGCTTTCAAGCGTGTACTCGCCCTGCCCGTCCGACTCCCAGCGCACGCCCTGTTGGGGAGTGAGCCCGGCGCGGCGTGTGATCAGCGTCACGCGATCCGCCACCACGAAAGAGGAGTAGAAGCCGACGCCGAATTGCCCGATCAGGCTGGCATCCTTCTGCTGATCGCCCGTCAGAGACTGGAAGAACTCACGCGTGCCGGACTTGGCGATGGTCCCGATATGCTCGACGACCTCCTCGCGATTCATGCCGATGCCGTTGTCGGAGACGGTGATCGTGCGTGCATCTTTATCGTAGGCGACGTAAATTTTCGGATCGACATCATTCTCGTGGAGTGTCTCGTCGGAAAGCGTCGCGAAGCGCAGGTGGTCAATGGCATCCGACGCGTTGGAGATCAATTCGCGCAGGAAGATCTCTTTGTTGCTATAAAGCGAGTGAATCATCAGATCAAGCAGTTGCTTTACCTCTGCTTGAAATCCCAACGTTTCCTTGTGGGCATCTGCTACCACAGCTAAACCTCCTGATTATGTCTTATCATCACAGCTCGATGCAGCACAAAAACAGCAGAATATTTGTGACTTTCTCTACTATTAGACGCCGCATCCTTTTATGCTCTACTCTATCAAATTCGGCGTGATTTTACAACAGGTAGTGGTCATTTACTGCTGCGTCGGTAAGGTAATGCGGAAGGTGCTGCCCTTGCCAGGAATGCCTTCGCTCTCGGCGGAGAGGTGACCGCCGTGACGGATCGCCAGCGCGTTGATCAGGTAGAGTCCCAATCCGAGGCCCTGTCCGCTGATGCGGCGTGCGTTCTCTGCACGGTAGAAACGCTCCGCCAGGTGCGCCTGCGCCTCCTGGGGTATGCCGATCCCCTGGTCCTGCACTGCTATCTCTGCGAAGCCGCCCGCCAGGTGGCGCACGGAGACCGTGATCGGTCCCCCCTGCGGACTATAGCGGATTGCGTTGCTCAGCAGATTGGCAAGCATCTCCTCCAGACGATTCTCATCTCCCTGCACTGTGACAACCGGTACGCTTGCCTGCTTGTCGGTTCCGAGCTGAATCGACTGGCCCTCAACGAACAGGCGTAGTTCGTGCTTGCGATCGAATGGAAGCTGCGCTTCGAGCGTGCGCTTTGCCAGTTGTACCAGATCGACGGGTTGGAAACTCAGCTCCAGGCGGTCCAGGTCGACGCGACTGGTGCTCAGTAACGTGTTGATGATCTGCTCGATGCGGTGTGTCTGCCGTTCGACGCTCGTCAGCCCTTTGAGGAGATCGCGCGTCTCCTCGTCGGCATCCTCTCCCGCCGTGGCGATGTTGCGGCTGAGGCGACGGCGCATTATCTGGGCCTGTCCGCGAATCGCCGTGAGCGGATTCTTCAGTTCGTGAGCGGCGAGCGAGAGGAACTCTTCTTTCTGATTGAGCAGTCTCTGTGCCTCTTCCACCTCGTTCTGGAGCTGTCCGATGCTGTTGAGCAGAGCACTCTTCTCAAGCGTCATGCTGGTGAGCCGTGCCAGGGCCGTGAGCAGATCGATACTCCATTGCGGAAAGAATACGCCCATCTCGTCGCGCGGACGCTCTCTCTCGACTCCCAGCAGTCCGATGATGTTGCTATTCATCAAGATAGGCACGTAGATGGCAGCTTGCAGGTTGTGCGGATTGGTGTAGAGAGATGTGTTCTCGGAGAAGTCGACCATGACCGGTCGTGCTAATCGCAATGCATGCAGATATGCCGATCCTGGATGTTTTAACGCGGCTTCCATACTCAACTTTGCGGATATCAGTTCACTATGCCATTGCTCGTACTGCTCATCGGCGTGACCGAAGATCGCCAGGGGGATCAAGTTTGTGCCTTCAAGGCGGAAGGCGATGCTGTGGTCGATGGCCTCGATCTGTGGCAGCAGGGCGGCGACGCGTCGGATCGCCTCTTCGATCTGCTCTACGCGCGTTGTATCGAACGTAGCCTCGCTCAATACCCGTAAGGCCGACTCCGCGTGGCGCTGCAACTGGACGGACTCGCTCACATCATGTGAGATAATGACTATCCTGGTAACAATATCGGTCCCGCCGTACATAGGCAAGACGTTCACCAGCAGGGTCCGGCTCCCGTTCGCCTCCACCAGTTCATGCGTGACCTCTTCACCCGCCAGGCTCCTGGTGATGGCCGGAAGCGTTGCCAGCGTACTGGTCAGATACTGCTCTCCGCCCCAATGCTCCTTTGCCGTCGCGTTATAACACTGGAGCTCACCCTCTCCACTGAGACAGCAGATGCCATCGTTAAATGAATTCAGTAACGGAGTCAGATCATTTTCATGGATCGCTACCAACACAATACCTCCTCGTGTAAAATACAGGATCGTTCCCTGGATTATACGCTACCTGTAGAGAGAACGATAGGGGTAGCATTATTTGTTATTGTACTATTGCTGTGCTTTTGAACGCGATGAGATGATGTCGCTGGATGTCGCACGGTTGCCTCCCAGCTCTTCCACTCGTATAATTGTAGAGGTGTCACTTCCATGTTATGTCTCTTTTTGGATAGCTGCTAGAGGAAATCAGGCCATAATAATTTGAGCGAGGTGCAGTTATGAACGATGATAAGAACCCGCAACAATCTCAAAGCGATCTCCCCGAGCATGTCCGTAGAAATAAGGCGATGTGGGAAGCAACCAGTGATGCCTACGAACAACGGCACGCGCAGTCTCTGGAAGACAAGGGTGCCATGGCCTGGGGCCTCTGGCGCATCCCCGAGGCCGAACTCAATGTGCTGGGAGATGTGGCGGGCAAGGATATCCTCGAATTCGGCTGTGGTGCCGCCCGCTGGTCCATTGCGCTTGCTCGTCTCGGCGCTCGCCCCGTTGGTCTCGATCTCTCGTCCCAGCAGCTTGCCCACGCCCGCCGCCTGATGGCCGAAGCTGGTGTTGACTTTCCCCTCGTCGAGGCCAGCGCCGAAGCCGTTCCACTGTCCGCTGCCAGTTTCGATATCGTTTTCTGCGATTGGGGTGCGATGACCTTCTGCGATCCCTATCGTACGGTTCCTGAAGTCGCTCGTCTCCTGCGTCCCGGTGGCCTCTTCGCTTTTTCGGGCGCAACACCGATCCAGTTTATCTGCACCGATGTCAGGACAGATCGCATCGAGCGCTATCTCGTGAACGACTATTTCGGCCTGTTGCGCCTGGAATGGCCTGACTCGGTCGATTTCCAGATCCCCTACGGCGAGTGGATTCGCCTCTTCCGCCGCAATCACCTGCTCATAGAGGACCTGATCGAGCCTCGACCCGCCCCCGGCACCGCCAGCACATACCGCAGCGAGGCAGAGAACGCGTGGGCCCGCCGCTGGCCCATGGAACAGATCTGGAAACTGCGCAAAGAATGATCGTGACCAATCCAATCCCGTTCTGATGAAATTGCCTGATGTCTAAATATTCTTCCCTTTATCCCTTGACAATCTAATACCATTAGATTAATATCTATGTATATAAGGTAATCGTTTATTGCAATTAGAATAAGAGGAGAGAACCGTGATGATCACGATCCTGAAATATTCCAATCTCACCCTGAGCTTCCTTCTGGAACTGTGCATTCTGGCCGCCCTTGGATACTGGGGCTTCCGGGTCGGCAACGGAGCGTTCATGAAGGTCGTATTGGGCCTCGGTGCCCCTCTACTGGCTGCCCTGACCTGGGGGACGTTCGAGGCTCCGCAGGCGTGGATACCGCTGCACGATCCGTGGCACCTGCTCGTGGCCCTCGCCATCTTCGGCCTGGCCGCCATCGCGCTGTACGCCGCTGGTAAGCCCACCCTGGCATTGATATTCGCGTTCCTCGTCGTAATCAACCAGATCTTGATGTATGTATGACATCAATAATCGTGCGATAAACCATCCTTCATCGAAAAATATACGGAAGAAAGGAACTTTTATATGGACACTCGCTTTCTCACGCTTCCCGACGGAACGCTTGCTTATGATGATCAGGGTGCGGGTCCGCTCGTGCTCTGCGTCCCCAGTCTGGGCGATGTGCGCGCCGAGTATCGTTTTCTCGTTCCTCAACTCGTCGCTGCGGGCTATCGTGTAGTCACGATGGACATTCGTGGACATGGCGAGACCAGCACCAGATGGCCCGATTACACGGTCGGCGCGGTCGGCTCCGATATGCTGGAGCTGATCGAGCACCTCAATGCTGGTCCAGCGTTCATCATTGGCACCTCGATGGCCGCTGGCGCCGGTGTCTATGCCGCTGCCGAAAGACCGGAGCTGGTCGCCGGTCTCGTGCTGATCAGTCCCTTTGTACGTATCATGGCGCCCGCCTGGCAGTCGCGGCTCCTGAACATAGTGTATGCTCTCCTTATGGCTCCGTTGTGGGGCGCAGCGTTCTGGGGCCACTACTACACCAGCCTCTATCCCACGCAGCGTCCAGCCGATTTCGCCGCTTACCTGGATAAGCTCAAGAAAAATCTGAAGGAACCAGGCCGCCTGCATGCTCTATACGCTACGCTCGCGGACAATAAGGCGGCTTCGGATGCCCGCCTCTCGCGGGTCCACGTGCCGGTCCATATTGTTATGGGGGCGCGCGATCCTGATTTCAAGCGACCCGAAAAGGAGATGCAATTGCTGGTGGGACGCCTGCATGCCAGCTCACAGATGATCGAGGGCGCAGGCCACTACCCGCACGCGGAGATGCCCGAACAGACGGCCCCGAGCATCCTCAATTTCTTGAAGACGAGCAGAGAAAGGATCACGCATGGCAACTAGAGCGGGCCTGGACCTGAAGAGGGTCGTACAGGCGGCGGCGGACCTCGCGGACACCACCGGTCTGTACGAGGTGACGCTGGCGACACTGGCCGCCCAACTGGGTGTGCGTACACCCACGCTCTACCACTACGTCGCGGGCCTGCCCGGCCTGCGGCGTGAACTGGCGCTACTGGCCTGCCGCGAACTGGCGCAGCGTATGGGTAAGGCTGTTATGGGCAAGGCCGGTGATGAGGCGGTGCTCGCACTGGCCTACGCCTATCGCGCATTCGTCCACGAGCATCCCGGTCTCTACTCGGCTACCGTACAGGCAGCCGATCCGGACGATGCCGAACTCGTGGCGGCGCAGACCGAGGTTGTGGAGATTACGATGCGCACATTGTCGGCGTATTCTATGACGTACGAAGAGTCCGTGCATGTCGTGCGTATGTTGCGTAGCCTTGTCCACGGCTTCACGACGCTGGAGAGCAGCGGCGGCTTTGGCATTCCCGTGGATCGCGACGAAACCTTTCAGCGTCTCTTACACGTCTTCCTGCGTGGTCTCGCTGCTGAGAGAAAAACGCTGTGAGGAGCTGGACCCATTTCGCTCAAAATTCTCTGGCCCTCTCTTATCGAGGTAGCCCGCGAATTTTGTTTGCAGGAAATGATAGTTCAGATGCTCACTGGCCTCGAGATTCCAGGCGGTGTGGCACAGGCGCAGCAGGGCCGTTTTATGGCTATGGACGGTGACGATCTCGATCTGCAGTTCAGCGGCTACCTGCTGCGCCTTGAGTCCTCGACCGAACGCTTTTAGTACCTTGAGCTGGGCGGGTGTGGCTTCCCTTACGACCTGTGCGCACCGTGCCTCCTCCTGGGTGTCGAAGCGCGGCTCGGAATGCGCGGCCTGAAACGACTGCTGTGGCGTAGAGATGTACGCTCCCAACGCAATAAAAGGACCCCTGATCAGTCTGATCCCCGAGTTCGCTGGCATATGCATAATTGCGCCTTCGTTTGCTATCTCCCTGATCCTTTTCGGAGTATACAGGTGCCAGATGGTGTCGTGGTGATCGAAGTTGAGGGCCGCGACCGAGACGGCGAGCAGCGCCATGAGGCGGAGCCCGCCCGTGACCGACATGTGAATGGAGTGCCCGTTCCGCTTGAGTTCGTAGATGAGCCGGTGAATAGTGTTGAGGGCGCCATCGGCATGGCTGTTGTTGCTGATATCGGCGAGCGGCTCTCCGTTGAGCTCCAGCACCCGTGATTGAAAATGAATCTCGCCGTTGTAATAGTCGCTGGCAAACTCCCTTTCGAGATGATGAAGTGAGTTACGTAGCCGTGCGTCTCTTGGATCGGGGTGGATAACGATAACTTCTTTGATCTGGTACCCTTTACTTCGCAGCAGGTCAAGCGTAAAGGTGACGATCTGGGGTTGGCCACCCAGCGTCGCCAGTAGGATGTATGTCTGTCTGGGCATGGCTATGCTCCATCCTCTCGGGTCTGATACCTCCTTACATTCAAATGAGTGCGAAGCACGAGCTGCTTCTCCTCAGTCGGATGACGCGAAGCGTAGCCACGAGAGTGGCGTTTCCGACTGCATAAGGATCGGTGAGAATGCAGCGTTTTTGAATGGAGTCTGGTATGCCAGGGTAGCACCTACTCGCCTTTCATACTATAGAAGACGCTCACTTGCGCGTTTCGACAAATTCTGCCCCGCTTGCAATCACATCGTTTTTTGCATTAGACAGAAAAACGACCGCCTGTCGAGATATAATCTCTGCAAGCGGTCGCTGTAGCGCTATTCTATTCTCCGACGTTGCCCTTTAGCTCGCCTGGCCTCCTGAAGAAGTAGGCGTTGATGAGTCGCGCGCCCTGTGTGTTGGCCTTGCTGAGGTCGACATCGCTGAGGTCGGCCTCGTCGAAGTTAGCGCCGTGCAGGAGCGCGCCGCTGAGATCTGCGCCCGTGAATACCGCTCCATACAGGTCGGCGTCGCTGAGGTCGGCGTTCGTCAGGATCGCCGAGCGAAGGTCTACGTTACTGAGGATCGCTGCCTTAAGCCTGGCCCTATTGAGGTCGGCGTTGCTGAGGTTGGCTCGATCAAGAATGGCCCCGTTGAAGTTGGCCTCGCTGAGTAGCGACTCGGCGAGGTTCGCCCTGCTGAGATCAGCGTCGTTCAGAAGAGCCCTGCTGAGATTGACGCGCCGCAGGTGTGCCCCCTTGAGATCCGCTCCTGAGAGGTTCGGCTGCACCTCGTGATGGAGTTGCCGCCATTCGTTCCAGTCCTCTACGCTCGCCAGGAGCTTTGCAAGATGCTGCTGATCTGCCATTTTCCCTCCGCTCACTATACACTTGTGTGAAATGCGTACACATTGTTATCGTCCGACCCGACGTATACGATATCTCCAACGACGCGTGGCGAGGAGACGATACTTCCTCCTGTCAGGTATCTGCGCCGCTCCTTACCCGTCTTTGCGTCCAGCGCGTACAGTATGTGGTCGCGCGATCCGACATAAACGACGCCACCAGCGATCGTGGGCGACGACTCGATGCCTCCGCCACTGCTGAAGTGCCAGCGCTCCTCGCCCGTCTGCGCATCTATTGCGTACAGTTTATGGTCGTGCGAACCAATGTAGACGACGCCGCCAGAGATCGCGGGCGATGAGTCGAGCGCGTCGCCCGCTATGAAGCTCCAGTACTCCTCGCCTGTTTGCGCGTCCAGGGCGTAGAGCCTGTGGTCGCGCGATCCGAAGTAGACCACCTCGTCGACGACGCGTGGCGACGAAGAGATGCCACCCCCGCTCTTGAAGCGCCATTTCTCCCGGCCCGACATGCCGTCGAGGGCGTAGAGACTGCCGTCCTGTGACCCGATGTAGATAACGCCATTGTCGGCGGCGGGCGTGCCGTCGATGACGCCACCCGTCGTCAGCGTCCAGAACTCTTCTCCTGAGTTGATGTCGAGCGCGTGAAGCCTGTTGTCGTGCGAGCCAACGTAGAGGGTGCCATTGGCGATGGTCGGCGATGAATGGATGTTCCCCCCAGTCTCGTGTCCCCAGAGGAACGCGCCTGTTGCGCTGCTGACCGCGTACAGCGTATGGTCACTCGATCCGAAGTAGACCACCTCGTCGACGACCGTTGGCGAGGAGTTGACGCTGCCCCGCGTGATGTAGTTCCATTGCTCGGTCCCGGTGGCGAGGTCCAGGGCGTACAGGTGGGCGTCGTGTGAGCCGATGTAGAGGAAGTCGTCGGTGACGGCAGGCGAAGATTGAATCTTGCCCTTCGTGGTATAACTCCACAACTGGCCGCTGGTGAAGGCGTAGACGTTGCCGTCGTGTGAGGTGACGTAGACGTGGCCCGCGGCGATGGCGGGCGTGGATTCAATAATGTCCCTGGCGGTGTAGCTCCAGATCAGATCCCCGGTCGCCGCTGCAAATGCGTAGATCTTGTGGCTTTCGGAGCCGATGTAGACGATCTCGTCGACGACCAGCGGCGTGGCGCTGATGCCGCCGGTATGATAGCTCCACAGCCGCTCTCCCGTCACTGCGTTGAGCGCGTAGAAAAAGCCGTCCTGTGATCCGATGTAGAGCGTGTTATTCTCGAAGGCCGGCGCGGCCAGGATCTTGTCGCCGGTTGTGAAGCGCCAGCGTTCCTCGCCGCTCTCCATATCGATGGCATAGACGTTGCGATCCTGCGACCCGACGTAGACGATGCCGTCACCGACCGCCGCGCCCGCGCTGATGCGTCCACCGGTGGGAAAGCTCCAGATCCTGGCCCCGTTCGTTCCGTCGATGGCGTAGACCTGCTGGTCCCACGCGCCAAAATAAAGGATGCCGTTGTCGAGCGTGAGGGGTGCCTGGATACCTGCTCCCACGGTGTGCTTCCATAACTGGTCGCCGCTCGTCGCATCGACGCCGTAGACGCTGGCATCGGTCGATGCGACGAAGACACTATCGATGGTGGCGATGGGCGTGGATTCTATGGCGTCTGCGGTGCCAAAACTCCAGAGTAGCGCTCCGGTTCTGGCCTCAAGCGCGTACAGATTGCCGTCATACGAGCCGACATAGACCGTGTCGTCGTTGAGGGCCGGCGTGGCGAAGATATTGCCCTCCGTGGTATAGCTCCATACCGGCTCGCCTGTCCTGGCGTCGAGCGCGTACAGAGTGTGATCGCGTGATCCGACGTAGACCAGGCCGTTGGCAACAATCGGCGAAGCTTTGATAGGTCCCTTGCTCTGGAACATCCAATCCAGGCGCAGACCGGGCACGTTGACGGGATACGCGACCTTGTTATCTGGAATGTTTTCTACCATGTGACGCTCCTGCTATATAGAAAGTTTTAACTGTACAATCTGCTATGTCTATGGAAAGACACGACAGGAGGGGAGAAAAAGTTTCTCGACGATACCAGCTCCCCTACTGTTCTTTAGGCTTTGCTCGCTCGTACTGTGGCAGCCATGCGACATCATAATGCAAGGCACGCGCAGCATGCAACGGCCAATAGGGATCGCGCAGCGTTCCGTTTTGTTTGCTTCCTCACCGCGCGTGGTGAAGTGTCTTGAATGGTTATTACAGGACTGTATCTATACGAGCGGCCTGTGAAGGCAGTTTCTCTCGTGAGAACGTTTACAAGGTGTGAGTTTATTCCTTAGCTAGCTCGTGCGAAATAAGTATCCGCCATTATTTGTTCAAGTATATAAACATGCAACATATACCATCACGGGTATAGGTCATGTTGAGTATGTCTCTATCCTGGAAAATGGGTTCTTACACACAAGGAGAAATGTATTTCATGCTTGATCTCACAAAAGAGCGCGACGCCCATGTTGATAAGCGTCTGCGCTCGGATTCCACTATCTGGTTCACAACTGTCCGTCGGGACGGTCGTCCACATACCGTCCCGGTCTGGTTTCTGTGGGATGGCTCGACCTTTCTCATCTTCAGCCAGCCTGATAGTCTGAAGATCAGCAACCTGCGCAACAATCCCCATGTCACACTGGCGCTAGATAACACCGACGATGGCGGTGATGTCATTGTGGCGGAAGGAAAGGCCGAACTGCTCAGCGAGCCCGCCTCAAATCTGAATGTACCGGCTTACTTTGAAAAGTATGGCACATCCATTCAGGGCATGGGTCAGACGCCAGAGGACATGGCGAAATCGTATAGTCAGCCTATTCGTGTCACGCCCGCGAAGTTCCTTGCCTGGTCCGATTGATGATAGCGAGATAGTAAGATTTTCTTATTGACATCTGGGGATCGGGCTCGCCCGACCCCCTACAAGTACTCGCTCCAGCTCTTGATCGGGATTGTCTCTAGCTCCTTCTCACGCAGCGCGCGCGCGAAGAGACGCACCTGCTTGATCTTCGTCAGCAGTGGCGTATTGCTGTCGACCGCCAGGCGGCGCATGATGTAGTAGTCGTCCAGATCTTTCTGCATCTTCCCAGCGACAACGACGATTGCCAGGTCGACCAGCCCGTCGCGGAAGCAGGTTCGCACGTTCGGCTCATCTTGCTCGCCTGGGCCGTGGAGCCGCACCGCCTCGATGCCGTGTTCGTGCAGCAGCGTCCAGGTCTCCCCCGGCGCGTAAAGCGGCAGGTTCAGTGCCTGCAGTTCGCGTACGCAGTCCAGGAACGCCTCTTGCTTCTCGTCGCCGCCGACGCTGACGAAGATCCCCTGCGTCGGAATACCGCCGCCCGTGGCGAGCATCGCCTTGAGATACGCCTCCTCTACATCCTCGCCGAACGTGGCAACCTCTCCGGTCGAAGCCATCTCGACCCGCTGGATAGGATCGGCCCCGCTCAGGCGGGCGAAGGAGAACTGCGGCGCTTTGACGGCGGTAAATGTGGGCATCGGTATCGCAATTTCGGGTATCTCTTTATTAAAGAGCGCGTCAACGAACAGCTCCATGAAGTTGACGCCCGTTACTTTGGAGATGAAGGGGAAGGTTCGTGATGCGCGCAGGTTTGCTTCGATGACAGCTATCTGCTGTCCCCCGACGAGAAGCTCTTCCTTGCCGAGCACCTGAGCGGAGCTAGAAGCGGTAGCTTCGTTGGTGCTCGGAATAAGAAGCTCTTCCTTGCCGAGCACCTGAGCGGAGCTAGAAGCGGTAGCTTCGTTGGTGCTCGGAATAAGAAACTGAATGTTAAATGGACCCGTTATTGCCAGCGCGCTCGCGATCGCGCGGCCCGCCTGCTCTATGGCCCGCTGTACCTCCGCCGCTGCATCCTGTGGCGGCAGCACGATGGTTGCATCGCCCGAATGGACGCCTGCATTCTCGATATGCTCCGAGATCACAAAGGCTTTGACCTGTCCATGTTGCGCCACCGCGTCGAACTCGATCTCTCTGGCCCGCTCGTAGAATTTCGAGATCGTGACGGGATGCTCCCGCGAGACTGCCGCCGCCTGCCGGGCGTAGTAGACTAGCTCCGCGCGCGAGTAGCAGACGGTCATGGCGCTGCCGGAGAGCACGTAGGATGGCCGGATCAGGACGGGGTAGCCGACGCGCTCGGCGAAGGCAATCATGTCGTCGAGCGTGCTGAAGGCATTCCACGCGGGCTGCTCGATGGCGAGGCTGTCCAGCAGGTGCGAGAACTTGCCGCGATCCTCCGCCTGATCGATATGCACCGCGTCGGTCCCCAGCAGGGCGCAGCCGTATTGCTGCAGCGCCTTTGCACGATTGTTTGGAACCTGCCCACCGACGGAGACTATGATGCCGTAAGGGTTCTCGAATTCGTAGATGTCGGCGATGCGCTCGAAGCTCAGCTCCTCGAAGTACAGCCGGTCGGAGACGTCGGAGTCGGTGGAGACCGTTTCGGGGTTGCAGTTGATGACGACCGAACGCTTCCGATACTTCTTGAGCGCCTCGGCTGTGCTGAAGCAGGTCCAGTCGAACTCGACGGAGGAGCCGATGTGGTACGGTCCCGATCCGAGCACGATAACCCCCTCCTGCTCGAACGGCTCGACGTCGTGATGCTGTCCGTTGTAGGTGAGATAGAGGTAGTTGGTGGACGAGGGAAACTCCGCTGCGAGCGTGTCGATCTGGAAGATGGAAGGCACGATGCCGAGTCGTTGGCGTAGCTCGCGTATCTCTATTTCGCTCTCTCCAATCAGCGCTCCGATGCGTTTGTCCGAGCAGCCGATCTGCTTCAGCCCCAGCAGTGTTGCGCCGTTGAGCAGTGGATACTCCCTGATATCGCTCTCCCTATCGACGATATGTTTGATGCGCTGCAAGAACCAGGGATCGATCCCCGTGACATTGGCGATGGTGCGCACGGGAACCCCTTCCTGTAGCGCTCTGGCTACGGCGAACATGCGTTTAGGCGTGGGCGTCTCCAGGTGACTGTGCACCTCGGCGCTGGTGGCGAATAGCGTCTCCGCGCCCGTGACCCCTTCGATGTTCAGGTTCAGCATGCGGACCGCCTTCTGCAGCGCCTCCTCGAACGTCCTGCCGATCCCCATCACCTCGCCGACGGACTTCATGGAGGTGCCGATTGTTTCGTCGACGCCTTTGAACTTCTCCAGGTTCCAGCGCGGTATCTTGACGACGAGATAGTCCAGGCTCGGCTCGAAGCAGGCACTGGTGACGCCCGTGACCTTGTTGGTGAGTTCGGTGAGTCCGTACCCGAGTCCGAGCTTCGCGGCGACGTAGGCCAGTGGATAGCCGGTCGCTTTGCTGGCGAGGGCCGAACTGCGCGAGAGCCTGGCATTGACTTCGATGACATAAAATGCGGAGGTGAGCGGATCGAGGGCGAACTGCACGTTGCACTCGCCGACGATGCCCAGGCTTCTGACGATGTTGATAGATGCGTTGCGCAGCGTGTGATATTCGCTGTTGGTGAGCGTCTGACTCGGTGCGACGACGATGGATTCGCCGGTGTGGATGCCCAGCGGGTCCATATTCTCCATGTTGCAGACGGTGATACAGTTGTCGTACCGGTCGCGCACAACCTCGTATTCGACCTCTTTGTAGTGGTGCAGGTATTGCTCGACCAGGACCTGTGGCGCGAATGCCAGCGCGCCATTGACGATGCGCTCTAACTCTCCGGCGTCGTGCGCGATCCCCGACCCCTGCCCGCCGAGGGCGAAGCCCGCCCGCACCATCAGGGGATAGCCGATCTCTTCGCCTATGATCAGCGCCTGTTGCAGCGTGGTTGCGCTCCTGCTCTGTGGCGTGGGAATGTCGATGCCCTTCAGGTGCTCGGCGAACTTCTGCCGGTCCTCGGTCAGGATGATCGCGGAGATCGGCGTGCCCAGGATCGTGACGCCGTAGCGCTCAAGTACGCCCTGTTCGAAGAGTTCAATGCCGCAGTTGAGCGCCGTCTGCCCGCCAAAGGAGAGCAGAATACTGTCGGGCCGCTCCTTCTCGATGATCTTTGTAACGAAGAAGGGCGTAACGGGCAGAAAGTAGATGCTGTCGGCGAGCTGCTGCGAGGTCTGGATGGTGGCGATATTGGGATTGACCAGGACCGTTTTGATGCCCTCTTCCTTCAGAGCCTTGAGCGCCTGGGAGCCGGAGTAGTCGAACTCTCCGGCCTGCCCGATCTTGAGCGCCCCCGATCCCAGCACGAGCACTTTCTGTATCGCCGACATCATATCTGCTCCAGGAAGTAGTCGAAGATCCATTCGCTATCCACCGGACCCGGCGCGGCCTCGGGATGGAACTGCACCGACATGAACGGCTTACTGGTATGCTTAATGCCCTCGTTGCTCCCGTCGTTGGCGTTGATGAACCACGGCTCGAAGTCAGGCGGGACCGTGCCAACGGCGAAACCGTGATTCTGTGTGGTGATATAGCAGCGCTTCGTGCCCTGTAGGATGCAGGGCTGGTTCTGACTCCTGTGCCCGTATGGCAGCTTGTAGGTCTCGCCACCCGCCGCCAGCGCCAGTAACTGGTGCCCCAGGCAGATGCCGAGCGTGGGGATATCAGCCGCCAGTGCTTTGCGCACCGTCGCGATCGTCTCGGATGCCATGCGCGGATTGCCCGGCCCGTTCGAGATGACGATGGCGTCGAAATCCAGGTCGGAGGCCAGCAGATCGTAGTCCCACGGCACCGTGATCACCTGCACGTCGCGCTTCAGCAGGCAGCGCGCGATATTGCGCTTCGCGCCGCAATCGATCAGCGCAATAGTCTTCGTCCCGCTGCCCTCTTTGAGCACCTCGGACGTCGAGACCCTGGCGACCAGGTTGTCCTGGTTAGGATTGTAGAAGGGCAGATCGTCGTCGAAGAGCATCTTGCCCAGCATCGTGCCGTGTGCGCGGATATGCTGTGCCAGGCGGCGCGTATCCTTGATCTCCAGCCCCGGCACTCCCTCGTCCTGTAGCCATTGTCCCAGCGTCCTGACGCTCTGTGGGTGGAACGGCGTGTCGATGTAGTTCGAGACGACCAGTCCCGAGATGCGCATGCGCTCGTCTTCCCACAATGCGCTCTCCGGCACGCCGTAGTTGCCGATGAGCGGGTAGGTCATAATCAGTAGTTGCCCGCTGTAGGAGGCGTCAGTGATCGCTTCGGGGTAACCAACCATGCCTGTGCAGAAGACAACCTCGCCCGCCACGCCCTTCGTCGCGCCAAACGACGTACCTTCGAACGTCGTGCCGTCTGCCAGGACCAGTGTGCCGCACCTGCCGGTCTCAATAAGGGTAGATATGCTCTCTATTGCTCTTGTCTGTATCATCATGTTTTTTTCTCCTTGCTCCACTACAATACTGACCGGCTGCCCGCACTGAGTTCTCGACCGGCACACACTGTATATATGTTTATATGTACGTCATCTATAGGTAATTTCGGTTGCCCGACAATCGAGTGAATCATGGTGAGTCGTCTCTTCATGTAGTCCTTCCTCCTCGTGTTCTAGAAGCGCGCCGGATGCTTTATCCAGTTGCCTCCACAAAAACGTCCTGCCATTTTTCAGCGAGACCGACATTGAAGAGTCAAAAAAAGGCTCGTCCCTTCAACGTCGTTTGAAGGGACGAGCCTGATCAAAGTTGATAGCATTTTTGATCTAAACCCGTGGTGCCACCCTGATTGTCACCGTCTGCTTCTCAGCGTTTCCTCAACATCATCATAAAGGAATGACTGTGACCACTTTTTTCCTGGTTGTTCTGCTGCGTGGGAACCACCCACCTGTGCCTACTTGCCAGAATACTGGCTTTCTTCGGCCAGCCGCTCACGAAGGCGTTCTGCATGTGTTCAACCGTTCCGAACTCTCACTCTGTATCGGATCGCTGTTGGTGCTCACACCCATACTGATTTCGTTCAACGCGGGTCAGTCTTTATAAATTTGTCTTATATTAAGGATACCGGGGCTTTGCTCTTCTGTCAAGCGGGAAACGTACTACAATGGTATGTGTAGTTTGCACAATCCGCTCAATGATCACGCTGTCTTATTGAGTGGCAGAAAATATTTACCGCAATCAGTCATGGGTGGGTGCGCGCCAGTAACGTCGCGTGGCAAAGGTGTCTCCTGGTCGATTCACCGTGCTTGCGACCAGCCCGACCTGCAGTAGCCTGGCCAGTGCTGTATAGACCTGCGAGATATGTACAGCAGAGATGGTGCGTTGCCATCGGTAGATTTCGGGAAAGTACGCCCCCTGGTTCTGCATGACCGATCGGTGAAGGTCGTCGAGCGCCAGGCTACCATTGATGTCGTAGGGAAGCGCCTGCAGAATGAGATTGCTCAATCCCTGCTTGGAGAGGCGCTGCCTTTCCTGCTCGATCATCCTGGGTGTGGCTCGTTTCGCCCATGACTCGCCCTCGAAACGCACTTCGAAGCGACAGACAGCATCGCCTCGCTTCATACAAGAGTGCTCGCGGGTATGCACTTTCTCGCCAAAGCGCTCTGCCGCGCCGTGTATGCAGCCGTCCAGCAGCGAACAAAGCTTGCGCTTGCTATCGTACGTGAGCAGCAAGTGATTGTGATCTTCCGAGAGCACTTCGTAGCTAAAGAGCGGCGGCTCTACCCCGTCAGGCGTGCGTCTCATCTGCGCGTGCGCGTCACGCATCAATAACAGCAGATCATAAGCGGTCCATGCCTGCGCCAGCAGGTACCCACAGAGATATTCAACCAGACCGTTGATCATGAAGTAACGCCCATACTCAAATAGCAGGCGCTCCTCAGCCACAAAGCTGAGTCGACTGGCAGCTTGTAGTCCCTTGACGAGCAGTTCGTCAGGATAAATGCGACCAGTCATGGGCAGTTGATCTTTGGATTCGCCTATGCTTTTCCGGTAAGTATCAATGAATTTCGATCCAAAGCGCTCGTTCAGATACTTCTCCCAGACTACAAAGATGATGCCTTTCATAATGCATGTGTTTTCCTTTCTCAAAGAGAAGTTACATCGCCGGATTTTGCTACCGTTTTGTATATTTTAACAAGAAGCGGTATTGAATGCAAGTTATTCATTGGAAGGTAGAAATAATGTAATGATGCACAAGAGTACACAAGATCATTTTATCTGCCTGTCCGAGCATTGCATTTGCAACATCCCAGGCGGATTATATCCTGGCGCGTACGAAACTGGTGTAAAATCACTTGACCTGTTTTGCTTCATTTTGTAGAATAGACAAGTCGAAGGGCATGGGGCGCAGTGGCGAGCAACGAGACGTTTCTCCATTCTATTGATCCGTTTGAGGATACTGCACTGTAAAGAGCAGCTTATACCCACGCCATTTGCTCTCGCTGATCCCCAGTGTCCCGCGTAACAGCCGCAGCGCCGTCGCAGGCAAATACTCTTCGGCCTCGTAGCAATAGCGGCCCAGCAGCTTCTCCTTCTCTTTGTACGCTTTAGAGTCCGGCGCGAGCGACCTTAAATCGGCGAGACCTTCGGTAAACACCACCATAAAGCCATCAAATGTCTGCATCTCTGTTTCCTTTCTTCGACTTACCAGTGCCATATCGGTCCCGCCTGCATCGGAGGCGGCTCCTGGCGTCCGGGCAGGATCTCGCGCAGATAGCTCTGCATTCCGCGCTCCTGCCGCCAGTTTTGCGGATAGCCCAGTGATACCTCCTCGAATCTGACATAATCTTGGTAATCCGTGGCGCGCATATGCAGATGCCCGTACACGACCGTTGTGGCGGAGAAGCGCGTGTGCCAGTCGTCCGTGCGCCGCGTGCCACACCACAACGAGAAGCGTGGTATGCGTCTCAGGCGCACCAGCGATTCGCGCAGGGGAAAATGGTTGATCAGGATGGTCGGTACATTGGCCGGTATCTCCTCACTCAGTCGTCGCTCGCTATAGAGGCAGCGCGCCTCGCACCACGCCACTCGCGAGGGATAGGGATCGGGCCGCAGGTAGTACTCGTCGCTGCACACGACCTTCGTCTCCGCCGCCCATGCCACCGCCTGATCTTCTGGTACCGTGTCCGGTCGAAAGCTATAGTCGTACAGCAAGAACAGTGGCGTGAGCAGCGCCGGACCTCCCTCACCGGGCCAGAGCACATAGGGATCTTCCGGCGTCAATACCCCATACTCCCGGCAGAGCGCGACGAGCCGCTGGTATTTCCCTTCGCCTCGTAGCCGCTGATCATCGCTCGCCTCCGCGCGTGTGGTCCACAGATCGTGATTGCCCGGCACCCACAGCAGGCGCGCAAAGCGTTTCGACAACTGGAACAGCGCGAACTGGAGCTGCTCCAGCGTCTCTCCGATATCGCCCGCGAGGATCAGCCAGTCTTCTGGATAGGAGGGCAGTTCTTCGAGTGCCTGCCGATTCGTCTTATGTCCAAGGTGTATATCGCTGATGGCGTATAGTTTCAAGGAATAATCTCGTCCTCTCTTTTGTTCTCATGGAGGAGTACTTGTAATACCGTACCCCGTGTTTTGTTTCTTATCATAAGATATATTCCACATAGTCTGTTTAGGAGATACCGTCATGACAACTGACCCCATAATTGTCAACAACCAGACTCCCGCCGCCAGAGATTACTATACAGCTCTCCACCAGGCCGCATTGACATTTTCATCGAGCCTTGAGCTCGATCAGGTATTACCGCATATTGTAGAGACCGTTACTTCCACTATGCAAGTAAAGGGCGCCGTCATCCGTCTCCTGGACCCGCTTACCAATCAGCTCGTTCTGGGTGCCGTTCACGGACTGAGCCCCGACTACCTCGATAAGGGACCCGTAGAGGTGGCGCGCAGTCCTATCGATAGTGAGACGCTCTGCTGCTACCCGGTCTACATCCCCGATGTCAGGAACGACTCCCGCTTTCAGTACCAGGAGGCTGCTCGTCGGGAGGGCCTTGTCTCGGCTCTGAGCGTTCCCCTGGAGGTGCACGGCAAAGCCATCGGTGTGATGCGCGTCTACACCAGCGAGCAGACGAGGTTCGACGATAGCGATGTGAAGTTCCTTTCGGTGCTGTCCAGCCTCGCCGCGCTCTCTATCGAGAATGCCCGTCTGTACGAAGGCATGAAGGACTCCTATACCGGCGTGGTCGCTGCGTTCTGGGGTACTTCCTTGACGGCGTAGTTATTGTTGCTAACTGGATCGCGGGGGCGCTGCAAGCTGGTCCCTGCCCAAAAAATCTCCCTATATTACGGGATATTGAGCTGCACAGACATTGCCACAAACGCGGTATCGGGGCCAGAGACGAGCAGGCCGAGCCGTCCGCCCGTGTAGGGCGCGTCGCCCTGATCGGACGCGGCGTTGAACGGCACGGCGGTTCCGTTGATGCTGAACGAGTACTGGTTGCCGCGTGCGATGACCTGGAGGGTATTGGCGGCGTTTTTATGGATGGCGGAGAAGCGCGTCAGGCTCTGCATTACGGCGGGCGGTCCGGTCTTCTGCGCGGCGTATTTGAGCAGGGCGCAGGTGCCGTTGCCGTTGATGACGAAGGCGTAGGCGGAGACTGTGTCGCTATCCTGCGGGGAGGTCAGGTGAAAGACGAGGCCATAATAGGCGCTCGAACTGCCTTGCTGCTGCGCTATGCGCGCGCTCAGGGTAAAGTCGGCAGGCAGCGTGCCCACATGTGCGCCGTCGGGGCAGACGAAATATGGATTATCACTGTTCGCCACACTCAGCATATATCCATTGCCCGCGATCCTGGGCGTCAGGGCGTTACTCGTGTCCTGCTGCCAGCCGCGTTGATCGTCCTGGAACGTCTCGTTGAAGGGCTGCGCGGTGCCGGTCGTCGCGGTGGATGCGCAGGAGGACGCGCTGGCCGACACGGCAACAGTCGGCGTTGCGGCTGACGTTGCCCCGAAGGGCAGGTGCAGCATGCGCGTGCTCAGGAGGATCAATCCGAGCGCGAGGAGCGTAAACAGCGCCGCTAATAACTTGCGAGCAAGCATGCTTTTTTTGCGCCTCTGCCTGGTGGGGACAGGAGCGACGAGCGGCGTGGAGAGCTGGGTAGAAACACGCATCAGAAACGCCTCCAATGCTATCCCCATCTCCCTGGCCGTCTGGTAGCGATAGGTGGGATCCTTCTCCAGGGCGCGCGCGGTGATCTGCGCCAGCTCCGTGGGAACAGCCGGGTTGACCGCCAGCACGGAAGGCGCGGGCACGTGCACATGCTGGTAAGAGAGCGCATAGAGATTCCCCTGAAACGGCGGCCGCCCGGCGAGCATCTCGAACAGGACGACACCCAGCGCGTAGATATCCGTGCGGGCATCGACGGGCGCGCCGGAGCACTGTTCCGGGGCCATGTATTGTGGCGTCCCCGCGATATCGCCGGGAAGCTCCCCGGTCGAGGCGCTCTCGCTCACGTGCACGAGAGGTCCGGCGCGGTCCGAGAGAAGCCTGGCGATACCAAAGTCGGAGAGCAGCAGCTCATTGCGATTGATGGCGGAGACGAGCATGTTCGGCGGCTTGACATCGCGATGGACGATGCCGTGCTGGTGGGCGTGGTGCAGTGCGCGCGCCATCTGCAAAGCGTAGAGCGCGGCGCGACGTGGTTCGAGCGGGCCGTTCCTGAGCTGATCGCGCAGCGTCCCGCCCGCGACGTACTGCATCGCCAGGTACACCATGTCCGGCTCCTCGCCGAAGCCATAGACCACCACGATATTGCGATGCTGCAAGGCCGCAATAAGCTGCGCCTCCTGTTTGAAGCGCACGCGAAATTCGACCATGGACGCGTCATGCCGGGGCAGGATGACCTTGATCGCCACATCGCGACGCAAGAGTTCATCGAAGCCCCTATAGACGCGCGCCATGCCGCCCTCGCCCAACGGCGCCAGGATACGATATGCCCCCAGTCTCCTGCCTACCAGCGGATCGTTCTGCATAACCGTGGCTGTCGCAGTCGGCGGTACGGGCTTTGGCGTCGGCGTCGGCGGCATGGGCGTTGGCGTTGGCGGCACGGGTGTTGGCGTCGGCGGCACGGGTGTTGGCGTCGGTGGCACAGGCGTCGCAGTCGGCGGCACGGGTGTTGGCGTTGGTGTCGGCGTCGGTGGCACGGCTGTCGGCGTTGGCGGTACGGGCGTTGGCGTCGGTGGCACGGCTGTCGGCGTTGGTGTCGGCGCCGGTTGTGCCGCCGGCTCGGGCTGTGCCGTTGGCGCGTCTGTTGCCGTCGGCGAGGGTTGCGCTGCTGGCGCGCCTGTTGCCGTCGGTGTGTCTGTAGTTGTCGTTGGCGTGCTACCGGAACTGGTTGTATCGGTCGGCGTCCCCTTATTCGTGGGCGCCAGAGCTGCTGTCGGCGTGATCGTATCGGTCGGCGTGACTGTGGCCGTGGCGGGCGTCGAAGCCGACGCGGAATCCACTTTGAGCGTCACTGGCACCGGCACCGACTGCGATCCCTGATCGGTCACGATGGTGGACGTGATACTGCCGTAGTACAGACCGGGCTTCATATTGGTGGCATCGATGTTCGCGGAGACGGCGGGCCCGCTGCCCGGCTGGTATGGGAAGGAGCCATCGATGGAGCCGCTCTGCTGCAGGATCGTTAGCCAATGCGAGCCGGACCCCTTCACCAGTATCTTACCCATACCGGTACCGCAGTTGGAGAGTTGCAGGTCACGGCTGCTCGTCTGTCCCGCCACTACCTCAGCGGAGAACGACGGCGAGCTGGCGGAGAGGCAGGGCTTATCGTTCACCGACTTGCTGACATTCCAGGTAACCGGCACCGTGATGGAGGCACCGGAGCCCGTCGTAAAGGTCATGACGTATTTATGTGGCCCGGCTACATACGAGGTGCCGGGGATACTGACGCTGAAGGATGCGTTGCCATCGCTGTTCGCCTGCGCGGAGCTCGCGGAGACGTTGAGCACGCGACCGCTATCGTTCGTTTCGGTGAGCGTATCACCTGCCGAGCATTGCGAGAAGGCGATGGTCTGCGAGCCATCGGGCGCGACACCCTGAGCGCTGCTAAACGTCAGCGAGGACGGAGTGGCCTGGCACTGCGTCTTCGGCTGCGTCGGTGGCAGCACGTTCAGTTTGACAGTCACCGTCTTCTGATCGGTCACGGAGCCGACAGTGATGGTGAAGGTGAGGTCCGCGGTATACGAACCCTGAGAGAGCTTGCCGACCTGTGCCTGGTTCAGGGAGACGACTTGCTGCCCACCCTGACCCACAGACAACTGTCCGCCCACGCCCTTGAAGTTGAGCCAGGAGGTATCGGCTCCTTGCGGCCCCACAATCTGGGACGAGAGGATACCCGCGTCGCCGCAGTTCGTGATCTGCACCGAGCCAGAGGTCGCAGAATCTGCGCCGGATCGCGCGTACAGATTAATGTCGCTCGCCGATGCACCTGCCGCGACCTGGCTGAAATTAATCGCGGAGCGGTCGACGCTCACACATGGATAGGAAGGCGTCGCGATGGTGAAATCTATCTTCACCACCTGGGTGACTCCGTTAAGATCGAAGGTGAGCGTTCCGGTATGATCGCCCTTCGACAGGCCGGAGGCGGAGACCTTCACCTGCACATCCTGGTAGCTGCCAGCCTTCAACGTACCAGATGGCATTGCCGCCGAGAGCCATTTCGCGGACGATGTGACGCTCAACGGACCGGCAGCAGGTCCGCAATTGCTGACCGTCACCGTCTGCGCGTCGGGGTCCTGATTGACGTAGCTACTGAATGAGAGTTCGCTCGTATTGACGTGGATGCATGGATGCTGGTCAGTCGGTGTTGTAGCTTTTTGCACCTGGAGCGTCACGCGCACAGAGATCTTGCTTTCGCCCAGCATGAACAGCACCTGCCCGGTGTAGACACCGACCGGCAATTGCTTGCTCGCTACGTTGATGGCGATGCTCTGCGTTTCATTGTGAGCTATGACCCTGCTCGACTGACCAATCGAGAGCCAGTCTGCTCCGTTGTCCATTATAGGAGTGGCGTACCAGGTGCCCGCTGCGCCGCAATTGGTGATGCTCGCACTGCCGCTCGCGGGGCTGGCATCCTGACCGACGACGGCGTTAAAGCTCAGCGGTGGTGCACCACCGGCGAAGCAGGTACCCGTCACGTTGAAAAAGACGTTTACCTGCTGAGTTACCGCGCCCAGGGTCAAAACGACGCTGCCCTGGTAGGTTCCCGGCGTGCTCAGACTCGTGCTCGACACGCTGATCGGGATGCGCTGCTCAGTACCCGCTTTAAAGTCGTAAGAGGGAACGTTGCTGCTCAGCCAGTTCGCGCCATCGTTGGTGTTCTGCGACACGGAGAGGTGTCCATTGCTGCCGCAATTCTTTGCCGTCACATACTGCGACGGCGGAGGACTCGCACCGAGGAAGCCGTTGAACACGAGCGATGACGTATCGACGTTGAGACAGAGTCTATCGGCGGTCGACGGATGCACGGTAAACTGCACGGCCAGGTCAACGCTGCTCGCTCCCAGTTGGAACGTGACGTGCCCGGTATACGTTCCTGGCTTGAGCGATGGGCCAGAGGCGGTGATCTGCACGTTTCTTATGCCTCCGCCCACCAGCGTCCCGCCGGTGGAACCGACGCCCAGCCAGCCACCATCGGAGTGCGCCGTGGCCGTCAACGTGCCGGAATCACCACAATTGGTGACCGCGATAGTGTTGTACAACGTGTTGCTCTGCTGCTCCTGCGCATCGAAGGAGAGCACATTCGGAGAGGCCGCCAGGCATGGCACCGCCGGCGGCGGGAGCGGCGACGTCGGCTGCGTTGTGACAGGGGCGATCTTCTGCACGATCTGGAGGATCACGGTGCGCGAGACCGTCGCCTGGCTCTTTGTGCTGCTAAAGGCCACGCTGGTAGTATACGAGCCGGGCTGCAATCCGCCCGGCAGGCCCTGGATAGTCAGTTGCCCCGGCTGCGCTCCGGTTATATGTCCGGATGGCTCGACCTTGAGCCATTTCTGGCCTTTATTCCAGTTCGCCGTCCAGTCGAGCGGGCCAGTCCCCTGGCGGCAGAGCGAGATCGTCTTCGAGACTGGCTGCTTCGAACCCTCGACGACCGGGCCCAGCATAATGGGAGACGCGTCGCCGATGCAGCCAAGCAGCCCTATCTGCGTACTCTCCGACGACAGGCTGAAGGGCAGGATGGTGATGAGAGTGCCACCCTGGTTGTAAACATAGACATTATGCTCGCTGCCGGAAGCCCACAGCGGATTTACCAGGAAAGAGACCGTAAAGGTACCACTGGAGTCGACGTTCTGCGTCAATTTCTCAGTGCTGCCCACACTCTTCGTAGTCGCAGGGAAAAAGAGCGGCGCGCTAATGCTCGCCGAATTGGCAAGGGCCGCCTGTCCCTGCGAGCTGAGCGGCGCATCAATCGTGATAATAACCTTGCTGCCAGGGGCGAAGTGGTCGCCCTGTACAATCATGCGCTCCCCACGACGCGCCACACCTACCAGATGGGCGACCGGTTGATTGACCGTTGCCTGCCTGCCGAACCAGACGATAACAAGCGCCAGGGTAAGAATGCTGCTGCCGATGAAGGCGATAATGACGATTATGAGGCAGGTGGGATGAAGGCGACTGGCCGGACGCTGCGGAGTGACCTGCTTGTGCGTGGCCGGCGTTGGCATCGAATTCGGAAAGGTGGCGTGTTGCGAGGGTGGCGTATTTGGCGGGGGCGGTGGTGTATTCGACGCGGGCAGCGGTGTATTCGGCGTAGAAGGCGGAGTACGCGGCGGAAGGATGCGCGGTGGAGGTGCAGATGGTGCGGAATTAATAGCAATCCGCCCACTTTGCAGCGGCGGGTTCACTGACGCGGGCTGGCTCCACGGCGGTACGAACGGCAGGACAAACTTGTCGTCGTCCTCGTCGTCGTCTTTCTTTTGCTCGATCTGCTGAAGCAACGTTTCTTCGTTGTCGTCCTCATCTTCGTACGAGGCGAGCAGTTCGCGTTCCACCTCCTCATCGTCGGACAGATCAGAGGCGGAGACGCCCGGCTGATCGCCAGAGGGCCAGCTGGGAGCGGGAGTCTGCGGACTATTTATGGTCTGCAAGCCGTCTACCGGCGTAATGCCTGTGACGGCGTTATCGTTCGCCAAACTTTTCCTGCGGCCACAATAGCCACAATAGACAGCTTTTTCTGGCATTGGTCGCTTACAAAACTCACACGTATGCATGATGGTGTGTCGCACTCCTTTCGCTGGAGAACATATGTCGCTAATCCCTACTACGACACACTACAAAGCCTCGCCGGGCTATATCATTATGTGCGTTAACCCCTGTTCGGAAGCGCATTCCCTACTTAATAACTATTCCACGACTCACTTAGCGGCCATTCACATATAAGTATCGTATTATTTGAGGAAGAACATGTACTAGTATAGCGCAAGCGGATCAGATATTCCAGTGGGATAGCTCACATTCCATGTTCTTTTCTTAAACTCTGCAAAAATGGAATGCTTCTGTTTCTTTCCCCCACTATATATGACGTATGAGATGCCCAAAAATACACTACTAGTTTTTTTGGTGGGAGATGATAC
>WNGD01000266.1_pt1 | contig 66959 bp, 66 predicted proteins | sample 5400671 | NCBI WGS metagenome assembly WNGD01 (sample SAMN13153369, study PRJNA577476) | soil metagenome | isolation source: 40 cm soil or saprolite under grassland replicate 2 | place: USA:California | collected 2016-06-15
CTTCCAGCCGCCCTCTCAGTCCGGTCAGCACCGGACTCCCGCGCGCTGCTCCTAGCCTAGGTGATCGTGCGGATCGAGCGAGTGGTGATAGCCGGCGCTGGCCTGGCTGGACTGCGCACCCTGGAGGAGCTGAGATCCAGGGGGTACGACGGCGCGGTGACGCTGGTCGGCGCCGAGGCCAGGCCGCCATACGATCGTCCGCCGCTATCCAAGGGCGTGCTGGCCGGGAAGGCTGATGACAGCACGCTTCGGGACGACCTGTCCGCGCTCGGGGCTGACGTGCGGCTGGGCGAGCCGGCCACCAGCCTGGCCGACGGCGTGCTGCGCACCGCCTGCGCCGAGTATGCCTACGACCGGCTGGTGCTGGCGACCGGGGCCGTGCCCGTGCCGCTGCCCGGCCCGGGCCCGCAGCGGCTGCTGCGGACGCTGGACGATGCCCTGAGCCTGCGTGCGGTGCTCAGGCCGGGGCTGCGGCTAGCCATCGTCGGGGCGGGCTGGATCGGCGCTGAGGTAGCCACCGTGGCTGCAGCCGTTGGCTGCCTGGTCACCGTCGTGGAAGCCGCCCAGGCGCCGCTGGCTGCCGCGCTCGGCGCCGAGGCAGGCTCCCGGACATCGGCCTGGTATGCAGCCGCCGGGGTCAGCCTGCGGCTCGGCGAGCCGGTGTCGTCGGTGCAGCCGGGCGGGCTCGTGCTGGCCGGCGGCGACTGGCTAGCCGCAGACGAGATCGTGACGGCGGTCGGAGTCCGGCCGCAGGTGCGCTGGCTGGAGGGATCGGGCATAGCGCTGGATAACGGCGTAGCGACCGATGAGCAGCTGCGTGCCTCGGCGCCGGGTATCTTCGCGGCCGGCGACTGCGCCGCGTTCTGGTCGCTGCGGTACCGGCAGCGGCTCCGGTTCGAGCACTGGGACATCGCGCTGCGGGCGCCCGAGGTGCTGGCAGCGAACCTGCTGGGCGGCAGTGCGGTCTATGACCCGGTCCCGTACTTCTGGTCCGAGCAGTTCGGCCGGATGGTGCAGTACGTCGGGTATCACCGTGCTGCCGACCAGCTGATCTGGCGCGGTGACCCGGCGGGGGACCGATTCGCCGCGTGCTGGCTGGCGGACGGCAGGCTGACGGCGATGCTGACCGTCGGGCTGCCCAGGGATCTGCAGCAAGGCCGCCGGCTGATGGCCGGCGGGCTGCCGGTCGATCCGGCCAGAATCGCGGATCCGGCCATCGCGGTGCGGGATGCGGCCGCGCGCTGAGCCAACCCGGACAGCTGCCCGGCAGCGTCGCCAGGGCCGCCTGGGGCGGCGGCACCGCGCCGGCAGCGTCGCCAGGGCCGCCTGGGGCGGCGGCACCGCCCCGGCAGCGTCGCCAGGGCCGCCTGGGGCGGCGGCACCGCCCGGCAGCGTCGCCAGGGCCTGCGGGGCCGGCCGCCCCCGCCCCTTGGGCGGCCGAATCCGAAGTGCCTGCCGTTGCCTGTGTTTGACGGTGGCCATGATGTGGGAAGTTTGTGGATGTGGCGCAGATTGACCCCCTGGCCGACAGCATGATCGGCGACTGGCTAACCCTTCCTGAAGCTGCTGACCGACTCGGCTTGTCCATCAGCCGGGTCAGGCAGCTGTTCCGCGATCACAAGTTGCTCGCGGTGCAGCGCCCGGACGGCAAGCTCTGCGTGCCCGCGGCATTCCTCGACGGCAATCAGGTCGTCCGAGGCCTGCACGGGACGCTGACGTTGCTCTTCGACTGCGGATTTGACGAGGCGGATGCGCTGCGCTGGCTGTTCACGGCCGACGACTCGCTGCCCGGCACGCCGATCCAGGCGATCAGCGAGCACCGCCGCACCGAGGTAAACCGCCGCGCGCAGGCGCTCGCGTTCTGACGGCCGCTGGCCGGTCAGGGCCCGCCCGGGGTTGCCGGGTGAGGAGGCGTGCCTGGCTGCGATCGAAGCCGCCGCCCGGGTTGCCGGGCGCCGATGCGCGCCGGCTCGCGATCGAAGCCGGTGAGCTTTGGCTGGTGACCTGAGGGCCCGGCTGGCCGCCGCCCGGCTTTATCTGTGCACCGACGCGCGGCAGCGCCACGGCGACCTGGCCGACTTCCTCGACGCGGCCCTGAGCGGCGGGGTGGACGTTGTCCAGTTGCGGCAGAAGGGCCTTGAAGCAGCGCAGGAGATGTCCTTCCTCGCGGCGTTCCGGCTGGCCTGCGACCGGCACGGGGCGCTGCTCGCGGTGAATGACAGGGCGGACGTCGCCCGCGCAGTCGGCGCCGACGTGTTGCACCTCGGTCAGGACGACCTGCCGGTCGCGGCCGCCCGGCAGATCGTCGGGCCGGAAACGCTGATCGGGCTGTCGACGCACTCGGCAGAGCAGGCCGCCGCGGCCAGCGCGACGGCGAACGTGGACTACTTCTGCGCCGGCCCGGTGTGGGCGACGCCGACCAAGCCAGGTCGGCCCGCCGCCGGGCTCGGCCTGGTCAGGTACGCGGCGGGGCTCGCCGCGCCGGTGCCCTGGTTCGCCATCGGCGGCATCACCGCGGCGAACATCGGCGCGGTGCTTGACGCGGGCGCACGCCGGGTGGTGGTGGTACGGGCGATCACCGATGCCGCCGATCCCGCGGCCGCCGCCGCCGGGCTCGCCGCCCGCGTCCGGGCATCGATCAGCTAGCCCGTGGCCGTGCCAGCGGCAATCCGCTATGCGCTGGGTAGCTGGCCGCGCACGCCGCGCCTGCCTTGCGCACGAATCGTGCCGGCGTCTCAGGCGCTGGGATAACGATCGAGCAGGCTGCTGGGGCACTGGGGGCTCCAGGGCATTCTGGGGCTGGAGCTGGTTTAGCGAACATGAACTGCGGAGACATCAGAACGCAGGGGGCCTGTGTTATCCGGGGCGACGCCGGGTTATCCGGGGCGATGCCGGCCGGCTGCGCTCGAACTCATCATGTCGCGGGCAATTAGTCGGTGCGCACGCAGCAAATTCTTCAGGGGGTTGTGATGGCCGACGCCAAGCCGCAACCACCGGAGCGGCCAGGCAGCGATCCAATGCGCGAGCTCAAGCTCATCTGCATGAGCAACCTGCTGGCCTCCAGAGAGGAGCGGGTGTACTTCAAGGACCTGCTGAGCCGGTTCCTCTTCGTCAGCGTCGGCTGGATCGCCGCGTACACCCCGGGCCGTACCGCGGAGCAGCTGACCGGGCAGACGGACTTCGATGTTTTCAGCTACGAGCACGCATCTACCGCCCTCAAGGACGAGCAGCAGATCATCCGCACCGGCCAGCCGATCGCCGGGAAGGTGGAGCGGGAGACCTACAAGGGCAGACCGGACGCCTGGGTATCGACTACGAAGATGCCACTGCGGGACGAGCGCGGCCGGATCATCGGCACCTTCGGAATCTCCCGCGACGTCACGGCACAGGTCAAGGCCGAGAACGCGCTACTCCAGCGGTGACTACGGATGACAGCCCGGGCCTGCGCTAAGGCATGTCCCATAGATCATTCAGCCTGCTGCGCGTCCGCCGGACGGGCGCCTCGCTGCGTTGTCGTCGTCGCCCATAGAACCACCATGGGCTCCTCCTCCGCCTTGCGAGCCATCCCGCCGGCGGCCGCTCGCGACGGCATAGATCTACGGGACACGCCCTAGCCGGCCCGGTCAGTGGCGGTGCCTGCCAGCTCGGCAAGCGCCGCCTTGGCCGGGTCGGTGAACGGCGCGTCCGCGAGCGCCGCGAGTGCGTCCCGGACGCCGCTCTGGATCAGCTGCTCGCATTCCGCCAGCGCGCCGGTCTCGGTGAGCACCGCACGGACCTCGGCCGCGCCAGAATCATCGAGCCGGGGATCGCCGAGCAGCCGGTGCAGGACGCTCGCCTGCGCGGCACTCGCCCGGCTCATCGCGATGGCCACCAGGACGGTCCGCTTTCCCTCGCGCAGGTCGCCGGTGACTGGCTTCCCGGTCTGCGCCGGGTCGCCGAAGACTCCCAGCACGTCGTCCCGGAGCTGGAACGCCACGCCGAGCGGGACTCCGTAGCTAGTGCAGGCGGCTGCCAGCGGACTATCCGTAATAAATGCTTCGTCAGCTGCGTCGTCATCCGGTCCGCCCGGTGCGGCTGCCAGCGCGGCGCCGAGCAGCAGCGGCCGCTCGACCGTGTATTTCGCCGACTTGTACCTGACGACCCGCAGCGCGCTCTCGACGGTGCCGGTGCCCGCAGCCTGGCCGAGCAGATCCAGGTACTGCCCGGCGATCAGCTCGGTGCGCATCGCGTCGAGCACTGGCTGGCCGCGCCGTAGTGCCGCGGCCGGCAGCCCGCTGGCCCGCAGCAGCTCGCCGGTCCACGCCAGCAGCAGGTCGCCGAGCAGGATTGCCGCCCCGGCACCGAAGGACCCGGCGGAGCCGCGCCAGCGCCCGGCCGCATGCCGCGCCGCGAAGCTCCGGTGCACGGCAGGCTGGCCACGGCGGGTATCGCTGTCGTCGATCACGTCGTCATGTACCAGCGCGCTCGCGTGCAGTAGCTCCAGCGCGGCAGCGGCCGTCAGGATATGGCCGCCGTCCGGGTGGTCGCCCAGCCCGGCGCCGCCGGCCGCGCGCCACCCCCAGTAGCAGAACGCGGGCCGCAGCCGTTTGCCCCCGGCCAGCAGCGCTGCGGCCGCGTCCAGCACCGGCACCAGGTCACCGTCGAGGTCCGCCAGTGCCACCCGCTGCCGGCCGAGGAAGCTGGCCAGCTCGCGCCCAACATGGTCCCGGACCTGGTCAAGGGCCGCCGGACTGGTCGTCATTCCCGCGAGCGTAGCCCGGCGCGGGCCTCGTCAACGATGAACGGCCGTGGCCAGACCGTTAGCCTGGAGGGATGCCACAGCCTCGCCCGCCGCAGGCACCTGCCATCCGCGAGCTACTTGCCGCCGGGGAGCGGTCCTTCTCGTTCGAGTTCATGCCGCCGAAGACGGCCGCCGAGGAGCGGCGTCTCTGGCTGTCCGTCCGCCAGCTTGAGCCGCTGCGGCCGACCTTCGTGTCGGTGACTTACGGCGCCGGCGGCTCGACCCGGGACCGGACTATCCGGGTGACCGGGCGGATCGCGGCGGAGACAACGCTGACCCCGGTCGGGCATTTCACCGCCGTGAACCACTCGGTTGCGGAGCTGCGGCACGTCATCGGGTCCTATGCGGCGGTCGGCGTGCGGAACGTGCTGGCGCTGCGCGGCGACCCGCCGGGCGCGCCGGACGGTGACTGGGTGCCGCATCCGGAGGGCCTGCGGTATGCGGAGGAACTGGTCCGGCTGATCAAGGCATCCGGCGACTTCTGCGTCGGCGTGGCCGCCTTTCCCGAGGGCCATCCCCGGCGGGCCAGCATGGCGGCCGATACCGCGAACTTCGTGCGCAAGTGCCGGGCAGGCGCCGACTTCGCGATCACCCAGATGTTCTTCTACCCGGACGACTACCTGCGGATGCGTGACCGGGTCGCCGCGCTCGGCTGCGACGTGCCGATCATCGCCGGGATCATGCCGATCATCAGCGTGGCGATGATCGAGCGCGCGGTGCTGCTGTCCGGGGCGAAGTTCCCGCCGGAGCTTGCCGAGCGGCTCCGGTCCCGGGCGGGCGACAAGGCCGCGGTGCGCGAGATCGGGGTGGACTACGCGACCGGCATGTCCGAGCGGCTGATCGCCGAGGGCGTCCCCGGGCTGCACTTCTACACGCTCAACGGCTCCCGGGCGACCCGCGAGATCTACCAGCGTCTCGGCCTCGGCGGGAGCGGCCGGACCGGCCATATGAGCCAGCCGGCGGCCGCGGGCTAGCCGACTGGCGGCTGCGGGTTAGCCGGCCGGTGCCGGGCTAGCCGGCCGGCCGGGCCTCAGCTCGCAGCGGCAGGACCGCGCCCATGACCACATAGGGCGGCCCGTTGCCCGGGAAGCTGAATCCGGACAGCAGCTCGGCGAAGCCCAGGCTGCCGTAGAGCCGGCGGGCAGGAGCTGCCGAGCAAAGCGTGGACAGCAGCGCCGTGCGCTGCTGGCAGCCAGCGGTCAGGCCGAGCAGCATGGCGCGGCCGATGCCCTGGCGCTGGTGCTCCGGGTGCACGTGCACCTCGGCGATCTCGAAGGAGTCAGCCAGCCAGGCGGCCGCCGCGCGCTGGCCGGTCGCAACGGTCAGGCCGGCCCGGACCACGTCGTGCCACCACTGCCCGCTGGCCCCGCAGAACCCGTAGGCGAAGGCGATGACCTTGCTATCTTCGCTATCTTCGCCGCGGCCTTCGCCGCCTGCGGCCGCGATCACCGCCCGGAAGGCCGGATGGCCGGCGTGCCGCTCCATGATCGAGCGGCGCCCGGCCAGCTGCTCGGGCGGCGGCCGCATGGCCAGGGCGTAGACGTCGATGAGCGCATCGAGCTTGACCAGGAAACTCACCTGGTCAACCACCCGCAGCGCGGTCCCGTTGCGCACGGCGGCAAGCGTATGTCACCCGGCATGGGCTGCGTGCAGCCATTTTGTCGGACCCTCCGGGTAACTTCGAACGCAGGTCCAAACAACTGGACGGCTAAGCGAATCTATGTTCGAATATGCCTGAGCGAAGCCAACCGGCAGCCCTGGCCCCGGGGGCCGGCCGGTGGGCCTGCCGGGCGAGGCGCGGGGAAAGCGGCTCGCCCGGCACGGGCTCGCACGCGATAGGAGGAACGGCCATGAACTCGGTCTCGCAGGTGCGGTCTGACCGGCCACGATGCAGGGTGGCGCCGTCGGCGCTCGCGCTGCTCTCGTCGGCCAGGCAAGGACTAGCGGGCGCTGAGGACGAGGCGTCAGCGGGCGGCCGTTACGTGGCCGCGCACCTCGCTGCGCTCCGGGCAGCCGCGGCGGTGGTCGCGGCCAAGGCCGAGCCGGCCACATCCGCGCGGCGGAAGAGGCCGCAGAGCGTCTGGGAACTGCTGCCGCGGGTGGAGCCGGCGCTGTCCGAGTGGGCCGCGTTCTTCGCGGCGGGAGCGGGCAAGCGGGCCGCGGCCGAGGCAGGGCTGCCTTGTGCTGTCTCGCTCCGCGAGGCTGATGACCTGCTGCGCGACGCGGAAACGTTCCTGTCGCTGGCCGAGAGTGCCCTCGGGGTGCCAGGCCAGACATTGCTGCCGCTCCGGACGGCCGGATAGGCGGTCCGGAGCCGCCGGGGCAGTCCGGAGCCGCCGGGGCAGTCCGGAGCCGCCGGGGCAGTCCGGAGCCGCCGGGGGGGCATGGTTGCCGAACAGGAATCGGCAGCGGCGCAGCGCCGGCCGACGCTGAGCGGCGGCCGGCGTGGCGGCGACCGGGCGCGGCGGCGGCAGCCGGCCCGCGAGCGGCGGCCGGGGCGTCCGGCGGCTCAGAAGGTGTCGATGGCTCCCCGGGCGTCAGCGTCCAGGATGCCCCAGCTGATCAGCTCCTCAGTGAGGTCAGCTGGCGACTTGTCATAGATGACCGCAAGCGAGCGCAGGTCTTCCTGGCGAATCGACAGCACCCTGCCGTTGTAGTCGCCACGCTGGCTCTGGATGGTCGCCACGTAACGGGCCAGCGGGCCGGCCTTGTCCTTCGGCAACTGGCCCATCCGCTCAAGATCGATCACGAGCTTGGGGGAGGGCGCAAGGAGGGCAGGCAACACGTCGCCGGGCAGCAGTTCGGACACAGGGACTCCGTAGAACTCGGCAAGTTCGGCAAGCTTCTGCACGGTCACCGAGCGGTCGCCGCGTTCGTAGGAGCCCACAACGACGGCCTTCCACCGGCCGCGCGACTTCTCCTCGACTCCGTGCAGAGAGAGGCCCTGCTGTGTGCGGATAGCGCGCAACCGCGCGCCCAGGGTCTTTGCGTACTCAGATGGCATGTTCTTCGGCCCCCCGGCCAGTTTGTCTGATCAGTGGGATGGTTACGCTCAGTGACGGTAGGCCGCGAGGGCGACAAGGTCAAGCCGAATGGCAAAAAGCGGTCGAACTTACCCTCGGCGATTTGACTCGCCACCGGGTCCCGCCGGCGGCCCGCTTGCGCGGGAATGCTAGCCATGCTTGGGCTCGCGGTCCCTGCTGGCAAGCGGCAGCCGACCCGATGAAGCCCAGATTATCCGGCTGGTATCCGGACATGATGTGACAAGAATCACTCTCGTCACGTCAGCAGGACACCGGACACGCAGCGTCGGCAGGCCAGGGATGCCCGCGGCCCGCAGTCGGCGCCTCGGGCCGGCCGCGGCATCACGCAGAAAACGTCGGCGCCACTGCCGCGGCGGCCGGACCGGCCCGATCCTGGCTGATAACGTGGTCGCGTCAGGCGTCCTTTAAGGCCCGTCCAGAGAGGCGGGAAAGGAGGTCCTTTATCATGCTTGCGGCTCATCAGGATGACCCCGACCGCGCAACGGCTGCGGACCGTGCCAAGGCCGCGAACCGCGCCAAAGCCGCGAACCGCGCCAGGGTTGTCAACCGCGCCAAGGCTGTCAACCGCGCCGGGGCCGAGAGTTCCACGGCCGACCGGTCCAGGGCTGGTGGTCGCGGTGCGGGCCAGCCCGGCACCGAAATCCGCACGTCGGTCTTCGAGCCCGCCGAGATCGGCCGGGCGCTTTCCCGGATAGCGCACGAAATCCTGGAGCGCACCAGCGGCGCAGACGACGTGGTCCTGCTCGGGATTCCGACCCGCGGGGTGCCGCTCGCGCGCCGGCTTGCCGCGCGCATGGCGCAGGTCGAGGGCAACGAGGTGCCGGCCGGAGCGCTGGACATCACGATGTACCGGGATGACTTGCGGCTCAGGCCGGCCAGGGCGCTCGGCCACACCGTAGTGCCTGCCGCTGGCGTCGATGGCAAGATCGTCGTGCTGGTGGACGACGTGCTGTACTCGGGCCGCACCGTGCGGGCCGCGCTGGACGCCCTCGGCGACATCGGCCGCCCGAGGGCCGTCCAGCTCGCCGTCCTCGTCGACCGCGGGCACCGGGAACTGCCGATCCGGGCCGACTACGTCGGCAAGAACCTGCCCACCTCCCAGCGCGAGGTCGTCCGGGTGCTGCTCACCGAGGTGGACGGCGAGGACGCCGTGCTGCTCGGCGAGAATCCCGTGCCGCCCGGCGAGAACCCCCGGCGCCGCGGCACGCCGCGGAGCGGTCAGCGAGCGCCGGGCGACGGGAGCGGCCGGTGAACCGTCACCTGATCTCCGCCGGGGACCTAACCAGGCAGCAGGCCCTGCTCATTCTCGACACGGCCGACGAGCTTGCCCAGATGGCCGCCCGGCCGATCAAGAAACTGCCCACCCTGCGCGGCCGGACCGTGGTCAACCTCTTCTTTGAGGACTCGACGCGAACCCGGATCTCCTTCGAGGCGGCCGCCAAGCGGCTTTCCGCCGACGTGATCAACTTCTCCGCCAAGGGCTCCAGCGTGGCCAAGGGGGAGAGCCTGAAGGACACCGCGCTGACGCTGGAGGCGATGGGCGCTGACGCGGTGGTGATCAGGCACAGCGCCTCGGGCGCCCCGCACCGGCTCGCGGGCTGGGTCAAGGGCAGCGTGGTGAACGCCGGTGACGGCAGCCACGAGCATCCGACCCAGGCGCTGCTCGACGCGTTCACCATGCGGCGCAGGCTGGGCCGGCTTGACGGGCTCCGGGTCGCCATCGTGGGTGACGTCCTGCACAGCCGGGTGGCCAGGTCCAACGTGCTGCTGCTCAGTACCCTCGGCGCGGACGTGACGCTGGTCGGCCCGCCGACGCTGCTGCCGGTGGCGGTCGGCGCCTGGCCGTGCTCGGTCAGCTACGACCTGGACGCGACCGTGCCCAAGAGCGACGTGGTGATGATGCTGCGGGTGCAGCAGGAGCGGATGAACGCCGCGTACTTCCCGAGCGTGCGCGAGTACAGCCGCCGCTACGGCCTGGACGCGGCCAGGATGGCGATGCTGCCCGAGCATGCCGTCGTCATGCATCCCGGCCCGATGAACCGCGGGGTCGAGATCGCGGCGGAGGTAGCGGACTCGGCCAGGTCGACGATTGTGGAGCAGGTCGCCAACGGGGTCAGCGTGCGGATGGCCGTGCTTTACCTGCTGCTCGGCGGAGCGGAGGCACGGTCGTGACCGCGGAAACCTGGCTGATCAGGGGCGCAAGGCCGCTGGGCGGCGATCCCGCCGACATTCTCGTCACCGGCGGCATGATCGCCGAGATCGGTCCTGGCGCCGCGGCCGGCCAGCGAAATGTCATTGACGCGGACGGCCTGATCGCCCTGCCCGGCCTGGTTGACCTGCATACCCATCTGCGTGAGCCCGGCCGGGAGGACGCGGAGACCGTCGCCACCGGCACGGCGGCCGCAGCGCTCGGCGGGTTCACGGCCGTGCACGCGATGGCCAACACCGAGCCGGTGGCCGATACGGCCGGCGTGGTCGAGCAGATCTGGCGGCTCGGCAGGCAGGCCGGCCGGTGCGACGTCCAGCCGGTCGGCGCCGTCACCGTCGGGATCGCCGGCCGCCGGCTCGCCGAACTCGGCGCGATGGCCGACTCCGCCGCCCGGGTAAGGGTCTTCTCCGACGACGGCCAGTGCGTGTCGGACGCCGTGCTGATGCGCCGGGCGCTTGAGTACGTCAAGGCGTTCGGCGGGGTGATCGCCCAGCATGCCCAGGAGCCCCGGCTGACCGAGGGCGCGCAGATGAACGAGGGCAAGGTGTCCGGCATGCTCGGCCTGGCCGGCTGGCCCGCCGTGGCCGAGGAGGCAGTGATCGCCCGCGACTGCCTGCTGGCGGCGCACGTCGGGTCCGCGCTGCACGTTTGCCACGTCTCCACCGCGGGCTCGGTGGAGATCATCCGCTGGGCCAAGTCCAAGGGCTGGCAGGTGACGGCCGAGGTGACCCCGCACCACCTGCTGCTCACCGACGATCTCGCCGCCAGTTACGACCCGGTGTTCAAGGTCAACCCGCCGCTGCGGACGGCTGCCGACATCGCGGCGCTCCGGGCGGCCCTGGCCGACGGCACCATCGACTGCGTAGCCACCGATCACGCGCCGCATCCGCTGGAGGACAAGGAAACCGAGTGGGCGGCGGCCGCCTTCGGCATGACCGGGCTGGAGACCGCGCTGCGCGTCGTGCATGAGGCCATGGTCGGCACCGGACTGCTCGACTGGGCCGGCGTCGCGGACCGGATGTCGGCCCGCCCGGCGGGGATCGGCCGGCTGACCGCGCACGGCCACCCGCTGGCGCCGGGCTGGCCGGCCAACCTGGTGCTTTATGACCCGGCGGGGAGGGCGGCGGTCGACCCGGCCGCGCTCGCGTCCAAGAGCCGCAACACGCCGTTCGCCGGGATGGTGCTGCCGGGCCGGGTGATGGCCACCTTCCTGCGCGGCAGCCCCACCGTGCTGGACGGGAAGCTGGCGCGGTGACCGGCCCGGCGGCGGCAACAGCAGCGACCGTCCGGCCGGCCATCCTGGTCCTGGAGGACGGCCGGACCTTCCGCGGCGCCGCGTTCGGCGCGGACGGGGAGACCTTCGGCGAGATGGTCTTCAACACCGGCATGACCGGTTACCAGGAGACCCTGACCGACCCGTCCTACTGCCGCCAGATCGTGGCGATGACCGCGCCGCACATCGGCAACACCGGCGTCAACGACGACGACCCGGAGTCCCGGCGGATCTGGGTCAGCGGCTACGTGATCCGCGAGCCTGCACCGATCGCGTCCAGCTGGCGGTCGGTGCGGACACTGGAGGACGAGCTCAGGGCGCAGGACGTGACCGGCATCGCGATCGGCGGCACCCGCGCGCTCACCCGGCACCTGCGCGAGCGCGGCGCGATGCGGGCCGCCATCGCCACGGGGCAGGCCGACGCCGCGGAACTGCTCGAGCGGGTGCGGGCCAGCCCGCCGATGACCGGTGCCGACCTGGCCCGCGAGGTCTCCACGCCGCAGGCCTATACGGTGCACCCGCCGGCCGGCACGCCGACGAGGTTCGTGGTGGCCGCCGTCGACCTGGGCATCAAGGCCGCCACCCGGCGGCACCTGGCGCGGCTCGGCTGCCGGGTGCACGTGCTGCCCGCCACCTCCGCGGCCGAGCAGATCCTGGCGGTCAGCCCGGACGGGGCGTTCTTCTCGAACGGGCCCGGCGATCCGGCGGCGGCCGGCTACGCGGTCGAGGCGATGCGCGGCGTGCTCGGCGCCGGCCTCCCGGTCTTCGGCATCTGCCTGGGCAGCCAGATTCTCGGCCGGGCGCTCGGCCTGGGCACGTACAAGCTGCGGTTCGGCCACCGGGGGGTGAACCAGCCGGTGCAGGACCTGCGCACCGGGCGGGTCCAGATCACCAGCCACAATCACGGGTTCGCCGTCGCGCCGCCTGGTTCGGGCCAGCCGCCGGAGCCGGACCACCGGCAGTGGCCGCGGACGGCCGCCGCCCGCGGTCGGCAGCAGCCATTCGAGACTGCGTTCGGGATGGGAGTGATTAGCCATCTGAACCTGAACGATGGCGTGGTCGAGGGCCTGCGGCTGCTCACGGCGCCCGCCTTCAGCGTGCAGTACCACCCCGAGGCAGCCCCCGGGCCGCACGACGCGGCCGGCCTGTTCGGCGACTTCGTCGGCCTGATGGAGCGCTCCCGGTGATGCCGCCGACCCCGACCCCACGGGGAGGCGGGCTCCGTGCCACGGCGCGCTGACCTGCACTCGGTCCTCGTGATCGGGTCCGGGCCGATCGTCATCGGCCAGGCCTGCGAGTTCGACTACTCCGGCACGCAGGCCTGCCGGGTGCTGCGGCAGGAGGGACTGCGGGTCAGCCTGGTCAACTCCAACCCGGCGACGATCATGACGGATCCCGAGTTCGCCGACGCCACCTATGTCGAGCCGATCACGCTGGACGTGCTGGAGAAGGTGATCGCCAGGGAGCGCCCGGACGCGATCCTGCCGACGCTCGGCGGCCAGACCGCGCTGAACGCCGCCGTCGAGCTGGATGCCGCCGGAATCCTCGGCCGGTACCAGGTCGAGCTGATCGGGGCCGACATCGCGACGATCCAGGCCGGCGAGGACCGGCGGCGGTTCAAGGAGATCGTCACCGGGCTCGGCGCGGCGGTCCCGGACAGCCGCATCTGCCATTCGCTGGACGAATGCGAGCGGGCCGCCGCGCAGCTCGGCTACCCGGTCGTCGTCCGGCCGTCGTTCACGCTCGGCGGATCCGGCTCCGGCATCGCCCGCAACGCGGCCGACCTGCGGCGGATGGCCGGCGCCGGGCTGGACGCGAGCCCGGTGACCGAGGTGCTGCTTGAGGAGTCGATCATCGGCTGGAAAGAGTTCGAGCTAGAGCTGATGCGCGACCGGGCCGACAACGTGGTCGTGGTCTGCTCGATCGAGAACATCGACCCGATGGGCGTGCACACCGGCGACTCGGTGACGGTCGCGCCGGCGATGACCCTGACCGACCGTGAGTACCAGCAGATGCGCGACACGGCGATCGACGTGCTGCGCGCGGTGGGGGTGGACACCGGCGGCTGCAACATCCAGTTCGCGGTGCACCCGCAGACCGGCAGGCTGGTCGTCATCGAGATGAACCCGCGGGTCTCCCGGTCATCGGCGCTGGCATCGAAGGCGACCGGCTTCCCGATCGCGAAGATCGCCGCGCGGCTCGCGATCGGCTACACGCTGGACGAGATACCCAACGACATCACCGGCGAGACGCCGGCCAGCTTCGAGCCCGCGCTCGACTACGTCGTGGTCAAGGTGCCGAGGTTCGCCTTCGAGAAGTTCCCCGGCGCGGACCCGGCGCTGACCACGCACATGAAGTCGGTCGGCGAGGCGATGGCGATCGGCCGCAGCTTCGCCGAGGCGCTGCAGAAGGCGCTGCGCTCGCTGGAAGACCCAGCCGCGCCGTTCAGCTGGGCCGGGCCGCCGGGGGACAAGGCCGGCCTGCTGGCCCGCTGCGGCACGGCGCACGACGGCCGGCTGACGACGGTGCACCAGGCTATCCGCGCGGGTGCCAGCGTGGCCGAGGTAGTCGCGGCGACGGGAATCGATCCCTGGTTCATCGACCAGGTCAAGGGCATTGAAGACCAGGCGAAACGGATGGCCGGCGGTCGGCCGCCACGGCAGGCTGAGCCGCTGTCCGCGGACTCGCTCCGGGCCGCGAAGGCCACGGGCTTCTCCGACGCGCAGATCGGCCAGATCCGCGGCACGACCGAGGCCAGCGTCCGCCGGCTGCGGCACGAGGCTGGCGTCCGGCCGGTCTATCACATGGTCGACACCTGCGCGGCCGAGTTCGCCGCGCGGACCCCGTACCTGTACTCGACCTACGACGAGGAGACCGAGGTCCCGTCCGGCGACCGGCCGAAGGTGATCATCCTCGGCAGCGGGCCGAACCGCATCGGCCAGGGCATCGAGTTCGACTACGCCTGCGTGCACGCCTCCTTCGCGCTGTCCGAGGCCGGCTACGAGACCGTGATGGTCAACTGCAACCCGGAGACCGTATCAACGGACTACGACACTTCCGGCCGGCTCTACTTCGAGCCGCTGACGCTGGAGGACGTCCTCGAGGTCACCCACGCCGAGCAGCGCAGCGGGCCGGTGGCCGGAGTGATCGTGCAGCTCGGCGGCCAGACCCCGCTCGGCCTGGCCCGGGCGCTCGCGGCCGCGGGGGTGCCGGTGGTCGGCACCTCGGCCGACGCCATCCACCTGGCCGAGGACCGCGGCGAGTTCGGCGCGGTGCTGGCGGCGGCCGGGCTGCCCGCGCCGCGGTACGGGACCGCCCGGTCGGAATCCGAAGCGCAGACCGTGGCCGGCGAGCTCGGCTACCCGGTCCTGGTGCGGCCCTCGTACGTGCTCGGCGGCCGCGGCATGGAGATCGTCTACGACGACGAGACGCTGGCATCGTACGTCCGGCGGGCGGCCCAGGTGAGCCCCGAGCATCCGGTGCTGATCGACCGCTTCCTCGACGACGCCATCGAGATCGACGTCGATGCCCTGTACGACGGGACCGAGCTGTACCTCGGCGGCGTGATGGAGCACATCGAGGAGGCCGGCATCCACTCCGGCGACTCGGCCTGCGCGCTGCCGCCGATCACGCTCGGCCACGAGTACATCGACCTGATCCGCGAGTCCACCGCGGCGATCGCCCGCGGCGTCGGCGTGCTCGGGCTGCTGAACGTGCAGTACGCGCTGGCCGGCGGCATGCTCTACGTGCTGGAGGCGAACCCGCGCGCGTCCCGGACCGTGCCCTTCGTCTCGAAGGCGACCGCGGTGCCGCTGGCCAAGGCCGCCGCCAGGATCATGCTCGGTGCGACGGTGGCCGGGCTGCGCGCCGAGGGCATGCTGCCGGCCTCCGGTGATGGCGGCACGCTGCCGCTGGACGCGCCGATCGCGGTCAAGGAGGCGGTGCTGCCGTTCGGCCGGTTCCGGGACGCCGAGGGCAGGGGAGTGGACACCGTCCTCGGCCCGGAGATGCGGTCGACCGGCGAGGTCATGGGCATCGACGAGGTGTTCGGCACCGCCTATGCCAAGTCCCAGGCGGCGGCCTACGGGTCGCTGCCGGTCAAGGGCCGCGCCTTCGTGTCGGTGGCGAGCAAGGACAAGCGATCCATGGTGTTCCCGGTAAAGCGGCTCGCTGACCTGGGCTTCGAGATCTGGGCGACGAAGGGAACCGGGGAGATTCTGCGCCGCAACGGCGTCCGTGCCACGATCGTGCGTAAGCACAGCGACGGCCGCGGCCCGAACGGCGAGCCCACTATCGTGGAACGGATCCTGGCTGGCCAGGTGGACCTCATCGTCAACACGCCATTCGGCAGCCCCGGGCAGTCCGGGCCGCGGCTGGACGGCTACGAGATCAGGACCGCCGCGGTCCGGCGCGGCATCCCGTGCGTGACGACGGTGCAGGGCCTGGCGGCGGCCGTGCAGGGCATTGAGGCGATTACCCGGGGCGAGGTGGGAGTGCGGTCCCTGCAGGAACATGCGGCGCGATTGCGCGGTACCGGCGCGGCCGGGGGTGACGGCACGTGACCCCCGCGGCCAGCGAGGCCGATGCCGGCCCGCTGCAGGTGCGCGGCACGGTGCTCACCGTGCGGCGGGTCGACGCCTACCACGCCATGACCGTGGTGGCGCCCGGCATCGCCGCGCGCTTCCGGCCCGGGCAGTTCGTCGCCGTGGCCGTCGGCGGCCCGGACAGCGCGATGCTGCTGCGCCGCGCGTTCTCCATCCACGATGTCCGGCCGGACCACGGCGGCACGGTGGAATTCATCTTCGCCGCGAACGGCCCGGGCACGCGCTGGCTCGCCGAGCGGCGGGCCAGGGACGTGCTCGATGTCACCGGGCCGCTCGGCCGGCCGTTCCCGGTGCCGCGCGACCGGGTCAGCTGCCTGCTGGTCGGCGGCGGCTACGGCAGCGCGCCGCTCTTCGCGCTGGCCGGCAAGCTCCGTGACCGCGGCTGCACGGTCGACTTCCTGCTCGGCGCGGCCAGCGGAGACCGCGTTTTCGGTGCGCTGACCGCGCGCCGGACCGGCCGGATAGCCACGATTACCACCGAGGACGGGTCGCTGGGCTCGCGCGGCGTGGTCACCGACATGCTCGGCCAGCTGATCCACGACGGGCGGACGGACGTGATCTATGCCTGCGGGCCGATGCCGATGCTGCGGCAGGTGACGTTGCTTGCCCGCCGTTACGACCTGCCGGTGCAGGCGTTGGTGGAAGAGGCGATGGCGTGCGGGGTCGGCGTCTGCATGACCTGCGTGCTGCCCGTCGTCGGCACCGATGGCATCACCCGGATGGTCCGCTCGTGCGTGGACGGGCCGGTGTTCCGCGGCGAGCAGGTCCGCTGGGACGACATCGGCACGATCCCGTTCGACGCGTTCGGCGCGCCCGGCTGGGAGCCGCGGTCCGGCCGCCTCCCGGCGGCGGAAGCTGCCGCCGGGGGAGCTGCCGCGGCCGCTCGCGGGCCCGGGCCCGCCGGGCACCAGGCGCGTGCGCACGGCGCGTCCGGAAGGCCGGGTCATGGCCACTGACCTGCGCACCAGGCTCGGCCATGTCGAGCTGCCTAACCCGATCCTGACCGCGTCGGGCTGCGCGGGATCGGGCCGCGAGCTCGCGCAGTTCTTCGACGTCTCCAAGATCGGCGCGGTGGTCACCAAGTCGGTGCAGCTCGCGCCGCGCGCCGGACGGCCGACGCCGCGGATGGCCGAGACGCCGAGCGGCATGCTCAACTCGATCGGCCTGCAGGGCCCGGGCATCGATGCGTTCCTGCAGCGGGACCTGCCGTGGCTGTTGTCCCGCGGCGCGCGCGCGGTGGTGTCGATCGCGGGCAGCACCGTGGCGGAATTCGCCGAGCTGGCCGCCCGGCTGTCCGATGCGGCCGGGGTCACCGCGATCGAGGTCAACATCTCCTGCCCGAACGTCGAGCACCGGGGCCAGGTGTTCGCCTGCGACGCCGACGCCGCCGCGGCGGTTATCGACGCGGTTCGCGGCCGCGCCCGGTACGACATCCCGGTATTCGCCAAGCTGTCGCCCGACGTCACCGACATCGTCGCGATCGCCCGGGCCTGCGTGGCAGCGGGCGCGGACGGGCTCTCGATGATCAACACCATGCTGGGCATGGCCATTGACACCGAGACGATGCGCCCGGTGCTGGCGGGCTTGACCGGCGGCCTGTCCGGCCCGGCGGTCCGGCCGGTCGCGGTCCGCTGCGTCTGGCAGGTCCGCGAGGCGCTGCCGGACGTGCCGATCATCGGCATGGGCGGGGTGCGGACGGGGAAGGACGCGCTTGAGCTGATCCTGGCCGGGGCCGGGATGGTCGCCGTCGGCACGACGATCTTCAACGACCCGTCGGCATGCGCCCGGATCCTGCGCGAGCTCGACGATGAGCTGGCGCGGCGCGGCGTCGACCGGCTGTCAGAGGTGATCGGGCTGGCCCACGAGCCGCGGGCAGCGACCGGGCGCAGGCTCGCCAGGAACCTGCCGTGACCCGCGCGGAGGGCGCGGCGGCCCGCGGGAAACGCCAACCGAGGGGGACGTGGTGAGCTACCGGGCACCGATTGCCGTCGCGCTTGACGCGCCTGACCTGGAGACGGCGGCGCGCTGGGCGGGCATGGTCACGCCCTACGTCAGCACGGTCAAGATCGGGCTTGAGCTCTACCTGCGATACGGGCCGGATACGGTCGCCTCGATCCGGGGCGCCAGCGGCGTCCAGGTGTTCCTCGACCTGAAGCTGCATGACATCCCGGCCACGGTGGCGGGCGCGGCCAGGGCGGTGGCACGGCTGCGGCCGGGGATCCTCACCGTGCATGCCGCCGCCGGGCCCGCCGTCATCCGGGCCGCCGTGCAGGCCGCCCCGGAGACCAGGATCGCCGCGGTGACCGTGCTCACCTCCCTGGGCGACCGCGACCTGGCCGGGCTCGGGATGGCGGGACCGACCCGCGATGTCGTCCGCCGGCTGGCCGTGCTCTCGGTCGCGGCCGGCGCCAGGGGGCTGGTCTGCTCGCCGCGCGAGGTGGCCGACGTCCGGGCTGAAGTCGGCCCGGACATTACCCTGATCACGCCGGGGATTCGCGCGGTCGGCTCAGACGCTCAGGATCAGGCGAGGGTCGCGACCGCGGAAGAGGCGCTGGGCGCCGGCGCCGATCTCCTGGTGATCGGCCGGCCGATCACCGGCGCGCCCGACCCGGGGGCCGCTGCCGCCGCCGTCGGGGCGTCGCTGCGGCGGCTGGCGGCCGCGGGCTAGGCAGCGGCCCATTGAACGTGCCAGACCTCGGTGTCGGCCACTTTTACGCCCGGGACATGTGATGGTGGCTTGACTACTTTCAGTATCGACGCATGTGCACAGGGTAGTATCGGATAAATTGTGGCATGACAAACGGGGGTTTGCATTGCCGTCCGGGGCTGAACTCGCTAGTTTCCCCTCGCGGAGCGACTTTTTCGATACGAAACCCGAGGTGACCACGCGTGGCTCTTCCTCCACTCACCCCCGAGCAGCGGAACGCAGCCCTGGAGAAGGCTGCCAAGGCACGCAAAGAGCGTGCCGAGGTCAAGAACCGGCTCAAGCACGGTTCGACAACGCTGCCCCAGGTCCTCAAGGAGGGCCAGACCGATGACGTCGTCGGCAAGATGAAGGTGTCGGCACTGCTCGAGTCCATGCCGGGCGTCGGCAAGGTGCGCGCCAGGCAGATCATGGAACGGCTCGGCATCGCGGAGTCGCGGCGCGTCCGCGGCCTCGGCGCCAACCAGCGGACCGCTCTCGAGAACGAGTTCGGCGGTGGTATCTGACCGAGGTCGGGAAGCCCAGGGGCGGGGGCGCGGGACGGCGGTCCGTGGCCGATCCGTCGGCCGACCGCGCGCGCGGCGCGGCCGTTGCCCAAGCCCCTGTCCCTGCTCGGCTCACCGTGCTCTCCGGGCCGTCCGGGGTCGGCAAGAGCACGGTCGTCGCCAGCCTGCGGCGGACATCCCCGCAGATCTGGCTTTCTGTGTCCGTCACCACGCGGGCGCCGCGGCCCGGCGAGGTTGACGGGCGCGAGTACCGTTTCGTCAGCGAGCGCGAGTTCGACGCGATGACCGAGCGGGGCGAGCTGCTCGAATGGGCGCAGTTCGCCGGGCACCGGTACGGCACGCCGCGGGCGCCGGTCGAGGCGAAGATGGCGGCCGGGGTGCCGGTGCTGCTGGAGATCGACCTGGCGGGCGCGCGGCAGGTGCGCCGCGTCGTCCCCGGCGCACTGCTGGTCTTCCTGGCACCGCCGTCCTGGGCGGAACTCGTCCGGCGGCTGACCGACCGGGACACGGAGCCCCCGGACGTCATCCGCCGGCGGCTCGAAGTCGCCCGGGTCGAACTCGCCGCGGGCAGCGAGTTCGACATCATCCTGGTCAACACGTCGGTCGAGGATGTCTGCCGCCAGCTGGTAGCCTTGACCGAGGCCCGCTCGGGCCGATGACGCGGTCCTAGCCGCGCTACCTACCTGGCGCTACCTATGTGGAAGGCACAACGTGGCCGGAACTCCCGCCCCGGAAGGCATCATCAACCCGCCGATCGACGACCTGCTCGATGTCGTCGACAGCAAGTACGGCCTGGTCATCATGGCGTCAAAGCGGGCACGGCAGATCAACGCCTACTACGCGCAGCTCGGCGAGGGCCTGCTCGAGTACGTGGGCCCGCTGGTCGAGACCCGGGTCCAGGAGAAGCCGCTGTCCATCGCGCTGCGCGAGATCAGCGAGCGGCTGCTGACCGCGGAGCCCGCCGAGCCGGCCCCGTCCTGACCCGCTGACCGGGCCTGGCCGCTGGCCGGGCCCGGCTGCCGGGCCGGGTAGTCCCTGATATGGGCATCATTCTCGGGGTCGGCGCGGGCATCGCCGCGTACAAGTCGTGCGAGCTGCTCCGGCTGCTCACCGAATCCGGGCACGACGTCCGGGTGATTCCGACCCCCGACGCGCTGCGCTTCGTCGGCGAGGCGACCTGGGCGGCCCTGTCTGGCCAGCCCGTCACCGCGACCGCCTGGGACGACGTCCATGAGGTCCCGCACGTCCGGCTCGGCCAGGCGGCCGACCTGGTGCTGGTAGCGCCGGCCACCGCGGACCTGATGGCCCGCGCGGCGGCTGGGATGTCGGGCGATCTGCTGACCGCGGTGCTGCTGACCGCGCGCTGCCCGGTCATTTTCGCGCCCGCCATGCATACCGAGATGTGGGATCATCCGGCTACCCAGGCCAACGTGGCGACGCTGCGTGGTCGCGGCGCGCTGGTCCTGGAGCCGCCCGCCGGGCGGCTCACCGGCTCCGATTCCGGGCCAGGGCGGCTGCCGGAGCCCGCCGAGCTGCTGCGCACCGCGGTCAGGGTGCTGGCCCGCGGTGCCGCCGGGCTCGCCGCCGACCTCACCGGGCGCCAGGTCGTGGTGTCCGCGGGCGGTACCAGGGAAGAGCTTGACCCGGTCCGGTTCCTCGGCAACTGGTCATCGGGACGGCAGGGTTATGCGCTCGCCGAGACCGCCGCCGCCCGCGGCGCGAAGGTGACGCTGGTGGCCGCGAACGTTGCCCTGGACGACCCGGCCGGGGCCCGCGTCCTGCATGTGACGTCAGCGGCGCAGCTGCGGGATGCCGTGCGGGAGGCCGCGCTCGACGCTGACGCGGTGGTGATGGCCGCGGCCGTGGCCGACTACCGCCCCGCGACCAGGAGCGACGTGAAGATCAAGAAGACCGGGGCCGCGCCGGAGCCGATCCAGCTGACAGTGAATCCCGACATCCTGCGCGAGCTGTCGGCGGACCGCCTCCGGCCCGGCCAGGTGATCGCGGGATTCGCTGCCGAGACAGCTGACCTGCTCGAGAATGGGCGGGCGAAACTCACGGCCAAAGGGTGTGATCTGCTCGTCGTCAACCAGGTGGGGCCAGGGATCGGATTCGGGGTCGGTGACAACGCGGCAGTGGTGCTTGCCGCCGACGGGACGCAGACACCCGTCCCCCGTGGCCCGAAGGCGGCGCTAGCCGACGTGATCTGGGATCTGGTGGCAGCCGTACTGGCCCGCTGAGCGGCTGGCAACCCGGATACACTTCGGCAAAGTCTCGTCCCCGGCGGAAAAGGGAGTCAGGTGGCCGGTCGTCTTTTCACTTCCGAGTCTGTTACGGAGGGCCATCCGGACAAGATGGCCGACCAGATCAGCGACGCCATCCTGGATGGCATGCTCAAGGGTGACCCGCGAAGCCGCGTGGCCGTGGAGACGATGATCACTACCGGTCAGGTCCACGTCGCCGGGGAGGTGACCACCGACGTCTACGTCGACATCCCGGAAATCATCCGGGAGAAGATACTCGACATCGGCTACGACTCCTCGGCGAAGGGATTCGATGGGGCCTCCTGCGGCGTCTCGGTGTCCATCGGCTCGCAGTCGCCTGACATCGCCCGCGGAGTCCGCGAGGCCTTCGAGCACCGGGAGGGCGAGGGCGCGGACGAACTCGACCGCCAGGGCGCCGGCGATCAGGGGATGATGTTCGGCTTCGCCTGCCGGGAGACCCCCGAACTCATGCCGCTCCCGATCATGCTGGCGCACCGGCTGTCCCGGCAGCTGTCGGTGGTCAGGCGCAGCGGCGCCGTGCCGTACATCCGGCCGGACGGCAAGACGCAGGTGACGATCGAGTACTCGGGTTCCGAGCCGGTGCGCCTGGACACCGTGGTGATCTCCACTCAGCACGCGCCGTCCATCGACCTGGCCGAGCTGCTCGCGCCCGACATCCGCGACCACGTGGTCGAGCCGGTGCTTGCCGGGGTCGAGCTTGACACCGCCCACTACCGGCTGCTGGTCAACCCCACCGGCCGGTTCGAGGTAGGCGGCCCGATGGGCGACGCGGGGCTGACCGGCCGCAAGATCATCATTGACACGTACGGCGGGATGGCCAGGCACGGCGGCGGCGCGTTCTCCGGCAAGGATCCCTCCAAGGTGGACCGCAGCGCCGCCTACGCCATGCGCTGGGTCGCCAAGAACGTCGTCGCGGCCGGGCTGGCGGACCGGTGCGAGACGCAGGTCGCCTACGCGATCGGCAAGGCGAAGCCGGTCGGCCTCTTCGTCGAGTGCTTCGGCACCGAGCAGGTGCCGGCCGGGCAGATCCAGCAGGCCGTGCTCCAGGTCTTCGATCTCCGCCCGGCGGCGATCATCAGGGACCTGGACCTGCTTCGCCCGATCTACTCGCAGACGGCCGCATACGGTCACTTCGGCCGGGAGGAGCCGGACTTCTCCTGGGAGCTGACCAACCGCACCGATGCGCTGAGAGCAGCTGCCGGGCTCTGACCTTGGCAAGTCCAGCGCGCCGTAGCGCGGCAGCGCGGCCGCGGCCGCGTCCGGCCCAGGTCGCCGCGTCGAGCCTGCCGGTCGCGCGGGTGGCTGTCGACGTGCCGCTGGCGCATCTGGACCGGCCCTTCGACTACCTGGTCCCGGAGCGGCTGACGCTGGCGGCGGTGCCAGGCTGCCGGGTCCGGGTGCGGTTCGCCGGGCGGCTGACCGGCGGCTATCTGCTGGCGCGGGCCGATGCCAGCGACCATCAGGGCAGCCTGGCTTACCTGGAGCGGGTGGTGTCGCCTGAGCCGGTCCTGACAGCCGAGATGGCGGGCCTGGCCAGGGCAATAGCGGATCGCTACGGCGGCACGCTGGCCGACGTGCTGCGGCTGGCGATCCCGCCGCGGCACGCCCGGGCTGAGGCGCCGCTGCCCGGGAACTCCGCACCCCGGCCGGCCCGCCCCGGCCCCGGTCCGTGGGCACGCTATCCGGCCGGGCCGGCCTTCCTCGCCGCGGTCGCCGACGGCCGGTCACCGCGCGCCATCTGGTCCGCGCTGCCCGGCCCGGACTGGCCGGACGAGATCGCGGTGGCGGCGGCGACCGCGGCGGCGTCCGGCCGTGGCGCGCTGTTGGTCGTTCCCGACGGCCGGGACCTGGACAGCGTCGATGCCGCGCTCACCGCCCTGCTCGGCACCGGGTCGCACGTCTGCCTGTCGGCAGGCCTCGGCCCCGCCGAGCGCTACCGGCGCTGGCTCACCGTGCTACGCGGCGGGACGCACATCGTGGCGGGCACCCGGTCCGCCATGTTCGCGCCGGTGTCCGGCCTTGGCCTGGTGGTGCTCTGGGACGACGGCGACGACCTGCATGCCGAGCCGCGCGCGCCCTATCCGCATGCCAGGGAGGTGCTCTGCCTGCGCGCACACCGGGCCGGCACGGCCGCGCTGATCGGCGGCTTCGCCCGGACCGCGGAGACCACCCAGCTGGTGGCGAGCCGCTGGGCCCGCGCCCTGGGCGGTGACCGGGCCGCCGTGCGCCGCCGTGCTCCGCTGGTCACCGCGGCCGCCGGTGACACGGAGCTGGCCCGGGACCCGGCGGCACGCTCGGCCCGGGTGCCCGGCCTGGCACTGCGCACCGCCCGGGATGCCCTGGCCAGCGGGCCGGTGCTGTTCCAGGTGCCGCGCCGAGGCTACGTCGTCGCTGCGGCCTGCGCGCGGTGCCATACGCGGGCCCGGTGCGCCGCCTGCGGCGGCCCGCTCGCGCTGCCGGCCCCGCGATCGGCGGCGATCTGCCGCTGGTGTGCTGCGCGCGCGGCGAGCCCGGTATGCCCGGCCTGCGGGCACACCGGGCTCCGCGCGCTGGTGACCGGGGCTGGCCGCACCGCGGAGGAACTCGGCCGTGCCTTCCCTTCGGTCCCGGTGCGGACCTCCGGCCGGGCGGAGGTCATCAGCGAGGTGCCGTCCGGGCCGGCGGTGGTGGTGGCGACGCCAGGCGCGGAGCCGCGGGCCGACGGCGGCTACGCGGCCGCGGTCCTGCTCGATGGCTGGGCTTTGCTCGGGCGGCCGAGCCTCCGCGCCGCCGAGGAGGCGCTTCGCCGCTGGATGAACGCGGCAGCCCTGGTCAGGCCCGCAGCTGAGGGCGGTGCGGTGGTCGTCGTCGCGGACTCAGGCCTGGCGGCGGTGCAGGCGCTGATCCGCTGGGATCCGGTCACGCACGCGGAGCGGGAACTGGCCGAACGGGCCACGCTCCGGTTTCCCCCCGCCGTCCGGATGGCAGCGCTGACCGGGCCCGCGTCAGCGGTGCGTGAGGTGCTCAGCGCCGCTGCGCTGCCGCCAGGGGCTGACGTGCTCGGGCCGGTTCCCGTCGAGGCCGACCAGGCCAGGGCACTTGTCCGGGTGCCGAGATCCAGCGGCCTGGCACTCGCCGCCGCCTTGCGGGCTGCGCAGGCAGTCCGCACCGCGCAGAAGGAAGCCGGCGTCGTGCGACTGCGGCTCGACCCGGCCGAGCTGATCTGACTACGTGCCCGGAGGCCGTAGGGTTGCTTGGGTGGCCACCTCACGAAGGACCCCGACCGCGAGGGCCGGCCAGCCGCATCCCGGCACGGATGCGCGCGGGACCGCCCGGGAAAGCGGAGCAGCGCAGCCCAGGACTGATGACATTCCGCGGCTGCCGCCGGTGCGGCTGGCGCCACGGGAGGAACTCGCAGCCGCTGCCCGGGTAGCGCCGCTGCTGCGCGCCGCGCGCGACCTGGCCCGCTGGTCCGAGGGCCAGCCGGGGCTGCACGCTGGTGACGCGCTGCACCCGGCTGCCGCCGCCGCTGCCGCTGTCGACCTGGAGCTGGCCGTCAATGAGGTCGAGGCGGCCTGGCGGGTGGCCGCGGCCACCGGGATGATCGCGCAGCCGGGCGGCAGCGCCGGGCCAGCCGTCCGCGCGGACGTACTCGCATCGGGCGATTCCGACGAGGTACTCACCATCTGGCACGGCGGGCTCGAGGTGATGCTCGCCGCGGAAGACCTCGACGGACTCGCCACCGCGCTTTACACGGTCGGCGGCCCGGTGCGGATGGAGGGCCTGTTTGATGCCTACGCGGCCGCGGCCGGGACGTTGCGCAAGCCCGGCGACCCGGAACCCGACCCGGGCCACGATGAGGCCGCCGCGCTGTCGTGGGCGCTGGAAGCGCTGGCCGACCTGGGGGTCGTGGAACTCGGCACCGACGAGTCCGCGGGCGGCCTGACGGTCGCGTTGTCACCGCTTGGCGTCTGGGGCGTGCACCGCAGGCTTCGCGCGCAGGGATGGCACGTGCCCGTCCTTGGCGGTGGCGGCCGGGATGGCGCGCCTGGCCTGCTGGCGACCCTGGCCAGCTGCGACGCCGAGGATGGCGAGGCCGAGATCGCGTCCTGGCTGGCGGCTCGGACTGCGTCCCGGGCGGCTGCCGAGCTGATTCAGGCGGCGGGCCGGGGGTCGCCGGGCCTGCGCGGCGCCGCGTTCGCCGTGCTGGACCGGATCGGCGCGGACGCCGTGCCCGCGGTCCGGTCCGCGCTGGCCGAGCCGGTGTTGCGCGCGCATGCGGCGGTCTGGCTGCACGAGCACGGCGAGCAGGCCGAGCTGGGACGCCAGGACCGGACCTGGCTGCTCGTCGACCTGGGCGCGGGCCTGCTCGAGGAGGCGGACCCGCGGGATGTGGTCGCCGAGCTGCTACCCGACCTGCCGCCGGATGTTCAGGCGGAGATCGTGGCCGGCCTTTGGCAGGTCGACCATCCCGGCGTGACCGACCTGCTGACCGCGCTTAGCGATCATCATCCGGACCCGTCGGTCGCGCGGGCCGCCCGCAAGGCCGCGTTCAAGGCTAGGTCGCCTTCGGCCGGCCCAGCAGGTCAGCCTTCATAGACTGAACGGCCAGCGATGAAGGAAACGGCCAGCGAACCGTAGCTGGCGTGTGCAGGAAAGGGAAGTCCGTTGAGCATCAAGCCGATACGCCTGTTCGGCGACCCGGTCTTGCGTACGCCGGCCGAGCCGGTCCGCGACTTCGATGCCGAGCTGCGCAGGCTGGTCAAGGATCTCACCGAGACGATGCTGGATGCGCCGGGAGTCGGCCTGGCCGCACCGCAGATCGGGGTGGGGCTGCGGGTGTTCACCTACCACGTGGACGACGTCATCGGCCATCTGATCAACCCCTCGCTTGAGCTGTCCGCCGAGCAGGAGACGGACGACGAGGGCTGCCTGTCGTTCCCCGGCCTGGCCTTCCCGACCGAGCGGGCGCTTGGGGTGGTGGCGGCCGGCTTCAACATGCATGGCGAGCCGGTCACGCTTGAGGGCACCGGGCACCTCGCCCGCTGCGTGCAGCACGAGACCGACCACCTGGACGGCGTGCTCTTCATCGACCGGCTCGACCCGGCCCAGCGCAAGCTGGCGATGAAGGAGATCCGCGCCGCGGAATGGTGGGGGGAGCCGGTGCCGGCCGTCAAGGCATCGCCGCACCCCATGCACGGCAAGGCCCGCTAGCATGCGCCTGGTCTTCGCCGGGACCCCCGAGGCCGCCGTGCCCTCGCTGGCGGTGCTGCTTGGCTCCCGGCATGAGGTCGCGGCCGTGGTCACTCGCCCGGATGCGCCGGCCGGCCGCGGCCTGCGGACCGCCCCGAGTCCGGTCGCCCAGCGGGCCGAGTCGGCCGGCCTGGAGGTACTCAAGCCCGCCAGGCCGCGCGATCCGGAGTTCCTTGACCGGCTGCGCCAGATCGGGCCGGATTGCTGCGCGGTGACGGCCTATGGCGCGCTCATTCCCCAGGCCGCGCTGGATATCCCCGGGCACGGCTGGGTCAACCTGCATTTCTCTCTGCTGCCCGCCTGGCGCGGCGCCGCCCCGGTGCAGCACGCCATCTTGCACGGGGACGACATCACCGGGGCGACGACGTTCCGGCTCGTCGCCGAGCTCGACGCCGGCCCGGTGTTCGGCGTGGTCACCGAGCCAGTGCTGCCGTCGGACACGGCCGGTGACCTGCTGGCCAGGCTTGCTACCTCCGGCGCAGCCCTGCTGGTGGCGACCATGGACGGAATCGAGTCCGGCGAGCTGACCGCGCGGCCGCAGCCGCCGGACGGGGTGAGCCTGGCACCGAAGATCACGCCAGACCGCGCGCGGATCGACTGGAGCCTGCCCGCAACGGCGATCGCCCGGCTGATCCGCGCCTGCACTCCGCAGCCGGGGGCCTGGACGGTGCTGGCCGGGATCCGGCTCAAGCTCGGCCCGCTGGCGGGCGTCGCCGCGGCCGAGCCAGGCCCGCGGCCCGCCCCGGGTGAGCTGCGCATCACCCGTTCCCGGGCAATCGTCGGAACCGGCTCCGAGCCGGTGCTGCTCGGCGACGTCCAGCCGGACGGCAAGCGCCGCATGCCGGCCGCCGACTGGGCCCGCGGGCTCCGCGGGCTGTCGCCGGCCGGGGCCAGGCTGACGTGACCCCGCCGCCCAGGAAGCGCGCCGATCCAGCCCGGTCTGCCGCATGCGATGTGCTCCGCGCCGTGGCCGACCGGGACGCGTACGCGAACCTGATGCTGCCGTCCGTGCTCAGCGAAAGAGGGCTCACCGGGCGGGATGCCGCGCTGGCGACCGAGCTTGCCTACGGGACGCTGCGCGGCCAGGGGACCTACGACGCGATCATCGCCATCTGCAGCGACCGTGCCCTCGATCAGATCGACCCGCCGATCCGGCAGGTGCTCCGGCTCGGCGCGCACCAGCTGCTGGCCACCCGGATCCGCGCGCACGCCGCCGTCGCCACGTCCGTGGATCTCGCCAGGGACGTGGCGGGCCAGCGCACGGCCGGGTTCGTCAACGCGGTGCTGCGCAAGGTGGCCACCCGTGACCTTGATGCCTGGATCCAGATCTCCGCGCCCAGCCGAGCCGACGATCCGATCGGATACCTGGCTACCAGGTACAGCCACCCACGCTGGATAGTGTCCGCGCTGCTTGCTGCGCTGGGCGAGGATCCGGCCTGCGGCCTGGCCGAGACCGAGGCCGCCCTCGCCGCCGACGGCACCCGGCCGCGGGTGACCCTGTGCGCGATTCCGGGTCTGGCCAGCCCCGCGGAACTCGTCACCGGCGACAGCGAGCCGGCCCGCTGGTCCCCGTTCGGGGTGTATCTCGATGAGGGAAATCCGGCGGAGATCGAAGCGGTGGCGCAGCATCGGGCGTCGGTGCAGGACGAAGCGAGCCAGCTGGTGGCGCTGGCACTGACCCGGGCCGAATTGCGCGGCACGCCTGCCCGTGACACGCCTGCCCGCGGCGCGCCTGCCCGCAGCACGGACAGCCGCTGGCTCGACCTTTCCGCCGGTCCGGGCGGCAAGGCGCGGCTGCTTGCCGCGCTAGCGGGCGGGCCGGACGCCAGGCTGGTCGCGGCGGACGTGCGCCCGCACCGGGCTCGCCTCGTCCGCGCTGCCATCGCCAGCACCGGCCGGGCCGGGGTCGTGGTGGCCGACGGCACCGTGCCTGCCTGGCAGCCGGGGGCATTCGACCGGGTGCTCGCCGACGTGCCATGCTCCGGGCTCGGCGCACTCCGCCGCCGGCCCGAGGCGCGCTGGCGCCGCACGCCTGCCGATATCGCCGGGCTCCGCGACCTGCAGTGCGGGCTGCTTGCCGCGGCGCTTGACTCGGCCAGGACGGGTGGCGTGGTCGCCTACTCGACCTGCTCCCCGCATCTCGCCGAGACCCGCGAGATCGTGGCCGCGGTGCTGGCGGCCAGGGACGACGTCCAGGTGCTCGACGCGCCCGCGCTGCTGCCCGAGGTGCCGGACCTGCGCTGCCCGGGCCCGGACGGGCCGTACGCCCAGTTCTGGCCGCACCGCCATGGCACGGACGCCATCTTCCTCGCGCTACTCCGCCGGACCGCCCCGCCGCCCTGACCTAGCAGCTAGCCCGCTCACGACGTCCGATCGCCTCGCCAGTCTCCACGAACCACACCTCCCGGCGTGCCAATGACTCGACCTCCGTGCCGTCAGCCTAAGCCACTGGAAACCAGGGGAATGGTCGCCGGCCGCGGGTGGCATGAAGGGCTAGCACTGAACTGGTGCCGTGCCGCGATGGATGGGCTGCCTACCTCGCGGCGTTGCTGGTGAGGGTGCGGCCCTGGCCGTTGGACAGCTTGCTGCCGCCGATGTCGGCGCGCTGGCCCTCGGCGTAGCCGGCCCCGTACCCGCTGCCGCTGTAGGTGACCCTCGCGGTGCGCGTCACCGGGTAGGCCTGCTGCACGTTGCGCCGGATCACCTGGGACCGGTCGGCCAGCACCAGCGCGGTTCGCGAGCCCGACGCGGCGGTCGGCGCGGTCGCCTCGGCGGTGGCCGCGTGCTCGGCGGCGCGGACCCGGGAGATGACGGCGGTGGCGAAGCCGAGCAGCCAGCTGCGCCGCCAGGCACGCGGGCTGCTGCTCCAGGCCGGTACCTGCGCGCCGACCAGGCCGTGCCACATCTGCACGAGCACGGAGGTGTACAGCAGATCCGCCCGCTCGATGTCCGACGCGTAACCGAACATGTGGATCCTGGTGCCCGGCTTCGCCCCGGTCAGCACGATGCACTGGCAGCGCAGCGCCGAGCCGAGCCCGCACAGCAGGTGCGCCTTGACCCTGGCCCAGGGGTTGTCGATATCCAGGATGCGGTTGTCGGGATGGTCGGTCTCCGGCCGGTCGGCGGCCAGCAGCGCCCGGTCGATCCCGTACTTGGCCATCAGCTCCGCGGCCTTGGCCGTCAGGGCCTGGGCCTCGGGCGGCGTCACGCTCTCGTCTTCGGCCTTCGCCAGCAGCTTGCGAACGCGGTCCAGCAGCCTGCTTGGTGCCTCAGGAGTCAACTCACGGCCTCCCTGCCGGTCGGGGATTCGAATACGAGATCGAACGGTAGCCTGGGGCTGCGACATTTTCGCCGTGCGTGCGGGCACGCGATGGCCGCGCAGCCAGTCTGGCACGCCGGTCCTACACTGGCTGCCGAGATGATGATGCAGATCGCGCCAAGCATTCTCGCCGCGGATTTCGCCAGGCTCGCCGACGAGGCCGCGGCCGTGGCCGACGTGGCCGACTGGCTGCACGTTGACGTCATGGACGGTCATTTCGTGCCGAACCTCACCCTGGGGCTGCCGGTCGTCGAGGCGCTGCTCAAGCACGCGGGCCTGCCGCTCGACTGCCACCTGATGATCGAGGACCCGGACCGGTGGGCGCCCGGCTACGCCGAGGCCGGCGCACGGAACGTGACGATTCACGCGGAGGCGGCCAGCGCGCCGGTCAAGACGCTGCGGGCGATCAGGGCCGCGGGCTCGCGGGCCGGGCTGGCGATCAACCCGGGCACCGCGGTCGAGCCCTACGCCGGCCTGCTGACCGAGATCGACATGCTGCTGCTGATGACGGTCGAGCCCGGGTTCGGCGGGCAGCATTTCCTTGACCTGGTGCTGCCCAAGATCCGCCGGGCCCGCGCCCTCGTCGCGGGCCAGCGGACGCCCATCTGGCTGCAGGTGGACGGCGGGGTGACCGAGGAGACGATCGGGCGCTGCGCGGAGGCCGGGGCGAACGTCTTCGTGGCGGGCTCGGCCGTTTACGAGGCCGGCGACCCGGCGGCAGCCGTCCAGTCCCTGCGGGCCCGGGCCGAGCGCGCCGCCGGGCTGGGCTGACCGGGCTCGGCTGACCGGGCTGGGCTAATCGGGCTGGGCTGACCGGGCTGGGCTAATCGGGCTGGGCTGACGCCGGTCACCGCCAGGCGCGGGCGGTCAAAGACGCCCGCCAGGCGGGTCAGCCGCGGGCGGTGGCCCGCCGGCTGCGGGCTCGCATGCTGGCCACCAGGTCGGGCGGGGCCACCGCGGGCGAACCCGCCGCGTAGGGCGGCTGCGGGTCGTACTCGATGCCCAGCTGGATGGCCTGCGCCAGCCCGGCGCCGCCGATCCGGCCGGCCAGCCCGAGCGCCATGTCGATCCCCGCCGAGACCCCGGCGGCGGTGATGAACTTTCCGTCGATCACGACGCGCTCGCTGACCGCGGTCACGCCGAGCGCGCGCAGGTCGTCCATCGCCAGCCAGTGCGTGGTAGCCCGGCGCCCGGCCAGCAGCCCGGCGGCGGCCAGGATCAGCGATCCGGTGCACACCGAGGTCGTCCAGCTGCTCGCGGCATCCGCTGCCCGCAGCCAGTCATGCACGCCGCCGCCGCCCATCTGCTCCCGCTGCCCAGGCCCGCCGGGGATGACCACGATGTCGGGGTGCGGAACGTCGCCGAGCGCGGCGTCGGCATGCAGCGCCAGCATCCCGGTGTCGGCGCGCACCAGGCCGGGCTGCCCGGCCGCGAAGACCACGGTGGCCCCGGGCAGCCGGGACAGCACCTCATAGGGCCCGATGGCGTCGAGAGCGGTGAACCGGTCGTACAGCAGGATGACGATCTGCACGGGACTTCCCTCCTGTTGGCGGTCAGCGGTAGCGGTCAGAAACGGTGCCGGTAGCCCGCCGGGGAGACGCCGAGCGCGCGGACGAAGGCTCGGCGCATGGCCTCCGTGGTCCCGTAGCCGCAGCGGCGGGCAACCTGCTCGATCCCGTCGCAGGTGTCCTCGAGCAGCCGCCGCGCGGCCTCCAGCCGGACCTTGCCGACGTACTGGCCGGGTGTCATGCCGGTCTCAGCGGCGAACGTCCGGGCGAACTGCCGGGCAGACAGCCCGGCCCGGGTGGCGAGGCTGTCCACCGAAAGGTCCGCGGCTGGCCGCTCGGTGATCCACTGCTGCACCTCGCGCAGCGGTTGCCGCTGCGCGACCTGCGCTCGCAGCTGCGCGCTGAACTGCGCCTGGTTGCCAGGGCGCCGCAGGAAGACGACCAGGTGCCTGGCCACGGCCAGGGCCGCATCCCGGCCCAGGTCCTCCTCGACGAGCGCCAGGGAAAGGTCGATGCCGGCCGTGACCCCGGCCGAGGTCACGATGTTGCCGTCCCTGATGTAGATCGGCTCCGGGTCGACGACTACATCGGGGAACCGCCGCGCCAGCGCATCGCTGGCCGACCAGTGCGTCGTCACCCGCCGGCCAGCCAGCAGGCCAGCCTCCGCGAGCAGGAATGCGCCAGTGCAAACAGCGGTGATACGAGCCAGACCCGGTGCATGTAGCCGCAGCCAGCTGATGAGTTCAGGCGCCGGGCTCCGGGTTCCCTCCCCGCCGGGAACGACGAGCGTATGCACGTCCGCCGCGGCCCGCAGGTCGGCATCGGGCACCAGGGTGAGCCCGCTGGAGGTGCGCACTGGCACGCCACCGAGGCTCCCGACCCTGACCCGATAGGCCGGGCTGCCCGCGCCGCGTCCTGCCTGGTAGCGGCCCGCGCCGGTGAACACCTCAAGCGGCCCGGTGATGTCCAGGCTCTGCACGCCGTCGAAGGCGGCGATCAGGACGGTGCGGGGCGGCATGGCCTTATCGTCGCCGCTGCTGGCGATGACCGCAATGACATTCTTCCCACCTTTCCTGCCATCGGCGCGTCCGCATCGCCGGCCGGGAGCCGGCCGGCCGGCCGGATCGGCGAGAATCCTGACAGCATGCTGTCGATCCCGGCAGATCCGTTCGTCGGACAAGTACCGGGCCGGAGCCGGTGGCACTGGCCGCGAGATCGAGAGACTGCGAAGGAGACCGGCATGACCCAGTACGCGATCCTGATCTACGAGAACGAGAGTGCCTACCTGAACCCGGCGCCCGAGGTATGGCAGACGGCCATGGAGGCGCACACCCGCTTCGCCGGCCAGGTCGGCGAGCAGGGCGGGAAGCTTCTCGGCGGCGAGGCGCTGCAGCCCACTCCCACCGCTACCTCGGTCCGCGGCGACGTCGTCACCGACGGCCCGTTCGCCGAGACGAAGGAGGCACTCGGCGGCTTCTACCTGATCGAGGCCAGGGATCTCGACCACGCCCTGGAGATCGCCAAGCTCTGCCCGGCGCCGTACGGCGGAGTCGAGGTCCGCCCGATCCTGGATACCTCGGGCGGGTGAGCCAGACGGCAGCGGCTGGCGCCGACGCCAGCGCGGCTGTTGCCGACGCGCACCGTCGCGAGTGGGCCTTCGTGCTCGCCGCGACGGCGCGCGTCACCCGCGACATCGACCTCGCCGAGGAATGCGTCCAGGACGCTTACGTCGCCGCGCTGGACGCCTGGTCGCGCCAGGGCATCCCGCGCAACCCAGGGGCCTGGCTGACGACCACGGCCCGGCGGCGGGCGCTTGACGCGCTGCGCCGCGACCGGACGCTGCGGGCGAAGCTGCCGCTGCTGATCGAGCCGGATCCGCCGCTGGCCGGCGGCGGGACGGCCAGCCCGGGCAGCGGCGGCGCCAGCAGCGGCCGGCCGGAGGAGAACGTGATTCCGGACGACAGGCTCCGGCTGGTATTCACCTGCTGCCATCCCGCGCTGGCCAGGGAAGCGCAGGTCGCCCTGACCCTGCGGCTGGTCTGCGGCCTGACGACCGCCGAGATAGCTCAGGCGTTCCTGGTGTCCGAGCCGACCATGGCCGCCCGGGTGACCCGCGCCAAGAAGAAGATCTCCGCCGCCCGGATCGCCTACCGGGTGCCGGGTGCCGCCGAACTGCCCGACCGGCTCGATGCCGTGCTGACCGTGCTGCACCTGCTCTACACCACCGGTCACACGGCCCCCGGCGGCGACAACCTCGTCCGCGCTGACCTGGTCGACCGCGCCATCGCGCTGGCCCGGATGATCCAGACGCTGATGCCGGACGAGCGCGAGGTCCGCGGGCTGCTGGCGCTGCTCCTGCTCACCGACGCACGCCGGGTCACCCGGGCCGACCCGGCTGGCCGGCTATTGCTGCTCGAAGAGCAGGACCGCTCGCGATGGGACCTCGACGCGATCAGCGAGGGCACCGCGCTGGTGGCCGGCGCGCTGCGCGGCGGCCGCCCGGGGCGGTTCGCGCTGCAGGCGGCGATCGCCGCGCTGCACGCGGAGGCGCCCAGCTATGCCCAGACCGACTGGCCGCAGCTGCTGCTGCTGTACGGGGAGCTGATGCGCGCCTGGCCATCGCCGGTGGTCGCGCTGAACCGCGCGGTCGTGCGAGCCATGGTGGACGGGCCGGAAACGGCGCTGACCGAGATCGCCGGCCTGGAACAGGACGCCCGGCTGGCGGGCTACCGCTACCTCCCGGCGGCCAAGGCGGACCTGCTGCGCCGCCTCGGCCGCCACGCCGAGGCGGCGCTGGCTTACCGGGCCGCCCTGGAGCTGACCGACAACGCGGCCGAGCGTGACTTCCTCACCCGCCGGATAGCCGAGGTCACCGCCGGGGAGTAGCGGATCAAGCGGGCGCGGCTTGCGGCCGGGCGGAATAGCCGTTATGGCAGACTGGTTCACGAAGTAACGCGTGCTCCGGGGTCGGTGTAACTCCGAGCCGGCGGTGACAGTCCGCGACCCAGCCGAGGCCATCGGCTGGCTGATCCGGTGAAATTCCGGGACCGACGGTGAAAGTCCGGATGGGAGGAAGCACGCGCACGGCGCGGCCCTGATGCGGGCCGGCCTGCCGTGCCTGCGCACCCGCGCGTCCCCGGAGCCTGCGGCAGAACTGGCAAGCTCCGGAGGAGGACGCGGTGTTCACCGGAATCGTGGAAGAACTCGGCGAGGTCGTCGCACTGCAGGAACTCGGTGACGCCGCCCGGCTCACCGTGCGCGGCCCGTTGGTGACGGCCGGCGCGTCGCGCGGTGACTCGATCGCGGTGAACGGCGTCTGCCTCACGGTCACCGAGCGGTCCGCGGACACGTTCGCCGCCGACGTAATGGGGGAGACCCTCAGCCGCTCCGGGCTTGGCGTCCTTCTCCCTGGCGCGGTCGTCAACCTGGAGCGGCCGATGCGGCTGGATGGCCGGCTTGGCGGGCACCTGGTCCAGGGCCATGTCGACGGCACCGGCACGATCACCGGGCGCAGGCCAGCCCCGCACTGGGAGGTCGTCCGCATCGGCATGCCGCCGGGGCTACTGCGTTACGTGGTCCATAAAGGCTCGGTCGCCGTGGACGGCATCAGCCTGACCGTGTCGGCCACCGGGAGTGGCGGCGGCCCGCGGGACGATCCTGACCAGCCGGGATGGTTCGAGGTCAGCCTGATACCGGAAACCCTGGAGCGGACCACGCTCGGCCGCAAGCAGGTCGGCGAGACGGTGAACCTGGAGGTCGACATGATCGCTAAGTACGTCGAGAAGCTGCTCGGCACCGGGGCACGGTCATGATCGGCGGGACGTCGGCCAGTGCCGGCACCCGGCTGGACAAGGTCGAGCGGGCCATCGCGGACATCGCCGCCGGGCGCGCCGTCGTCGTCGTCGACGACGCCGACCGGGAGAACGAGGGCGACATCATCTTCGCTGCCAGCAAGGCAACGGCGGCGCTGCTGGCGTTCACCATCCGGCACACCAGCGGGGTGATCTGCGTGCCGATGCCGGGGGAGGATCTGGACCGGCTGCAGCTGCCGCTGATGACGGCGCAGAACAAGGAGCGCATGCGGACCGCGTTCACGGTGAGCGTCGACGCGCGCGACGGGGTTAGCACCGGGATCTCGGCGGCTGACCGGGCCAGGACGGTGCGGGCGCTCGTCGACTCGGCGACCGAGCCCTACGAGCTGGTCCGGCCCGGGCACATCTTCCCGCTGCGGTATGCCGAGGGCGGCGTGCTGCGCCGGCCTGGCCACACCGAGGCGGCGGTCGACCTGGCCAGGCTGGCCGGCCTTGCGCCGGTCGGGGTGCTGGCCGAGGTGGTCAACGACGACGGCACGATGGCCAGGCTGCCCGCGCTGCGCGCGTTCGCCGACGAGCACGGGCTGGCGCTGATCTCGATCGCGCAGCTCATCGAGTACCGCAGGCACTCGGAGCGCATGGTCAGCCGCGTGGTCGAGACCAGGCTGCCGAACGAGTTCGGCGAATGGCGCGCGCTCGGGTACCTGAACTCGGTGGACGGGACCGAGCATCTGGCCCTCGTGCTCGGCGACATCGGCAACGCCGGCGGCTCCGGCAGCGTGCTCGTCCGGATGCACTCCGAATGCCTGACCGGGGACGTATTCGGCTCGCAGCGCTGCGACTGCGGCGACCAGCTCAAGGCGGCGATGGCGATGATCACCGCCGAGGGCCGCGGCATCGTGCTGTACCTGCGCGGTCATGAGGGCCGCGGGATCGGGCTGCTGAGCAAGCTGCGCGCCTACAACCTGCAGGATGGCGGCGCGGACACCGTCGACGCCAACCTGGAGCTCGGCCTGCCCGCGGACGCCCGCGAGTACAGCACCGGGGCGCAGATGCTCGCCGAACTCGGCGTCCGCTCGCTCCGGCTGCTCACCAACAACCCGGCCAAGGTCCGTGGGCTGTCCGGGTTCGGCATCGAGGTGGCCGGCCGGGTGTCGCTGCCCGCCAGCCCGACCGTGGACAACCTGCGCTACCTGATCGCCAAGCGGGACCGCCTTGGCCACCAGATCGACGACCTTCCGCCGCGGACGCCGAAACCACCGCTGCCGCCCGGCGGACCGCCGGTAACGGGCGAGGACCCGGCGCGGATCGAGGACCCGGCGCTGGCGGCCAGGCCCGCTGCCGCCGGGACGCGATGAGCGGCCAGGGCCGGCCGGCCGGGCAGGTCGTGCACGCCGCCGGGCTCAGCCTGGCCATTGCCGCTACCCGCTGGCATGCCCAGGTCACCGACAGCCTGCTGGACCGGGCCATCGCCGCGGCGGCCGCATGCGGCGCCGGTGACCCGGCGGTGGTCCGGGTGCCTGGTGCGGTCGAGCTGCCGGTGGTGGCGGCCGAGCTCGCCACCCGGCACCACGCGGTGGCCTGCCTCGGTGCGGTGATCCGCGGCGGCACGCCGCATTTCGACTACGTCTGCGACGCGGTGACCTACGGACTGGCCCGGGTCGCGCTTGACGCCGGCACGCCGGTCGGCAACGGCGTGCTCACCTGCGACACCCTGGAGCAGGCGCTGGATCGGTGCGGGCTGGCCGGCAGCAGCGAGGACAAGGGCTGGGACGCGACCGTGGCCGCCCTGGACACCGCACTGGTGCTGCGCTCCCTGCGCGCATCCGCGGCTCCGCAGCGCCGATCCGGCAGCGAGGGCGGTTGACACCGCGCGCGGGATGTAGGTTAGGCTACCCTAACTATCTCGCCGCCACCTCCCGGAGGGACCGCTCATGCTCGCCACGCTTGTGATCTTCCTGCGCGAGGGCGTCGAGGCGAGCCTGATCATCGCGATCCTGCTGGCGTACCTCAATCGCAGCGGTCAGCGGCAGCACTTCCGTGACGTGTTCCTTGGCGTGGCAGCGGCGCTCGTGCTGGCCGCCGCGGGCGGGGTGATCGCCTACCAGACCATCCGCTCCTATGACGGGTCGCGCGCGCAGACGATCTTCGAAACCGCCACCTACCTGCTGGCGGCGGGCGTCCTCACCTACATGACCTTCTGGATGCGCTCGCACGCGCGCGGCCTGTCGTCGGAGCTGCGTGCCAGGGCCGACACCGCGATCAGCCGCGGCGCGCGCACCGGCCTGGCACTGCTGGCTTTCCAGGCGGTGGGCCGCGAGGGCCTGGAAACCGTCGTGTTCACGCTCGCGATCGCCTTCTCGACGTCACAGCGCAGCGCCTTGCTCGGCGCGGTCATCGGGCTGGCGATCGCGCTGGCCATCGCGTTCGTCATCTACCGGCTTGGCCACCGGCTCAACATCGGCCGCTTCTTCGCCGTGGTCGGCGCACTGCTGATGGTCTTTGCGGCCGGCCTGCTCGTCGACGCCGTGCAGAACCTGCAGGAGCTTGGCTGGCTGCCGCTGGCCAATCACCCGCTCTGGCACACCGGCAATATCCTGAACGAGGACACCGCGGTCGGTGACATCGCGCACAGCTTCTTCGGCTACGCGCAGAGCCCGACCGTCCTGCAGGCGAGCGTGTACGTCCTGTATCTCGCCGTCGCGCTGCTCGCCTTCTTCAACGTCCGCCGGCGCTTCTTCGGACCCCGCGCCGCGGGGTGACCAGCCGAATCGGCAAGTTAGGCTGAGATCACGCGAGCTATGTCCCGAGGTGACCTGCGTGCGAGACATCCTGGATCCGATCACGGCATGGTGGACGGCCGGCCAGACGCTCGGCCTGGCAACGGTCGTGCGCACGTTCAGCAGCGCCCCCAGGGACCCGGGCGCGGCGCTTGCCGTCTCCGGCGCCGGTGAGGTGGTCGGCAGCGTCTCCGGCGGCTGCGTGGAAGGCGCCGTCTACGAGCTCGCCAGCGAGGTCGCCGCGAGCGGGCAGCCGGTGCTGCAGACCTACGGCATCAGCGACGATGACGCGTTCGCCGTCGGGCTGACCTGCGGCGGCATCATCGACATCTTCGTGGAACCGGTAGATCACGAGCACTTCGGTGAGTTCGGCGCCGTGGCGGCGGCCGTACGGGCGGATCAGCCCGTCGCCGTGGCCACGGTGATCGACGGCCCGGGAAAGATCGGCGCCAAGAGGGTCATCTGGCCCTCGGCCGATTCCGGCCGGGGCGCGCCGGGCACGCTCGGCGCCGGTGACCGGCTGGACCAGGCCGTCGATGACGATGCGCGCGGCATGCTGGCACAGGGCGTTACCGGCGTGCGCCGCTACGGCCCGGATGGTGAACGGCGCAGGGACGAGCTCGGCGTCTTCGTGCAGTCGTTCGCCCCGCCGCCGCGCATGCTGGTGTTCGGCGCGATCGACTTCGCCGCCGCCGTCGCCAGGGCAGGCAAGTTCCTCGGCTACCGGGTGACGGTCTGCGATGCCCGCCCGGTCTTCGCGACGGCCGCGCGCTTCCCTGAGGCGGACGAGGTCGTGACGGACTGGCCGCACCGGTACCTATCCGGCATCACGGTGGACGAGCGCACTGTCATCTGCGTGCTGACCCACGATCCCAAGTTCGATGTTCCGCTGCTCGAGGTCGCGCTGCGCACCCCGGCCGCCTACATCGGGGCGATGGGCAGCAGGCGGACGCACGAGGACCGGCTGGCCAGGCTGCGCGAGATCGGCCTGACCGACGAGGAGCTAGCGCGACTGCGCTCGCCGATCGGGCTCGATCTCGGTGCGCGGACCCCGGAGGAGACCGCGGTGGCGATCGCCGCCGAGCTCATCCAGCTGCGCTGGGGCGGATCCGGCAAGCCGCTGACCGGCACCACCGGACGCATCCACCACGGCTAGCGCTCAGCTGTCCGGCGGCACCCAGACATCCCGCTCGTGCATGAGCTTAATTTGCCTTGCTGTTACTGCACGGCGGTATTCATCGTGTCCGTAGGGAGCATGGTCGAGATAGATATTCTTCGGATATACCGGCTCTTCGTAAATGAGCTGGTACTGTTCGGTGGTGAGATCCTTGATCCAGTTGTCCCATTGTGCATTCGCGCGGAAGTGGCGTAGCGCTCCGACGTCGACAGTTCCGGCAACCCAGGAGGATCCGCCGCTGTAGTCGTGTCGCCCGATAATTTGACCGCGGTAGTCGATCACGGCCGAACCGCCGCCGAAAGTATCGATCGCGACAGCGGAATCGGAATTCAGGTAATACGTGCCTACATTGCACGCGATCAGGTACAGGTTGTTGTCGAGCGCGCGCGCTCGATTCTGGATCTCGAACAGGCCGTTGCCGACGTGGGGGTGCGGGTACGGGCCCCGGTAGACTACTTCAGCGCCGTTCATCGCCAGGCCGCGCGCGTTCTCCGGGTACGAGCCCTCGTTGGCCATCAGGAATCCGAGCCGACCGATTTCCGTGTCGGCAACCGGGTAAAATGCATCCAGGTTACGGCCGTACAGCTCGATCCACTTGTCCCAGACATTGTGTGGCGTCACTGAATGCTCGACGGGGAGCAGCGGCACTACTTTATGGTGCCGGAGGATTACCTCGCCATCCGGGCTGAGGATAAACCCGATGTTGAAGAAACGCCCGGGGAATTCAGTATGACGGGCCTTCGCCTGGGCCATCAAGAAGACGTTCCACTGCCGGGCTAGCGCGCCGAGGTAGTCCGTCTCGGGGCCGGGGATGTCGATTGCGCATTCTCGCGCGAACTCCTCGTGATCGAGGTCAAGGACTTCGTCGTTGAAGCCCTGCAGGGCGCCTTCCGGGATCGCGATGAGCCGCACCGGCAAGTCCAGGCTGGACAGCCACGACGCGGCCTTGATCAGGTGCGAGAGGTGCTCGAGGTTGGCCTGGATCTCATCCCGATGGCGGATGCCGCGCATGGTGGGTACCAGGCCCAGGGCCTGATAAGGCTCGATCATGACTCGTCCCTTCGGCCGGCCAGGCCGGCCCTGTCATCCGCCGCTGTCCCCCTTGTTCTACCGGGCAACCTCGCGTTCTGTCTGTATCTCGCCGCACAGCCGATCGACAGCCGATCGCCGCCTGCGCGGCGCTGTTGCCATCTTCTGACCGGCGCCGCGATACTAGGCGGACCCGCGAGCCGGGATCACGCGGCCACCCGGCTGTGCGCCGTGCGGCCGCTGCAGGTCACGCACCGGAAGGCAGGGAAGTCACATGAGCATCCTGGGTACCCGGGTGGTGCGGACCGAAGACCCGCGGCTGCTGACGCTCGGCGGCATGTATGTCGATGACCTGCGCGTACCTGAACTGGCGGGCGCGGCACGGGTCACGTTCGTGCGCAGCCCGGTCGCGCACGCGCTGATCACCGGCATCGACGTCGCAGCGGCGCGGCAGGCGCCCGGCGTGGTCGCCGTGCTGACCGCGGCGGACCTGACCGATCTGGCGCCGCCACCGCCCGACGACGGGAGTGGCGGCAATGAGGCCGCCCCGCTGCCGCTTGGCGGCCCGTGGGCGGAGCCGCTGCTCGCCGTTGACCGGGTGCGTTACGTCGGCGAGCCGGTGGCGATCGTGATCACCGATGACCGCTACCAGGGCGAGGACACCGCCGAGCTGGTCAGCGTGGACTACGAGCCGCTGCCTGCGGTGGTAGGCGCCGACGCGGCGCTGGCCGGCCGGACGCTGCTGTTCCCAGCGGCTGAGTCAAACGTTGCCGTCAGTGGCGGCGCGCCAGCCGACCCGGCAGCCTTCGACGGCTGCGACGTCGTTGTCGAGCGGACCATCGTGAACCAGCGGCTCGCGCCGGTGCCGCTTGAGGGGCGCGCCACTGCCGCCGAGTGGGCCGACGGCAAGCTGACCGTCTGGGTGAGCACTCAGAACGCGCAGATCTCCCGGTTCGTGCTGGCCGGCGTGCTCGGGCTTGATCCCGGCGCGATCCGGGTCGTCGCCCCTGACGTAGGCGGCGGATTCGGGGCCAAGGTCGGAATCGACCGGGACGCACTCGTGGTCGCGTGGGCGGCCAAGCACACCGGCCGCGCGCTGCGCTGGGCGGAGACGCGCAGCGAGAACCTGGTCGGCATGACGCACGGCCGAGCTCAGCGGCAGGTGATCAAGATCGGCGGGACCAGGGACGGGCGCATCCTGGCCTACCGGCTCGAGATCGTGCAGGACGGCGGAGCCTACCCGCGGATGGGCGGCTTCCTGCCCTTCCTCACCCGCCTGATGGCGGCTGGCCCGTACGACATCTCCCGCGCCGAGGCCGCCTCCAGCCTGGTGATGACCAACACGACTCCGATATCCGCGTACCGCGGGGCCGGGCGGCCGGAGGCGACGGCCGCGATCGAGCGGGCCGTTGACCTGTTCGCCGCCGAGATCGGCAAGGACCCCGCGGAAGTACGCCGGATCAACCTGGTGCCGCCGGACAAGTTCCCCTACAGCTCCCCGTGCGGGCCCGTCTATGACACCGGGGCGTATGCCGCGGCGCTGGACCAGGTGCTGGCCGCCGCGGGGTACCAGGACCTGCGGGCGGAGCAGGCGCACCGGCGAGAGCGGGGCGACGTGCAGCAGCTGGGCATCGGGCTGGCGAGCTACGTGGAGATCACTGCCGCGGACGCGGCGGGCGGCGAGACCGCCCGGCTCGTCGTGCACGACGACGGCACGGCCACGGCCTACACCGGCAGTTCCGCGCACGGCCAGGGTCACCACACCGCCTGGGCCATGCTCGTCGAGGCTGAGCTGGGCATCGAGATGGCGAAGGTCACGGTCATCCACGGCGACACCGACCTCATCCCGATGGGGGTCGGCACGTATGCGTCACGGTCGCTGCAGCTTGGCGGCGTTGCCGTGCACAAGGCCGCGGTCGACGTCAAGGAGCAGGCTCGCCAGCTAGCCGCGGACATGCTAGAGGCCAGTGCGGCCGACCTTGAGCTGGACACCGAGCGCGGGGTCTGGCAGGTGCGCGGCGACCCGGCAGCCAGCCGGACCTGGGCCGAGGTCGCCGGCCACGCCGGCCACGATGGCCTGGCGGCCGAGGTCAATTACACCGAGGGACAGCCAACCTTCCCGTTCGGCACCCATCTCGCGCTCGTGCAGGTGGACACCGAGACCGGCAAGGCTGTGCTGCTGCGGCATGTGACCGTCGACGACGCGGGCACCGTGGTCAGCCCCGTGCTAGCTGAGGGGCAGCGGCACGGCGGCATCGCCCAGGGGGTAGCGCAGGCGCTGCTGGAGGAAATGATCTACGACGCCGACGGCAATCCGCTGACCAGCACGCTGGTGGACTACGCCGCCATCACCGCAGCCGAACTGCCCAGCTTCGAGCTGCTGGCGAGCGAGACGCCAGCGGCCAATGCGCTGGGCGCCAAGGGAATCGGCGAGGCCGGGACCATCGGCGCCGTCCCCGCCATGCAGAATGCCGTCATCGATGCGGTCAGCCATCTCGGCGTCAGGCACATCGACATGCCGACCACACCTGCCAGGGTCTGGGCCGCGATCAGCGAAGCGAGGGAAAGCCAGTGAAGGTCAGCGTGACCGTCAACGGCAGCCAGGTCGTGGCCGAGGTAGCGGATCGCACCCTGCTCGTGCATTTCCTGCGCGAGCAGGCCGACCGCACCGCGACCAACGTCGGCTGCGACACCAGTTCCTGCGGCGCCTGCACGGTCCTGCTGGACGGGCAGTCGGTGAAGTCGTGCACCGTGCTGGCCGCCCAGGCGGACGGGCGCGAGGTGGTGACGGTGGAGGGACTGGCCACCAGCTCAGGCGAGATGCACCCAGTGCAGCGCGCGTTCCGCGCTGAACACGGTCTGCAGTGCGGATTCTGCACTCCTGGCATGGTGATGGCGACCGTCTCGCTGCTCGCCGAGAACCCCTCTCCGACGGAGGAAGAGGTCAGGTCAGCCCTGGAGGGCAACCTGTGCCGGTGCACCGGCTATCACAACATCGTCAGGGCGGTGCTTGCCGCAGCCCGGGAGAGGCGGCCAGGTTGATCCCCGCACCCTTCACCTACCAGCGGGCCTCGTCAGCGGACGAGGCCCTGGAACTGGCGGCCCAGGGCGGCGAGGACGCGAAGTTCCTGGCCGGCGGGCATTCGCTGCTCCCGCTCATGAAGCTGCGGCTGGCCGTGCCCGAGATCCTGATAGACATCGGCAGGCTCGATGAGCTCCGCTACATCCGTGCCGATGGCAGCCATATCGCGGTCGGCGCACTCACCAGCCACGACGAGATGGCAAGGTCCGGCCTGCTCGCCAGCGACCTGCCGCTGCTCGCCCATGCGGCCGGGCAGGTCGGCGACCCGCAGGTCCGCCATCAAGGCACGATCGGCGGTTCGCTGGCGCATGCCGACGCCGCGGCCGACCTGCCCGCGGTGATCCTGGCACTGGACGCGACGCTGGTCGCCCGCGGGCCGTCCGGCAGCCGCGAGATCGGCGCCGAGGTGTTCTTCCGCGGCCTGTTCGAGACCGCCCTGCAACCCGGTGAGCTGCTGACGGAAATCCGCATCCCCCGGCCGCAGGCAGCCGGCTGGTCGTTCCAGAAATTCACCAAGCGGGCCATCGACTGGGCGATCGTCGGCGTCGCGGTGCAGGGCGACAGCGTGGCACTGGTCAATATGGGCCAGACGCCGGTACGGGCCAGCGCGGTCGAGCGAGCCCTCGCCTCGGGCGCCGGGCCGCGAGACGCCGCCGCGCACGCCGCCGAGGACTCGAGCCCGCCCGAGGACATCAACGCCGGCCGCGGCTACCGCGAGCACCTGGCCCGGGTTCTCGTTGCGCGCGGGCTGGTGGAGTCACGCGCACGGGCCTGACCCGGAGGGCCGGTCACTGGCCTGCGCCGGGCTCCTTGCCGAGCGGCTTCATGGCCGATATCGCGGCGGGCTCTATCGGCCCGGGCGCAGGGACCGGCAGCGGCAGGCCGCCGTCGCCGCCGTCGCCGCCGTGGTGCGCGGCCAGCACCAGCTGGTGATAGGACTCCAGGATGGCGGCGAATTCCGGCGTCTTGTACGGCCGCCCGTCAACCAGCGGTCCTTGCGCTCCGGAGATGATGGCCGTGACGTCCTGGCCGCTGATGGTCTTGTGCAGCTCGAGCGCATGGCCGACGGACAGCACATTGGCCCTGTGCTCCGCCAGCAATGTCCTGGTCCGCTCGGCGAGGGCGGCCAGGTGGGCCTCGGCCCGCTGGCCCAGCGCGGTCTCCAGCACGTTGCGGTCGTTTCCGTCCGCGACCGGGTGCGCGCCCTGCGGGGCCCTGGTGACCCCGTAGGAGCCGTACTGGCCGCCCATGCCCCACAGACCCTCCATAGCCAGCGCGATGGTCGTCGCGTTCTGCAGGTCCCCGGAGACACCGGAGCTTGAGTCGCCGTCGAAGAACATCCGCTCGCCGACCAGTGACGCGAGGCTCACCATCGCGTCTGCCTCGTACTCGTTCCGCCAGGAGGTGAACTGCTCCTCGATCGGGATCGGCTTGACGAAGCCCAGGTAGTCCGCGCCCTTCTGGATGGTGGCGGTGTCGATGACGTTCCGCTTCTGCACCAGGTAGCTGACGACCGCGTGGCACGCCTCGTGCAGCGCGACGGCATGGCGCTCCCGCTCGATGTACTCGACCCCCTCCGACGGGCCGACGCTCTTCAGCAGCTTGGCGCGCAGCACGTCGGTCCAGGAAATGGTCGTCCGCCCGTCGCGCAGCGCGACGATGAGCGACTCGTTCACCAGGTCCTTGATGGTGGCGCCGGTGGCATACGGGGTGATCGTCGCCAGGTGCTCAAGCTGCTCCGCCGACAGGTCGTTGCTGACCTTGCTGAAGTAGCCCTCGTAGGTACGCCTGCGGCCGTCCTTGGAGGGGTAGCCGACCCGGTAGACCCGGTCAAGGCGGCCGGGTCGCAGCAGCGCCTCGTCCAGCGCGCTGGGCAGGTTGGTCGCCATCATCACCAGGATCCGGTACTTGGGCGGTGGCTTGGGGCGCATGCCCAGCGTCCGCCGGACGATCCGGTTGAAGAACCCGCGCGGCTTCTTCAGGCCGGACAGCTCGGTGAGCAGCGCCTGCAAGGTGCCCATGCCACCGCCGCCACCACCCATGCCGGGAATCATCTGCCGGTGCCTGGTGGGCGGCCTGGGATCGGCGGCTGCCTTCGACTTCAGCGCGTCGGCCATCAGCGCGGACTGGGCATTCGGCGACAGGTAGCTGAAGCCGTGGCACGCATCGGACGGGCTTACCGGGCCGTGGCCCACGCCGCCGCCCTGGCCGACGCCGCCGCCGCGGTTGCCGAGCGCGTCGGCCTCGTCGAAGAACACGATCACCCCGCCGTACCGCACGGCGAGCCTGCGCAGCCTGCGGAACAGGGACTTCACCTTGAGGATGCCGACCCCGAAGAACATGTTGATGAAGGCGCCAGGGTCGACGAAGACGTACGGTTTACCGGTTTCCCCGGCTACCGCCTCGGCCATCAGCGTCTTGCCGGTACCCGGCGGTCCCCAGAGCAGGATGCCGCCGGGAACGTAGCCGCCCTTCTCCTCGATCGACTCCGGGTCGTCCAGGAACAGCATGTTCTCCTGCACCCGCTCCAGCACGTGATCCTGACCCCAGACATCGGCGAACCTGGTGGTGATGTCGTTCGGGTAGTAGACGTCCACGCCGCCTTTCGACATGAACCAGAAAATCCCGACGAACTGCAGGATGCCGAGCGAGATGATCGCGATCACGTAGAGCAGCACCGGCAGGATGTGCAGGAACTTAGCGGGTGCCTCGGCCAGCGCGTTCCCCGGCGACGTGTGGAAGGCGCGGCCGAGCAGGACCGCCAGGATGGCCAGCGCCAGCAGCCACTTCAGCGCCCGGGACATCCGGAACCTGGTCCAGTCGCTCATCTGGTGAGTCGCGCGATCCGCCCGGCCGAACACGCCGTGCGCCCAGACGCGGTAATAGCCCGGCCAGTGCTCGGCAACCAGGAAATGCAGCTGCCGCAGGAGTTCCGCGCCCAGCAGGATCAGCACCCACCTGGCCGACGTCAGCTGCTGGCGGGCCGCGTCGGCGACGCCGATGATCGGGTCGTTGGCCATGTCCGACCAGACCAGCACCAGCCAGAGCAGCGTCAGCAGGGCGACGAACTTCAGCCGGTCCCATGGCGCGAGCGGCTTGCGGGTGCGCTGCTCGGCCGGCCCGGGCTGCCGGTCCTGTTCGGGCCCGCGGCCGTCACGGGCCCGCCTGGCGGCACGCCTCTCGGATCTGGATGGCATCACGAACCTCGCACTGTGAACGATCGCACGACGGTGCCTATCTGCGCTCTGTGCGCGAGGAAGCAGCTCTGGTTGCACTGCACGAGGAGCAGGTAGAGCTTGGTCGTCGCGCTGTTGGTCAGCACCGTCTGGTCGAAGATCTCCGGCATGCCGCCGATGACGTACCCGAACAGCTCGGTGACGCCGCGGATTCCGTCGTGCGTCGTGATCACCTGATCGCCGATGGACTGGAAGCCGGAGAACGGGGCTCCCGCTTTCTTCGCTGCCTGCCGCGCGGCCGTCGTCACCGGAAGCAGCAGGTTGCGCATGCTGTCGAAGGACAACCCCGCCCGCTGGGTCACGCTCATGGCCTGGACGCTCGCATAGGCAACCGGCTGGCTGGTCGCCGCGAAAATATGGCCGGCCGACGGCCGGGCGGCCGCGTCATACGCCCGGGACCAGCTGAGCCTGCCGCCGGCCGGGCCAGCGGGCGAGCTGCCGAGCAGCTGCGCCTGCGCCGCCGCCAGCAGGTCCTGGCTCACCGGCTTCCAGGTTGGCGGCACCTTGAAAAAGGCGCTGTCACCCGAGTCGGTCACGTAGGTGTAATGCCCGGCTGCCGAGCAGGCGGAGAGCGTCACCGCCGCGGCGATCAGCGCGCCTGTCACGCGATGGAGGTTCGTCCAGCCCAACTGCCGCTCCCGCCGTCCGAGCGGCCCCGGTGCCGTGGCTGAGCCCGCTCCCTACTCCGAGTATGCGTGGCTTGACCCCGAAAAAGCCAAGCACGAATGCGGCGAAGAACGGCCAATCGCCCAGACCGCACCCGTCGCCCGCTACACGTACGGCGGCCGGCCCGCGTTCAATGAGCTGAAGAGCTGGTCCGGATGACTCAGGAGGCGGTACCGATGCGCCCCGCATACCGACTGCGGCTCGCGGTCAATCTCGCCAACGGGTCCACGCTGGCCGGCGTCTTGCTGGCGGTGCTCGGCCGGTCCAGGCTGGCCGCCGCGCCGGACGGCATGACCGTGGCCTATCAGGTGCGGTTGCCGATGCGCTCGGACACCTTCTGCGTCGGCAACGTGATCTTGACCCAGCTCGATGATGCGCGGCTGCGACCGGAGGGCCGCCTGTTCGCGCATGAGGCCAGGCATGCGACGCAATATGCCTGCTGCGGCGGCCTGGTCATGCTGCCGCTCTACGGGATTGCCGCCGCGATCTCCTGGGCGCTGACCGGCAACCTCGGCTCGCGGAACCCGTTCGAGCGGCGCGCGGGCCTTGCCGACGGCGGCTATCCGGACCTTGAGCTGCGGCCGGCCGTGCGGCGGGTCATCCGGCGCTGAGCAGCACGCCGGAGCCGTAACCTTGTGCTCGTGGAGCGCCGCGTCGCCGGGATCCTGCTCGCAGCGGGCGCCGGGAGCCGCCTTGGCCAGCCGAAGGCAACCGTCGAGATCGGCGGCAAGGCACTGGCTGCCCGGGGCATCTCGCTGCTGCGGGCGGGCGGTGCGCAGCCGGTCGTGATCGTTACCGGCGCCGTCGCCGTCGACCTGCCAGGCGTGCTGATCGTGCACAACCCGGACTGGCGCACCGGCATGGGGTCTTCGCTGGCCGCAGGGCTGGCGACGGTTCCCGATGACTGCGCGGCGGCGGTGATCGCGCTGGTCGACCAGCCGCTTGTCGGGCCGGCTGCCGTCGGCAGGCTGATCGCCGCGTACCGGGCGGGCGCCAGCGTGGCGGTGGCAGCCTACGACGGCGTACCGCGCAACCCGGTCCTGATCGGCCGCCAGCACTGGCCTGCGGTCACCGCGCTGGCCGTCGGCGACGTCGGCGCGCGGCCGTTCCTCCGCGCGCACCCGGAGCTTGTGACCCCGGTTGAATGCGGCGACACCGGCAGCGCCGACGATGTGGATACCCAAGCGGATCTTGACCGCGTCGCGGCCGAGGCCGCCCTCGCGGCCAACGGCAATCCGGGCAATCCGGGCACGCGTCAGGACTGATGCAGCCGGACGCCCCAGGCATGCTGCACGCTGCCGCCCGGCTCCAGGGTGATCAAGTCGTGGCCGGTCCGGAACGCGTTCGGCGGGCAGGTCATCGGCTCGACCGCCAGCGCGCGCCTGCGGTGCGGCGGATCCAGCGGGTCACCGGTGAAGACCTGCAGCCAGTGATAGCCCCGGCCGGCCCAGAACGAGACCTGCAGCCCGTCCGCGCTGAGCCGTGCCCAGGCCCTGCCGTCGGCATCCCTGGCCAGGCGGGTGAAGGCATGATCGAGGCGGACATCGCCGATCGCCCGGGCGGCGCGGAAGTCGTACTGCGTGCCAGCGACGTCCTGCGGGCCGCCGGCCGGTATGCCGCGCGGCCCCGGCGGGAGCCACTGCGCCGCGGGCAGCTGCAGTTCGCATTCGTTGATGCCCGGCGTGCCCGCGGTCAGGTAGGGGTGACAGCCGGTGCCGTACGGGGCGGGCCGGCTGCCCGCATTCCGTGCCGTGATGGTGACCCGCAGCCCTGCGCCGGCGTCCAGCCGGTACTCGGCGGCCAGGTCCAGGCAGAAGGGATAGCCGGACCGCCCGAGCAGCAGGTGCCTGAGCAGCACCCGGTCGTCGTCCTGCCGTTCGGCCTGCCAGTCCGCCCATCGGGTGAGGCCGTGAATCGCGTTGCCCTGGGCCGACTCGCTCAGGTCCAGCTGGCAGTCCATTCCGGCGAACTGGTAGCGGCCCCCGTCGATTCGGTTCGGCCACGGTGCGAGCAGCTGGCCGGCTGCCGCGGGCGGCAGTTCGTCGGGCGCGTATTCCGAGATGGCGGGCTGGCCGCGGTAGGACAATTGGCGCAGGCCAGCGCCTAGTTCGGTAACGGTGGCACGGTAGTCACCAGCGCGGATCTCAAACTGCGCGCCGGTCAGCGGTATCGAGGTCGGCTTTCCCATGGTGCCCATCCTGGTCGGCTGGCTGCCGGCGACCGATACTGCCCCGCCATAGATGCCGGCGGGGCTGCTTGGGGAGCGGGGGACCGTCAGCCCCGCCAGCAACTGCACGATAACTGCCCAGGGCACGCACGCGGGCGAAGTTGGCCAACACGGTGCGTTCCGTCACATCGCGATGGCCGGCCGCTGGGGCATGATCGAGACCTGACGTCACCGCGATCACCGCCGAGGAGGACTCAACATGCCAGGACCGCTAGACGGAATCGTCGTGCTTGACATGACGAGGGCCCTGGCTGGCCCGCACGCGACGATGCTCCTCGGTGACCTTGGTGCCCGGGTGATAAAGATCGAGCAGCCGCCCGCCGGCGACGAGTCGCGGCACTGGGGCCCGCCGTTCACCACCCCAGCCCCGGGTGATAGTCCCGAGAGCACCTATTTCCTGTCCTGTAACAGGAACAAGGAGTCGGTCACCTGCGACCTGGCCAGCGAGGAGGGCAAGAGCCTGCTGCGGCGGCTGGTGACCCGCTGCGACGTGCTGGTGGAGAATTTCCGCCCCGGCGTGCTCGACCGCCTCGGCTTCTCCTGCGGCCGGCTGCACGAGGAGAACCCGCGGCTGGTCATCTGCTCCATCACCGGGTTCGGGCACGACGGGCCAGAGGGCGCACGGCCTGGCTACGACCAGATCGTGCAGGGCGAGGCGGGGCTGATGAGCGTCACTGGCCCGGATCCGGGTCATCCGGTGAAGGCCGGGCTCTCCATCGCCGACGTGCTGGCGGGCGTGAACGGGGCGCTCGGCATCGTCGCTGCCCTGCATGAGCGCTCGGTGACCGGGCGCGGCCGGGTGGTCCGCACGTCATTGCTGGCGTCGATCGTCGGCGCGCACGCGTTCCAGGGCACCCGGTGGACAGTGGCCAGGGAAGTGCCGGCCGCGACGGGCAACCATCATCCGTCGATCTCCCCGTACGGAGCATTCAGGTGCGCGGACGGCATGATCCAGGTGGCCGTCGCGAACGAGGGGCAATGGCGGCGCTTCGCCCCGGTCGTCGGCATCGACCCGGCCGACGGCCGGTTTGCGGAGAATCAGCTGCGGGTCGCGCAGCGCGACCAGCTGACGGCCGAGATCGAGCGCGCGCTGGCGCGGGCCGGCCGGGCGCACTGGCTCGCGCTGCTCGGTAAGGCAGGCGTGCCCGCCGGGTCGATCCGGGCTATCAACGAGGTCTATGAATGGGACCAGACCCGGTCCCAGGGCCTGGTGATCTCGGTCGATCATCCGGTCCTAGGCCGGATCGAGCTGCCCGGGCCGTCGCTGCGCTTTGATGGCGCGCCGCCGCGCGAGCACGCGCCGCCGCCGGTGCTCGGCCAGCACGACGCTGCCGTGCGAGCCTGGCTTGACGAGGAGGTCAGCTAGCCTTCCGCCCGGCAGGTATCCCCAGGTTACCGGCGCGGGATCAGCAGGCCAGTCCGGACCGCTTCGGCGGCAAGCACGCCGAAGAGATAGAAATAGGCGGATTCTTCATCCTCGAATACCCGCACCTCGTGCCTGGCCCCGCCGGCCGCGCTGAACACCTCGTATCCGGTGGCCGTCTCTATCAGGCACAGTGCCCCGTCGACTTCCTCGCCGACCGCGTAGGCGGCGGCAGGGATCGCCGCCAGGGTCGCGAGTTCGATGAAGATGCCCTGGGTTGCCATCCGGGATCGGGCTGATCTGCGGCGGCGCGGTGCCGCGGCGGCCGGCTCGGCCGCTGCCTCCGCCACCGGAGCCGCTGCCGAAGCTGCCTGCGTGGCGACAGCCCCGTTCTCCTGGCGATCCTTGGCCGCGGCGGACGCCGCGCGCAGTGCCGCGGCCTCCAGCGGCAACGGAGGCTCGCTGGTCGGCGGGATGACGGTGAAGCCGGGCTGCGGCCGGGGCGCGGAAAGCGGCCGGCCGGGCGATGAGGTAGCCCCGAAGTCCGGCGGAGTCGGGGCAGGCGCCAGGCTGGCCGGCGGCCGGACACTGAAATCTGCGGTAACTGGCCCGTCACCGGGGTAGTCGAAGCGCTCTTCGGTGATCTCGGTCACCTCATCCCGCGGCGTGACAAGCTCGAACACGCCGCGGTCAACCTGCCAGTAGCCGAGTCGCTGCGCCTGGTAGGCGTCATGGCCCAGGTAGGCGATATGCAGGCGGTCGCCGAGATCATCGAGCACCAGGCAGCGCTGGCCCCGGTAACTGCCCATCGGCCTGGACTCCCAGAGCGCCTGCACATCCTGCACCGCCAGCTGCTTGCGCCAGTGCCCGGTGGCCGGCTCGAAGCCGAGTTCCTCCGGGGGCGGGCATGCCGCGAAAAGGACGACATCGCCCTCGGACGGACCGATGCCGGCCTCGTAATGGACACCCTGGTAAGTCGCCATCAGCCGGTAACGCATGCCTCATATCCCTCCGGACGGACGCAGCCACACCTGACCGTCGAACCGGGCGATGAATTCTTCCGCGCCCGGAGTGATGCGGTACATCTCGGCACCCACCGGAACCGGGATCGGGTCGGTGTAATACTCGGCGACTCTGCGCGCCCGCGATGACGTGAAGCCAGTTCCGGTGAACGGCGGCTTGCCGCGCCAGTCGCCGCCGTTTTCCGGTGAATAGGGGACCCGGTAGGAGTCCACGGCAACCGCGCTCCAGCGCAGGAAGTACACCTCGGTGAGGTCTGGCGTGAAGTCAGAGCCGTCGTAGCGGAGGTCCAGCGCATCGTAAAACTCGGCGGGATCATCAAATGTGCTGTCCTGTACCCGGTAGACGAATCCGGCGATTACCGAACGCCGGCCGGCCAGGTAAGGCTCCACCAGCCGGGGCGGAATCGCCTTCTGCATCAGCGTACCCGGCCGAATGGGCCTGGATCCTGGCTCAACCTGGCGCACGCGCTCCCCTGGGGCAGACTCCGATGCAGTCACAAGAGAGTCTCATATCGGGAAATACCTCCTCAACTGCTTCGGCTTTCTGGCCGGCCCGCCCGGGTCAGCCGCGGCAGCCGGCCAGAAACCGGCCGCCATGGCTGGGCTAAGGTGGGCCGGTGCCGGGCTTGAGCAGCGGGGATAGTCGGTTCAGTTCCGACGACGGATCCGCCGATCCGGATGCGGCGGCCGCGCTTGCGGCGTTCGCCTCGGGCGCGGGGAGCGAGCATGCCGTGCTGACGGCACTCGCCAGGACGCGGCTGCTCGTTCCGGTGGTCGCGGCCCCGTCTGACGATCCCGGCGACGTCACGCCCGGCGGCGCGGAGAAGACCAGCGAGATGAGCATTCCGACCCTGGTCGGACAGGATGGCCGCCTGGCGGTGCCCGCATTCACCTGCCTGGACTCGCTGACCAGGTGGCGGCCGAGCGCCCGGCCCGTCCCGGTGGAAGCCGGCCGCGTATGGCGAAGTGCCGCGGCGGACTCCAGCGCCGTGATGCTCGACGTCGCCGGGCCGGTCTCGGTCGCGATTGACGGCGCGCGGCTGGCGGCGCTCGCGGCCGGCCAGCCGTTTCCGCTGCCACACGATGACCCTGACGTGCTTGCCCCTGACCGGGCAGCCCGCGATCGGCGCGGCCCGGCTGTCCGCCGGCGCCGCTGACGGCGACCTGACCGTCGAGCTAGCCATCTCGGCTGGTTATCCCGGATCCGCTGCCGAGCTGGCACGAAGCGCCGCGACGGCCATCATGGCCAGGCTCGGCACCAGGCTGCCCAGGGGAGTGCAGGTGGTGATCAGCCCGCCGCACGGGTAGTCACGGCATGGCAGGATCTCCATCATGCTGCGCTGGCTCACCGCGGGAGAATCGCATGGCCGGGCACTCGTCGCCATCTGCGAGGGGATGCCCGCCGGCGTGCGGATCGCCACGCCAGACATCGCCGCGGCGCTCGCCAGGCGGCGGGCCGGATACGGCCGTGGCGCCCGGATGAAGTTCGAGCAGGACGAGGCCGAGATCACCGGCGGCGTGCGCCATGGCCGCACTCTGGGCGGCCCGGTGGCGATCCGGGTGGCCAACACCGAATGGCCGAAATGGGACGTGGTGATGTCACCCGACCCGGTGGCCGCGGCCGAGCTCGCCGAGCTTGCCCGCGCCGCGCCGCTGACCAGGCCTCGTCCTGGCCACGCCGACCTGGCGGGCATGCAGAAGTACGGCCATGACGACGCCCGTCCGGTGCTGGAGCGGGCCAGCGCGCGAGAGACCGCGGCCAGGGTGGCGCTCGGCGAGCTCGCCCGCCGGTTCCTGCAGCAGGTTCTCGGCATCGGTGTCGTGAGTCACGTCGTGTCCATCGGCACGGTCAGCGCGCCGGACGGAATGCTGCCTGGCCCGCAGGACGGTGGCCGGGTGGACGCCGACCCGGTGCGCTGCCTGGATCCGGCGGCCAGCGAGGCGATGCGCGCGGAGATCGACGCGGCCCGCAAGGACGGTGACACGCTCGGCGGCGTGGTCGAGGTCGTCTGCTACGGCCTGCCGCCGGGCCTGGGCAGCTACGCTCACTGGGACCGGCGGCTCGACGGCAGGCTCGCCGCGGCCCTGATGAGCATCCACGCGATCAAGGGCGTCGAGGTCGGCGATGGCTTCGCCACGGCCCGCAGGCGCGGTTCCGCGGCACACGACGAGATCGACCGCGGCCCGGACGGGGTCCGCAGGCGGACGAACCGGGCGGGCGGCATCGAGGGCGGCATGAGCACCGGCGAGCTGATCAGGCTCCGCGCCGCGATGAAGCCCATCTCTACCGTGCCCAGGGCGCTTGGCACCGTGGACGTGCGCACCGGGGAGCCTGCGAAGGCGATCAACCAGCGCAGCGACGTGACCGCGGTGCCGGCGGCTGGCGTCGTCGCCGAGGCTATGGTGGCGCTGGTGCTCGCCGCCGCGGCGATCGACAAGTTCGGCGGCGACTCGGTCGACGAGACCGCCCGTAACCTGCGCAGTTACCTGGAATCACTGGTGATCTCATGAGCGGTCCGGCCGCTATCCTGATCGGCCCGCCGGGCGCGGGCAAGTCCACGGTGGGCCCGCTGCTGGCCGGGCTGCTCCGGGTTGCCTTCCTCGACACCGACAGCGTGATCGAGGAGGCAGCCGGCAAGCCGGTCGCGGACATCTTCATCGACGACGGCGAGCCGGCGTTCCGCGCGCTTGAACGCGACGCGGTGGCCCGCGCCGTCGCCGCCCATCCGGGAGTGCTCGGCCTCGGCGGCGGCGCGGTGCTCGACTCCGGCACCCGGCAGATGCTGGCCGGCCAGCGGGTCGTCTACCTGGAGACCGGGTTCGCCGCGGCGGCGAAGCGGGTCGGCCTGGACAAGGCACGGCCGCTGCTGCTCGGCAACCCGAGGGCGCAGCTGAAGTCGCTGCTGGCGCAACGGCTGCCCATCTACTCCGAACTTGCCTGGCTCACCGTGGGCACGGACAGCAGGTCAGCGGCGGAGGTAGCGGACGAGATCGCCCGCCAGGTGCACAGCGCGGACGCGCGCCGGTGAGCCTAACCCGCATCCCGGTCGGTGGCGAGCGTCCCTACGAGGTGATCCTGGGCACCGGCATACTCGGCGAGCTGCCATCGCTGGTCGGCGAGGATGCCCGCGCCGTGGTCGTCGTGCACGCCGCCCGCCTCGGCGAGATCGCCGGGGCGGCCTGCCGGGTACTTGCGGGCGCCGGCTACATCGTGCATGCCGAGCCGATTCCGGACGGCGAGGCGGCCAAGGACATCGAGGTGGCGGTCGGCCTATGGTCACGGCTGGCAGCACTCCGGATGACTCGTTCCGATGTAATGCTGGGAATCGGCGGGGGGGCAGTCACGGACCTGGCCGGATTCACCGCCGCATGCTGGCTGCGCGGCGTCCGCCACGTCCTCGTGCCGACGACGCTGCTCGGTGTCGTCGACGCCGCGATCGGCGGTAAGACGGCCATCAACATTCCGGCGGGCAAGAACCTGGTGGGCGCGTTTCACCCGCCGGCCGCGGTGCTCGCCGACCTGGCCGCGCTGGCGACGCTGCCGGCCGCGGAGTACCGCAGCGGGCTGGCTGAGGTGATCAAGGCCGGGTTCATCGCCGATCCGGCGATACTCGACCTGGTCGAGGCGGATCCGGCTGGCACGGTTGCACCGTCCGGCCGGAGCGAGCGCGAACTGGCCGAGCGAGCGGTGCGGATGAAAGCGGCAGTCGTGTCGGCCGACCTGCGCGAGGCGGGGCCGCGGGAAATGCTGAACTACGGTCATACGCTCGGGCACGCCATCGAGCGGACAGAGCACTACCGAATCCGGCACGGCGAGGCGGTGGCAATCGGCATGGTTTACGCAGCGGCCGTGGCCAGGCTCGCGGGCAGGCTGGATGCTGCCACCGCCGACCGGCACCGCCGGGTGCTCGCCGCTGTCGGGCTGCCGACTAGCTACCGGGCCGGCGCCTGGCCACGGCTCAGGGACGCGATGGCGGTCGACAAGAAGGCCCGCGGTGCGCGGCTTCGCCTGGTGATTCTCGACGGGCTCGCCCGGCCCGCCATGCTCGATGACCCGCCGGAGGAACTGCTGCAGCAGGCATACGGGGAGGTGTGCGGTCAATGAGGCAGGTCCTGGTGCTGAACGGGCCGAACCTAGGCCGGCTCGGCTCCCGCGAGCCCGAGGTGTACGGCACGGCGTCGTTCGCCGACCTGGCCGCCGCCTGCCAGCAGGCCGGCCGGGATCTCGGGCTTGATGTGCAGGTCAGGCAGACCGATGACGAGGCAGAACTGATCAGCTGGGTGCACGCGGCGGCCGACGCGAGAACGCCAGTCGTGCTGAACCCGGCCGCCTTCACCCATTACTCGTACGCGCTCCGGGACGCCCTGGCGATGCGCACCGCGCCGCTCGTCGAGGTGCATCTGTCGAATCCGGCCGCGCGGGAGTCGTTCCGGCACAACTCCGTCGTCGCCGGCGTAGCGGACGGGACGGTGGCCGGGTTCGGAGTCCTGTCGTATCAGCTCGCGCTTCGCGCGGTCGCCGCGCTGATCTCGGCGACCGGTTAGTACCTCCCGCCAGCCCTGCCCCATGAAGAAACTCGCCGGCCAGCCCGGGTTACCATGCCGTGGCGTGACAAGCACAATGAGCCGTATGCGCTGTCAGCCGCTATTCCCCGGGCCGGCCCTGGCCGCGGCGGCCTGCGCGATCCTTGCGGGCTGCACCGCAGGCGCGACGCCTGGGGCAGCCCACCGCGCGACGCCCGCACCATCTCCGCCCTTGGCTGGCAGCCCGCGAGCCACTGCGCGGACCGGCAGCCCAGACAATCCGCTGCTGCTGTCCTGCGGCGAGGAGTCCTTCACCGAATCCGCGGTGCCGCAGCAGCCGCAGCCGGGTGACCTGGTCATCGGGCCGCTGTTCATCGTCAACGGCAAGCGGCTGGCCACAGCCAAGCCCGCAGGCTACGGATACCACGGGCGTTACAAGATCCCCATCATCGTGACCATGGGATCGACGGTGACGGTCACGATCGCCGCCCCGGCACGCGGGCAGGTCGTGATCGATAACCCCTACGCTCACGTGCGGGGTGTCAGCCGTGTGACCGCCGCCACATACCGTTCTTGCCCCCGGAAGGCAGGCTTTTTTGCGCAGGGCTTCGCCTTCGCCCATGGCCAGACCCGTGGCTGCGTGCCGCTCGACGTGAGAATCGGCCACAAGCCACAAGTGCATCACGTCACACTCTCGCTGTTCGCAGGATCTTGCCCGTCCTGACCTTCGCCGCCCCGGCCGCATCCTCCCCAAGAATCCGGCCAAGCATCCGGCCAGGCATCCGGCCTCCGCAGGCTGATCATGGCTGACACCGAGGATGAGTCCTGCCTCTCCACCGAGCCTGCTCAGGCCATGTAAGGGCGGGGGGTGGCGGTTCTGGTTCTGCCGCTGGGCAGGCCCAGTCGAGTTCCCCGGGCTGGCGCTGGCAGAAGTGCCAGCCGGGTGCCTGCTTCGCCGCATGATGCCGGCGGCAGAGCGGCGCGAAGTTGCAATCACAGTCATAATACGTGCGAGGTCAGGACCGCTTTGGCCGCTGACCGGGCGCCAGCACGAACGTCCCCCAGCCCTGCCGGCGGTGGACTAGGCCCTCATCGGCCAGGGCCCCACGGTCTGATCTTGCCGTCGTTGCCGTGAATGCTTACCGGGACGTGCATCCGCATCCGCATCCGCGTCCAGCCAGGTAGCGCCGTGTCCCTGGAGAGGCCGGCGCTGGATCTAGTCGGCGGCGCGCGGCAAGGCTAGCCAGCCAGATGGGCCAGCCTGGCAGGCCCAGCCGCGGGGCAGCGCGACTGTCCGGCCACCACGGCGCCGCGATCCTGCCGCCGGCCGGCGCTCCGCCCAGCGCCCGGCTGCTTGCGGTCACTGCGCGCCAGTGGAAGTCCTAGCTGGCAGCGTGACGTCGGCGCACTTACGCTGGACAGGCGCCCGGCCGCAGCCCGGCGCCACTGCGACGGCGAAAGGTACGGCCGGAATGCGCATCGGGATGGCCCTGAACTACGCAGGCGGATTCGCCGAGACGGTCACTGAGCTTGCCGACTACGAGTTGCCTCGGGCATCCTGCAGCTTTACTCCAGGACGCCGACACTCACCGCGATGACGGCGGCCGGTCTCGACTATGTATCCGGCGGCCGGTTCGTGCTCGGCATCGGGGCATCCGGGCCGCAAGTTATCGAGGGCTGGCACGGTGTGCCCTACGATGCGCCGGTCGGCCGTACCCGCGAGATTATCGAGATCTGCCGCAGCGTATGGCGGCGCGACCGGCTGCAGTACGCCGGGCGGTACTACACGATTCCGCTGCCGCCGGATCAGGGGACCGGCCTCGGCAAGGCGCTCAAGCTGATCAATCATCCAGTCCGGGAGCGCATTCCGATCGTGGTGGCGGCGCTCGGGCCGAAGAATGTCGAGCTGGCGGCCGAGATGGCGGAAGGCTGGGAGCCGATCTTCTACTTCCCGGAGAAGGCCGCGTCGGTCTGGGGCGCGGCGCTCGCGGCCGGCCTGGCGCGACGTGATCCGGCCCTGGGCCCGCTTGATGTGGTCGCGCAGGCAGGCCTGGCCATCGGCGAGGACGTGACCGGCTACACCGAACTCGGGCGGCCGGTGCTCGCCCTGTACATCGGCGGGATGGGCGCCAAGGGCCGCAACTTCTACCACGACCTGGCGGTGCGGTTCGGCTACGAGAGCGAGGCAGCGGCCATTCAGGACGCTTACCTGGCCGGCCGCAAGGACGAGGCGGCCGCGCTCGTGCCGGCCTCGCTGCTGGCCGGGACGTCATTGATCGGGCCGCGGTCGCTGGTGGCAGAGCGGGTGGCGGCGATGCGGGAGTCCGGCGTCACGACGCTCAATGTCGCGCCACTCGCGGAAACGCACGCCGACCGGGTCCGGCTGATCGAGCAGGTCCGCGATCTGGCCGGATGAGGGCCCGGGTAGTCTCCCGGGGCCGGTGCCGCCGCATCGCCAGCGGCGCGGCTTGCGCTCGTCACCTGGGCGGACGGTGAGTGTGGCCGGAATATCGCGTTCCGGGTCCCGGTATGTTACAAATGGCTGCGATCGTCGTACTTCCACGCAGGATCGTCGTGCTTCCATGCAACGGAGGTGGCGGTGCTTGACCAGAACGTCACCTCCGAACTTGCGCGCGAAGCCGCTGAGCTGCTGAGCATCGCGGATGCATCGGATGTCAGGTCGCTGCACCGGCTGGCAGCCCTCGCTGCGCGGCAGGTGCGCGCATGCTCGGGGGCGACGTCAGCCCTCTGGCGCGACGGCGAGCCGGTGGAGATGGCCGCCACCCACCCGGATCTGGCCGAGCTCTTCGAGCTGTCGTGGAACGACCGGACCGGGCCGTGGCTGGCCGCGCTAGCCACTGGCGAGACCATCACCTCTACGGACAGTCTCGCGGAGGATAGATGGCCCGAGTACGCGAGCGCCGCGCTGTGCCGCGGCGTCCGGTGCTCGGTCACGCTGGCGCACAAGTCCGGCTCGATGACCGTGACACTGTCACTGTTCGGGGCACGGCCCAGGTCGCTGGATCCCGAGCGGGTTGCGCTCGCTGAGCTGCTCATCGCATTCGGCGGCGCGACGGTGGGCAACGCGTCGATCTATGGAGACTCGCAGCGGACGGCTCTGCAGCTTCGCGAGTCGGCCGAGTCGAGGACCCTGGTGGACCAGGCGAAGGGCATCTTGATGCATGCCCTTGGCTGTAGCGCCCAGGAAGCCTTTGACCGGATGCGGCAGATCTCCCAGACCCGCCACATCAAGGTGACCGAGGTGGCCGGGACGATCATCAAGGCGCATCGGTCGGTCAGCGGCCCCGGGTCGGCCAGCGGCCCCGGGTCCGTCCGCGGCGGCCCCGGGGCACCCAGCTAGTCAGCAGGTCAGGCCGCGGCAGGCAGCTGCCGCCGCAGCGACCGCTGGTAGACCGCGAGCGTCTCGCGGCCGATGCGCTCCCACGAGTACCGGGCCCGGGCCCGGTCGGCCGCGGCGATCCCGTATCCCTGCAGCAGCATGGGGCTGGCCAGCAGCTGGCGTATCCGCCGGGCCAGCAGCGCAGGCTGGCCCGGCCTGACCAGGACGCCGGTCGTCCCGTCCACGATCGCGTCCTGGTGGCTACTGCCCGCGGCGGCCATCACCGGCGTGCCGCATGCCATCGCCTCGAGCGGGACCATGCCGAATGGCTCGTAGAGCGTGGTGTGTACCAGCAGGTCCGCCGAGCGGAGCAGGGCGGGCATGCGAGCGCGGCTGACCTGGCCGGCGAACACGACCCGGTCGCCAACCCCGAGCTTGCTGGCGAGCCGGACCAGGCCGCGGTAAACCGGGTCCTTGCTCAGCTGCGAACGGGCCGGGCCGCCAACGATGACGAGTTCGCAGCGGGGCACATCGGCCATCGCGCGCACGATGACGTCCAGCCCGGAGCGCTCGGTCAGCGGCGCGACGGCCAGCAGCCTCGGCCGGCCGGTGCGCCTCGCTACCGGGCCATCGGGCAGGAACTCATCGGTGTCGACGCCGTAGGGCACCACCCTGATGGACGCCCGCGGCACGCCGAGCCGGGTGAGCTCGGACATCTCGCCGGAAGAGCTGGCGAGGACGGCGCTGACGCTGCGGGCGATCAGGGCCTCAAGCCGCAGCCTGGCCTCCGATCCGCCCGCCAGCGTGCCGAAATGCCTTCGCTCGGCGCTGCCGAGCGAATGGAAGGTCTGCACGACTGGCACCTCGACGTCGCGGGTCGCCGCGAGCGCGGCCAGGCCGCCCGTCCAGAAATGGGCATGCGCGATATCCGGCGTTGCCTGCTGCCAGCGCTGCGCCAGCTGACTGCTGAATGCCGCCATGTGCGGCAGCACCTTGTCGGCCGGGAGGCGGGTGGCAGGCCCCGCGGGCAGGTGCTCGACCGTCACCCTGGGTGCCACGTTCGCCCGCGCGGCCAGTGCCGGGGCATCTTTCCGGGCGTAGATGGTGACCTGGTGCCCGAGGCCGCCGAGCGTCCGGGCGAGCGTGCGCAGGCCGAAGGCCTGGCTACCGTTGTCGGCTGCCGTCGTGCCGCGGGCGGGGGAGTGCTGGCTGGCCTGCTCGGCCACAAGGGCGATCTTCATGACGCTTGTCTCCTTCGTGATCGCCACGGCAAAGGGCCGAAGATCGCGAAGGAGATCCGTGCGACTGGGGCAACGGCAGGCCGCCGCACCAGCGAGAGGCCATCCATGCAGGCGCGCTCCGCGACCACGCCGTGGCGGCGTGGGGGAGTGCCTGCGTCGTAGGCACCGTTACTTGTGCCATTATGTCCCGCTCCCGGCAGCTCAAACCCGGGCTCCGCAGATACGTGGCCTGATCAGCGCGGGCCCTGGCCAGCCCGGCCGTTGGGCAGATCATCCAGCGTGCCGGGCTGGCCGGCCGCCGCGTCGTCGGCCGGCTCGGCGGCTGCCAGCGGCGCCGTGGGCGCCGTCTGCTGGTCATCGTCCGCGGCCCCGGCCAGCTCGGCGTCCTGCAAGATCGCCGAGGCGAGCACGGCGGGATCGCGCAGGACATACGACGGGTACGGGCCGTCGTCGGTCTCGCCGACGGCCGCCCCGGCCGCGGCCTTCCGCCGCACGACCCGCCTGCGCAGCCAGCCCGACGCCCGGGCGGGGAGCAGTATCCCGGCTACGCCGGTCAGCATGACGACCCAGCCCACGGTGTGGATATTCAGCGCCGGCGGGTTGGTCCTGACCGCGAAGGCGAATATGGCGCCGACCGCGAGCAGCGTCAGCCCGGTCGCGATTTTCATGATTCTCCAACCGTTGACAGCCGCTTCTCCGGCCCGAGCAGGCACTCGCGCAGGTAATTGAGCGACTGTGTCAGCAGGCGGGACACATGCATCTGGGAGATGCCCAGGATCCCGCCGATCTCGGCCTGGGTCATGTTCCCGTAGAACCGCAGCAGCAGGATGCGCTGCTGGCGCTCGGGCAGCTCGTTCCAGTGCACGGACACCGCCGCCATGTCGAGCGTGTGCTCCACCTGGCCGTCTTCCTCGCTGAGCACCTCGGCGAGGCTGGCCGCGTCATCCTCGCCGGACCTCGGCGCATCCAGCGACCAGGCGTGGAAGCCGAGGTCAGCGCGCCTGGCTTCCAGCAGCTCGCGGACGCTAATCCGCAGGTGGCTGGCAAGCTCGGCGTCGCCGGGGGTCCGGCCGAGCTGCTGGGTGAGTTCCCTGGCCGCCGTCCGCATCTCCAGCACGAGCTCCTGGGCGGATCGCTTCACGTGCACCTGCCAGCAACGGTCACGGAAATGCCGCTTCAGCTCGCCGCTGATGCTCGGGAACGCATACGCGGCGAGACTCCCGCCGACCTCCGGGTCGAACTTGTTGATGGCCTTCATCAGCCCGACATAGCCGACCTGCATCAGCTCGTCCGTCGATTCCGGGCCGTTCCAGTACTTCCGCGCACACGACCGGACCAGCGGCTGGTAGCGGGTGACGAGGATCTCGCAGGCAGCGCTGCGCTGCTGGTCGTCGACCGGCAGCGAGCGGACGAGGCGAAGCAGGTCGCTGTCGTCGTACTGCGCGAGTTCCGCTGCTGGCGTTGCCGCAGTTTCGCGGACCGGCGAGCCCGTCATGTTCACCTCCGTGCAGCCCGGGTGGCTGACCGATCGGCAGCCTGCCCGCTCAGCGGGAAATAAACATGACACAGATTATTTACCGGCCGCCGGGCGCCAGCGCTGCCCGCGCAACGGCCTGGTCCCCGCTGGCGAAGCAGGCCGGCGCCTACAGTCGTGGACATGCCCGATATGCACGCCGCCCGCAGGGCCCGCGCGCAGCAGCAGACTGCCGCCGCTGGCGCCGACGCCGCGCTCATCACCAGCCTGGTCAACGTCCGCTACCTCACCGGGCTGGCCAGCTCGAATGCCGCGCTGCTGCTCCCGGTCAGCGGCGACGCGATACTCGCGACCGACTCGCGCTACACCCCGGCCGCGCAGCGTGACTGCCCCGACCTGGAGCTGGTCATCGACCGCTTTACCGAACCCGCGCTTGCCGCCCGCGCGGCGGCCAGCGGCCTGACCGCGGTGGGCTTCGAGGAGCATGAGATGACGGTGGAACGCCACCAGGCGCTGACTGCCGCCGACGGCCTCACCCTGGTCCCGCTCGGCCGGCTTGTCGAAGGCCTGCGGATGGTCAAGGACGATGCGGAAATCGCCCTGCTGGCACGCGCCTGCCAGATCACCTCGGAGTCGTTCGAGGCGGTGCTCGCCGGCGTCTGGCCCGGCCGCACCGAGCGCGAGCTCGCGATCGCGCTGGAGCGCGAGATGACCGACCGCGGCGCGGAGAAGCCAGCCTTCGACACCATCGTGGCCAGCGGGCCGAACGGCGACACCGGGCATCATGTGCCGACCGGCCGCCCGTTCTTCGCCGGGGATCTCGTCACGATCGACTGCGGTGCCCGGTATGCCGGCTACCACGCGGACATGACCAGGACCGTGGCGGTCGGCGAGCCCGCCGGGTGGCAGCGGGAAATCTACGACCTGGTGGCCGCCGCACAGCAGGCCGGGCTCGCCGCGGTCACCGTCGGCGCCGATGTGGCCGACGTCGACGCCGCGGCCAGGGACCTGATCGAGGCGGCCGGGCACGGCGGTCATTTCGGCCACGCCACCGGCCACGGCGTCGGCCTGGAGATCCACGAGGCGCCGATTATCTCCGGCGACCGGACCGGTAGACTGGCGGCCGGAGTTCCCGTCACCGTCGAGCCGGGTATCTACTTGCCTGGCAGGGGCGGTGTCAGGATCGAGGACACCCTAGTAGTTCGGGTCGGCCCTGGCACGATCCCGGGCGAGCTGCTCACCATGGTCACCAGGGAATTGCTCGTCCTCTAGCGCGCGGCGCCCGCCCGGCCCGACCACCGCCCCCATGCAGGAGACACGACAGACTTGGCCACGACGAACGACCTGAAGAACGGCATGACGCTCAACCTGGGCGGCCAGCTCTGGGGCGTGGTGGACTTTCAGCACGTGAAGCCCGGCAAGGGCGGGGCCTTCGTGCGCACGAAGCTGAAGAACGTGCTGTCCGGCAAGGTCGTGGACCGGACCTTCAACGCCGGCGTAAAGGTCGAGGTGGCCAACGTCGACAAACGGGAGATGCAGTACCTGTACCGCGAAGGCGAGGACTTCGTCTTCATGGACACCCAGGACTACGACCAGCCGCGGATCCCGGCGGCCACGGTCGGCGGCGCGGCGGACTACCTGCTGGAAGAGCAGACCGCGACGGTGGCCTTCAACGACGGGGTGCCGCTGTACGTGGACCTGCCCGCGTCGGTCGAGCTGACGGTCAGCCAGACCGACCCGGGAGTGCAGGGCGACCGGTCCACTGGCGGGACCAAGCCGGCCACGCTGCAGACGGGCGCGCAGATCCAGGTCCCGCTGTTCATCACCACCGGCGAGAAGATCAGGGTGGACACTCGCACCGGCGACTACCTCGGCCGGGCGTGACTCCCGGCGCTGGCTGCCGACGGCAACGGGACGGCGGCCATGTCGGCACGCGGTAAGGCAAGGAAGCGGGCGCTCGACATCCTGTTCGAGGCGGAGATCAGGGGCGAGCCGGTGCTCGACCTGCTCGGCGAGCGGACTGCCGCGGCCAGCCCGCCGGTGTCAGAGTACGCGGCCGAGCTGGTCCGCGGCGTTCAGGCGCACCAGGCCGAGATCGACGAGCTGCTGGCGGCCAACTCGCGCGGCTGGACACTGGAGCGGATGCCAGCGGTCGACAGGAACATCCTGCGGATCGGCGTCTACGAGCTGTTCTGGAACGCTGCCGTGCCGGATGGCGTCGCGATCAGCGAGGCCGTGCTGCTTGCCCGTGACCTGTCGACCGACGCGTCGCCCGCGTTCGTCAACGGGCTGCTCGCGCGCCTGCTCGAGCTCAGGCCGACGGCCGACGGCTGACGGCTGGACTTCCCGGACTGTCGGTGGTCCCGGCTATATTCGCCGATGCGTGCCGACGCCGCGAGGAGGCGTGCCAGTGACCGGCGACCGGGCCCCGGGGAGCAGGGACGATACCGGCTGTCACATCCTGCACGTGGACATGGACGCGTTCTACGCCAGTGTCGAGCTCAGGGACCGGCCGGAGCTGGCGGGCACGCCCGTCATCGTGGGCGCCGGGAGCGGCCGCAGCGTGGTGCTGTCGGCAACCTACGCGGCCCGCGCCTTCGGGGTGCGTTCCGCGATGCCGGTCAGCCGGGCCAGGCGGCTGTGCCCGCAGGCGGTGCTCATCCCGCCCCGGCACGGCCTGTACGCCGCGGTGTCCAGGGAGGTGATGGCGGTGTTCCGGGCGGTTACCCCCGAAGTGGAGCCGCTCGCGCTTGATGAGGCGTTCCTCGATGTCTCCGGCGCGCTGCGCCGGCTGGGCAGCCCCGCGCAGATCGGCGAGCTGATCCGGGCCACGATCCACGGGCAGCAGGGAATCACCTGCTCAGTCGGCATCGCCACGTGCAAGTTCGTCGCCAAGCTCGCCTCGATCCAGTGCAAGCCGGACGGCCTGCTCGTGATCCCCGCCGACGGCATCCTGGAATTCCTGCACCCGCTGCCGGTATCCGCGCTGTGGGGCGTGGGCGAGCGGACCGGCCGCGTGCTGGCGAACCTCGGCCTGCGCACGGTGGCCGATATCGCGCACGCGCCCCCCGCCGCGCTGGAACGCGGGCTCGGCCGGGCGGCGGGCGCGCACCTCGCCGCGCTCGCGTGGGGACGGGATGACCGTAGGGTCGTGCCGGGGGTGGCGGAGAAGAGCATCGGCGCCGAGGAGACCTTCGCCAGCGACGTCGACGACCCCGAGGTTATCCGCCGCGAGCTGCTCAGGCTGTCCGGCCGGACGGCGCGCGGCCTGCGCGCGGCGGGCTGCGCGGCCAGGACCGTCGTGGTGAAGCTGCGGCTGGCGGATTTCACCACGATTACCCGTTCCCGGACGCTGCCCGAGCCGACCGACGTGACTCAGGTGGTGTACGCGATGGCATGCACGCTTTACCGGGCTGCCGGGCTCGACGCCCGGGCCAGGCTGCGTCTCGTCGGCGTCCGGGTCACCGGGCTGATCCCGGCGGCGGTCGCCGACGCGCAGCTGGCCTTCGGGGACCGGCCCGCCTCCTGGCGCGACGCCGAGCGGGCGGTTGACCGGATCGCCGGACGGTTCGGCACGGACGCGGTCCGGCCGGCCGCGCTCGTCGACGGGAATCAGGCCGGCCCGGGCGACCGGAGTGGCCAGCCGGCGGCCGATCGGCAGGGTGGTTCGTGACGGGCGCCGGTGTACCCTTTCACTAGACGTACTCGCGCTCGTATTCTGGGCATAAGCCAGGCCGTGCGGTGAAGGTGATCGAGCCAGTCGCCGAGCGCGAGTTCTATGGGAGGCAACGTGCCGCTGTCTGAGCACGAGCAGCGCCAGCTCGAGCAGATCGAGCAGGCGCTCTACGCCGATTATCCGCGCTTCGCGCATGCGGCCCGCCGCACCGATCCGCGCGTGCACTACAAACGGCGCGTCGTCGAGGCGGCGTTCGGGTTCCTGATCGGCATCGGCCTGCTGCTTGGCGGCGTCGTGTCCACGTACATCTGGATCGGCGTAGCAGGCTTCGTGGTCATGCTGGCCTGCGCGATGTGGGCGCTGACGAGCTGGCGGCACATGACGGGCACGGCCACCGCCCGGGCGCCCGGCTCGGTTCGCGGCGCCGGCCCTGGCCGCGGGCCAGGCTCGGTTCGCGGGGCCGGCCAAGGGCGGGCCGGCCCAGGCCGCGGCAAGCGCCCGGGCCGTGCGGGCAAGGACCGCCGCAGCGGCCGCGGGCATTCTCCCCGGTTCATGGAGCGGCTGGAGGAAAGGTGGCGCCGCCGTCAGGAGCGGGACCGCTAGGGCATGTCCCGTAGATCATTCGGCCTGCTGCGCGTCCGCCGGACGGGCGCCTCGCTGCATTGTCGTCGTCGCCGATAGAACGACCACTATGGGCTCCTCCTCCGCCTTGCGAGCCATCCCGCCGGCGGCCGCTCGCGACGGCATAGACCTACGGGACACGCCCAGCGAGTCTGGTCAGGCGCACACCCTCCGATTATTGACGGATGCCCGGGCGCCAGTCCGGTCGGCAGGCGGTCAGCTTTC
>WNGD01000458.1_pt1 | contig 66719 bp, 55 predicted proteins | sample 5400671 | NCBI WGS metagenome assembly WNGD01 (sample SAMN13153369, study PRJNA577476) | soil metagenome | isolation source: 40 cm soil or saprolite under grassland replicate 2 | place: USA:California | collected 2016-06-15
GGAACGCCAGCTGAATCCAGCCGCCGCCGTTTTGCGCCGCGCCGGTGACGGCGGCCTCCATGTCGGAAAGCCGCAGCGGCGGGACGTTCGGCGGGCTGCCGATGGGCGCGTTGTACATGGTCCGGGTGGCGAGCTGGTCCTTGGCCGGTAGTGACTCCGCGTACACAGGGCCCGCGCCGGGCCCGCTGACGTCGACGCCGCCAGCGGCGCGCCCCGAGGTGTATCCGCAGCTCTGCACGATGCCCTCGGCGGTCGCGTCGTACGCGCCGAATGGGTAGGCGAAGCTGGTCGGGTAGAACCCGTGATCCACCAGATTCTGGCGGTCCTGGCACACCTCGGTGGTCTTGGTCTGGGTGTCGGTGGAGGTCTTGAGGTTGTACTCGTCCAGAGTGTGGCCGCCGATCTCGTTTGCTGCGTTGTTCAGGGCGGTGAGCTGCGCCCACGTCATCGAGCTGTCCTGCCTGCCGGTGAGGCCCGTATTGATGAAGAAGGTCGCGAGCGCGTGATGCGGCGCCAGGGCGCGCTGGAAGGCCAGGGTGTATTGATTCTCGATGCCGTCGTCGAAGGTCAGCGAGACGACCGTGGTGAACCCGATTGCCTGGGACTTGGCCTGTTCGGTGTTGCCGGCCAGGTCGTTGGAGAAGAAGCGCACGGTCGCGTTCTGCTTGACCGTGAACGGCGCCGAGTACACGGGGCTTGACGTCGTCGGGACGGAGCCGTCGGTGGTGTAGTAGGTCTTGTCGACGCCCCAGCCGCCCGTGTCCGTCGCCGTCAGTGCGACCGTCACAGGCGCGGTGTAACCGCTGTTATTGCAGGCCGCTCCGCTGCACGAAATCGTCGTGACGGGCGGCGTGGTGTCGGGACCTTGCTGCACCTGGATCTGCTGTTGCAGGCCGCTCCGCTGCACGAAATCGTCGTGACGGGCGGCGTGGTGTCGGGACCTTGCTGCACCTGGATCTGCTGGGTGTTTATCGCCTCGACGTTGCCGGCGTAATCCCAGGACCTGAATTTCACCGCCGCGGACGCGACAAGCGGGAACGGCCCGGTGTAGGCCGGGCTGGACAGGGTGGGGTCGGTGCCGTCGGTTGTGTAGTGCGTGCTCGCGACCCCCGATCCGGTGTCGGTCGGGGACAGGGTCACGCTGACGGTGCTGTTGTACATGGTGGACGCGCACGGCGATCCGTTGCAGGAGATCGTGGTGGCCGGGACGATGGCGTCAGCGGATGCCGCGGTCGCCGCGACGGTCTTGATGACGGTCCCAGCGGGCGCGCCACCCTGCTGCCCGGCCGCCTGGAGCCAGCCCAGGAACGAGTTCAGGTCCGCCAGGTCGATCCAGCCGGACGAGGCAGTGCAGGTCGTGTAGTTGTTGGGATCTTGGGTCTGCGAGCAGACCTTGCTGAGCACAATCTCGTCCCAGCCGGCCCCGTGTGAGGCGGCGCCGGCGACCAGCGCCTCGACGTTGGCCAGCGTCACCTGGCCGGTTGGAGCGTAGGCGCGGGTTGCGAAAAAGTCCTTGGGTGGCAGGGTCTCCGCGTACAGCGTGCCGGTGGGCGAAAGGCCTCCGGCGGTCCGGGCGTTGCCGTAGCCGCAGTTCTTGACGATTCCCTCCGCGGTCGAGTCAAAGGCCCCGAAGGGATAGGCGAAGCTCACCGGGCTGAAGCCGTGCTGTAGCAGGCTTTGACGGTCGTTGCAGACCTCATTGACCTTCGTCTGGTAGTCGGTGTTTGTCTTCAAGTTGACCGCGCCGTCGACCGTCTTGCCGCCGATCTCATTCCCGGCCGCCGCGAGCGTGCTCAGTTGCGCCCACGACATGAAGTTCTTACCGCCCACGGTTCCGCTGTTGACGAAGAAGGTCCCTGCAACGCCGTGCGGCGCCAATGCCTGCTGGTAACCGAGGGTGTATTCGCTGATGGAACCGTTGTCGAAGGTCAGCGAAACGACGGTCTGGCTGGCAGCCTGAGCCATCGGAAGCAGGTAGATCGCGCCGACGACGGCCGCGACTATACCGGCGAGGCTGGTGAGCGAGCGCCGCAGCCGACGACGCTTGGGGCCAGACCGGCCGGCGCGGCCAGAGCCGCCCCTGAGCGTCCATCGGCGAGCCTTCTGGGCGCCCCCGCCCGCCGGGTCACCTGCCGGGTCACCTACAGGGCTGCCTGCCGGGCCATCGCCAGCAGGGGCAACGCCGCAATCGCTGTCGTGAGACACCGCCGTTCAATCCCTCCGTCGCGTCCCGGGTCCCCGCGCGTACAGGAACCATCGTGGTTCCGTGATTGGCTGCGAGGGCATGGACTCATCGAACGGCGCCGAGCGCCGCGTTGGCCAAGCATCTCCACGGACTGGGCCGACGGACTACCCGCATTCGCGGTAGTCCGCCTACGCATTTCGGCCTTGCCGAAACGGATGAATGGCCCGGACGGCTAAAACCGAAGGCCAAAAGGGTCTTAAAAACGGTGCCGGAGCCAGGGGCGCGCGTGGTACCACTGCTGCGCGCGGTGGATGTAGCCCTCGCCCGACCCGCGAGCATCGGCGGCGCCGTCGTGCCAGTCACCCGAGAACCACGCTCCAACGCATCCCCAGATGTCGCCGGCCGCATATACCCCACGGGAGCGGTTGGCGTGGTCACGCAGCCACCACACCCAGCCTTCGTAGCAACCCCGCAGCCAGCCGCCAAGCGTGTCGACCGAGGCCGCGGTCGAATCGCGATTCCACGGAAAGATCCCTGGCCAGCTCGTCGACCTCGTCCCGACAATCCCGAACGTGACCGGGCAGGGCAGCGTGGAGTAACCTGGCGGGCATTTCGCCGGGTTATCGACGTAGTCTCCGTAGTTGGCCTGGTGCCAGGCGGACTCCATGAACGCCACCGTTCGGATCATGTTGTCCGGGACCCCCCATTTCGCCGCGGCCCACTGGAAGATTTCATCCGTCGTGCCAATGAAATTGCCGCTGATGCGGCGCAGGACGTAGGTATTCCACCGCGGGTCGTAGGCGTGATCTGCGACATTCGCAGGAACGAGCGTCAAATGAACCGGCATGACCTTGTTGGATATGCCGTTGTCCGGGCGCACTTCCCAGGTCGAGCGGTGGACGGCTGCCGCGGCCGCCCGGTCGCTCAGCAAGGAAGTGTATGAGCCGACCGGCCGCAACCCGAAGTACCCGCCTTGGGGCGGCGGCTGGGTGTTGGTCACCAGCCCTTGCTCAGCCGCGCCGTTGCCTGCAGCCTGGCTGGCCTGGAAGACCAGCCACACACACAGGCCAAGCGCGATCGCGGCGAACGGCGCCGCCGCCACGACGCGACCGCGTCTGCTGCCACGGACGAGGTTAGACACCCGTATATGCGTCACCGGTCGCGCTCACCTGCCATTCCGCTCGCGCGCTGGCTGCGGACTGATCGCGCGACCGGCGCATAACTGCTTTCTTATGGCGGGCGGCTGATGGCAAGGTAGGGCTTTCGCGGTGGGCGCAGCCTCTTCGTTGCCCGCTTCGAGAACTTTACCCACACCCACGATTCTAATGGCCCATCACGTGATAGTCACGGTAATCGCGGCTGAAGTGGTGGTGTTGCCCGCCACATCGGTGGCGACAGCGGTCAGCGTGTGTGTTCCCCGCACTATCTTGTTGGTGTTCCAGCTGGTCGTATACGGGCTGGAGTTGTCCGTCGCAATCAACCTTCGCGCCTTGCGCGAAACTCGATCCGTTGGCCGGCTGGGTGATCGAGACGGTTGGCGCGGCGCCGTCGATCTGAACAAGCTGCGACTTGGCGGTTTCCGCGTTCCCCGCGACGTCGCGGGAGAGGTATCGCACCGTGGTGGTGTTGGACACGGTGAACGGCCCGGAGTACAAGACCGCCGTGCCGCTTGTCGCGGGGTTGCTGCCATCGGTGGTGTACACGGTGCGGTCCAGCCCCGACCCGCCGGTGTCGGTCGCCGTGAGCCTGACGGTCACCGGCGCCGTCCGGTACCAGCCCGCCGAGCAAGCCGCGTTGTTGCACGTGATGGTGGTGGCCGGAGCGGTCTTGTCGATCTGGATCAGCTGCGACTTGACGGCCTCGGCGTTGCCCGCCTTGTCGGTGGTGAAGAACTTCACCGTGCCCGTGTTCGGGAGGGTGAACGGGGCCGTGTACACGGTGCTCGCGGTCGTCGGGGTCGAGCCGTTGGTCGTGTAGTAGGTCTTGTCCACCCCCGAGCCGCCCGCGCCGTCCGCCGCGGCCAAGCTCACCTGCACCGACACGGTGTACCAGGTCGCGCACGCGCCGCCGTTGCAGGACGGGGTCGTGGCCGGCGCGGCCGTGTCGATCTGGACCAGCTGCGACTTGGCGGCCTCGGCGTTGCCCGCGATGTCGCGGGAAGCGTACTTCACCGTGGTGGTCAGCGACACGTTGAACGGCCCGGAGTACAAGGCCGCCGTGGCGCTCGTCGCCGGGTCGCTGCCATCGGTGGTGTACACCGTGCGGTCCAACCCGGAGCCGCCGGTGTCGGCCGCCGACAGCGTGACGGTCACCGGGGTCGTCTTGTACCAGCCGGCCGAGCACGCCGTGCCGTTGCAGGCGACCGTGGTCGCGGGCGCGGCGCCGTCGATCTGGATCTGCTGTGACTGCACGGCCTCGGAGTTGCCTGACTTATCTGCGGAGAAGAACTTCACCGTGCTCGTCGCCGCCACCGTGAACGGCGCCGTGTACACCGTGCTCGCGGTCGTCGGGGTGGACCCGTCGGTCGTGTAGTAGGTCTTGTCCACCCCGGCGCCGCCGGCGTTGTCGGTGGCCGACAGGCTCACCTGCACCGGCGCGCCGTACCAGCCGCCGGAGCAGGTCGCGCCGTTGCACGAGATCGTGGTGGCCGGCGCCGTGGTGTCCGGCGCCTGGACCTGGACCTGCTGTGAGTTCACCGCCTCGGCGTTGCCCGCCACGTCGCTGGAGAAGTACTTCACGGTGGCGCTGGCCGACAGCGTGAACGGCCCGGAGTACAGCGCCGCGGTGGCGCTTGTCGTCGGGTCGCTGCCGTCGGTGGTGTACACCGTGCGGTCCAGCCCCGAGCCGCCGGCGTTGTCGGTCGCGGACAGGCTCACCTGCACCGGCGCGGTGAGGCTGCCGGCGCATCCCCCGCCGTTGCACGAGGCGGTGGTGACCGGCGGCGTGGTGTCGATCTGGACCTGCTGAGACTGCACCGCCTCGGTGTTGCCGACCTTGTCGGTGGAGAAGAACTTCACCGTGCTCGTCGCCGCCACCGTGAACTGACCCGTGTAGACCGTGCTGGCGGTCGTCGGGGTCGACCCGTTCGTCGTGTAGTAGGTCTTGTCCACGCCCGAGCCGCCAGCGTTGTCCGTCGCGGAAAGGGTGACAGACGCTGGCGCGTTGTACCAGCCGGCCGACGGCGCCGCGCCGTTGACGGAGATGGCCGTGGTGGGCGCGATGGCGTCGGGCGGCGGAGGCGGCGTGTGGCACGCGGCCGTGCCGGAGTCGGTGAAGGTTCCCTCGTCAGGCACGAAGTTCCAGTTGTAGGAACCGTTGTGCAAGGTCAGCCGGATGACGCCGTGCGTGGTGGCATTCAGCGCCTGGCTGGTTGACAGCGCGGCGCCGGGTGTGTCAAGGCCCGCGCCACCGGTGCCGACGATGAACTCGCGGACGCCGTAGTTGTTATCGATTGCCCCCGATGCGTTCAACGGAGCGAACCGCTCGTACCAGTGGGAGTCGCCGTTCAGCACGACATCCGCGCCGCCGTTGTACAGGTCCTGCCAGATTGCCTGGTAGGTGGTGTTGCCGCCCGAGGATCCGTTCGAGGTGAAGCGGGGGTTCTGGTAGTAGGCGAGGATGCAGCTTGAGGTGTTTGCGGCGAGGTCCTGCTTCAGCCACGTCTCCTGCGCCGATCCAGCCACACAGGTGGCCGCGTTGTCGCCGCATGGCGCGGTGTTCAGCGCGATCACGTGCCACGTGCCGAGGTCGTAGCTGTAGTAGCCCTTGGCCGGATCGCCGGCCGAGCTGCCGAAGTAGGAGTAGTAGCCCGCCCCGGGCGTCGTCGGGCAGTCGGTGCCGCCGCTGGTTGCGTAGTCCTTGTCACCGGGAACCGGGTGCGTGATGGCCTTCTTGACGCCCCAGGTGGGGTCGTAGGACTGGGCGAAGGCGGCCGGCCCGCCGCAGTCGTACTGGTCGTCGCCGAGCGGAAGCACCGCGTCCACGCCGTTCAGCAGGCCGACGGTGTGCGAGGCGCGGCAGTCGGTGGCCGTGCCCTGCCCGCCGTTGAAGGCGGGTGCCGTCGGGTCGCAGGCGATGTCGCCGGCCGAGCCGACGATCGGGTCCGCGTTCGGCTGCACCTGGACCTGCTGGGTCTGCACCGCCTCGGCGTTGCCTGCGTTGTCCACGGAGAAGAACTTGAACGTGGTCGGCTGGCTGATCGTGAACGGTCCGGAGTAGAGCGTGCTCGACGTGGTCGGCGTGGATCCGTCCGTGGTGTAGTAGGTGGCCTTCACACCGGAGCCGCCCGGGTCGGTGCCCGCCAGCGAGACGGTGGTCGAGCCGTTGTAGGTCGTGGACAGGCAGGGTGATCCGTCGCAGTCGAGCGTGGTGATCGGCATCTGGGTGTCAGGCCCGTTGATGACCTGGGAAACCGTCTCCACCTGTGTGCGCGCAGGCGCGCCGCCGGGCTGGCCGCTGTTCTGCAGCCAGTCGAGGAACGAATTGAACGTGCTCAGCTCGACCGGGCCCCAGTCGGCGATGCAACTGCTGTAGTTGGCCGGGTCGTAGGTTTGCGAGCACACCTGGTGGAAGACTAGCTGGACCCAACCGCCGCCGTGCTGTGCGGCGCCAGTGACGGCCGCCTGCAGGTGGGAGAGCGACAGCGGTGGCACGTTCGGCGGGTTCCCGCTCGGCGGGTCGTACTCGGTCTTGGTCGCATAGGGATCCACTGGTGGGATGTTTTCCGAGTACAGCGGTCCAGCGCCTTCGCCCGCCACGTCAATACCGCCCGCGGCGCGGCCCGAGGTGTATCCGCAACTTTGCACGATGCTCTCCGCGGTCGCGTCGTACGCGCCCTCGGGGTAGGCGAAGCTGGTCGGGTAGAACCCGTGCTGTTGCAGGTTCGTGCGGTCCTGGCAGACCTCGTAGACCTTCTGGTTGAAGTCGGTCATCGTCTTGAGGTTGACGTGATCGACCGTGTGGCCGCCGACCTCGTTGCCGCCGTTGTTCAGCGCGGTGAGCTCGGACCACGTCATGTGCTGCTCGTCAACGTTGTTGAGGCCGCTGACGTTGTAGAAGGTGCCGTTCAGGTTGTGCGGCGCGAGCGCACGTTTGAAGCCGAGGTCGAACTGGGTCTGCAGACCGTCGTCGAACGTGAGCGAAACCACCACGCGCGGCGGCAGGACCACGACCTGCTGTGACTGGACCTGCTCGGTGTTGCCCGCGAGGTCGACTGAGAAGAACTGGACGGTGTAGGTGGCTGGCGTGTCCAGCTTGAACGGCGCGGTGTAGACCGTGCTCGATGTCGTCGGCGTGGAGCCGTCGGTGGTGTAGTAGGTCTTGTCGACGCCCCAGCCGCCCGTGTCGGAGGCGTTCAGCGCCACCGTGGTGGATCCGTTGTACCCGGCCGTCGTGCAGGCCGCGCCGTCGCAGGTGATCGCGGTGATCGGCGGAGTGCTGTCCGGTGGCAGGTCGGCCTGGATGAGCTGAGTGTTGGTCGTCTCGGCGTTGCCCGCGTAATCCCACGACCGGAACTTGAGGGTGGTCGTGGCGGTGACCGGAATCTGGCTCGTGTACGTCGGGCTTGACAGCGTCGGGTCGGTCCCGTCGGTCGTGTAGTGCGTGCTCGCGACACCAGTGCCGACGTCGGTGCTCGGCAGCGTCACGTAAACGGTGCTTGTGTAGGTGCTGGAGGAACAGGCCGACCCGTTGCAGGCGATCGCGGTCACCGGCGCGGCGGTGTCGGCCGAGGCTGCGGCGGCGCCGACCGTGCTCAGCCCGGCGCCCGCCGGCGCGCCGCCGGTCTGGCCGGCGTTGGCCATCCAGTCCAGGAAGGTGTACAGGTTGGCGAATTCAACCCAGCCCGCCGAGGTGGTGCAGGTGGCGTAGCTGCTGGGGTCGAGTGTCTGCGAGCAGACCTTGCCGATCACGATCTGGCTCCATCCGCCGCCATGGCCAGCGGCACCCGTGACCAGCGCTTCCATGTTGGCGAGCGTGACCTGGCCGGCCGGCGCGTAAGTGCGGGTGGCGAACCAATCCCTGGGCGGCAGGGTCTCCGCGTAGGTCGGCCCGGCCGGAGACAGCGAGCCCGCGCTGCGCCCGTTGCCGTACCCGCAGCTCTTCACGATTCCCTCGACGGTCGCGTTGAAGGCGCCGCCCGGATAGGCGAAGCCACGCGGGGTCAGGCCGTGCTGGACCAGCGCGGCGTGGTCGTTGCAGACCTGGGCGGTCGGGTTCGGGTCGGTGGTCAGGTTGGTGGCGTTGACCGTCTTGCCGCCGATGTCATTGCCCGCCCCGGCGAGCGTGCCAAGCTGCGCCCAGGACATGAAGGCGGCCGATGAGCCGACGGTGCCGGAGTTGACGAAGAACGTGGCGTGCGCGCCGTGCGGCGCCAACCCCTGCTGGTAGCCCAGGGTGTACTGGCTGATCGTGCCGTTGTCGAAGGTCAGCGACACCTTGGTCGCCACAGGGACCACGCTTATCTGCTGCGACTGCACCTGCTCGGCGTTGCCCGCCTTGTCGGTGGAGAAGAACTGGACGTTGTAGGTGGCCGGGGTGTTGAGCGTGAACGGCGCGGTGTAGACGGGGCTGGATGTCGTCGGGGTCGAGCCGTCGGTCGTGTAGTAGGTCTTGTCGACGCCCGATCCACCGGTGTCGGTGGCCGACAGCGAGACCGTCACCGTCGCGACGTATGGCGTAGCCGAGCAGGCCGAGTTGTTGCACGCGATGGTCGTGGTGGGTGGGCTTGTGTCCGGCGGCGCCTGGATCACCTGGGTGTTGGTCGCCTCCACGTTGCCCGCGTAGTCCCACGAGCGGAACTTCACCGTGGTGCTTGTGTTGGCGCTGTTGACGTTGAAGGCGGCCGTGTATGTCGGGCTGGACAGCGTCGGGTCGGTCCCGTCCGTCGTGTAGTGCGTGCTCGCCACGCCCGAGCCGGTGTCGGTCGCCGCGAGCGTCACGCTGACGACGCCGGTGTACGGCGAGCTTGAGCACGGCGCGCCGTTGCAGGAGATCGTGGTGATAGGCGCGCTGGTGTCCGCGGAGGTGACGACGTCGCGCACGGTGGCCAGCGTCGCCCCCGCTGGGGCACCGCCGGTCTGGCCCGCGTTAGCCATCCAGTCCAGGAAGGTGTTGAGATCGGAGAGTTCGATGTGTCCCGAGGATGCGCTGCAGCTTGTGTAGTTGTTCGGGTCGAGGGTCTGCGAGCACACGCGGCCGATGACGATCTGGTCCCACCCGCCGCCGTGCGAGGCGGCGCCCGTCACAAGGCTTTCAATATTGGCGAGCGGGTCAGGCCGTGCTGCAGTAGCGCGGCGCGGTCGTTGCAGACCTGGGCGGTCGGGTTCGGGTCGGTGGTCAGGTTGGTGGCGTTGACCGTCTTGCCGCCGACGTCGTTGCTGGCGCCTGCCAACGTGCCGACCTGCGCCCAGGACATGAAGCTGCCTGAGGCGCCGACGGTGCCGGAGTTGACGAGGAACGTGGCGTGCGCGCCGTGCGGCGCCAACGCCTGCTGGTAGCCCAGGGTGTACTGGCTGATCGTGCCGTTGTCGAACGCCAGTGACACCATGGTCTGACCAGGGCTCGCCGAGGCAAGCGGGGTGGCCTGGATCGCGCCCGCGACGACGACCAACCCGATCAGCCGGGTCAACCAAAATCGCAGCCGACTCCCGTTACGCCGCATGTTCTTCGCCCTCCCCTGGGCTCCGCAGCCCACGTGGACGACGGCAAGCCCGTCAAGAGCGTTGCCGTCGTTTCCCCTCCACCCCTGGCGCGCCAGCGCGGAACGTGAGCGCACGTCGTCAGTCATAGGTGCGCGGTCCGGATACGCTTCCAGGGACATATAAGGCCGTGGTGGCCTGGACCAAGCCTCTTGGGCAACCCTCGGCCGGACGACCCTCATTCGGCGTATTGCTTCTACGCAATCAGCTATCAGCCGCGCTCTCGCGCCTGACCTGCGGCGTCAAGGCAATTCGATCAAGCTCAGGCGTCGCATATGCGAAACTCCCCCTGGCGCGCGACGTTTTGGCCGGGCGCGGAAGCTCGTCATACATATGCATGAAGACGAAACCGCCGCGACCATGCAGAGTGTGCGCATGGACCCGCTACGGCTGCTATTAGTAGACGACCACCTAATGATCACCGAGGCGCTGGCGTCCTGCTTTTCCTCGGCCATGGATCTGTGGGTAGTCGGCCGGTGCGCGACCAGTGACCCCAACCTGCTCGACATCGTGCGCGGGCTTCGACCAGACGTCATCACGATCGAGATTGAGCCGCTACGCGACCGGGTCGGGGAGGTGCTGCGCCGCCTGATGGCGGAATCGCCAGCGGTGCGGGTCGTTGTGCTCACCTGCGACCAGAGCGTGGCCCACGCGCTGGACGCCGCCAGGGCGGGGGTGGCCGCCTGGGTGCCGAAGGAGCAGGGCGCCGCCGAACTCGAAACCGTGCTACGCGGCGTGTGCGCCGGTAGCTCATGGTTCCCGCCGGAGATGCTCGGCACGATCCTGCGCGAACTGCGTGCCGACGTCAACAACGCGAGAGACCAGGCCAGCCCGCTGGACATGCTCAGCCCGCGGGAGCGCGATGTCCTGCTATCGATGATGGACGGCAAACGCGGCAAGCAGATCGCGGACGATCTGATGATCTCAGCCGACACCGTTCGGACGCACACGAGAAACATCTACGCCAAGCTCGATGTCCATAACCGCCTCGAGGCGGTCAGGGTCGCCCGCGCCGCTGGGGTGCGGGTGCCGCAGCATTCCCGGTGAGCCCGGCCCGGCAGAAGGCGGTCAGCCGTGGGGTGCCGCTTTACCCGCCGACCAGGATGAGGCCGCCGTCCTGCTCGCGGTGAAGTTCCGCGGTCTGCGGGCAGCGCCACAAGCCGTCGCCCGCTTCCTCAAGCCGCACCCCAGCGCGGCCGACCCACCCGGTCCGCCGCGCGGGCACCCCCGCCACCAGCGCGAAGTCGGGAACGTCGCGGGTGACGACGGCGCCGGCGGCGACGAGCGCCCAGCGCCCGATCGTGCAGCCCGCCACGACCACCACGCGCGCGCCAAGCGACGCGCCCTCCCGGACGACGACACCCTCGGCGTGCCAGTCGGCTGGCCTCTTGAGCGTGCCCGCCACGTCCACAGAACGGGGAAACACGTCGTTGGTGAGCACGGTCGCCGGGCCGATGAACACGCCGTCCTCCAGCCGGGCGGGCTCATAGACCAGCGCGTAGTTCTGCAGCTTGACGTTATCGCCGATGATCACGCCGGGGCCCACGTATGCGCCGCGGCCGACAATGCAGTCGCGGCCGAGGCTGGCGTTCTCCCGTATCTGCGCCAGGTGCCAGACCGTCGTGCCAGCGCCAAGCGCCGCACGGTCGTCGACATCGGCCGTCGGCTGAATCTGTGGATCACCCACCGCTGAGCCCTCCGTTCCCCGTTGGTCAATCCACGACCATGATGCGCCAGGACGGCCGGACTCGCTCGGCGTCCGGGCAGGCACCGCTGAATCGGCCCGGCTGAATCATGGCGCGCACACAAATCGTGACGCGCGCGCCAGCGGCCGGGGGACGCGGCGGTCGAGCTAGGAAAGCACCGCCGCGTCCCCTGTCACTGATACGCCCGCCGAACGGCTTCGCGGCATGACGCATCGTTCCCCGGCCACTGGTGTTGTTTGGACGCTCGAAACGCTGGCCCGGTTGCCCCGACCTGCTCAGCTAACCTCCGATCACGCAGCGGACTAGGCGTTCAAGGGCGCGCGGTCAGGCTCGGTCACAAGCCTGTTAAGTACGGCCGCGAGCTTGTGCAGCTCATTGAGGTGTGCGGGGGTCAATGCGGCGAGGCAGCGCTCGCCCAGCGCGGTCAGCCTGACCCGCACGATCCGGCCGTCGCTGGCATCGGAACTCCGGCGCACGAACCCGGCCGCCTCGGCGCGGTCCACAAGCTCAACGGTGCTGTGATGGCGCAGCAGCAGATAGTCCGCGAGATCGCCAACGGCAGGGGCCGCGCCGCCTGGATGACCCTTGATCGCCACCAGCAACTGGTGCTGGACATGGGTCAGGCCGACAGCGCGGGCCTGCGTCTCGCTCCAGTGATGGAAGCGCCGCAAGCTGGTACGGAACGCCAGCAGGTTCTCGAAGTCCTCGCGGGTCAGCTGAGGCAGGCCAACCACCTCCGCTCAAGCCGCCGTTAGCGAGAACTTACCCGGGGGGAATATATCGGACATCCATCGCCTGTCGCCGGGGAAAGGAACAAGGGCCGGGAGGTAAGGCGGCGCAGTGGCCAACCTCACAGCTGGCGCTTGCTGTACTGCTTGCAATTGCAAGCAGTACAGCATACGATGAAGACGAAGGACACCAAGATCAACCGCCGCGTCTCCCCTCAGACGGGCGTGCGGAAAGGAGGGCGTCATGCGAGCAAGCGTAGATGTCCGCAAGTATGGCGAGGCCGTGCGCGAGCAGGGCAAGACCTCGTTCGGCGAGGCCCGCAAGCTCGTCCACGCGTGGGTGGGCGTCACCGATGCCGCCTATCAGCGCGTGCGCACGGAGCTGAAGGACCTTGACACCCGGGCGCAGGTCGCCAAGCTGCAAAAGCAGGCCAAGAGGATGTCGGCAGCGGAGGTTCGCGACCGGCTTATAGGCGTGTATTCCGACCTGGCCAAGCGCGGCGAAAAGGTGATCCGTGACCTGCGTCGGTCCGGGCCCTCGGGCGGCAGGAAGGCGTCCGCCACCGCGAGCAAGGCGTCGGCCAACAGCAAGGCGACGGCCAGCGGCAGCACGACCGCGACGGACAAGGCGTCGAGCGGCAGCAAGGCGACAGCCAGCGGCGGCAAGGCGACGAGCGGCCGGTAGGCGGCCGCGCCACACGCCGACACACGCCGCAGACCCCCGGGACAGCCTCCCGGGGGTCCTTCGTGCGGCCAGGCACGCGACTGGCAGACTAGTGGCCCCTCTTCGGCGCGGCAGGAGGCGCGGGTGGACCGGTCGCGGCTAGAAGCCTTCAGCGACGGGGTGTTCGCGGTCGCGATCACCCTGCTCGCACTGAACCTGTCCGTCACCGGGCCTGGTCACGGCCGGTTGCTGCACCAGCTCGGCGATCACTGGCCGGCGTTCGTCGCCTACCTGATCAGCTTCTTCACCATCGGCGTCATCTGGGTCAACCATCACGTCCTTGTACACAACATCGCTGTGGTCGACAGGACGCTGCTTTTCCTTAACCTCCTGCTCCTGGCCTTCGTCGTGGCGATACCGTTCGCAACCGCGACCATGGCCGCCTACCTCACGGCGGGCGGCCAGGACGCGCACGTCGCGATGGCGCTGTACGGAGCGGTGTTCGAGGCGATGTCATTTGGCTTCATGGCGATATTCGAGTGGACCTTGCGCGAGGGCCGGACACACCAGCCAGTCCCGCCGGAGGCCCGCTGGCCGGCGCGCATGCGCTTTTACGCCGGTCAACTGGTCTATCTTGCCGCCATCGGCATCGCGTTCATCGCCCCGGCGGTCGCGCTGGTGATGATTGGCCTGGTCGCCGTCTACTACATCGTCGAGCGAACGCCGTCCACAAACGCGGGGGGGCAGAGCGGGAGCGCGTAACCGGGAGCGGGCAGAGCGGGAGCGCGTAACCGGGAGCGGGCAGAGCAGGGGCGGGCAGGCGGGGCAACGCTGACCTCACCTGCCACCATGGAAACGCCCATGAGCGTCCCGCCAGAACCAGTAACGGTCGACCCGGCGGTAGCGGTCAAACACCCGCTGCTGACCCAGCGCTGGCTCGACCTCACGTTCCTGCACTGGGCGGCAGACCCGGGGCTTGTTGCTCCGCTCATGCCGCGGAGCATCAGGCCGGACGTCCTCGACGGCGCGAGCTACGTTGGCTTGATCGCGTTCCGTATGCACCGCGTTGGCTGGCTCGGCCTGCCCGGGCTCCCCTACCTCGGGTCGTTCCCCGAGACCAACGTCCGGCTGTACTCGGTCGGGCGTGACGGCCGCCGCGGCGTCATGTTCTGCTCGCTGGAGGCATCACGACTCGTTCCCGTGGTCGCGGGCCGTCTGGCCTTCCGGCTGCCCTACCACTGGGCGCAGATGCGGGTGAAGCGGGACGGTGACGTCGTGACCTACGTGAGCAGACGCCGCTGGCCGGGCCCACGCGGTGCGCGCCTGCGGCTATCGGTCCGGATCGGCGACCAGATAGCCGAGCCGTCGGCGCTGGAGCACTTTCTTACCGCGCGCTGGGGTCTGCACGCCACCTGGCACGCTGGCCGACCCTTCTACCTGCCGAACGAGCATCCGCGTTGGCGGTTGCACCGCGCCAGGCTGCTCGACCTTGACGAGGACCTCGTCCAAGCGGCCGGCTTGCCCGCGCCGGTGGGCCCGCCGCTCAGCGTGCTGTACTCCCCCGGGGTGCCGGTGCGCGCAGGGCCGCCGCAGGCCGAGATGTCGTTTTTCCGCTAGACGGCGGCGCTAACGGCCGGAATGCTGGCAAGCATGCATGAAGACGTCGAGCGATGCACGCGTGCCGTGCAGTCCAAGGACGCACGATTCGACGGCTGGTTCTTCACCGCGGTGGTCACCACCGGGATCTACTGTCGGCCGAGTTGTCCCGCCATGCCGCCCAAGCCGGAGAACATGCGCTTTTACCCGAGCGCCGCGGCGGCGCAGCACGCCGGGTTCCGCGCCTGCAAGCGGTGCCGCCCTGACGCCAGCCCAGGATCTCCGCAATGGAACGAACGCGCCGACCTCGTGGCACGGGCGATGCGCCTGATCGCCGACGGCGTGATCGACCGTGACGGCGTCCCCGGCCTTGCCTCACGGCTGGGATACAGCACCCGGCAGGTCGAGCGGCAACTGCTGGCTGAGCTCGGCGCCGGCCCGCTCGCGCTCGCGCGGGCGCAGCGGGCGCAGACTGCCCGGCTTCTGATCGAAACCACGTCGCTGCCGATGAGCGACGTCGCGCTCGCCGCCGGGTTCGCCAGCATCAGGGCGTTCAACGACGCCATACGCGAGGTGTTCGCGCTTTCGCCCACCGAACTTCGGCGTCGTGCCGCAAATGGTCACCCGGCGCCCGCGCCGAGGGCTGCGTTGTCCCTGCGGCTGCCGTTTCGCGCGCCGCTGTGCCCCGACAACGTGTTCGGCCACCTGGCGGCGACGGCGGTTCCCGGCGTGGAAGAGTGGCGCGATGGCGCCTACCGGCGCACGCTGCGGCTGCCGCATGGCCACGGCGTCGTCACGCTGGCGCCGCGGCCCGACTACATCGGTTGCCAGTTGGCGCTGACCGACCTCCGGGACATCGCAATAGCGATCAGCCGCTGCAGACGGCTGCTCGACCTCGACGCCGACCCTGTCGCCGTGGCGGAGGTGTTGCGCGCAGACCCGGCGCTGCAGCCGCTGGTGGACAAGGCGCCGGGCCGCAGGGTTCCGCGCACGGTCGACCCCGCCGAGTTCGCCGTGCGCGCCGTGCTTGGCCAGCAGGTGTCGACGGCGGCGGCACGCACCCACGCGGCCCGGATCGTGGCCAAGTACGGCGTTGCGGTCGCGGACCAGGCGGGCGGCCTCACCCACCTGTTCCCCGACCCCGCAGCCCTCGCTGAGGCCGCGCGTGATCCGGCCGCGCTTGCCATGCCCCGGACGCGCCGCGCCACGTTCACGTCGCTCACCAGGGCCTTGGCCGATGGTGAGATCGATCTCACCGTAGGCAGCGACTGGCCCGAGGCCCGCGCAAGGCTCGCCGCGCTGCCCGGCATCGGCCCCTGGACGGTCGAGACCATCGCGATGCGCGCTCTGGGCGACCCGGACGCCTTCACCGCCACCGACCTCGGCGTCCGCCTGGCCGGGGCCAAGCTCGGCCTTCCCGCCACGCCCGCCGCGCTGACCAGCCGGGCTGCCGCCTGGCGGCCGTGGCGCGCCTACGCCGTCCAGTACCTGTGGGCGACGGGCGGACACGCCATCAACCGGCTGCCCAGCGCGAACGCCTCAACAGGCCAGGAAAGGACACGATGACCGCGCGCACGCTGACAGTACGACGGGCCCACACGGTGATCAGCAGCCCGGTCGGCCCGCTCACCCTGCTCGCCGCCGACGGCGTTCTGACCGGCCTCTTCATGGACCGGCAGCGGCACGCGCCACGCGAGGAGAGCTTCGGCGAAACCGCGGATATCGCCGACGAGCCCTTCCGCGAGGCCGCCCGCCAGCTAGCCGAATATTTCGCCGGCCAGCGCACCGAGTTCGACGTGCCGCTCAGCCTGGAGGGAACGCCATTCCAGCGGCGGGTCTGGGCCGCCCTGGCCGAGATTGCATACGGCGAGACGCTCTCCTACGGCGGGCTCGCGGACCGGATCGGGCGGCCCACAGCGGCGAGGGCCGTGGGGCTCGCCAATGGCCGCAATCCGGTCTCCATCATCGTGCCGTGCCACCGCGTCGTGGGCGCCGACGGCAGCCTGACCGGATACGGCGGCGGGCTGGACCGCAAGCGGCGGCTGCTCGCATTCGAGCGCCGGGTCAAGGCACGGCTCGGCCGCGCTTCAGGGTAACGACATTCGATCAGCCGATGTGGTGAATGTGGCGCTGCACGCCCAATACCGCGACTGTCATAGGTGCCATCAGCCGGTTTCAACACTCTTGACAGGCCGCTGAGCTGGCCGCAGTCGTGCGGGCCGTATCGGTGCCGGCCGACCGCCTGGGTCGCGGGTGTGCGCAGCGCCTCAGCCGTAGCAGGCTCCGCCTGCCCGTCCGCAGCGGTGTTGCGGCGGCCTCAAGCTCGCCGACTGCAGTAGGGTATGCCACCGCCGGGTGCCCAGGGGCACAGTCGTAAGCATCAGCAGCCTTGCGAACGCTCCGTCCCTGAACGAACCCCCACTACCCAGCGGCGGCGCCTCGGCGCAGGGCGAGCTCGTCGGTGAGCCTCCCGCCGCCGCAGCGGACCGGCTGTCCATCGGTGCCGACGTTGCCAGGAAGGCTGACGGATTACCGGTCGTAACCGGGCAACCCTGCGGTTACTTTACCTGGTCACGCCCACCAAAGAACGGCTCGTCCACATGCGAACCTTGACCCGTTCCTCACCTACCGGTAAAATTACGAAACCTACGCCCAGGTCGCATATCAGTGGCGGATCCGAGATACCAGGACTGGGTTGTCAATTAATATTAACCCAGGTGAATCTGAACATGCCCTTCGCAGATCTGACGTCCCTATCCTGGATGCCAGGAGGTGATCCGGCCAGACTCAAAGAATCTCCGGAGGTCTGCGGGAGTGACATTCGCTCCCAGCGCTGCCTGGATGGTACGGCAGGATTTACCCGCAGCAGCTAGACACAGGAGCGGCCAGCAGATGCGGACGCGGCGGCAATATTTCAGAAGCCGAAACAGCAGTTTATTCTCCTCCCTATTGCGGTCGCGAGCGCACCTGGTTGCAGCCTGTGTTCCGCTATTAGCCATCAGCGCCTGCGAAACATCACAGAGTAGTAAGCCTCAGGTCAGCGGAACTTCTGCGTTAACGCAATCAGGGCCCACCCGGTTGCGACCGATAATAATGATTTCAGGAAGCCTGACAGATCCTTTTTATGCCGCGTTCAAGAAGGGCGCCGAGGACGCTTCGGCCGCCTTGCACGTAGGTCTTCAGTACGAGACCGAATCCGATCCTAACAATGAAACTGAATCGGCCTACGTACAGTTGCTTGATGCGGCGATCACGGCGAAACCCAGTGCCCTTCTCTTCTCCGACTTGTACCCCTCGGCCGATGATCCGATCCTCAAGCATGCCGCAGCAGCAGGACTACCTATCGTTGAAAACAATACTGGTGCCGCGAGGTGGCGCCAAAATGGTGCGATCGCCTACATCGGCCAAGACGAGACGTTAGCGGGGCAAGCCGCCGGAAGAGCAGAAGCGGCCGCTGGAGTCAAGAATGGCCTTTGCGTTCAGCAATGGATTAGCAACCCTGCGCTCACCGAGAGGTGCCAGGGCTACCTCAGCGCGATGCACGCCGCCGGCCGCCGGGCGACGACCTTTGTCGAGCCTGGACAGGATGGCGCCAGCGATGCCGCCACGACTTCCGACATCGTCGGCATTCTACGCTCGCACTCCAATATCGACGGGATTTTCACGCTGGGCAGCGGCTATGCGCTCGACGCACTGCGCGCGGCGCAAGAGGCGGGCCGTAGCATCAAGGTCGGCACTACTGACATTTCCACTGAGGTGCTCAGCGATGTAAAGAGTGGCCGCCTCTTGTTCACGATTGACCAGCAGCCGTATCTGCAGGGCTACTATTCGGTCATGATTGCTGTCGATTATGTGCGATACGGTCTCGCTCCAGTAGGCCAGATTACTACTGGGCCGCTTCTCATCACTCCGAAGAATGTAGCAGTGGTACAGCGCGTGAACCAGGAACATCCAGGAATCCGGGGGGCCGCGTAGGAACATGCGCCTGGAACACAAGCCCGGGGACCTGATGTTACCAGCACGAGACCTCGCGAAGCGCCGGTACGCTACGGCGCGTGAAAATGCGGTCGGCAGTAGGCCACGAGGTGAGTTGGTCAGCCGTGTAATCCGTCGTCCCGAGTTTGGTGCGCTTATATCATTCATCGCCGTATACGTATTTTTCCTGGCTTTCACCCACGAAAATAACTTCGCCAGTCTCTCTGGTATGGCAAGCTGGATGAATTCGGCAGCGGAGATCGGCATAGTCGCCGTCCCCGTCGGCTTGCTGATGATCGCGGGAGAATTTGATCTGTCCGTAGGCGCCATGGCCGGTACGTCCTCGATCCTTGTATCGATCTGTGTCACGCTGTACAATTGGCCGTTTTGGGCGGCGAGCGCGGCGGCGCTCGTGGTGGGTGCGGCCGTGGGGTTCGGAAACGGCCTGATACGCATAAAGACGCAGATCCCATCATTTATAGTGACGCTGGCCACCTGGTTTGTGCTGGCCGGCGCATCTCTGGGCATCTCCCGCACCATCACGGGGACGACAGCTGTCTCTCTCACTATCACGGGATTCGCAAAGTCTCTGTTCGCCGCGAAATGGAAACAATTCAATGTGTCAATCCTGTGGTGGCTAGCGGGCGCGATAGCTGGCACGTGGATTCTGACGCGTACACGCGCGGGTAACTGGATTGTCGGAACGGGAGGAAATGTTGAGGTCGCGAGAGGCTCCGGGGTGCCGACTAACCGGGTGAAGATTGCGCTGTTTATGGGCACGGCTGTCGCGTCAAGTCTCGTTGGAATTCTTGATGCGGTGGCGTTCAACGGCGGTAACCTCACGAATGGCCAGAACCTGGTATTCGACAGCTTGATCGCTGTCATCGTCGGCGGAACTTTATTTCAGGGTGGCTATGGTTCGGTGCCGGGAATTTTTCTCGGTGCGGCGACCTACGGACTGGTTGCGGTTGGAGTCCTTTACACCGGCTGGGACACAGATTATGCGGAGCTGTTTCTCGGCGTTCTCCTGCTGGGCGCATTTTTGGGCAATAGCCGTTTCCGGAGACTAGTGATGACCGCACGCAAGGCGCAAAGCAGAAGAGCGGCGAGGCCAGAATGACAGAAACACCAGTTCTAGAGACGCGTGACGTTTGTAAGAGCTTTATAGGATTGGATGCAGTCTCGCGTCTGTCCATGCAGATATGGCCGGGCGAGGCTGTGTGCCTCTTAGGGCACAACGGCGCGGGTAAATCGACGCTGATAAAATTGCTTTCGGGTGTCCTAACACCCACGAGCGGGACGATTCTGGTCGATGGCCAGGTAGTTCGCTTCGGTGGCCCGCGTCAGGCGCGGATGCTGGGCATCGCGACGGTTCATCAAGATGCGGGCGTCATACCATTCATGAGCATAGCGCGGAATTTCTGTTTGGGCGCAGAGCCAATGAGAAACTGGGGCCCGCTGCGGTGGTTTGACGTCACAAAGGCGCGAAACAATGCTCTGGAGCAGATGCGCCGCCTCGGGATAGTCGCGATTCAGAACGCAAATCAGCTCGCGGAAACTCTGTCCGGCGGAGAACGGCGGGCACTCGCGATTGCTCGGGCGATTTATTACGGCGCTCGGGTGCTAATTTTTGATGAAGCGACCTCCGATCTGGGCGTGCGGGAATCTGAGTCGGTTCTCCAGCTCATCGCTCAGGTGCGTGACGAGGGCGTGGCGGTCATCTTTGTGACACATAATGCGCAGCATGCGCTAACTGTGGGTGACCGGTTTCTCGTCCTGATCAGGGGACGATGCGCGGCTACCTTTCGCCGACGTGAGCTGACACCTGGGCAACTGCTGAGCCTGATGGCAGGCGGCGACGAGATGAATTCGCTCGAGGTTGAACTGGAGTTGGCTAGCGACGAGTGAAGTACAGAGCTGCGTTCGAGTCTGGCGAGCGGCAGGTGGTCGGCCCGCATCTGGCGGGGACCTGGACTACCGGCGGAGCCGATGCGAACTCTTCCAGCCATAGTGACACCTGTACGCCTCGTTCGCGGAGACGGTGGACACTGTGCGCAAGGCAGGGCAGTGCGCGGCGGAATTGGCCCCTGACGAACTAATCAGATGGAGGCGACTGATGATTGACCAGATGCTGCGCGGGTCAGCGACGACGGTTCCTGGCCGGACGGCCATTGCTTATCGTGCGCGACACATTTCCTATCGGGAACTCTATGAAATGGTAAGCGCGGCTGGAGAAGGCATGCGGCGGCATCACGTTGGTAAGGGCGACACAGTACTTATGGCCCTGCACAACTGTCCGGAGTTTGTCGTAGCCTACTTCGCGACGGCCTTTATCCAGGCGAAGATCTATGCGGTCGATCCATGGTCGACAGAATCGGAGCTAAAAAGCTGCGTCGCCGATTGCGTCCCGCAGCTCATCATCACGGAGGCTCGCCGGGCAGCAACCTTCGACCGGATCAGGCGCGAGTTGGGCGGCATACCCGAAACCATCGTCGTTGTCGACCAAAGGTTGGACGAGTACGCATGCTTCGCTGATTTCACCGAGTGTGCCGGTACGAACGACCCGAACTGGGCGCACGAGCCCTATGCCGGTGAGTGGTCATATGCATATTCGTCTGGTTCGACGGGGACACCCAAGCGAATCTGTCGCACCCAGGCAAATCAGGTCGCCGAAGCCGCGAATATCGCGGCAAGCGCGGCCGTCACGGCGAGCGACGTGATTCTGTGTGCGCTGCCACTTTTTCACGCTCTCGGTCAGTTTTGCTGTATGACCGTGGCTGCAGGAACAGGGGCTACATTGGTTCTCCTCGACAGGAGCACGCGCGCTGACGGCAAATCTGGCGATGCTTTATTCCCATCGCAATGCCGACTGGTTCTCGACCTCATTCGTACCTATCGCGTCACAATCATGCCCGCGGTGCCGTACATTTATGATGCATTGGCCGATGTCAGCCCAGATTTCACGTGTAACGTGTCATCTCTTCGGCTCTGCCTGTCTGGTGGCAACTTTCTGCCTGAAGCGACCGCGGAAAGGTTTGCGCGCCGCTACGGGATACCCGTCCGGCAAACGTACGGAAGCTCGGAGGCGGGCAGTGTGTCTTGGGATTGCAGGCCCGCCGAGGAGGTCACCTACGGTTCAGTGGGCACTCCTCTCAACAACGTAAATGTGGGGATAGTGGACGGTCGGCGTGATCCGTTGCCGCCCGGTACCATCGGAGAGATCTCAGTGAGAAGTGATGCGGTCATGACAGGTTACGTAGAAAGGCCTGACCTAAATCGCGTCGCACTTGTAGACGGCTGGTATTTCACTGGCGACTTGGGAATGATCACGGACGATGGCCTACTCTACGTCACCGGACGAAAGAATCTGCTCATCGACACGGGTGGCCGCAAGGTCAACCCGATTGAGGTGGAAGTCGTACTTGAGAGCCATCCACAGGTCCAGGAGGCTGTAGTCGTCGGCAGTCCCACTCCGGGTGGAGGCGAGATTCTGACCGCTGTTGTTGTGCCGGTCGAGCGGTTTGATCCGGACGAGCTCCTTAGGTTTAGCCGCGATCACCTGGCCGACTACAAGGTGCCTCGCCGGTTCTTGCGCCGCGATCATCTGCCGCGCAGCTCGGTCGGCAAGGTGCTGCGTCGTGAGCTCAACTTGTCTGATACCTTCGCAACCGACGACGAGGCACCGGTCGGTGAGGGGCGCCGAGCGGGTCTCGATCGCGTTGCGCGGAATGACGAGCTGACAACCTACCTTGTCCGCCAGGTCGCCACGCTTCTGCGGGCAGACCCGGACCAGATAGACGTCAAGGCACCCGTGAGCTCCATCGGACTCGACTCGTTGATGGCCCTGCAACTTCAGATGACGATAGAGAACGATCTCGGTGTTCCTGGCAGACTCACCGAACTTCTGGACGGCTCCTCGTTTGCCGATATCGGACGGCGGCTTGCCGAGATGGCGGCCGGAGACGTGAGGCCCTCGCCGCGGTCCGTCAGCGATCGATCCGGCGAGTCGCCGCTCTCCTGTGATCAGCTACTGATTTGGAAGACCCAGCAGTCCGCCCCAAATCATGCACTCTGCACCCACAGCTTCGCGATGAGAGTCATCAATGATCCCAACATCTCTCTTCTGCACAGATGTTTTCGGGAGCTTTCCCTACGGCACCCGATGCTGCGCACAACCGTCAGACTGCGCAATGGTGTTCCCGTACAGTGCGTAGCGGTTGAGCCGCTTGTTGACCTCCAGGTCGTCGATGCTGTCGGGAGCGCTGACATGGCCGTTTTGGAAAGGTTAGCGAGCGACTCCAGGAGAACATTCGATCTTGAGCTTTCTGCGCCACTGCGTGTACGGGTCTACACGGACCTAGAGATAGGAGCCGTCGTACTCGTTACGGTACACAACATCGGAGTTGACTTGTGGTCTCTCAACATCTTGCTGCACGATCTCAGCATGATCTATGTTGCGGAGCGGGACGGGACGGAACTCTATCTCCCGCCCATTCTTTACACCTACGCCGACTATGTCGGATGGGCCAATCAAATCGCCGACGATCCTCAAGGTGAGCGGGATCTACGATATTGGCGAGAACAACTTCGCGACTTCCCGCCCCCCATGAAGCTCCCTGGCGTTCAGCTTCGCGCGTGGGCACCGAGTGATCACGGTGATTTCCATGTCCAACAACTCGGTCACCGCCTGACGGCCAGGTTGCAACGGCTGGCGAAAGCCGAGAACGTAACACTCAGCTCACTTATACAGGCTTCTGTGACCGCGCTGCTCGGGCACTACACCGGCACCGATGACATTTGCCTGTGCGTGACCTCGACAACTCGGCGGCCCGCCGAGTTCCGCAACGTCATCGGGTGCTTCACTAACGTGATCATTCTGCGCACGCAGTTGGAGGTCGAGCCTTCGTTCCGAGACCTTCTCGCTCACACCCACGCCACGCTGGTAGACGGTCTCGATCACCAAGCCGTGCCGTTCCCCCTGCTCACAGAACGCCTGGGGATCACGCAGAAGCCAGCAGATCCGGCGGTCACCAGCGTTGTGTTCGTGGACCACAAGACGGACAGCGACAACCTCGCGCAGATGGCCAGATTCACGAGTGGGGCGCTCCGGGAGCAGGTCAGCTTTGGCGGAACAGAGCTGGAGTCGGTTCCAATGAGCGGATGGAACGTAGCATATGATCTCGCCATCCACCTCTATCGAGGCGGTGGATCGAATTCAATCGTATGGGAATATAACTCGGATCGCCTAAGCCGTCGACTGGTACAGGGCTTTGCGCGAGATCTCGAAGAATTCATGGTGGCGGCCGTCGATAGCCCGGAGAGATCCGCACGGTCCATGACTGCAGAGTCAGCGCATCGTGACAGGATGGTAAGGTGACCTTCAATCAGGAAGTCGTGGGGCCACTCCCGCTCACCCCCAGCCAGGAGAATCTGTGGGAATTTATGAGATTCTTCAAGCCGGAGAATCCTGGAGGTTCGCGGATCGTGAACTTCCTCGATCTAAGGTGTGTCCGGGGACGGATCGACCTGTCTGTATTCCACCACGCAGTAGCTGATGTCGCCCGCCGACAAGACGCGCTTCGCGTCGTGTTCGCAAATATCGATAACGATCCTTTGATGTTGATCAAACACGAGGTCGATCCTCCGGTTGACTTCCAGGACCTATCGGGCGTGCCGGAGGATGAGCAGCGGAGATGGCTGCAAAATTTCGTTAGTCGCGAGCGCTTCCGTACGTTCGATCTCCAAAGCGGGCCATTGTGGAATATTTACCTCATTAGACTTTCCGAAGCTTGCTATATGCTGGCGTTCAGTTTCTTCCACATCATCTTCGACGGCTGGTCTGCGAATATTCTGGTCAGCGAGATCTTTCACGCATACCAGGCGCGCCTCGGCCTTTGCCAGGAACTGCCTGAACTGGCCGTAGGCCTTCAGGCGGTTAGCGAAATTCAGCGCCAAGCCATGCCCGAGTCAGTTGAGCGTGCGGGATACTGGCGCAGGCATCTTACACCGTTGACCCCGTTGGCAGCTTCTGTTCCCTTCCCCGTTTTCAATTCGCCGCACAGCGCCGACCTGCTGGACGATGTACGACATGAGTTCACCTTTTCCGACGAAATTCATGACCGGCTGAGAGATGTCGCGTGGGAGGCGAAGACCACTCCCTACGTAGTCCTGCTGGCCGCCTATCAGATCCTGCTGTCTCGCCGGACAGGGTGGGACCGGGTCATCATCGGAACGACTACGGTAGGGCGTGAGTTCTCCACCCGGAACGTTATAGGTCAATTTACCAACGATATTTACCTGGCAGCGAGAATCAAGCCAAGTATGATACTTGCGGACATCATCCATTCGGCACACGCAACCATAACGGCCGCAATCAACAATATATCGTCATTCAAGCAAATAGCCCGAGCGGTTAATTCTGATTTCGATAGAGAGCGGCCGTGGCCGGATCTGCATCTATATCATTCCTGGTTTCAGTCCGCTGCCCCGCTGGCCCCGGCCGTGGTCTATCCCGATCTTGCCGTCGAACCAGTTGAGTTCAACATAGAGCCGCAGCCAGCGGAGCGAGAAACCACGAGTGATCCCAGACGTATCCCTGCGTGGATAAAGTACGGTGCCCCACGTGTCATCCTGAATGATGACAGGCGCGGTGGCAATCTGTTCTATAATCGTGGTTTCTTTGATGCTGAAATGATCGGCGGAGTCATTCGCGATTATGAGTCGATAGTTAGTTCAATCGCCACCGATCAACGACAGGCTGTGGAGAATGTTATCGTTCGTGGCTAGGGCGACGCAGGCAGATCCGTGAGCAAGAACGTCAGCCCGCTCGTGCGGTACCCAGTCGCAGTGGTCAGTGACGACAGTGTATTCTTATTCTATCCACCTCGGCAAATCACCCGTCCGTCGCTTACTCGGTCCTGCAGGAGCATGTGTGGATACAGCCGACAGGATCAGGATCAGCGTTGTGATTATGCACCACCCTGCCCGCCGTGACCGGATTCCTGCTCTGCTAGAAGCCTGCTCCCCCCTCACACCCCGGGTTATCAACGATCCGAGACCGGCCGGGCCGCCCAGCCCGTTGCGAACGGCGAAGCTGGCCTGGGCGGCGATTGCCGATGACGCCACCCATCACGTGGTTCTCCAAGATGACGTCATACCGATTCGAGGGTTCGCCCAACATCTGACGAGAGCCATCGCCAGCCGACCTCGCCACGCGATAACGCTCTGTGTCCATTGGAAGAGTCCGCAGAATTCTTACTACGTCCGCCGCGCAGCCGCCGCGGGAGCACCATGGGCGCTCTTGTCCCGAACTGAGTGGACGCCGACGTTGGGACTCGTTCTTCCGATCGCCGACGCGCGCGAACTCAGTGCGTACTTGTCGAGGCTTCCCGACGAACTCGTAGACGACGACTGCAACGTTACGCCCTTCTGCAACGAGCGCGGCCTCACAGTCCTGGCGACGGTCCCGCACCTCCTCGAGCACGGAGACGGCCCCAGCTTGTCAGGCTACGATTGTGAAGGCGACCGTTACGCGACCGTATTCGATCCGCGTTGGGGAATACCAGATGACCATTGGTCAGGATCGCCGTGTGCGACAGCCCCCGTTCCTGACGCGATAGCGCCGCACGCAATTCCGGAGTTCGTGATCCAGCTGCGGGACTCGCGCTGCTTGATCCGATTTCTCCGGCCGAATACGGACGAGCCTGTGGAGCACCCTTTCGGTTGGTACTGGCACGACTGGTGTCCCCTGATCGGCATTGATCGTGAGCGCCTCATATCCGGCTGGGAAGACTACCTGCGTATGCGGTCCGGTGCCGATGACCAACCATTCAATGCGATTCTCGGCGACGGCCTGCTGGATGTGGCTATCGAGCTCTGGGCAGCCGGATATCTACTGGGCGCGGACCCCGGCTCGGCACGCACTGTCACTGGACCGGGCAATGGGAGCAGGTCCACTATGGCGATAATCTTTCAAAAAACGGTCGAGTTGTGGATCGCCTCCGGACTGTCTGCGAAGCATCGCGCTATAATGGGCACCCGGGCCCGATCCGCGCTCGTGGAGCTCTGCCTGTCGGCAGTAGAAAGAGGACGGATTGCCTCGGTCATGAGCGAAAGGTTTGAATGCGAGAACCTTGATGTGTAGTAAGCGTTGCGCTCAGTCAATCGAATACGTAGTTCGACGAATGGCGGAAAGGGAAGCCGCAGCTCATCTTCTACACCCCTTGCCTGCGGCGCTTGTAGAGTCGCCTATCACAAAGATATTCATTCATGTGGAATCTTGCCCATGGTGCGGTTGGACGGTTTCTGCGAAATCGCCGAACGCGGGACTCATGCCGCTTCGCGAGATGCGAATCCTGCATGGCTCGGAACGAGCTAGTCAGGGTTCGGCCACGCTTTCCGCGCTAGCGTGCGAATCGCTCACTGCGCGTTCACTCCTGATACTCGCGCTTGGCCTCGAGCGCGGGACTGGACTGCTAACCTTTTCCTTCGTAACTCGCTCGGTAGCATGGGCTCGTATGCTGCGCAATTCGGCCGAGTCAGCGATCGCGGACGTGGTCGCTCGGCTCGATGCGAGCGAGGCGTGGGCGGACGAACTACTCGGTGTACGGCCTCCCTCAGCCGCAGTCCCGATCTCGAAGCCGCCGTACACGCTGCCGGCCTCGACACGGCATAGCATGAACGTGCTGCTGCACATAAAGAACGGAAGAACGGGCCAGCGTAACACCGCTGAGACTTTCTCGAGAATCCGGAATTCGCTCCACTCACATTTTATTACCCCGCATCTTAATGACGTATTTCTAGATAGTCTGAACCGCGTCTACGAACAGTGGCGGTTGTCCAAAGTGGCAATCTCTTTAGATGGCCGTGTCGTCCGTAAGTAGGCGATTAAGCTGAAGCTTATGCTGCTACCTTGATGTAGCGCAGGTGCGGGTCGCGAAGAATCCACGGCCCGGGGCAGGAGGCGCTGCAGGCGGCAGGGTGCCGATCGCCCGGGTGTACGGCCGCATCCGGCGTTGGCGCCGGAAACGAACGCGCCGGCTTCGCCGACGACCTGCCGGGCCGACAGAAACCACGAGCACGGCTGGAGGGTAATAATGAAGGTCTTGGTCTGTCTGCTGATGCGTTGTAGGATTCATAATGAATATAGTGTTATTTTGCGCTAGGTGAATGGGCCGCCAGTGTAGGCGGCCCTCCGGTGGAGTTGTGTCGGTTGGCCAGAGCGTCGCCGCGTGACGCACACGCGTTCGTGCCTGTGCCAAAAGAGACGATCGCCCGCTGCTGGACTGGGAGGGCTAAGCGACGGTGACTTCCGCAGAACAGTTCAGGACAAGGCGGTCAAAGTCGAGGGCGAGCCGTCTGGCCATCGAGGGTGGCAACCCGGTGCGCCCGGCCGAGCGAAGGTGGCCGACGTGGCCGGTGCCCGCCGACAGTGCCGGAAGGGTCCTAGCCTCTGTGCTCCACAGTGGACGCTGGGCCATCAGCAGCCCGCATGGTGCTGAGCTGTTCGAGCGCCGATTCGCCAGGATGTTCGCCGCCTACGTGGGCGTGCGTCATTGTGTGCCGGTCGACCACGGTTCCAGCGCACTTGTCGTGGCGCTTGAATCGCTGGGACTCGAAGATGGGGATGTCGTGCTGGTGCCCGCGCTTACGTGGGTTGCAACGGCCACTGCTGTGTTACGTGCCGGGCTCGTTCCGGTCCTTGTCGATGTCGGTCGGGACACCGGTTGCATTGGCCCGGAGACCATCGATCTGGACGTCGACCCACGGGCGGTGATTGCCGTTCATTGGGCCTGCGCAATGGCCGACATCCCCGCGATCTCTGCGATAGCGGCTAGCCGAGGCATCACAGTGATCGAGGACGCCGCCCAGGCACACGGCGCCCAGTGGCTGGGCCGGTCGGCAGGTTCGCTCGCAACCCTTGGATGCTTCAGCATGCAGCACACCAAGGTGCTCACAGGAGGAGAAGGGGGTGCCGTTGTCACTGACGACGACAACCTCGCGCCGGTGATCGAGGAACTTCGCGCCGATTCGCGCCGCTACTGCGCGGGCGACGCGCGTCCAGGTGACCTGGAACTCACCGAGACGGCCACCGTGATGGGTGCCAACTATTGCCTAAACGAGTTCAGCGCAGCCGTGCTGTGCGCGCAACTGGAGACGCTCGACCAGCAGCACGAGCTCCGCAACCGTAACTACGCGCGGCTGGCATGTCTCATCGCCGACATCCCGGGTGTTCACTTCCTGCGTCACCGACGTGAACAGACCCGGTTGTCCATATACGAGGCAGCGTTGATATTCGATCCGCTTCCCGTGGGTATGTCCAACAGCCAGGTTGCTGATGCGGTGACCGCGGAGCTGCATACGCGCTTTTATGCCCCTCGCGAACCTCTGCACCGGAGCCCGTTATTGCGACCATGGAGCAAACCGGCACTGCGACCCTTGGCCGAGCGGTTTCGCGCATACCACCAAGACCGCACTTACCCACATGCCGATCACCTGTCCAGCCATGCCGTTCTCACCCACCACAGCACCTTCCTCGGAACAGAGCAGGACATGATCGACATCGCCGAAGCGATCGCCAAGGTCGTCGCTTACTCACAGTAGCCAGCCAAACTGAAGGAAAGCCAGGCCATAACGGCATGAGGAATCACTGCTGTCTGGAGTGACGATGAGGATGGACAAGAAGCCATGATCTCGCACATACGACATGTCGGGCTGGGCGTGCCAGATCTCGCCAAGGCGCGGGAGTTCTACGAGAAGCGCTGGCAGCTGGAGTTTGTGCACTCGGACGACGACCGTATCTACCTCGGGGCTGGCTGTCCCGAGAGCCACGTGTTGCGGCTACGCTCCAGTGATGAACCACGCGTGGACCTACTGTCACTCGCCGTGGAAGCACGCGGCGAAGTAGATGCGATCGCCGAGCGTGCCGGACGGTATCCGGGAGCGAAGCTCGTAACGGAGCCCGCCATTCGGCGAGACCTTGGCTCTGGTTATGGAGTGCGCTTCTTGGACTGCGATGGCCGGACGGTGGAGGTTTCGGCGGGCGTGACTATGCGCGCATTCCGGCCAGTGGAGGAGTCTGAGTGCCGACCGAAAGGGATTAGCCACGTTGTCCTGAACACTGCCGACATTCCGAGGTCCCGCAAGTTCTACGAATCAGTCCTGGGATTCCGGGTGTCCGACTGGATCGAAGACTACTTCTGCTTCTTACGCACGGGAAAAGTACACCATATCTTGGCTTTCAACCGCTCGCCGCACTCATCGCTTAACCACGTAGCGTTCGAGGTACGGGGAATTGATGAGTTCATGCGGGCGACAGGAACCATGATGCGCAATGGATACCGGCCCTTGTGGGGGCCCGGACGGCACGGCGTTGGCAACAACACCTTTTCTTATTTCCAGGACCCGTCCAGCGGCTTCGTTATGGAGTACACGACCGCGCTCCAGATCATCGACGACGATAACTGGACGCCTCACGTGTACCCGGCTACCGAACAGAACAACGACCTGTGGGGAACCTCCAATCCGCTCGATGACGTGGTGATCGCTACTATGCGCGGACAGGCCGATCCCGGCCTATGGAGCCCTCCGCCGGTCTGATCGGCGTTCTGGGTCAGGAGTGCGAGTGCGAGGCAAGGCGGACATTGAACGCCGGGCGGCAACGGAGGACGGGTTCCGCGTGGCGTTGGTGACGGGGGGCGCCTCAGGCATTGGCAGGGCGGTCGTCGACGACTTCGTCGAGCACAGCCACCACGTCGTCGTGCTGGACCGACAGGAACCCACCGAGCCGTTCCCGCCTCACGTCCAGCTCGTCATGGGGGACGTCTGCAGTCCCGACGACAATGAAAGAGCTGTCGCTACCGCAGTTGGCGAAGGTCGGCTCGACGTCTTCGTGGGCAACGCGGGCATACATGACGGTGGAGTGCGCCTGTTGGACCGCACAGGTACCGAGCTCGCGGCGCTTGCGCGATACGTGCTAGACGTCGATGTGGTGGGATACCTGCTTGGCGCCCGAGCTGCGGCGCAGCCGCTTGCGCGTGCCCGTGGCTGCATGATATTCACGCTGTCGGACGCCTCCTTCATGGTGCGCGGGAATGGCGCGGGAATCGCTTATGCCGCCGCCAAGCATGCTGCGCTGGGGGTCGTCCGTCACCTTGCGGCCGACCTTGCTCCCGCGGTAAGAGTCAACGCGGTGGCACCGGGAGGCATGGTCACAGGGTTGCGCGCTGCCGACAGTGGCGGCGGCCTTCGCGAAGTGTATGCACAGCCGGAGCGGATTCGCGAAGCGATTATGCGGCTGAATCCGCTTGGTGTCGTGCTGACCCCCGCGCAGATCGCTCCGCTCTACCGGTTTCTCACGACTGATGCGGCCGTTGGCATCACGGGTGAAGTGCTGCGCCCGGACGGTGGCTTGGCGGTCCGCTAGCAATCCTGATGTGGACGCATGGCAGGCGCTCAGGCCACGACCACGTCAACAAGATGTGGAACCGGTGAGTTCAATGCGGCCTTCAGGACCGCCGCGAGCTGGTGGGCGGAATCCACGCGGGTGGCGAGGCATCCCTGCGCCCGGGCGAGACCGGCGAAGTCAATTCCTGGTAGATCGCAACCCACCGGCTTGTCCATACCTAAGCGTTGCGCAAACCTTCGCACCGTCGCGTAGGCGCCGTTATTCACCACCACGATCGTTATCGGCAGGTCTCCCAGCTGGGCGGCCGTCCACAATGCCTGGATTGAATACATGCTGGAGCCGTCACCGAGCACCGCAATCACCCGGCGCGAAGGCCACGCCAGGGCCATTCCGACAGCGGCAGGCAGCGAGTGCCCAAGCCCTCCGCTTGCGCAGGTGTAGAAGCTTTCAGCTCGGTCGAACGGGAGGCGCTCGCACATCACTGGCCGCGTGCTCGGCGCCTCTTCGACGATGACGCTGTCTGCCGGGCGGAGATCGGCCAGCGTCTGCATAAGGAACGCATCCGAGATGGCCTCAGAAGCGGCCACCCGTGCAGGGACCGCCCGCCCAGGAGGTGGGGTGCGCTCCACGCGCGGAACGAAACCAAGCAGGTCGCGAACCCCAAGGCGGACACTCGTCAGCACCGAGGTGCCTGAGGGCGTCCACGCTGCTGTGTTGGCGTCGTCAATGAGCTGGTACAGCACCGTCTCCTCTGGTACGTACGGTCCGGACCCTTCGACGTTGCAGGAGAACACCGGGGCGCCCAGCGCGAGAACAAGGTCGTGTCCGCTCAGCAGCTCGACGATCTTTTCGCGCTGCGAAGGGAGGAACCCGGCGAAGAGCGGGTGCAATTCTGGGAAGCTGCACCGTGACGACAGGGGAGCCGCCCACACCCTGGCCTGGTGCGCCTCAGCGAGCGTCACCACCTCGTCGAATGCCCGGTCCTGGTCCACAGCTGCCCCGACCACGAACGCCGGCCGGGCGGCACGTGCTAGCGCTCGGCCGACCTCGTCAATGCGCTGAGGGTCGGGCCGAAGTGCAGTGCTCACGGTGCGTGCAGCGACCGGTGCCGCGGGTTGTTCCCAGTCGTCGGCGGGTACGGAGACAAGGGCCGGACCCGGGGGCGGTGCCATTGCGACATAAAACGCGCGCGCGATGGCGGCAGGGACGTCGGCGGCACGGGCGGGCTCGCGGCTCCATTTGACGTACGGCTTAGGTAGTTCACTCGCCTGCTCGGAGAAAAGGTATGGCTCTCCGGCCAGCATCGAGCGTGCCTGCTGCCCCGCTATGATGACCATGGGTGTTCGGTTCCTGTAGGCAGTAAAGATGTTGCCCATGGCATGTCCAACGCCAGGGGCAGAGTGCAGGTTGACCAGCGATGCCCGGTGGGTCGCCTGCGCGTACCCGTCGGCCATTCCGACCACCACGGACTCCTGCAAGCCCATGATGTAGCGGAAGTCGGCGGGCATGTCCCTTAACATCGGCAGCTCGGTGGAGCCAGGATTTCCGAAGATTGTGACGACACCGAAAGACCGCATTAGGCCGAAGACCACCTCGCGGACCGTCCGTGGCGCGTCGCCAGTGTCCCTGCCGACCATGGTGCCACCCATGAAATGCTCCAGTATCGAGAATCAGGCCGGACTCAGGCCGCTGGCTTCGAGCTGTGTCCAGATCCGACAGGGTGACAGCGATGTGGAGGTTATCCCCGCTGCGATCTCCGGCACCGCCGCCGCGACCGCGTTACCGATTGCCGCGGGCGAAGGAATCACGCCACCCTCACCCAGGCCTTTGAAGCCGCCAGGAATCAGCGTGCTCGGCGTCCACTGATGCTCGACAGTAATCTCCGGCACGTCGTCCGACTTCGGCAACAAGTAATCAAAGTACGTAGTCGTTAGCGGCTGCGCGGTGTCCGGATCGTAGGCGGCCTCCTCTAGCAGGGCTATGCCCAGTCCCTGCACGATGCCGCCCACGATCTGCCCTTCGGCAATCAGCGGGTTGACTAGGACACCGCTGTCGTTGATCGCCCAGTAGTCCTCAACCCGAACCTGGCCGGTATCCAGGTCGACCGCGACTGCGGCGCCATGGGTGGAGTACGCGTAGGTGATGCCCGGCGGATCAAAGTCGACGGTCTCCTCCAGTTGGATTCGATCCAGCTCTGAGCGGCCCCAGCCCATCCACCCCCGGTGTGCGACCTCTCGCCAGCTCGCCGTGGCTTCAACGGCGCCGGCCCGGAACACCGACCCGTCGAATTTGACATCCTCTGCCGCAACGCCGAGGTACCGGGATGCGAGATGGTGCATCCGCTCCCGCATCCGGCCGGCGGCTTGCACGAGCGCGCCACCAGCCAGCGCGACGGAGCGGCTGGCTTGGGACGACAGATCCGAGTATGGCGACGTGGCGGTGTCGCCCAGCTGTATCGAGATCCACTCCATCGGCACGCCGAGCTGGTCGCTGACAATCTGGGCGAGCGCGGTCTCAATGCCCTGACCGACCGGGACCACGCCGGAGAACAACGTGACCGTGCCGTCCTCGTTGACCCGGATCCTGCCGCTCTCCCAGCCGCTCCAGTCGATCTGGAACAGCTCGAGCAGGGCGCTTGGGGCGAAGCCGGTGATCTCCACGCTGGATGCAAATCCGATGCCGCGGCGAATCCGGCCGGTAGACTCCGGACGGCGGGAGTCGGCTAGCTCGGCTGCTCGCCGCAGCACCGCAGGGTAGTTGCCGGAGTCGTAGGTCAGCTGTGTGCGGGTGGTGTAGGGCATGGCGTCGGGCTGGATCATGTTGAGCAGCCGCAGCCGCACGGGATCTATGCCAAGCTCGCGGGCGGCCTCATCGACCAGCCGCTCGCGGATCCATGCCGCCTCCTGCATCCCATACCCGCGATAGGCGCCGGTGGGTACCGCGTTGGTGTAAACAGCGGTGACCGTCGCTCCCGCCCTGCCGAACCGGTACGGCCCCTCTATGGCGAGCCCTGCGACCTGGAACGGCCCACTGCCTGCCTGGGTGGCGAACGCCCCGAGATCACCCTTGATATGTACCTGCAATGCGAGAAAGCGGCCTTCAGCGTCCAGCGCGAGGCGACCGCGCGCCTGCTGCCCTCGCCCTTGGTAACTTGCGGTGAGGCTCTCGGTCCGGTCCTCGATCCATTTGACTTTTCGGCCGAGTGCCATCGCGGCCAGGCAGACCAGCGTCTCGTCGGTATAGAGCGTCGCTTTCCCGCCGAACGCTCCACCCACGTCAGGGGCAATCACCCGGACTTGGTCAACACGCAGTCGCAAGCCGACGGCCAGCTCCTGGCGCACCACGTGCGGAACTTGAGTGCTTGTCCATACCGTCATCTGCTCGGTCGCTGGGATCCACTCAGCGAGCACGCCGCGGGGCTCCATCGAGCTGTAGTTGACGCGCTGGATGGCGAGAGCACGCTCCATCGCATGCGGCGCCTCAGCGATGACCCGCTCGAGGTCGTCGTCCGGGTCACCGAAGTGGATCTCGCCTGCCACGTTGCTGCCGGTCTCCGGGTAGAGCAACGGAGCACCGTCGGCGAGCGCGGACTCCACCCCGATCACGGCGGGCAAAGGGTCGATGTCCACTTTGACGAGCTCCGCAACATCCTCGGCCGCGGCGCGGCTGCGCGCCACGACGAGCCCGATCGGCTGGCCCACGAAGCGGACGGTCCTGACCGCCAGAGGAACGTCCAGGAATGCCTGGCCGGGAATGCGCCATTTTGTGGGTAGCGGGGCAGTGAGCCGCTCGATGTCGTTGGGCCCCAGTACGAGTATCGCCTCGCCGCTGGCGATCGCCATCGCGGCGTCGAAGCGGGTGACCCGTCCGTGTGCCACCGGGCTACGAATCACCGCAGCGTGCAGGACCCCGGAATCCTCGATGTCGTCGACATAGCGTCCGTGCCCGCGGAGTAGCCGTGGATCCTGAATCCGTGGCATGCGGGACCCGATCAACGGGTTGTTCCTGGTCCAGGGATTTGGCTCGCTCATCGCGCCACTCCCGTCTCGCGCCACCGGCGCCTTATCGCTGCGCGGATGCCCGCATAGCCCGTACACCGGCAGATGTGGCCACCGAGCACAAGGGCAATAGCCTCATCGGTGGACAGTTTGTCGCGTTCTGCGGCCGTAAGGCTCATCAGGATGCCCGGTGTGCAGAAACCGCACTGCAGGCCATGTTCGCCCATCATCGCCCGCTGGAGACCTGTCAAGCCGGTTTCGTCATCCAGTCCCTCCACGGTCTCCAGCCGCTCGCCGTCGGCCTGTACGGCCAGCATCAGGCAGGAGCGGATCGGCGCGCCGTTGAGCAGCACCGTGCACGACCCACACACTCCCTGCTCACAGGCGACGTGGGTGCCAGTCAAGCCCAGTTGGTGGCGCAGGAAGTCGCTCAGCAGCATGCGTACCTCGGCGCGGCCGGACCGCTCGATGCCGTTAACGGTCATGGTGATGTCCCTGGTCTTCACCGTGCATCCTCTGCGGTCGTGAGTTCAGCCACCGCCTGGCGGACGACCGTCCGCAACATGCCGCGGCGGAATGCGCCGGTCCCGTGGACATCCGATGGCGGCTCGACCTGAGCCGATGCGGCGTCGAGGACTTCGCTGAGGTTTCCAGAAAGCCGACGCCCGCTCAGTGCGCGCTCAGCCGCCGACAGGCGAATCGGCCGGTCGGCAACACCCCCGGCGGCGAGCCGTGCCGAAGTGACGATCCCGCCTTCTAGTCCGACGCCGAGACACACGCTGACCAGTGCAGGCTCGCCGTGTCGGCGCGAAATCTCCTTGAAGCGGAAGCGGAAGCCGGGGTGCCGCGGGAACTCGACGTCGGTCAGCAGTTCCTCGGGGCGCCGCGAGGTGCGGAACGCCGACCGGAAGAAGTCACCCGAGTTCTCGACCCGCGTGCCGTGGACCGATCGCAGGCGGAGCCGGGCGTCGAGAGCGACGGCAACCGTAGGAAGCTCGGCGGCCGGGTCTGCGTGGCACAGCGAACCGCCGATCGTGGCACGGTTGCGAATCTGCGGATGTGCGACGAGCGTCACAGCCTGGGACAGGACAGGCATGACATCGCATAGCACGCCATTCCGCTCAAGGCTGCACAACCGGGCCATGGCCCCGATGCGCACGCATGCCGCGGTGATCTCCACGCCGTCGAGCCCCGGAACCTTGTTGAGGTCCACTACGACGTCTGGCCGAGCCAGCCGCTGATTCAGCAGCCGCACCAGGCTCTGGCCGCCAGCTAACAGCGACACATCTGGCCCTGGCCTCGCCAGAAACTCGATGGTCTGCTCAATCGTGCGCGGCTGCTGGAAGTCGAACCTCGGCGGCTTCATCGCTCGGCGCCACGCTCGTCGTTGGCCGAACCGCCCTCGGTGCGCTCCCGGACGATCTCGGCCGCCCGCTCGGGCGTAAGGTGGCACAAGGCTTCCAGCACGGTCGCGTCCAGCAACGTCGAAGCGCCCGAGCGCTCCGACATCAGCCTCAGGCGCAGGCCGTTACCGGTGGGAAACGAAGACACCCTGACCGCTGCGGACTCGCAGACGATCCTGCATAGCTCCCTCTCCTGGCGCTGTTCCGGCAAATCCCAGGCAAGCCCACTCATGACTGCGCGTTCTCCCGCTGCTGTCTAGAAGATGATGGACAGTTGGAGCTGGCTGGCCACCTCCGTGTCGAGCAGCACACGCCGCCGGAGTATCTGGTATTCATGCGCGCCTTGATCTTTGATGAGGTCCTGCCGCGCCGCGGTGGCGAACGCCGACTCATCGCGACCCCGATTCCACGACGCCAGCACATTGCAATCGACTCGAAAGCAGCCGGGGTCATCGGTCTCAAACACGCGCACGCCGCTGATGAAGTGGCGTATCACCGCACCGGGCCGGTCGGACCACGCATAGTGCAAACCGACCCGCCCGAACTTCATGGCCAACACCTGCTTTGTCGCCTCGAACAACATTGCTCTTGCGCTGTACCTGGGTAGCTTCGGGTCCTCACGCAGCAGGGGCACCGGAATCTGGTAGATGAAGCCCTCTGCCAGCAGGCTGAGCCAGTCATCAAATCGCGCCTCATCCAGCGCGGCCGATTCATCAATGAAGAACTCACCCATTGGGGTGGCCAGGTCACGCCGCCGACGACCGCAAGTGGGAAAGGGAAGCAGCTCGTACGGAATCTCCGCGCCGGGCTGCGTCAACGAGACGTTTGGATCCGCAGTTTCGGTCATGGAGTTCTTTCCATTAGCTCGCACCAGCGCTGGTAGAATGCGCGTTGATTGTGCTCTGACAATGTGATGTACTCGGCGCGCCCCGGCCCAGGAAAGTTCGGCACTGGCTCGCCCAGCCCCAGTCCGAGCGTGAGATCCAGAGGAGCTGAGTCGGCCATGGTGCCGCTAATTACCGAATCGATACGTGCGAAATTCTCGAAGTCATCCATCTCGAACAGCAAACCACCTGCCGACTGCGAGCGGGCCTGGAATCCATACGACGTGCGCTTCCACTGCCTGCTCATCATTTTTGGCATGAGGGTCCAGTACACGCATTCAGTATGCCGCGGGCCGACAGGACTGTGTACTCGCCAGACTGTATATTTGGTCAACGGATCCGTTGGGCGGCCGATAGCCCGGTCGTGCGAGACGCTCAAGAAGGCCATATTCGGGAAGACAGCGCCATGCACCACCTCCAAGTGCGAGTTAAACCGTATCTGCTCTCTCGTCTGCGCCGCCGAGAACGTCGGCCACATCTCCCTCGGATATCCAATGTACACCGGCTCGGACACGTCGGAATCTATTGTTCGCTTGCCCTTTTCCACAACGTAACCCGCCCGCACGGTGTGCCCGTGCTGGGTAGATATATTGATGCCGATGAGCTCCAGTTGTTTTCTGCCCAGGGTCCCGCTTGCCAATGTGTCGCCGTAGATGCCCTGCTCGAATGCGGCCTGATGAGTGGTCTGCATGTGATAGCCGTCGCCCGCGAAGTTGTCCGTCGGGACTTTCCAGTTGCCCCGGACGATCGAGCGCTGAGGCGGACCATGTACTTCCCATTCGCCGCCCGCCAGATCGAGTAACGCGTCGAGATACCAACGAAACTCACCTAGGTAGTCCTCGAGCGCCGGGCCGTCGAAGTTCCACGTCGCGAAAATGAATCCGCGGTGTACTGCGACCCGAGCTCTCGTCAGATCGTAGAAACTCTTCTCGAACTCCTTCGGGTAATGTGTCCTAACGTTTGGAATGCCGACCAGGCGGCCATCGTTCCCGTAGGTCCAGCCGTGGTAGCTGCAGCGGAAATGGGCAGCATTTCCGAAGGTCGCACGGCACAACTGGGTGCCACGATGGCTGCAGCTATTGAGAAGCACATTTATGTTGCCGCTCTCGTCCTTCGTCAAGATAACGCTTTCGCTACCCATACGCCGGATGACATAGTCGCCTGGATCGGGAAGCTCAGACGCGAATCCGACGAATTGCCAGCAGGGCTTGAACACTAGCTCCAGTTCCCGCTCCAGCACGTCGCCATCCACGAAGGCGCGCCGGTCTAGCCGGTACGGTCTCTGGATTTCGGGCCAGCTCGGCGCCTCTGCCATCTCTAACTCCACCAATCAACCGGTACTTATCAGCTTCCTAGCGCGTCTACAGCGGCGGGGCGGTCGTTGTGAGCTGAGTTATACGACTTCGACTATGCCCGGCCACGGCCGAAAGCCATAGGTGTTTGCACACCCTGCCGAACGTTGCGCCGACCCTCAATGTGTACCGGGCATCGGTAACGATGTTGACAGCAGGATGCCTCCAAAGCCCGGCGCTAGTCAATGGCCTGCGGCGGCTGGGATTGAAGGGTCGTGTTACCGCGGTGGAGTAAACGCATCTGTGGTGCGTTTGGAAACTAGCGGTTTCTAGTCGACAAATGTTGTCTATGCGCTAACGGTTGACTGTGATGCAAGAGCGTGAAAGAGGCAGCGCATGCGGATGCGGAGGGACTTGTGGTCGATGCGTTTGCTGCGGGCCGGATGCCGACCAAGATCCGGGCAATGACCTAGTCGCGGTGGGTTGGGCAGGGCGGCGATGGCGCGGGCGGGCAGGACGGCGACGGCAGGCGGGGGCAGTTTATACCGTGACCGGGCTGAAGCCACGCGCCGCCCACCAGCCGGCGTGCGCCCTGCGTATGACGACTTGTCGCCGCGCGGATGTCCTGATCTAATGGTCTCCGTACGTTATACGCCCGACGGCTGGTGAGTAAGCGGGAAGCGAGTTTTGATTATAGCCGCAGCTGGTTCGCTTGTCTGGACGTAATGGTGTCAGTCCACGTTCCCAGCCAGAGATGGAGTGCCACCGTAGAGCCTGAGCTGGAACTAAACGGTCCGTAACTGCTGAATTTGCGGTGAGATAGTCAAGGTGGGAGATAGTCGAAGTGCAGAAGAATCTTACCGCGTCAAAATTTACCCATAATGACTGGGATTACATTCCTGATCCCTTCCCATTCTACGCGAAGATGCGCGCCGAAAGCCCAGCCTACCGTTCTGAGCGTATTTTCGGCGGGGCGTGGTTGTTCTTCCGCTACGTGGACTGCCTGAATCTGATGATAGACGACCGCCTGTCCAATGCACGTGCTTCGCTGCCGCTGTGGTTTCTCCCGGCCAGCGAACGTTCTGCCTTCAGCGAGATGATCGGCGTATTTGAGCGGTGGCTGGCCTTTCATGACGGCACTAGCCACACGAGGCTACGGCGCCAGGCTAACCGCAGCTACATGCCATTTAGCGAGGAGTCGCTGACGCCGAGAATCCAACGGATTGTGGACGGCCTGCTCGATGGAGTCGACCGAGCGGGATTCGATTTAATGCGTGATTTCGCCTTTCCGTTGCCTGCAATGGTGATCGCGGACGTGTTGGGCGCGCCGATCGACGCGCATCCCGATCTAACCCGATGGACCGACGACATCGCCCACCTGTTCGGTTCCACGCAGGTGTCGGTCGAGCACATGCGCCGCACGCTCGACAGCACGAGGGAGCTTGTGGCCTTCCTGTCGTCGCCGGAAGTACGTGCGTTATCAACGCGGCAGGCAGGCCTGCTGCATCAGCTACGTACCACGGAAGTCCACGGCTACCGTTTCGATGAGCGCGAGGTGATCGCGCAGGCGGCACTGCTACTGTTTGCCGGTACCGCTTCGATCCGCTACCTGATTGGCAACAGTGTGCATGCGCTCGATCAGCGCCCGCACGAGGAAAGGAATCTCCTGGTCGACCAGGAGACCATGGCTGACGCGGTTGAAGAGCTACTGCGATACTGCACGCCTGTCCAATTTGTTGGCCGCGTGGCCGCCGAAGACTTCACCTATTCTAGTGGCTGCGGGACCGAGGTCCACATCATCCCCGGCCAGGCAGTGCTTCTGTATGTCGCCTCGGCCAACCGTGATCCGGACACTTTTCCCGATGGCCATGAACTTGTGCTGACCCGGTCCGCGCCGAACGCGCACCTGACCTTCGGGGCAGGCAGGCACCTGTGCTTCGGAGACCCGCTCGTACGCCTCACTACCCGCATCGCGCTAGCCACGCTGTACCGGCGGATGCCGTGGCTGCGGGTAGTGCCACAGAAACTCAACTGGAACAACAACCTCGGCTTCCACGGCTTCCAGTCGCTACGGGTAACCGCGATGTCGTCGCGGCCGCAGTGAAATCTCTGCCCGCACCAGACCACTACCCGGTCGGTGACCGTACAGGAGAGCTCTGATGTCTTCGAGACTGCGCAACTTCGTCGGCGGAACGCATGTCGAGTCGGCCGATATCGACTACGACGATATTGTCGACCCTTCCACCGGGACTACGTACCTCAGCGCCCCGTCTTCTGGCGCCGTGGAAGTCGACCTGGCGATGCAGGCGGCAGCCGACGCGTTCGAAGAGTGGCACTGCACGACACCCGCCGAGCGTCAAAGGGTCCTGCTGCGGATCGCTGACGCCCTCGACACGCGGGCGGCCGAGCTCATGTCGGCGGAGTTGCGCAATACCGGCAATCGGGCGGCGGGCGCTGAGCTGCCCGTAATGGCGGACCAGCTGCGATTCTTCGCCGGTGCCGCACGTTTGCTCGATGGCCGATCGGCCGGCGAATACATGCCAGGCCACACATCGTACATCCGGCGGGAGCCGCTCGGCGTGTGCGCGCAACTGGCGCCGTGGAACTACCCCTTGATGATGGCCATCCTTAAGAGCACCCCGGCTATAGCAGCCGGAAACACTGTTGTCTTGAAACCCGCCGAGACGACGCCCACCACTGCGCTCATGTTCGCCGAACTCGTGGCCGAATTCTTGCCGCCGGGTGTACTTAACGTCATTTGCGGCGGCGCCGAGACAGGCCGACTGATGGTAGAGCACGGTACCCCACGTATGGTCTCGTTGACGGGATCAGTCGCGACTGGCATCGATGTCGCGCGGGTAGCTGCCGCCGACCTGAAGCGTGTACATCTTGAGCTGGGTGGCAAGACCCCGGTCATCGTCTGCGCGGATGCCGACCTGGCTGAGGCGACGCGCACCATCGTCGCGGCCGGTTACGGCAACGCCGGGCAAGACTGCACGGCATCCGGCCGCGTTCTGGCCGCACGCGAGATTTACGACGATCTTGTCGATGCGCTAACTGCTGCGGCCCAGGCGTGCCACACCGGGCCACCTGCAGACCCAGCCACGTCGTATGGCCCTCTCAACAACGCCCGGCAGCTCGACCGCGTGTCCATGTTCCTGCATCGGCTGCCGCCGCACGCCAGGGTAGTGACTGGTGGCGGGCGGGTCGGCGATGTCGGCTACTTCTTCGCGCCAACGGTGGTTGCTAACGTGCGGCACGCCGACGAGATCAGCAGCGAGGAGGTCTTTGGGCCCGTCATCACAGTCCAGCCCTTTGACACCGAACAGGACGCAATCCGCTTCGCCAACGGTGTCTGTCAAGGGCTCGCCTCGTCGGTGTGGACTACCGACCATGCCCGCGCCATGCGGCTCAGCCGCCGGTTGGACTTCGGCACTGTCTGGGTCAACACTCATCTCATGTTCCCATCGGAGATGCCACATGGCGGGTTCAAACGCTCGGGTTACGGCAAGGACCTTTCCTTGTACTGCCTGGAGGACTACACGCGCATGAAGCACGTAATGCACCGCTTTCAATGACGGCGACACCGCCGCCCGCGCCATCCCGGGCGTAGTCGGCGGACCCCGCCCATCCTGGCGTGAGTCCGCCGACCGACATCGCACGGAGCTGTGGCGGTCGGCCCCACACCGCTTCCGTAGGACCCGCCTTCGCATTAAAGATCTGTGCTGCCAGTAAGGTTTGAAAACGTTCATTCGGTAACTGACCGGATAATCTCGGAGGAGCTATTACGATGGCGATCCAAGCAACCGGGGACGGGACACCGAGGAAGGCCTGGGAGCTGCGCGCCTGCGCCGCGCCGCAGGAAACGCGCCCAGCTCACCGGCCGGTACGCATTGGCAGCCTCATGGGATACGTTGACCCGATCGGAGTTCGGCCTGGTGAGCGGTTGCGTATACATCTGACTGCCCCCGCGGCTCGCAATATCTCAGTCGCGCGTCTCGGTCGTACTGCGTTGCTCCTGCCCGAGCCCGATGACATGGCGGATCGAGCGGAGGCGGAGGTGCTGGCTACACTCAAGCAGCCAACCGCCTGCCCATATGACATACACCCGGGTTCGTACGCCTGGCTAGATGATCCATCGCTCGGGCGTCCAACGGCAATCTCCGTTTGGGTCCGCCCGTGGCGTTTGCCGTCGACTGTCGAGACTTCGAGTTGGGCCTCGATCGTAAGTGTTCTGGACTACCCGGAACGCTGCCACTGGGCAGTTGCGCTGAGCGGTGACGGTCAGCCGGCATGTTACCTAGGCGACGGTGGGCCGCACGACCGTGAATACTGGACCTTCGCAGGTGGGTCACGCATTCTGCGGCTAGGCGAATGGGCTCACCTGGCGTACACGGTTCATGGGACAACGGTCCGCCTGTACATCGATGGCGTTTTGGCTGCGCAGGGAATCACCAGCGCAGGCGAGCCTTCAGCCAGGGATCCCGCATCCGGGCGGCTGCGCATCGCGGCCGCTGGCGAAAGCGGAGTCGCCGATCACCTCTTGGACGCCGACATCAGCGCCCTGACACTGTTCTCAAGACCGCTGCGTTCGCTTGAGATTGTCGCCTTGGCTGAGGACCGTGCGATCTCAGACCCCGCAGAGCTGGGAATTAAGGAGATCATCGCTCATTGGCCGCTGCGAGAATCATCTGGCTCGCATCTCGTCGACAAGAGCGGTCACCGTCGCGACTGTATCGTGGTCAACGCTGCAACGCTCAATATCCCCGGCCCGTCGGCGTCGACCGCAATCGGGCGCGCTGGCTATGACCCTACCAGCGATTCCACGCGCGGCGGGGCGGTACGCTTTTCATCCGATGACCTAATTGATTGCGCCTGGCCAGCTGCTGTCGAAGTGGCAGTTCCCGCCGACGCTGACAGCGGCACCTATTGCATTCGCGTCACACTGGTAGGCACCGAAGATAAAGCACTCGAACTGCCATTTGTCGTAGTCCGGCCAACCCCTCGTCGGCAAGGCGCCGTGGCGCTGCTTTATGCCACCTTCACCTGGACTGCGTATGCACGGCGGCCCATCGATGACACCATAATACCCGGCCTGACTTCGTCATTCTACACCCGGCACCTCAGCGGACGGATGTTCTTCCACGTCGGCATGCGGATGCCCCTGCCGCGAGTGCTGCCGTTCACCCATCAAACGCATTTGCGTGATGCCACGCTTCATCAGCACCTGGTAAGGCCGGAGCGACTGGCTGAGTCCTGGCTGGCCCGCGAACGCTATGTCTACGAGTGCATTACCGATGCCGAGCTAGACAGTGACCCCGAGCTGCTTAACCGCTTCGCTGCCTTAATGATCGTTGGACACAACGAGTATTGGACGCAGGGAATGCGCGACGCAGTAGAGACGTATCTCCAAGGTGGTGGCAACGTTATTTGCCTGGGCGGTAACACAGCATTCTGGAAAGTCACCTACGACAAGCAGACCAGGTCGCTGGAAGCGCGAAAGACCAGCCACCCCGGCGAGGGTGTCGGGTGGCTGGCGCCGCACGAGTGGGGTGAACGATGGCATACCGACGGCCGCCCCGGCGGCAAATGGTCCTACCTCGGCAGGCCCACCAGCCAGCTGCTGGGCCTGGAGACGGTGGGGTGGGTCGATAGCGGGGATGCGTCTGCGTTTGCGCCGTTCAGCATCCTTGCCCCCGAGCACTTCCTCATGCGTCGTCCGGAGCCTGTTCCACTCGAGCATGGATCGCCGATCGGAACGCGCTCTCACGATGGCCCTGCGGCAAGCGGGTACGAAGTGGATGGCTTGCCGCAGGCCCAGGGGATGCCCCCAGTCCGGCCTAACGGCCTGACCCTCTTGGCACATGCTCAGCACAGCAACCGGTTCGTGGCCCAATGGGCCGAGGATCCGGGTTACGGTGCGGATCTCATCTACTGGGAGCGTCCCCATGGCGGCCGCGTCTTTAATGCGGGCACCACCAACTACACAGGCGCGCTTGCCGCCGATCCCAGCATCCAGGCCCTGACGCGTAATGTTCTTCACCATTTCGGAGTTGCCCGAGCGTCACGTGCACTCGACTACCGGCACACAACCTCAACACGCTAGCCCTGGAGGACAAGTGATGGATGCGAAATCCGCCGTCCCGATTATCGTATCGGTGGTGATCCCCACTTATAACCGGCGTGATGTGGTGCCTGAGGCCATCGATTCGGCGCTAGCTCAGGACATCGCCGACATGGAGGTTCTGATCGTCGACGATGGATCCACCGATGGCTCTGACGAGCAGCTCAGGCGTCGGTACTCTGGCGATGGGCGGGTACGGGTGCTCCGCCGGGTCAACGGGGGCCCGCCAGCTGCCCGCAATACCGGCGTCGCCGAAGCGCGTGGGCAATATCTGGCGTTGCTCGATAGTGACGATATCTGGCTACCTGGCTATCTGGCCAGTCAGCTCGGCGTGCTGCGCTCGGCTGATGCAGACCTCGTTCTCGCGAACGCAGCGACGCAGGGCGCGGACGGGTCGTCGCAGTTGCTATTTGACCGCCCCGACTGGGAGCTGCCGGACTCCATGGCTGCAATGTGCGCCGGTGCCTGGATCCTGACTAGCAGCACGGTGATGCGCCTCGATGTGGCCAAGAAGCTGGGTTTCGATGAAGCATTCCAGATGTGCGATGACACCGAGTTCATGTTTCGCTTCCACGAGGCCGGATACCGCTGCCTAGGCAATCCCGACGTCCTCGCGCTGTATCGGGCCCTCGGCGCCAGTGCCGGCGCCGGCCAGCTCAGCGCCGACCGGGAGAAGCTGATGCTCGGCGTTTACCGTGTCTACCAGCATCACAGCCGGGCGCACCCCGAGGTGATGCGCCGAGGGGTCGCCTTTGACCGTCAGTTCGGTGAGCTTCTGCTGCGTGCGGGCAAACCCGCGGACGCCTACCCGCATCTCCGGCGGTTCTGGCGTGCCCGGCCCCTGGCCGTGTCCGCGGTGTGGCTGTTGTTGCGCGCGAGGCTGGCGAGATCAGCCCGATGAACCTGCGACCCGCACCCCGAATCTGCCGCGATCAGCGGAGACAACCGTGGCTCCACTACAGACTGCGTGTCAACTTGATGAGCACGTAGAGTCATGGCCGGCGCTCAGGAAGCGGCGAGAAAGGCGCCCGAGATTCCGAGACGATAATGCGCAGTCTACGTGCTTCCAGAGGAGACGCTGAATGAAACATGCTCGTGCTGCGCTCATAGCGCTTGGCAACCGGGGTCGTCGATGGCTTTCGCTCGCCGCATTGCTGCCCCTCGCGGGACCGTGGGTTCTTGGCTGGTCCCTATTGACGAATCTCGTCATGGGCATGCTGCCCATTGGGTTCATTCTCGGAACGAGTGTTATGATCGAGCGGCTGCCGCTGGCTGACTCAGGCCGGTCGGCCACAGGAATGTGGACGACAGTTATTTTTGCCTTCGCCGTGGCGCTCGGCGCGCTCATAGTTCAAAATGCCTTGGCGCCGTTACAGATAGCGCTTGGTGAGCTGATTACCCGGCGGATTGATGGCCATTGTATCCAGCGGCTGCTCACTGCCAGCATGGGATCTGCTCCGCTGGACATGCTTGAGCGCCCGGACGTGCAGGACAAATTGAGCGACGCCTACGAGGGCCTCGTCGGGCAGTGGCAGACACCCGGGTCCGCCGGAGCAGGGCTCCTCGCTCTTGTCGCGCGGTATACGCAGATAGTTGGCGCGGTCGGCTTGGTCGGCGTAGCACTAAATCCACTGGCTAGCATCGTGCTCGGTGCGACCGCGGCCGTGGTGCGCGTGGGCAGCCGGTCTTCGTTGACACGGTGGTCTTTGTTCATGCAGCATGCGCTCGCCAGGCCGAGACGTAGAATGCGGTATGTGCTCGATACAGGCAGCGACACGGCTATCGCAAAAGAGGCACGGGTGCTCGGTATTCTGCCGTGGTTACGCGCCCGAGCGGAGAACGAGAACCGCGCGTACCTTGCTCCATTGTGGCGTGAGCGGCGCCGTATCTACTTCGCGCCGTTCCTCGTCTTCACGGCCGTGATGCTGATCGCCGCCATTGGTGTTCTGTTGCAGTTAGGTGATGTGGCCGCCGCAGGTGACCTCTCGGTGCTCGATCTCTCCTTGGCAGTCCAGGCCGTGCTTGTTCCGCTGCGAATGGGAACCTTCTTCCCCGAAAGCGATCAGCAGACGCTCGACGGTATGCTCACGTACGACACAATCAGCAGGCTCGAGCGCTCGTTCGCGGTCAGCGCATCTCCCCGCGCGGCGAGCGACGTCGTTACCCGGGGACCCCAATCGGTCATCCGTTTCGAGGACGTACGCTTCCGCTACGCGTACAGTGACCGATACGTCCTGTCGGGGCTGGACCTCGATCTGCCGACGGGTAGATCGACGGCGATTGTCGGCCTGAACGGTGCAGGGAAGACCACGCTGGTCAAGTTGTTGGCGCGCCTTCACGAGCCCACCGGTGGCAAGATCACCGTCGATGGCATAGATCTGCGGGATTTTGACCTTAAGGCGTGGCGACAACGGCTCGCGGTAATTTTCCAAGACTATATACGCTACGAGTTGGACGTCGCAGCCAACATCGGCTTCGGTGCACCCGCCCGCATCGGCAATGCGACCGCGCTACACGCCGCATTGAACTGGGCGAAAGCGACGGAACTCGTCAGTTCGCTGCCCGCCGGCATTGCGACGCCGCTGTCTAGCCAGTATCCGGGAGGCGTCGACCTGTCGGGCGGCCAATGGCAGCGGATTGCGCTCGCGCGAGCATTCTTCGCCGTCGAGGCTGGCGCCTCCGTCCTGGTGCTTGACGAACCCACAGCACAGCTTGATGCCCGAGCAGAGGTCGCCTTCTTCGATCGCTTCCTCGAACTCACCCGAGGGCTCACGACAGTGATCATCTCACATCGTTTCTCTACCGTGCGGCGCGCCGACGGCATCATCGTCATAGCGAATGGACGGGTCGCCGAGGCAGGTGAACACGCTGGACTGCTTCGTAACGGTGGCCAGTACGCCGAGTTGTTCCACCTCCAAGCCCAGCGATTCACCCAAGAGGGCCGATACTGGGATGCGACATGAATGTACTGCGCATAACCAGCTTTCTATTCAGGCTTGGGCTATATATCGACCGCATCCGGCTTATTAGGGCGGTAGTCCTTATGCTTAGTGGCTACCTTGCCGCGCCGCTTGCTGCGCTGATGCTGGCCCATTTCGTCGATGATGCGATCGCTGGCCGGCTTGGCACTCTGTGGTGGCTGGTAATCATAATAGCGGTTCTCCTCGTGGCTCAGACAATGTTGAGTCACTTTGCCCACCTCGACTACTTTGAACTAGCTGAGATGCAGGAAGCGAAGCTTCGCGTGAAGCTGATTGATCTGGTCAACCGCCCGGCGAGAATTTCGCACCTGAGCAGCGCCGGATTCGCCGACGATGTGTGCCTCGTTCGCGAGTCACTTGTCGGCACGACGCGCGCGCTCGAAGGAATTCTGCAGTTGGTCGGCCTCGTCCTGCAAACGGCGATCACCTCGGCAATCCTCATTGCTGTCAACGCGTGGTTGGCGCTCCTGCCGCTTACCGCGATTCCGCCGGTCCTATTCGCCCGCAGGGCGCAGGCGATCTACGAACGGGCGCGGGAGGATAGTGCGGGTCAGCTACGGCTCAGCCGTCACTTCATCAAGCTGGCGACGACTGCCTCGTCCGTCAAGGAGTTGCGGGTCTTTGCGGCGGAGCAGGAACTGCTGGCGCGGCAGGCGACGGCGTGGCGAGAGATCACCGGGAGAATGTGGCACGGACAAGCAAGGGGAGCTGGCCTGCGCGCCGCAGGTCAGGTCCTCTTCTCGCTGGGCTACGGGGGTGCCATCCTCCTGATCATCGCCCAAGCAATGGGTGGTCGTGCCACGATCGGCGGTCTCATACTCGTCATCACTCTTGCGGTTCAGGTGAGCGTCCAGTTCTCCAGCGCGCTTCAGCTGCTGGCCTTGCTGCAGTCAGCTGGGAGGACGGTTCAACGTATGGAGTCGCTCCAGAAGGCCGCCGAAGCGGCGCCCGGGCCTCAACCAGTGGCCCCGCAGCAGGGGAAGGCGCGGGTGGGCGTGCCGACCCAGCTCCACGTCGGAATCACCCTCGATCGGGTGAGCTTTTGCTATCCAAACACCAAACAGCCAGTGCTATGCGACGTGAGCCTGCAGATCCCCGCTGGCAATACGCTGGCACTCGTTGGAGAGAACGGAGCAGGAAAATCCACATTCGTCAAGCTATTGTGCGGCTTGTACCATCCAGACAGCGGCCGAATTCTTGTCGATGGTGTGGACCTCGCAGATATGGATCCTGCCGAATGGCGCACAAAGGTGACTGCTCTTTTCCAGGACTTCTACCGGTTCGAGTTCACCCTCGGCGAAGGCATTGGCCTCGGTGACGTGGCTCGGATGGACGACAACGTGGCACTGGCCAATGCCGTCGAACGGGCACGTGCCCAGTCGGTCGTCGACGCGGTTTCCGGCGGGCTTGCTGGCTTCACGGGGCGTAGCTATGGCGACGGGACGGATCTGTCCGGCGGTCAGTGGCAGACGGTCGGCCTCGCCCGGTGTCTTATGCGGACCGGTCCGCTGCTGCTGGTCCTTGATGAGCCTGCCGCATCGCTCGACGCCGCCGCCGAGCATGCCCTTTTCGAGCGCTATGCATCCACGGCCTCGGATGCGGCGCGTGGTCCCGGCGGAGTGACAGTTCTCATCTCACACCGATTCTCCACTGTACGAATGGCGGACACGATCGCGGTATTGGAGCACGGTCGCCTCGTACAACACGGCAGCCACAAAGATCTCCTGGCTTCCGGCGGCCTGTACGCCGAACTCTTTAACATCCAAGCCCGGGCGTACCGTTGATCCGCCCTGCCCGGCCCGCTGGCCCTCGACTCTCGTTCGGTCGGATCACCGGTCAGAACCTAAACTGCCATGCCACCTCGTAGCGTAAGAACATCGGCCAGCGGTACCCATCATTGGGAGCGATGGTCAGGGCAGGAAGCTGGGTCCGATACGACCGGACAGCCGCACCCTTGCGTTCACGCATACGAGGCGTCAGCTCAACCACGTCCGCCTTGAGCCGCGCCGGAGCGAGACCACCCTTGACCAGCTCATCGACGAGCCAACGATCGGGGTCCAAGAACTCTGGAGCGGCCTCGCCGCTCACCCACGTCGGCCAGCCATACCATATTGCGTATGGTAAGTCCGCGTACAAGAAAACCCTGTGGTCGCGCACGCCATCAAGAGCAGCAAGAACGGCATCCCGGGTCGCGATATGGTCCGGATGTCCCCCTATCGCCGCTGGCATCCATACCTCGGCAGCTCCGACCAACAATGGCCGCAAGAGGGCGGTGAGGCGCGCAAAGTCTAGGTCGCCTTCACGATACTCGGCTTCAGGCTCGTCGAGCCGTCGCGAGGCACAACCCAAAAGCGCCATTGCCTCTTGGTCCTCGGCCAATCTTTCCAGGTGGCGCTCCCGAGAAGAGCGTGCGCCGGTGAGCCGGTCCCATTCGGTCAGCTCAATGCGGTCCGGCGGCGGTCCTGCGAAGACCGTAACCACCCTGGCTGCCCGGCTCATCAGTCGCACCGATGCGGACAAGACCGCGTCGTCGAGATGCGGCGAGAAAACAACGGCATACCGGTCCGCTGCCTGGCTCTTTACGAACGCCACTGCTAGTCAGGGACGTGGTGCCCGTCTGGACCCGTTCCCCATCCTCCTTTCCAATGAGTTACGTGCGGTATTCTCGCATGCGGCTTACCGGTGCACGGTCAGGATGCCTTCGGGTGCCGGACGGTGCCACCGAGCCGGCACGAGCCGTGGACCTGCCTGGTCGCCGCCGCGGGGGTACGCCAGCCAAGCCCCGCAGCCGCGGTCGCCGCGACACATCAACGCAGTCGTTAAGGAGCCTTGGGGTTGGACGTTTAGAGGGCGGGCGGAGCGGACATGTCCGGACCGGACCTCAGCCCTCCGGAGGAATGGTCATGAAGCCCCGCAGGAGTGTCTTAACGGCGGCGTCGGTTGCGTCGGTGACTGGCGCCATTCTGCTCACCTCCGCCGCCACGAACCCGCCCACGCCAAACGCGCCCGCCCCGATCACCAAGCAAGCCGTCGCCGTCGGCACGGGCGGCGCGGTGGCCTCCGACGACGTTCCGGCCACGTCCGCGGGCCTTGCCGTGCTGCGCGAGGGCGGCAACGCCGTCGACGCCGCCGTGGCCGTGGCGGCGACACTCGGCGTGGCCGACCCGTTCGTCGCGGGCATCGGCGGTGGCGGCTTCCTGGTCTATTACGACGCGCGGACGCACGAGGTCACGACGATCGACGGCCGCGAGACCGCGCCAGCGCTCGCCACCGCCGACCTGTTCATCGACCCCGCCACGGGCAAGCCGCTGTCCTTCCCCGTCGCGGTGACGAGCGGCCTTTCTGTCGGGGTGCCCGGCACGCTGATGACGTGGCAGAAGGCTCTTGCGCAATGGGGCACCCGCAGCCTCGCCCAGGTGCTGCGCCCAGCCGAGCAGGTCGCACGGCAGGGCTTTACCGTCGACGCGACATTCCGCGAGCAGGTCCGCGAGAATGCCGCGCGCTTCGCGCAGTTCTCCTCGACCAGCGAGCTGTTCCTGCCCGGCGGGCAGCTGCCCGAGGTCGGCTCGACGTTCCGTAACCCACAGCTCGCGAGCACCTATGCGGAGATCGGGCGGCTCGGCGTCGGCGACCTCTACGGTGGCCAACTCGGCAGCGACGTCGTGGCGACGGTGGAGCACCTCCCGCTCGCGCCCGGCGCGACACTCACGCCACGGCCCGGACTGATGCGGATCGGTGACCTGGGCAATTACACGGCGCTGCTGCGGTCCCCGACCCATGTGAACTACCGCGGCTATGACGTGTACGGGATGGCGCCATCGTCAAGCGGCGGCACCACCGACGGCGAGGCGCTGAACATCCTGTCCAACTTCGACCTACCGGCGATGACGCCGGTGCAGGCGCTGCATCACTACCTGGAGTCGACCCGGCTTGCCTTCGCCGACCGCAACCGTTACATCGGCGACCCCGCCTATGTCGACGTGCCTGAGGAGCAGTTGCTGTCGCAAGACTTCGGCAAGCAGCGGGCCTGCCTGATCAACCCGGATCACGCGCTCACCAGCCCCGTGGCGCCCGGCGACCCGTTCGCGGGCTCGGGCGGATGCACCCCTGCGGCGCCGACCACAGCGCGCGAACCCAACGACGGGACGAGCACCAACCACTTCGTGGTCGCTGACCGCTTCGGCGATGTCGTGTCCTACACCAACACGATCGAGCAGCTCGGCGGCAGCGGCATCGTCGTACCGGGCCGCGGGTTCCTGCTCAACAACGAGCTGACCGACTTCAACTTCACGCCGCTGCAGGCCGGCGTCCCTGACCCGAACCTGCCGGCGGCGGGCAAGCGACCGCGGTCAAGCATGTCGCCGACGATCGTGCTCCAGGCGGGCAGGCCATGGCTCGCCGTTGGGTCGCCCGGCGGCGCCTCGATCATCACGACCGTGCTTCAGATCCTGCTGAACCGCATCGACTTCGGCATGACGCTGCCGCAGGCGATCGCAGCGCCGCGAGCGTCGCAGCGCAACGGCGCGGCGACGCAAGCCGAGCCCGCGTTCATCGCCGAGCCGACCACGGCTGGCCTGGAGCAGCTCGGGCAGTCGTTCGTGATCGTGGACACCTCGCCACTCGATCCGAGCATCAAGATCAGTCCCAACATCGGCGCCGCGACCGGCCTTGAGTTTCTCGGCGACGGCCGGATCCTCGCGGCGGCGGAGCCTGTGCGCCGCGGCGGCGGTTCCGCCGGGGTCCTGGTCCCGTCGCGCTGACTGCGCCAGCGCTCGCAGACCTCAGTAGACTGAGTTTCCTGGCGCGCCGGGAGTCTGGTCGGCAACGGCTCATCGGACTCCGAGTTCCTGGCGGACGGCCGCGCCCAGCCCGAGGAGGTTGACGTAGCTCTGCTCCCAGCTCGCGAACCGTCCCGCACCGTCGGCCCAGGCGTAACCGCGGTGGCCGTCCCAGGTCGCGGAGCCGATCTCGGCGACGAACGGGTCGAGCCGGTCCAGTGCGGCAGTGCCCCCCACAAGAACCGGTCCCGCGTGGTCCGCGCAGGAACTCCCGGCCGGTCCCGGTCAGCATGTCGCAGCCGATCGCCCTCGACGCTCACCAGGAACTGGCCGACCGACTGGGTGGCTCCGCCTCACCGCAACGTCGGCCTCCCCAGCTGACCGGCCACCTGGCCGCACCGCCGGAGCGGTCGGCAACTCACACGTCACCGTCGCTATCCGGCATACTTAGTGTCGACAGATGGTCACCGGGGGTAGATGCTTTCCTTGTGATCGACCGACGGTCTCCCACGCCTGAGCAGGATGAGCCGCTTTGGTGCTGTGCGGACCCCGGATGCCAGTTCAAGTTCCGTAGCGTTGACCCGCCGGAGCACTGCCCGAACCACCCGCTCGCGGACATCGTCAAGTGTGAAGGCTGACGCTCAGGGGCCCGGAGGGCTCGGGGCCGGGGGGCTGGCGCCTGGCGCACCACCCGGCGGCGCCATCTGGCCCGCCGCGGCCTGCGCCTGGCCGACCGCAGCCTGCGCGGCGACGGCGGCTGCGGACGCGGCGGAGGTCGCCGCACGTGCCTGGTCTCGCCGGACGCGGTTGGAGATCACGACGAGCAGCCCGCCGTAGGCGCGAGCGCTGGCGAGCGCGGCCCGGTACATCATCCACGCGGCCGCGAGGCCGACGCCGGCCGCGCCAGCCGAGTACGCTCAGTGCCGCGCGGCGAACCGGGCGGCCGCGACGGTGGTGACCACCGCGAGGACGAACACCATCGAGCAGTACAGGTCGAGCCGCGTCCGCTGCTCGTCGTGCTCGATGCGGAGCGAGAGCGGCAGGTCGTCAAAGACCCGTTGGATGAACGTTTCCACCGACTCCTGCCTGGTCAGGTCCTCGTGTCGGCGCAGGATGTTCCCCAGCCTGGTCGGCAGCGCGCGGTTGCCCGCCGGATAGTCTCTGAGTCGTTTCTGCACGTTCAGCCGCCGCCGGACGAGTTCGGGTGGCGCAAGCCGCTTCCAGTCCAGCCGCTGCACCCGGCGCATCTCTTCTTCGGTGAGTGTGACCAGTGGAACGGTGCCGAGCAGCTGAGAGCCGAGTACCGAGATCATGTCTGGGGTCCAGGCCGGTGCGCCGGGTGGCGCACGGCGTGCCGCGTCCTCAATTGCGCGTGCGGCGTGCGCCCACGCGTCCTCGGTCAGCTGGCCCAACCGGCGGTCAAGCCTCGCCCGGGACTTACGGAAGTGTTCCGCCCGGAGGCTCGCGTACCACTCAGCCTGCCGGTTCGTGCCCCAGTAACCTTCAAGGACGCGAATGGCCTCGAATGCGAAGGCCTGCGTGACCATGGTCAAGACGACCACCGCGGCGATCAGCAGCAGGGCTCCGCCGATACTCGTGCGGCTGATGGCGGCAAAGGCGCGGCCGAGGGCGTCGAGCGGACCTGCGGGTGGTGGCTTTCGGTCCAGAACGGCACCGAGCTGTGTGACCAGGGCCAAAAGCAGGACAAGAGCGGCGGCCGGCAGCCACGCGCTGAGCGAAAGCTGGTTGAGCACACGCGCCACGAACTGCGACAGCGTCTCGGTCGCCTTCTCCGAGCCCTCGACCGTTCCGGAGGCGGTGTCGTCGCTGCTCGCCATAGACCAGTGCTACCGCAATCACGGCCCGCCGCCGTGAAGGCGCGCCCAGGCGGCCCCTGTACTCCCGTGCTGTATGGCTTCCCGGCTACGCCATCGACCGAGACGGTAAGCAACACACCGAGGGCGCGCCAGAGAAACCACCCACCGGTTGTCGCTGGGTTATGAGCCATACGACGCACGTCTTCCTGGTCTCCGGCGTGCAGCTGCGTCTCGTTGACCAGGGCACGACAGCTCCCGAGCCTGCTGAGTCATCCACGGCCCGTTCGGATGGCCGGTGACGCCGACGAGGCGCACCCGGCGGGTGCGGGCCTCGATCACGAACAGGACGTACAGCGTCTTGAGCAGCACCGTCTCGACGGTGAAGAAGTCGGTCGCGAGGATGCCGGCAGCCTGCGCCCGCAGGAACGCCCGCCAGGTCGCCGATGCCCGTCGCGGTGCCGGCGGCAGGTGATGGCGCCGCAGCACGGCGCGGATTCCCGAGCTTGCGGAGCTCACCTTGCAGACGCTGGTAGCCCCACCTCGGATTCTCCCGCGCCAGCCGCAGGATCAACTCGACCGTGGCGGGCGGCCGGGGCTGCGCGGCTGGGTCCATTTGCGGGTGACCAGGGCCCGGTGCCAGCGCAGCAGCGTCTCCGGCGTGACCAGGAACGACCGCCACGCCGACCGGGGCAGCGCCCGGCTCAGCAAGGCGAACAGCGCCCGGTCCACCGGCCGGTATTCGATCCGCTTCACCTGGCGGCGTAGCAACCGCGACCTGATGTTGCAGCACGAGAATCTCAAGTTCCTTGGCAGCGTCGCCGCGGGCTCGCCAGGTCAGCAGGGCCATCAGTCGGCGCGCAAGCAGATGCAGGAAGGACAGCATCATCAGGCCATGATCCCGAACGCCCGCCAGATGATCGATGCGAGGTCCGATCGCATTTCTGCACCCCACGGGCGTTTGTGGAGCGGGTGCTGTCGTCCGGCCGCTGCGCCGCCAGCCTGACACTGGTCAGCGCCGAACCCGACGCCTTCCCCGACGGCCCGGTCACGGGCCCGCTGCCTTTAGCTGGCCGGCTGGGCGATCTTGGCGAGAATGCCGTCCCATAGCCGGATTCGTGCCGTGAGCGCGACAGTTATCGTCTCCTCACACTCGGTCCATCGTGGGCGGTCTTCGCGGCACAGTTCGGCGAGCATCTGCATCGCCATCGGCGTGTGTTCTTCACTGTCGACCTGGATGTGGCGTTTGAGGTAGTCGGCGAACATCGAAAGCCGGCCAAGCTCGCTGTCCAGGGCAGCGACCTGGTCGAACATGTCTGGGATGAGGTCCTCCCGGCCAAAGGCGAAAGCCGCGGCCTGGCAGTGCAGCGATCCGTGCTCGATGATTTCCCATGTCGTGGTGACGAACTCGGTGGCGGGCTCGGGCACCCCTGCTTCCTTGAGCGAAGGTAAGACAGCACGGCCCTCTCGCAGGAGGCCAATAAAGGCATCGATGGGCCCGGTGTTGGCGCCTGCTTGCCGCATGCCCTCCAGGTACAGCTCGAAGTGGCTGATGAATTCGCTGCCCAGCTCATCACTCTCTTCGACAAGCACGATGTCGTTGATCAGCCGTCGGCTCGTGGTGGGCCCGGATGGCACCCAGGGCACCTGAACGCAGGTCAGGCTGCGCTGCAAGGTCTTCAGCAGCGACATGAAGTCCCAGACCGCGAACGCATGATGCTCCATGAATGTCACGACGGCGTTCATGGTGTTGAGCTGGTGGTACAGGGGATGGCTGACCACTTCGCGCCGGATCGGCTCAACGGCAGCTTTGAGCCGTTCGATGGAAGGATCGCTGCCCTTCCAGTCATAACGAGGCATGAAAGCCTCCTCCCGCTCTTTGCTCACCGCTCTTGGCACCGGGGCGGCGGGAGTGCCCGCCTTTCGGCAGCTCCCTTATCCACACCAGATGACAATACGGTGCCGTATGGTTCTCTGTACGGTAGCGTATCGCTGTGGCTAGCACAGGCGCAAGCACCCGGCGGCGGCTATCCCGGCTGGACTGGGTCACCGCCGCGCTGGCAGCGATCGCGGAAGGCGGGCTCGCCGCGGTGGCGGTCGAACCCCTGGCGCTGCGGCTCGGGACCAGCAAGGGCAGTTTCTACTGGCATTTCGAGAACCGCGACTCGCTTCTCACCGCCGCCCTGGCGCACTGGGAGGAGCAGTACACGGCCGCGGTCACCGCCGAGAACATCCGAGCCGCCGCCGATCCGGTACACCGTCTGCGGCTGCTCATCAGGCGGGTAACCGCGCTCGCCGAGACCGACTCCGTCTACGTGGCGCTCATCGCCACCGCCGATCACCCCGCCGTAGCCCCGGTGCTCACCCGGATCACCGAACAGCGGCTCGAGTACACCGCCGCGCTGTTCCGCGACATCGGGTTCCCTGCCCGCGAGGCCCGCTACCGGTCACTGCTTGCCTACAGCGCCCATCTCGGTCACACCGAACTGGCCCGCTCCGCTCCGGGCGCCCTCCCCCGTGGCAGGGCCGACGGGGAGGCCTACCTCCAACACGTCGTCACCACCCTCACCACCCCGCACGACCCTGGCGGACCCGGCCGTCCCGTTCCCACGACGGGCCGGGACGCACGCTCATCCGAACCGCGCCGATGACTCTTGGGCGGACAGCGTGCCGCCTGCCATGACGGTGCGTTTACGGGCGGTCCCGCCGGTCACCAACAGCTCGCGGCGGGCGCGGGTCGGCAGCGCTTCGGCGCCCATCGAGGCGAACATCTCGTGGGCCGCCCGCGGCTGCACCGCGCGTCAACCCGTTTGTTCTCGCGCCGCCGCCACTCGCAGAAGAGTAGCTGAGCACGAGCCTGTTCCGTTCGGTGGTGCGTACGGCTGAGCCGCGTAATCGACTCGCGGTATCGGTTTTCGGCGGTACCGCCTTCGCTAAGCAGGGCGCGGGCACGACCTCAATCCCTGGCGCCCACTCGGTAGCTGACGCTCGGGCGTCGAAGACCGCGGCGGCTTGTGGCAGCGGTGGCCGGAGGATCTGCGATGACATCTCCCACCGCGATCCTTCTCGATCGTCTGCCGTTGCTGGAGCCCGGGAATCTCAGCCTGGGATCTATGACCGCCCGATAGGCCTGCGGCTGCTCTACCAAGATCCCGGCTCGGGCGCTGAGCACTACCTCGTTCGCTATCCGGCCGGCCTGCGCGCCCGGCATCATCGCCACAGCGCGGCCCATACGATCATCGTGCTCGACGGCGCGATGCAGGCGAACGGCCAGCTCCTTCATGTCGGCTCATACGCCCACTTCGTCGCCGGCGCAGTGATGCAGCACGCGCCGGCCCCCGGTGAGCACTGCCTGTTCGTGATCCTCTTCCACGGACCGTTCGACGTCACCGCCGTCGAGATGTAACCGGGCGCTCAGGGAACCGGAGGGCCCTATCTGACGTGAGGCTGTGGGTCACCGGTTGCCATCGACGGCTCGCCGAATCGAAGATAGGTGCCCAGCCGGGCACCAGCATCGTGGATGAGTCGTCGCTGCTCGGCGCGGCTCATGTTGGCGCGGCGTGTTTGATCAGCTGGGCGACGATCTCGGGCTGGTACCACTGCGGCCAGTGGGAGGCGTTGTCGACAAGATGCAGATCCGCGTGCGGGAACAGCCCGGCCAGGTGGCGCGCGAGGCGGGGGTTGAGGTAGTCGTCGGCCGCGCCGAAGATCAGCGTGACCGGCAGGTCGAGGCCGGCCAGGTCACCGGCGGCGATGTGCGCGTCCTGCTGGTCGAGCGCGGGAAACAGGGCCGAGGTCCAGGCCCGGATCGCCGCGAGCGCATCGGGCTGGGTTTGGTCACCGTAGAACTGCGGCACAATGGAGGCGACCGCGATCCCCTGCTGGTCGGCCGCGTCCAGCCCGAACTGGCGGCCCGTGTGCGCCAAGACCCACAGCCGCTGGTTCGAGTCGTCCATCATCGCGTCCGCCAGCGGTATCAGATCCGGATCGGCGAGGAGCCGGATCATTTCCGGCAGCCGCAGCGCCGGCGCGTGCCCGTAGTAGGTATTGAGCAGGATGAGGCGGCCGACCCTGCGGGGTTCCAAAACGGGGCATAGGTCGCTGACCTGCGCGTATGGCTGCGGTCGTGGTCGTATGGCTGGCAGCATCGCGGGCTTGTGACTGTACGGATGCTCTACCTGATATTCGTTCGCCTGACCGGGGTGGATGGTGCTGCTCGCGCGTTCTTCGGCGTCGAAGGACGCCGAGCTGCTGGTGTTGCGCCAGGCGGTGGCGGTGCTGCGGCGGCAGAACCCCAAAGCCGAAGCTGGACTGGGCCGACCGTGCGGTGCTGGCTGCTCTGGCCCGGCTGCTCCCCAGACCGCTGCGGATGAGCCGGCTAGCCACCCCGGATACACTGCTGCGCTGGCACCGGCGGCTGGTCCGCTGGCGCTGGACCTGTCCCCACCGCGGCGGCAGGCCGCCCGTGGATCCGCAGATCGTCGCGCTGATCGGGCAGATGGCGCGGGACCGAGCATAGGACCGTAAGCTATTCTCACTGATCTCTGAGCAGACGATGCAGTAGGAAACGCGGTGGTGGCAGCAACAGCATCCGGGTCGGCACAGCAACAGCCACGCCAAGGGTCCGGCCCCCGCGTGCGAGCTTCGGCGGCACGTGGCGTCATACGGCGAGGATCAGGTAGCTGAGGCCCCAGGAGCCATCGGCGGCGATCACATGGCCGACGGTCAGGCCGCGGAACGCGCAGACATTGGTAGCTCTGCCTTTGAGGATGGACAACAGGTTCCGGAGGTAGGCTTTAGGGCCAAGTTCGCTGATCAGGTTGACGTTAGCTTCAATCCAGTCGTCTTCGCTGATCATCGGCTCGTGTGGCAGGGTGAGTCCGTCGTCGATGGTGATTGCGTAGAACGGGTTGGCGATCACGCCGGGGTGGCGTCGCCAGGAGTCCAGTTGTCGTGATCGGCCATGCCCGCCACGCTAGCCGCCAGTGGCACCGTTGGCTGGGCAGGCACTGCCTTTTCAGGTCAATGGACCGTAAGTGAACCAGCGCAGCCTGCGCGGCTACCGAGTGTCCAGGCTTATGTCAGTGCCGAACTGGCCGGTAAGGCCGGTGTTTTTGACCAGCCGCCCCCATCTTTCGCTGCGCCTGAACTGCTGCGCTACTTCGGTTCCGGTGGGCAGCGAGCCATCCCAGCGGCGGTTGGCCAGTGCCCACTGCCAGGCCTGCCGCTGAAGTATCCGGCCACCTCCGCCGACTGCCCGAGCCGCCGAACTGCCATCGCTGCGGCCCGGCACCACCGGATCCACGTCGTCTGACGGCAGCAGCGGGGCCTCGGGCGCCACATCCACTTTCGGTCGGCCACCCGCGTCTATCCGTTGCGTCCCGCGCTGGCGGGTAGTGGCGGCTGCGGCGGATTGCCGGATTTGCCGCATCAGCAGCTCATACGACGCCGTCAGCGCGAAACTCGGCCACGCCGCGATCACCCGCCCAGCCACAGATCATAGTAACGACCCGTCCACGTTTGACGTGTGTGAGTTGCACTGGCCGGGTATCCGTGACGCGTGCCGGCGCAACGGGCACACCGTGGTGGACACCACCGGCGACCTGCGGCAGCTTGCAGCCGACTTCCCCGCATGGAGGATCTTCACAAGCGACGGCGGACGGCTGTACGCCTCAGCGCGGCTCAACGGCTCGGCGCAGGAGGGCTGCGATGATGCCCGCCGATGAGCTGGCCGCCGCGCTCGCCGGTTTCCAGGTGACCGCCCTGCCAGAGCCGACGCCCACCCACGCGACATCTCCGGCACCGCCGCTGCGATCACCCGTTTCCTGGCCGGCAACCCGCCCTAAGTACTCCTGGGCGCTCCGCGTTGTGCCCCGCTGTCGTCCCCATGGCGCGGAGCACCCAGGCCCAGGCACTGGGCGGGCGCATGGCCTCCGCCAGCGCGGTGACCCGAGGCACCTCGGGTCACCGCGTGACGCGCCCGCCTGGCCCCCCCGCGCGGGCGGGGGGATTCCTCCAATTCCCTTCGCGATCGTGGCGGGTCCTAATGCTTCGAGTTAAGGATGCACTGACAGAAACCGGCCATGACAACATTCGCTGAGAACATGGATTCACTGATGACGCAGCGCGGCATGTCCTTACATCGCCTCGCCCGGGCCGTCCATTACGATGTCGGCTACCTCTGCAAGATCAAGAACGGCCAAAAGCCCCCCTCCCGGTGGATGGCCACGCTCGTAGATGACGCTCTAAGCGTGGACGGTTCGCTGATCGCCCTCGCGCCATCACCAAACGGCAACCGCAGCCAGCACACCTCACAGCCCAACCAGCGGCCAGCACCCCCCGATGCGGTCACACCCGCCGATGCCGTCACGCCCCACGGCAATCCCACGCAGGCCCGTGTCCGGCCGGCGGTACCTCCCTCGCAGTTCACCGCCGACGGAATTGACCACGAAAACGACCCGGAAGCCCTTGCGGGGAGCAGGCCGTGAGCGACGCCAGCGATCACGAAATCAGGGTCAGCGCTGCTGTCTTCGACCGCGCGGCCCTCGTCGCCTTACCGTGTTCCTGCGGCGAGGCGTGGAACATGGACCCCGGTCACACGCTCGGCGAGCTGAGCGATTTCGCCGGTCCCGCTGCGGACCAGGCACCAGGCCAGCACACCGCCGCCGGTCCGCAGCTGGGCAGGCGCCGCGCCCGCCGCCGACCGTGCCGGCGTGCCCGCTTGACCGGCGACGCCGGGGACTGGACGTGACCAGAGCCAGCGCCGGGCCGCTGGCGGACTGGCTGCGCCAGCAGCGGCAACGTCGCGCTCGGCATCACCTCCGCCGACTGGCCACCGCTAGCCAGCCGCGACGACCACACCGAACCCAGCGTCACCGTCACCAGGCAATGGGCCGCAGCCGTGCTGGGCGACATCCGCGACGGACTGCGCGCCACCTGGGGCCCCCGGGCCAGCACAGCCCGAACGGCTGCCGCGCCGCGCGCCAGTCACGATGCGGCGTTGGCCGTCAACCCCGCGCCGATGCAGATGAAGCCCGCCGCTGCCGCCATCGCCGCGGGCTCGCCGCTGGAGATCTCCGGCTGAGCCTCGCTCAGCGCCTGCGCGGCGGGGAGGCCGGCGGCGAGACGGCGGTGGAAAGCGACCATCAGCGGCGCCGTTTCCGCGTCGGGAATGGGCATGACCGACGCGATGAGCTGCCGCGTGCCGAGCGACAGCAACGTGGCGCCGAACCCGAGCAGTTCGTCGCCAGCGCACACCACGGGCCGGCCGGTGTCGCAGGCCGCCAGCACCACCATCGGCGCCACCCGGTCGAGCCGCTCCAGGTCATAGGCGGTGAGCGGGCCATCAGCGAGCCGCAGCGATGAGAACAGCGGGTTGTCCGCGCGAACCCGCCCATGCGCGGCCAGGTGTACAGTGCCCGCGCTGCCCAGGGCCGCGGCGACGGCCCGCACCGTCGCGGCCGGGCCGACGAGGGCGGGAGTCTGATAGATCGCCGCCACGGCTTCGGCCTCAGCGCGCGCGCCGGGCAGGCCAGGACCCGCGGCGACGGCGACACTGCCTGCCACCTCCGGCCGCCTGCGGCTTGCCTCGAGCCACAACACAGCCGACGGCGCCACGGCGACGGGACGCTGCGTACACGACGGCAGGATCGACCACGGCAGCGACTGAAGCAACCCGGTCGGGATCACGACGAGCGGCCTGCCGTTGACCTCCCCGGCGAGCGGCGCCACGAGCGCCGCGTCCAGCCGCGCGGCGGCGTGGCGCAGCATGGAGACGGCCGCGGCGCAACTCGCCTCGCTCGCGCTGTGCCGAGCGAGGCGGTGCAGCGCGAACGGCACCAGGTTCACAAGATCGCGGATCTGATCCATCGGCCCGAGATGGATCAGCCGCGCGCGCCCGTCGGCGACCGTCACCGCGTGGAGCATCTCTTCGAGCTGAACGAACTCAACCAGCGCCGCATCCCCGAGTGCGGCGGACAAATCGGCGACGGACACCTGGCCGACTGTGTTGCCGGTCGAGCCGCCCGGCTGCCGGCGGCAATAATCGCGGATCTCGCGTTCGAGGGCGGCTTGCCGTGCCGACAGCCGCGTGCTGCGGTGGCCCTCGTGCCGCAACTCGTAGATCTCACGGACGGTCACACGAAGCCTGGCCAGCGCGTCCGCAAGCTCAGGGTCGTCTGGCGGGAGGACCGGCCGCGACAACAGGTGACGCGCACGGCCCTGCTCCGCCCACGCGAGGACACGGCTTGCGCGCCCGCTCGCCATGGCGATCCGCAGGCCAAGGGCAGCCAGCTCGCTTCGGTGCCCGGATGCGTAAGCTCGCAGGTCGGTCGCTCCGAGCGTCGCACGGTGCTCGTCAAGGACCCGCAGACCGACGCGGGCGGCGGCGCCCGCGCCCCGGGTGTTCCCTTTCGCCAGCCGCAGCAGCGCCTCCGCGTGCCACGCGCGGCTGCGCAGCAGGGCAGGTCCCCGCCTCCGGGCGGCGCTGGCCTGTTCAAGGATCCGGCTGCCCTCGCTCTGCCAGCCGCGATCGATAGCTAGCTGGCCGGCCAGCAACCGCGCTTCGAGAGCTGCTCCGGACCAGCCGGTCACGGTGAGCGCATCTGCGGCACGCGCCATTTGCCGTACCGCGACGCGCGGCCGCTCCGATCCGCCGAGCCGCGAAGACAACAGCACGAACCGGGCCAGCGCCGCCCAGTGCGGCCGCTGTTGCCGGGTGAACTCGGCGACCGCTCGCCTGGCCTGCTCCACCGCGCCCGCGTTGTCCCCCGCGAGCCCGGCCGCCCGCGCGAGCAGCAGCCGTGCCTCTGGCAGCGCGATCCGCTGTCCCTCATGCTCGAACTCGCGCACGGCCTGCTCGCCCGCCTGGAGCGCCTCCGACACCAGCCGGACTGACAACAGAAGCTCGCTGCGATCAGCGAGCACGAAGCCGAGCCGCGAACCAAGATCACGAAATCGCTGCTCGGCCAGATCGAGATAGTCGAGCGCGGCCGGAACGTCACCGCGCTGTGTGCTTATCCAGCCGAGGTTTTGCTGCACAAACCCGACGGATAGGCCGAGGTCGAGCTGCTCGCACAGCGCCGCTGCCTCCCGCAGGTCCTTTTCCGCGGCGGCGAACTCGTTTCTGTAGCCATACACCACGCCGCGGTTGGACAGGACCCGCTGCTCCCACAGGCGATCACCGAAGCGCCGAAGCACGGGCAGCGACTCGCGGAAACTGATCAGCGCCTCATCCAGCCTGCCGAGCAACTGCAAGATCGCGCCGCGCTGCGCCTCAGCGCGAGCGCGCTCGACGCCGTCAAGCTCTACCACCGCGGCGTTGATCTCACGCAGCGCCTGCCGTGGCCACCCCCGCCCGTTCAGCACGTAGGCGAGCGTCATCCTGGCCTCTGCTGCGAGACGCGGCGACCGCGCGCGCCGACTGAGCGCGATCGCCGCGCGCAGATGCCGCATCGCGGTGTCGAGGTCGTCGGTGTGCAGGGCGGCGAGGCCCAGAGCGCGTTCGGCGATCGCGGTGGCCTCGACGTCATGGACGGCGCGCGCCCGCTCGGCGACCGCCGAGGCCAGCGCGGCGGACCTGCCCGGGTCTGCCTCTGCCAGCCGGAGCGCTTCGCGTGCCTGATCAGCGATGGTCACGGTCATAGATACGGTGAGTAACGCAGAACTGGCGTCGCTTGTCGAGTGAATAACGTCCCGGGTTAGCAAAAGGATGTATCAAATAGCACCGCGAGTATCTCCGGACTATAGAGGGCGACCTTTGACGGGTCACGGGAGAGAGGTCTGCCGATGGAGCACAGCGTGGTGGAGAAGTACGAGGAAGATCAGCTGGTCGTTGCGCTGCCCGACCTCCCTACGGTCAAGGACGCGCTGGCCAATCTGCGCGTGTACTGCGAGAACGAGGAGCGCGACGCCGGGCTCGGCCTCGCTCTGCTCACCCTGAGCAACGTCTCCGGGACCCCAGCGTTGCACCGTGACAAGGCGCTTGTGACTGCCGCAAAACAGGCCAAGTGGGGCGATAACGCCGAGAAGGCCGGCAAGCTCACCGACCTCGAGCTCCTGCTCTACCGGCTGCGCACGGACTTCGCCAAGCAGTACCGTGGCTGGGCGCCGACCATGGGGAAGAACCGCGTCATCGCCCCGGTCACCGGCTTCCCGTATGTGGGCGGCGGCGGTGTGAGCGACCCTGACCCCTATGTCGGGGGCGGCGGCGTGGGCGATCCGCACGGCAGCGCGCAGTGCGGGAAAGACGACGCGAGCCCGCGAAACGGCGCGTCCCCACCGCCGTGGCCGACACGAGCCGCCAGGCCGGGCCACGGGGTGCGGATCGGTCTGCTTGACACGCGGCTGTACCCAAACCCGTGGCTCGCGGGCGGATACCTCGCAGCGGCAGGAGACCTGATCGAAGATCCAGCCCCTGGCCAGCCGCCGCTGCTGGCCTCGGAGGGCCACGCGACTTTCGCCGCCGGGCTGATCCTCCACCGAGCGCCAGGGGCGCAGCTCGACGTGCGGCCCGTGCTTGACGCCAAAGAACTCGGAAGGGTCTGGGACGTCGCGAAGACCATAGCTGACTTCGTGGGCTCGGGCGTCGACATCCTGAACCTGTCGTTCGGCTGTTACACCGACGACGGGCGACCGCCTCTGGTGCTTGCCAGGGCGGTCAGCAGGGTGAGCCCTGAGATCCTGCTTGTCGCGGCCGCGGGCAACCACGGAGGCGTGCACAACGCCGCGAATGGTCTGACGCCAAAGACGCCAATGTGGCCGGCCGCTTTCGACGACGTCGTCGCGGTCACCGCGGGAACAGTGGCCAACGGCAAGCGTCACCTGGCGCCGTTCAGCCCCAAGCTGCCGTGGGTTGACGTGATTGCACCGGGTGAGCATGTGGAGAGCACGTTTCTGACCAGCCCGGTCCGGCTGAGCTCCAGCGGTAACCGGCACCCAACGCATCGGGCCACCGCGACGTTCGCCGGAGGTTTCGCCTGCTGGGCCGGGACCTCGTTCGCCGCCGCCAGCGTCAGCGGAGCGGTCGCGGCACAGGTAGTGCCAGGCCGGCGTGACGCCCGAGAGGCGCTGAACGTGGTGCTGGGATCAAGTGGCGACATCCAGCGGTACCACTAGGATTGTTGACACGTGCGAGCCGTTCACGCGCCCGCGGCCGACGCGGGGAGAGGATACGAGCTCCATGCGAGATGACCCGTCGGTCAGCGCCCTGGTGACAGCCGCCAGGGACGGCGACAGACAGGCGTGGGACGAGCTCGTCGAGCGGTTCGCCCCGCTGGTCTGGTCTATTTGCCGTAGGTACAGGCTGAGCCACCTCGACGCCGACGACGTCGGGCAGAGCGTCTGGCTTCGGCTGGTGGAGCGGCTTGATGGGTTGCGTGAACCGGCCGCGCTGCCCGGATGGCTGTCGACAACAACGCAACACGAGTGCGTGAAGGCACTGCGCGCGGCGCAGCGCCCCGCGATCATCGGATTCCCGCTGGACCCAGACGCCACGCCCGACGAGAACGTCGCGCCCGCGGAACATGAGTTGCTCATGGCCGAGCGCGGCGCCGCGCTCCGCGCGGCCTTCGCCCTGTTGCCACCGCAGTGCCAACAGCTGCTCTCCATGCTCTTGGAGGACCCCCCGGTCCCATATGCTGAGATCAGCGCAACGCTTGGCATATCGGTTGGGAGCATCGGCCCGGTGCGCGGCCGGTGCCTGACCAAGCTGCGCCGCTCGCCGCCACTAGCCGCGCTGATCAGCGCCGAGACCCGGATAACATGAGGAGCTGACGCAGATGGCCAGCAAGTGGTGGACCGACGACGACGAGCTCCTCGCCGCGCTCGACGACGCGCTTCGCGCGGCTCGCGACATGCCCCGCGGATTCGCCGAGGCGGGAAAGGCGGCTTATGCCTGGCGCGACATCGACGCCGAGCTTGCCACCCTCACCTACGATTCGGTGATCGAGGCTGATGAGCCGGCGCTGGCCATGTCCCGTTCGGAGCCGGCGAGCCTGCGCTCGCTCACGTTCACCTCGGCGGAATTCACCATCGAGCTCGAAGTCACCGGTGATGCGCTTCTCGGCCAGATTGTGCCGCCCCGGCCGGGCCGGGCGGAGGCCCGGACCGCCAACGGCGATGTCGTGACCACGGGCATCGACGAAATCGGCTGCTTTGCTATCCGCCCGATCCCGCGAGGCTCGTTCCGGCTGCACTGCCAGGTCGGCGAAGGCGGCACCGTGCTGACACGATGGTTCACTCTCTGACTCAGGGCCGCAAGTAACGATTCAGGGGCCGCAAGTAGCGCAGGACAGCGAGCACGCGCCGGTTGTCACTCTGTGAGGGCGGCAGGCCCAGCTTGGCGAAGATGGCGGCAATGTGCTTTTCGACCGCTCCGGCCGAGACGGTAAGGCAGGCGGCTATGGCCGCGTTGGACCGGCCCTCGGCCATCAGCGCGAGCACAGCGCGCTCGCGCGCCGTCAGGGAAGCCAGACCATGCACGTGATGCC